>Ga0181538_10000966_pt1 | contig 33546 bp, 36 predicted proteins | sample PEATcosm2014_Bin_40_FD_119773 | JGI IMG/M metagenome (GOLD analysis project Ga0181538, IMG submission 119773) | Peatland microbial communities from MTU Mesocosm Facility, Houghton, MI, USA - PEATcosm2014_Bin23_30_metaG | ecosystem: Environmental > Terrestrial > Soil > Wetlands > Peat | place... | reverse complement strand
TGTCCATGAGGCGTATCCTTTTCTGTCCCGCGTGGGACGCTGGTGAACCGCTAAGCACGATCCACCGAAGGTACGCCGCTTTTATTCAGCCGCCAACCATCCACGACTTTCGGTTATAGCTCGCAGAGATGGATTGGAACAATGTGCAATGCCTATGGCTTACTCCAACGCGAGGGCGAATTCCTCAAGCGATTTACCGACAAAACGGTCGGAAGGGATTGTTTGGCCTTTTGTGAAGCTTTAAGCCGTATCTCTACCCTTGAATATGATATTCAGCCGCGACAACGATCAACGTTGCCAATGCAGATTGAGAGCATTTTGAACCTAAGATTGCGCCAAGGCCGACAAATTCTTAGGCACTGGACGGATCAACAATTCGACAGAAAATCTAGTTTCCCGGTCGATTATCGGCTAAATGGACTCGGCGAAGCGCGTCATTTGTTTCATGTTTTGACATCGGAAAAGGCAACACTGATTTCGGCCATAGCGGGATTTCTTCGGACGCACAATATCTACGTCCCCACAATGTCAATCGTCGATCCCGATGCCAAGCTGGGCGAGCACCATCTTGATCGCCTTCAGCTTGCCTCAACAGAGATTAAATTCGGTGTGCAGAATTACGAAGACGACATTGCGGCTTTCGTGAATAGCGGAGCCCACTAATTAAGCGGACCATCGTTTGCCGCGCCCTTGTCGTTTCCTGCATATTCCTCCGGTGCGCCGATTAGCGCCTTGTAGGTCAAACGCTTCCCGATGATGCGCTTGACCGCTAGTCCGAATCGCCCCCCATCGTTCATGTCGCGGTAATTGAACCGGAATCCTTCCGAGTCCAGATAGGCCGCAAGGTGGAACGGCTCGACCGAAATATGTGTCCCCTTGATGCACCGCTTGAACAACGACCAGAAATTCTCAAGGCCATTGGTGTGAACGTGGTCTTTGACGTAGGTTTCATGGTGGTCGATGAACTTGTGGATGAAGTCCGGGCCAAGCGTCCGGTATGCCTGATAGGCGTCCGTGTGCATTTCCGTACCCGGCGCAACCGCCTTGTGGATAATGTCTCGCATCGTGTCGTGTTTGGTGTCCGGCAAAACGTGCGTGTCGATTTGGCTGACCGGAGTGTCTTTGCCATGCCGTTGCAGCAGGCCCATGACAATTGATTTGCCCGACATTCCTCGGCCGGTGATTTTTGCCTCGCGCTTGGCTTTGTGCATGTTGTAGGCAAGCCCCCCGATTGCCGTTTCGTCCGCTTCGACGATTTCGCCGTTGCCGCCGATCTTTTCCACGCTTTTGTCTTTGACCGCGATACGGATACGGTGAAGCATAAACCACGCCGTCTTTTGGGTGACGCCTAGCGAACGGTGAATCTCGTAACTGCTAATCGAATTCTTGGCGTTGATTTCCATCCACAGGGCGGCAAGCCACTTCTTCAGTGGCAACGGGCTTTCCTCCATGATCGTCCCGGTCTTGAGTGAGAACCGGCGCTTGGCGTGTTCTTCGCGGCATTCCCATTGACGGCGGGTTTGGATGTAACGGACGCGGGTACTGCCACAGGTGGGGCAGCAGACCTTGCCATCCGGCCACCGGAGTTGGATCATAAACTCGTGGGCGTGGTGCGGATCGGCAAAGAATTCAATGGCTTCCAGCAGGGTTTTCGGACTGCTAATTCTCTTGTTCATGCCGGTACTCTACCACATATCGAGGGGGAGTGCAAGAGATATATTAATGCCATATTTAGAGCCGGGAGGTGAAAGTTTTGGACGTGTTTTCCAAAAATCCGCGAATTTTCTTAAATCTTTTTTTCGCCAGACCCCAACCCCAGAACGGCCCGGCAAACCGGAAGAGGTATCGGACCCAGCAATGCCGCCAATGCCGGGATCAGGCGATTGCATCTCCGCGCGATACCCGCTTGAACGGACGAGTGCCCCCCCAACCAGCCAGCCCCACCCGCACTTTCCCCGCACGTCCCGTTAGGGTTTTCCCATTTACTCAATCCAACTGGACCAAAGAGAAATGCCGGTTGCTTCACAGGTTGACACCGGCTGAAGAGCGATCATAATCGCTTAGGTTTCGCGTAGCCGACGCGCCCCCGCCAGTGCGACAAGGGTTGATGCCCTCCGCACGCGCCTGCGGGAGATGTTCATCGCCCAGGAGAGAAAGGCGGTCTTTGTCGATGGCTGGTCCGCGTTTCACAACCCCAAAATCTGTGTCGCCTTCTCGCGCCACCAAGCGATTCAAACTCGCCGAGGCAAATCGTTCGCTGCCCCTTGTTCGCCGGATCGTTTCCGACATCGTCAAGACACACGAGAACATCACTCTCCTGCAAACCTCCCTTGAAACCGCCAAGCACAAGGATCAGCCCGCGATTCAGGCCAAGCTCGACCTCGTTGTTGAGCATCTCCAGAATTACGTGGAAGAACTGCATGAAGTCGGTTGCGATCTGAAGGACTTCCAAATGGGGCTCGTCGATTTCATCGGCCGGCACCGCGGCCATGATGTCTGCCTCTGCTGGAAGCTGGGCGAGGAAGCGGTGGAATTCTGGCACGAGATCCAGACTGGATTCGCCGGACGCCAGCCGGTCTCCATCCTTGAAGAGGATTAACCGTCAAGTCCCCCGGACATTGCCGTAGAGCATCACCTGCAACCGCGGACAGAAACGAAATCCCTCTTTCTTGCAGGTTTCGCTCATCCAGCCGGCTCGGGAATCGAGCATGGTTTGCGTCGTCCCCTCCGGCATCAACAGCACGTCGCCCGCCGACCACCCCCTCAGCTTCCCCAGCAAATCGTGTATTTCTCCCATGTCCGCTGGATCGCAGACCACAAACTTCAGCTGGAATTCCGGCGAGCCATCGATGAACTGCTGAATCGCCCCCACGTTCAGCCGGTTTTGCTCATGCGCCCGCGCAAACCGGCCCCCCTCCCGTGTCCTCGGCGTCGAATTCGAGAGCTTCGGAGACAAACTCGCCAAATCAAGCTTGACCGGCGCAAAAACCGTCGCCGCCGTTTCAATCGTGACGTGATAGTCACGGCGTTTCAACTCGTCGCACAACTCCGGCAGATCGGGCATGATCATCGGCTCCCCCCCCGTAATCACCACGTGGCGCGCCGGGAATTGCCTAGCGCGATCCACGATCGCCGCGACCGGCGCATCCTCGCCTTCCGGCTGCCAGCTCGCGTATGGCGTGTCGCACCATACGCACCGCAGATTACACCCGCTAGCGCGCACAAACACCGATGGCATTCCCATCAGCTTCCCTTCCCCCTGGATCGAATAAAACAGTTCCGCCAAACGCATGGCCACTTCATTCTCCCGCACGCTCCGCCATGATTTTGGGGCCCGTCGGGCACTCTTTGCAAATCGGACATCTTTCACATTCCGGCCGCCGCGCCTGGCAAATCGCCCGTCCATGATGAATCAGCAAATGCGACCACAGCGTCCACTCCTCCCGCGGCACCAGTTCCATCAGATCGCGCTCGATCTCTTCCGGCTTGGAATGACTCGTCAGGTCCAACCGCTGACTAAGCCGCGTAACGTGAGTATCCACCACAACCCCCACGTTCTGCCCAAACGCGTTGCCCAGAACGACATTCGCCGTCTTTCGCCCCACCCCCGCCAGCGACGTCAATTCCTCCATCGTCTGCGGAACCCGGCCTCCATAATTTTCCACCAGCGACGCCGCCATCGCGCGGATGCTCTTGGCCTTGTTGCGAAAGAACCCCGTTGACTGAATGTCCTTCTCCAGTTCCCCTTCCGGCGAGTTCGCGAAATCGGCGGGACTTTTATATTTTCGAAACAACCCCTTCGTCACCACATTCACCCGCTCATCCGTGCACTGGGCCGATAGGATCGTCGCCACCAACAATTGCAGCGGCGTTCGATGGTCCAATGTGCATTTGGCGTTGGGATACGTCCGCTTCAGGATCGGCAGAATCTCCGCAACCCTTCGACGCCGGTCGAGCTTCTTGTTCGTCGTCTTGGCCATGGCAGATGAATCAGCCGCCGCTGCGGAAAGTGATCGGGCGGTAAATGTTCCCGCTGAATAAAATGATCCCGAGCAGCAGAAACACCAGTATCATCAGCAGCGTTTCGCTGTCCTGCTGGAGCCGGTCCAGCCGCTCGCTGGCGGGATTCGCCTTTTCCGGATCATCCGCGTTGTCGATGAACGTCTGCCGCGTTTTTCTGATCCTCGGCCAAAGAACCCAGCCGTCGTATGCCACCGTCGCCGTCGCCGCCAGAAAAAGCGCCGTCCGTACAAACGCCGATGCCTTGACCCACGTATCCGACAGATCGATGAGAAACCATTGCGATCCCATCGCCAGAAACAGAATCGCCGCGCATGCCAATTCAATTCTGGCCAGCGCCGCGATCAGATTTCCGACGATGGTTCCCCCCAGCAGCGTCGAATGTTGCCCTTCCAGGTTGACGCTCAGGACGTGCGGAAGCACCGGATTGTTCTCGCGCACGGTGCGGTGAATCACCTGCACCGCCACGCCGATGAACATCGCCCCGCCGAACCACACCGAAAGCGCCAGCCAGTACACCGTCTGCACAAGCTGAAATAGCATGTGGGAAGGTTAGAGGGATCGCCAATAAAGTCAATCGCGTTCCATCCCCACCCAACTCGAGCTTCCATCTCCCCAAATTTCCTTTTTCCAGATCGTCGCCTCCGACTTCAACTGATCGATAAGAAACCGGCAGGCCTCAAACCCCTGGGCGCGATGCGGCGTCGATACCGCAATCAGCACCGACGGTTGCCCCACGTCCACCCGGCCGATCCGGTGGAGCATGACCAACCGGCAGATGGGCCAGCGCCGCCTCGCCTCCTCCGCCAGCCGATGCATCTGCGCCTCGGCCATCTCGCAATATGCTTCATATTCCAGCCCCATCAGCTTCCGCCCATCCTCGCGCGTTTCCTGCCGGGTCGTGCCCAGAAACATCGCGATCGCCCCGCCTCCGGCATCCCCAGCCGCCGCCACCGCCGCCGCCACGTCCAGCGCCGATGACCGCAATTCCACAACGTCGGATCGCTCATGCACGGCTTTACCCTCCGCTCACCGGTGGGATCAATGCCAGTTCGTCCCCATCATCCAGGCGAGTGCCGGGCTTGGCAAAAACAAGGTTCACGGCAGCCAAAGCCCGCGGCAGCAGTCCCGCCACCGGCCCGAACCTCTTGGCCACTTCCTCAATCGCATCCGCAACCGTCGCCCCCTCAGCCAGCTCCAGCTCCATCTCCGAAACACCGCTGCGCTCTCGCAAGATGGCGAACATCCTCAATCTAACTTTCATAGCCCCACCGAACCCGGATTTTTCACCACAGAGATCGCGGAGAAGAGCAATTGCCACAGATAAAAATCAGATGGACGCGGATAAATCAAAGGGAGAATCTCACGCAGAGGCGCAAAGGCGCAGAGTTTTCCCTTTGCGCCTTTGCGCCTCTGCGTGAGCTCTTCTGCTTTGCATTTTATCTGTGTCCATCTGATTGACATCTGTGGCAAACTTTCTTCTCCGCGTTTTCAGCGATCTCTGCGGTTCAATTGATCCTCCCGAATTACCGCTCAAACTGTGCGTCAAACGCGATCGCCGACGGCGTGAAGTCAATGCGCTTCACGAACGCCGCCGCCTCCGTCGCGCCGTGCTCGCGGTCCATCCGGCTATCTTCCCATTCCACGCTCAACGGACCCCGATATCCCACGTCGTTTAACGCCACGACGATCTCTTCAAAATTCACGTCCCCATGCCCAAGACTTCGGAAATCCCAGTAACGCCGCGGATCGGCAAACGTCGTGTGACCCCCGAAGACGCCCACCGTCCCATCCCCATGCCCCCACCATGCGTCCTTCATGTGAACGTGATAAATCCGCTTGCCGAACGTGCGGATGAATTTCACGTAATCAACCCCCTGATACCCCAGATGCGACGGATCGTAATTGAATCCAAATCGCTTATGCCCCTTCACCGCTTCGATCGCCCGCTGGGCGCTGGCAATGTCGAACGCGATCTCCGTTGGATGAACCTCCAGCCCGAAATTCACGTCCAACTTGTCGAACGCATCCAAAATCGGCAGCCATCGTTTGGCAAAATCATCAAAACCCTTTTGCCAGTATTCCTGGTCCGTTGGCGGAAACGCGTAAATGCTGTGCCAGATGCTCGACCCCGTAAACCCGTTAACCACCGCGCCAAATCCCGTCGGAGCGGGCGACGGCACGGGTGCCGCATCGATAAACTTCCGGCACGCCTTGGCCGTGTCGATCATCCGCCTCGCCGCCCGCTTCCGCACGCCTTCGGCGTCCCCATCCCCCCACACCTCCGGCGGCAAAATCTGCTTGTGTCGCTCGTCAATTTGATCGCATACCGCTTGGCCGACAAGGTGCGCGCTGATCGCATAAGCGCGAAGGCCAAACCGCCCGAGAATTTCCCATCGGCCCTTGCAATAGTTCTTGTCCGCCAGCGCCGCCTGCACGTCAAAATGATCCCCCCAACAAGCCAATTCCAGCCCGTCATACCCGAACTTTTTCGCCTTTTCGCAAATCTGCTCAAATTTCAGATCGGCCCATTGGCCGGTGAACAACGTTACGGGACGCGCCATGCTTCAATCTCCTTCGCGTGTGACGTCGTGATGAGACAATGCCGATCCGCGATTGTCAAATCCCGGAAAATCCCTCTGCCTGCATGCCAAAAACTGGCATCATCCGCCGAAACTCTGGTATATTGGCGCAGCCCAATCTTCAACCCCGGTCGATGGCAATTGGCATTCGACCCAACTCATTCATTTGGACGCTGGTGACTATGAGCCCAACCACAATGTTCATCATTGGAATCGTTGTTCAACTGGTCATTGCCATCCTTCAAGTCTCCGTTGCCTTCCTCTTTGTATACCGCTGGCAAAAAAATAGCTGGCGGTTTTCCAACCTCATGAACATACGCGGCCCCCTGGCCCGTGCCTATTGTTCACTCTCGGCCGTCCTGTCCGCCCGCGAACGTCTGGCACAGGAGACAGATCCCACTCTCGCCGAACACGACAGGGCCAGAATTCAAAAGACCATTTCTGCCGCGCAGGATGAAATCCTCAATTTCAGCATCGAACACTTCAAAGCCAAGTTCTGGATGCGCGCGGTTGAAAACACCCAACTCGATGTCCTCTTCGACAAGCTCAGGAGCACCTGGAAAGCCATCCGCACCGAAAACGAAACCGCCGACGACTCCCTGAATGGCCTCCGCAAGGAAATCCTCCGCTTCGACGCCCTTTGCGGCCTGGAAAACTACAACGGCGGCATGTGGTCCCACGTCGCCCTGCATACCTGAGCCGGACCTTCACTTTCCCAAACCGCCCGTCTCTCTCCAGAGCTTCCAATCCTCCCGCAATGCTTCCGCCATCGCTTTGGCCGCCACGTGCAGCCAGCCCTGCTTCCTCCTTCGCAAATCCCGGCGAATTTCTTTGACCGCCTTCGGTGAACCGAGATGAATATTGGCCGTTTCCAGGCCCATCGCTCGCAGCAGATGGCTCGCCTCCACGGATTTCGCCAGGGTGGCCAACTCCACCCGCCCGCAATCCGGCGCTAGGCGGCGAATCAACCACTTCCCCCGAACCCCAACCCAGGGATCGCGGCATCGCACCGCGCGCTCCAGAATCGCCTCGTAAAACAATTCGACGGTTGACGCCTTGGCCGCCCAGTACCACGCCGACGGCGTGATCGCCTTCGCCTCCCGCGCGATCGTCGATCCGTGCCATTCGGCCAGCGCGACGATCCGCGGCTTGCCCAGGCTCCCCATTCCCGCCACCCGCCGCACCAGGCGATACGGGAGCTTCCGCTCCGGAAGCATCATTTCGATCCCCTTGATCGCGCCGGCTGGGGGGCGATTTCTCAACACGGGCATGGCCTGAAGATTGTTCCAGAATTTCGCCGGCTCTTTCAGCGCTTCGCTCGCCAACGCTCCCAGCCAGTGATGCCTTTCCGCCAGTACAAACGGATCGCCCTCGCCTGAAATTCCCTGCATGTATCCATCAAGGATCGCCTCGCAAACGCCGCCCGGGTCCATGTCTAAACGCGACGACTCCACCGCCAGCGCCGCGCTCACCGCCAATCTCACCAGGTCCGCGGGATACGGCAGCTTGCACGCTTCGTCAAAATCATTGATCCCCCAAACCAGCCGCCCATCGTCATCCCGCCACGTTCCGAAGTTCTCGACGTGCAGATCCCCGACGCCCAGCACGCGCGGCGCATCCGCCAACTCAGCGCAAATCACCGGAAATAATTGCGACCACCGATAAAACGTCGCCCGCAAAAACGCGAATTCCCCTTCCGCCATCCGCCGGTGCTTGATCGCCAGATCTTCAGGCAACATCTCCCCATGCTGCGTCAAGAACGCTTCAAACCGTTCGGTTGCCTTGACAATATTCATTGCCCACAGCCCACATCACGATTCGAACGCGCGGGTAAACCGCCTAACGGACGGTAGATCATCGTCATTTCCAGTCCGTTAGCCCCCCGCTTTGCGGGGGTTTCCCTATCTCCACAACCGCCCAGATTCCGCCGGCATAATCGGCGTTCCGTCGCAGACGTCCAATGGCCGTGGGACCGGGAATCGGCATTCCCTCGTCGATGAGCCCTTCGATATGCAGCTCAATCGCTTCCCGCTCCATCGCCATCGCCTCATCCATCGTTGACCCGCCCGAGAAACAACCGGGCAGGTCCGGCACCGTCACGCCATAGTCGCTCTTCTTGTCTTTGTGAATAACAATTGGATATCGCATGGTTACTTCCATTATGTGCATCATACACATTATAAACTACTAGGCGCCGCCAAAATGTCATTGCCACATGTGGCGACCATCCCTACCATACCGCTGATGACCCAAGCCGCTTCCCCCCCAATCTTACCCGACGCTTCCGGCCATTTCGGCCCCTACGGCGGCGTCTACGTTCCCGAAACTCTCATCGCCGCCCTCCGCCAACTCCAAGCCGAATACGCCAAGGCCAAATCCGATTCCGGCTTCCAGCGCGAACTCGACGATTACCTTCGCGATTTCGTCGGCCGCCCCACGAGCCTCTATTTTGCCCGTCGGCTGACGCAACATTTTGGCGGCGCTAAAATCTATCTCAAGCGCGAAGACCTGAACCACACCGGCGCCCACAAAATCAACAACACCCTCGGCCAGGCCCTTTTGGCCCTTCGAATGGGCAAAAAGCGCGTCATCGCCGAAACCGGCGCGGGCCAGCACGGCGTCGCCGCCGCCACCGCCGCCGCCCTCTTCGGCCTGCAATGCGACGTCTACATGGGCGCCGAAGACATCCGCCGCCAAAGCCTCAACGTCTTTCGCATGCGCCTCATGGGCGCCAAAGTGATCGAAGTCACCAGTGGCAGCAAAACGCTGAAGGACGCTACCAACCAGGCCATGCGCGACTGGATGGGCTCCGTCGCCCACACGCATTACATCATCGGCAGCGTCGTCGGGCCTCACCCATTCCCCATGATTGTGCGGGATTTCCAATCCGTGATTGGCCGCGAGGCACGGCAACAGTGTCTTCAAATCGAAGGCCAGTTGCCCGATTACATCCTGGCTTGCGTCGGCGGAGGCAGCAACGCCGCCGGAATTTTCGCCCCATTCGCCGCCGATTCATCCGTGAAACTCATCGGCGTCGAAGCCGGTGGACGCGGCTCCGCCCTCGGCCAGCATGCCGCCGCACTTTGCGCCGGACGGCCCGGTATTCTCCACGGATCCCTCTCCTACGTCCTGCAGAACGATGACGGACAGACCGCCGACGTTCACAGCGTCTCGGCCGGCCTGGATTATCCCGGCGTCGGCCCCGAACACGCCTACTGGAAGGACACCGGCCGCGTCCAATACGTCAGCGTCACCGATGAGCAGGCCTTGTCAGCCTTTCAGTTGTTCGCGCAGCTCGAAGGCATTCTCCCCGCGTTGGAATCCGCTCACGCGTTCGCCCACCTCCAGCACCTCGCCCCCAGCCTGCCCAAGGACAAGATCGTCATCGTCAACCTCAGCGGCCGCGGCGACAAGGATTGTCAGGAAGTCGCCAGACTGATCGGAAAATGACGTATTCCGAATCCTCGGAATGTGACCGCCTTCTTCATGATTTGGCGGTGGAGGGCCGAATCGTTCCCCAACCGCCGATGGCTCACGCGGTCTGATCACGTGCGCGCAATCAACGTCTTTTCAGACTTCGAATAACCCCCCACCACGCCTGTCCCGTCGGAATCGACAAAAAGACCGCGCCAAGGATCGGGATAACGCTCACCATGAGATCGCCGTTCGAGCGGCCATGAACTGCGGTGAGGATCGCCTCCGCGATCAACCCGGTGCAGACAATCGCCGCCGCCAACGCCGGCAGCATATCCGTCAGACGCGCCCTTTTTCCCCCTCCCCATTTACTCAGGGGGAGGGTTGGGGTGGGGGTTTTGCCGGTCCGCAAAAATCCGTGGCCACGCCCCTCATCCGCTGCCGGGTTGTGCATTACTTGACCCATAATGCTCGACGCTTATTATCGCCTCGCTCGCGGGTCAATGCCAATGTCCCAAATGTCCCGATCCATCGCTCAATCCTTCGCCGATCTTCGCGGCCACGGAATCGGCCTGGTGCCATTTTTGCCCGCGGGGTTTCCCGATCTTGGCACCACCGCCGCCACCCTTAAAACCCTTGACGCCATCGCGCCCGCCGCCATCGAGATCGGCTTCCCCTTTTCCGATCCCATCGCCGATGGGCCGACAATCCAGCAAGCCTTCACCGCCGCGCTCGCCCGCAACGTGAAGGTATCCGACGTCTTTGCCATGGTTCGGGACGCGGCTCGGCAGATTTCCACGCCCCTGCTGGCGATGCTGAGCTACAGCATCGTATTCCGATATGGCGCCGACCGATTCTTCGCCGATGCGCGGGCGGCCGGGTTTGCCGGCCTGATTATCCCCGATCTCCCGCCCCCAGAGGCCAACAACGTCTGCCGCCAAATCCGCGCCGCCGGACTCGACACCATTCTTCTCATCGCCCCCACCACCACGCCCCAGCGCCGCCGCGAAATCGCCGATCTTTGTTCCGGGTTCGTCTATTATCTCGCCGTCTCCGGAATCACCGGCGCCCGCGATCAGTTGCCCCCCGATCTCGCCGAAAACCTCCGCCAGCTTCGCGCCATCACCGACCGCCCCATCTGCGTCGGCTTTGGCATCTCCAAGCCCAACCATCTCGCCGCACTGGCCAACATTGCCGACGGCGCCATCGTCGGCAGCGCCATCGTCCAACGCATGATCGACTCCTCATCCGCCGGCCCCACCGCCATCGCCAAACTCATTACCGATTACTGCCAAAGCCTGTTGCCTCAATCGCATTAAGCGACCCCGGTTATAACCTCGCACGAGCTTCCATAATCGCTGCGGTCATCGCCGCCCTTTGTCGCGTTATATCGAACACGGATAGATCGCATCAACTTTGAAATTAACGACTTGCGCCATATCCGCCAGAGAGACTTTGCAACGAGGTGCCATCATGGCGATTCTAAGCCTGCCCTTCCCAACCCCGGCCGAAAAACAGCGACTGAGCGACGGCCATCTTGTCCGCCAGACCCGTAACGGGGATCGCTCGGCGTTCAACGAACTGTTTGTCCGATATCAGCGGCCCGCCGTCGCCGTCGCATATCGGCTCCTCGGCAATATCCACGACGCGATGGAGGTTACGCAGGATGCTTTCCTCAAGGCCTTCTCCAATCTGCCGATGCTGCAACAGGCCGAGGCATTCGGCGGCTGGCTCATGCGGATCGTTTCCAACCTCTCCCTCAATTTCAGGCGGGGCCGAAAATCGCGCAGCGCTTTGCCGCTCGACGATCTCCCGGATTCCACGGAATCCATCTCAACGCCATGCGCCGATCCATTTCACCGAATCGAAAGCGCCGAAATGGGCCGCGTGCTTCGCAACGCCCTGCAACGTTTGCCCGCCAGACAGCGCACCGCGATCATTCTGTTTACCCTCGAGCAATTGCCCCAAAAGCAGGTCGCCGAAACCCTCGGATGCAGCGTCAAAGCTGTCAAATGGCACGTCTTTCAAGGACGCAAAAAGCTTCGCCAGGCCCTGAAAGATTATCTCACTGCGTCACCGCCCCATAGCACGCCGGTCCGACCAATTTGGCGTATTTCGCCAGCGCTCCGCGCGGATACTTCGGCTCCGGTTGCTTCCAGCGTGATTGCCGCTTCGCCAACTCTTCTTCGCTCAATTCCAAATTGATCGTCCCCTTCTCCGCGTCGATGCTGATCATGTCCCCATCCTGCACCAGCGCGATCGGCCCGCCGACAAACGCCTCCGGCCCGATGTGCCCGACCATCAAGCCCCGAGTTGCCCCGCTGAATCGCCCATCGGTCAACAGGCACACCTCATATCCCAGCCCCTGCCCGACAATCGCCGCTGTCACCCCCAGCATCTCACGCATCCCCGGCCCGCCTTTGGGTCCTTCATAACGGATGATCACGCTGTCCCCCTTCTCGATTTGTCGCCCCTGCACCGCCGCCATGCACGCCTCTTCGCTGTCGAAAATCCGCGCCGGACCACGATGCTGAAGCTTTTTCACACCTGCCGTCTTGATCACGCATCCCTCCGGCGCAAGATTCCCACGCAAAACGTGCAGCCCGCCCGTCTTTTCCAAGGCGCGGGACGCCGGCATGATGACGTTCTGGTCCGCCTTCAGCTTCACCCCCGCAAGATTTTCCGCCATCGCCCGACCCGTACAGGTCATGCAGTCCCCATGTATCAGCTTCTCATCCAGCAGCACCCGCAGGATCGCTCCTATCCCCCCGGCCTTGAACACGTCGAATGCCGTGTAACGCCCGAACGGTTTCAGATCGGCGATGATCGGAGTCCGCCGGCTGATGTGATCGATGTCGTCCAGCGTCAGCGTCACCCCGCATTCGTGCGCTATCGCCGGCAAATGCAACGCGCTGTTCGTCGATCCTCCCGTCGCCGCCACGATCGTCACCGCATTCTCAAACGCCTCCCGCGTCATCACGTCCCGGGCCCGGACGTTCCTTTCCAGCAGCCACATCACCTGCCGGCCCGCCTGCACCGCAAACGCGTCGCGCTCCACGTCCACCGCCGGCGGTGAACCGCTGCCCGGCAACGCCATCCCCAACGCCTCCGCCGCGCACGCCATCGTGTTCGCCGTGAACTGGCCCCCGCAGCTTCCCGCCGACGGACACGCGCCGCATTCCATCTCATACAGATCGGCATCGCTCATTTTCCCCGCCGAGTGCGCCCCCACCGCCTCGTACACGTCCTGAATCGTCACGTCCCGGCCTTTGAATTTGCCCGGCAATATCGTTCCACCGTAGAGAAACACGCTCGGAACGTTGAGCCGCGCCATCGCCATCAGCGTCCCCGGCAAACTCTTATCGCAACCCGCCAGCCCAACCAGCGCATCGTATCCATGCGCATTCATCATCAGCTCGATCGAATCCGCGATCACCTCGCGCGACACCAGCGACGCCTTCATCCCCTCATGCCCCATGGCAATCCCATCCGACACCGCGATGGTCACGAATTCCCTCGGCGTCCCGCCCGCCGATTTCACCCCCTCCTTCGCCGCCTTCGCCTGCCGATCCAGCGTCAGATTACACGGCGTCGCCTCGTTCCACGTGCTGGCCACCCCCACCCACGGGCGATGAATCTCCTCATCCGTCAAACCCATCGATCTGAAAAACGCACGCTGCGGAGCGCGCTGATCCCCTTCCGTCACGATCTCACTGCGTGGCCGATTCATTGAAATCTCCGCGTAGGAACTCCGCGATTTTCCCCTCCCCTGGTACTCCGGGGGAGGGCTAGGGTCAATACGGTTCAGTTAAGCATGATAATCGATTGCGCGAACGATTTGGTTGGTTGAGGTAGATGATAATGCTCCAGCCGTTTTTTGGGCCAGTTCGACATCTTGATCTTGATGACGCGCGGGTTGAGCCGCCCATCGCGTGGCGGCAGTACGCTGGCACTGATTTGGCGAATCATTGCATTGTACAACAAGGGCAGGATGCAGGCCGGGGCGGCTCGCATGAGCGGGACCGTCTCCCGAATTACTCGCACGGCATGCATAAAGCTGAGCGTCCGCGGGTCCAGGTCGATCGTCAAGGCGGCTTCGTGCATCAACGCCCGAACGGCATTATGGGCCAGCAGCACGCCATAGATTTCCTGCACAACTCCGCACGGCGTGCGGCTCCGCAGCTCAGTCACCGGACGCGCCAGTTGGTGGGTGGTGATTTCGTCGTTGGCGATCTCGATCTCCCATCGCTGGTGATAGAGCACGACCCGTTCCACGGCCGGATACAATTCGGCGTCGAGCCGCGTAGTGATCGGCCGATGCCGCTCACCGTGACCGGGTCGGGCCGGGTCGTCGAAGGGGTATTCGATCACTCGTACCATGATGCCCTGTTGGTCGCGCTGTCGGTGATCGGGGGACGGATAGATCTTGGCCAGGTACGATCCGTCGGCCCAAGGGCAAAAGCTTTTCAGGACGACGTGCGACGGGACCGGGCCGAGCATGAACGTGCCCTGACGGATGGCCTGTTGGATCAACCGATAGCTGTAAAAGCCGCAGGCCCAGAGCACCAGGTCGCCGGGCGAGCACTTGGCCAAGAGCGCCGGAGCACAGGGGTGGTCGTTGAAGTCTTTGGGTTTGACCAATGCTTCGAGCGTGATCCGCGTCCCCACCTCGATCAATCGGGTGAGGCGAATCTGCGGGTAACCACCCGGGACAATCTGGCCGTTGCGGGTGGTTGTCGGTTTGCCGAACGCCCGGACGTTGGCCGGGGTGTCAGGCAGCGTGTAATCATCGCCATCCATCGCTTTCAATGGCATCGCCTTATACCATGCGCCACGGGTCCTGACCGTCGCCAGCCCCAATGCGCCGCGGATGGTTTTGAACAGCTGTCGCATCGGCCTGGCGCCGAGCCGAGACCGAGCCTGGCTCAACGCCGACTTGCACGGCGGACCAAGGCCGGCGACCGCTTCCCACGGCGCCGCCATCGTTCCCACGACCTGCCGCCAAAGAGACGGCACGTCGGCATCGCCCCACAAACCCATGGCGATGACCAGCCACACCACCGCCGAAGCCGGAACCTTGCGGTTGCGGCGTTGACGCCCTCCACCGGTCCCTTGCAGCGCCGCCTCGCTCCGCTCCGGCGGAATATGCCGCGACAACGCCTCCAGCGTCTTAACATCCGGTAGCGTCGCGGCAGCGGAACTGGACAATGGCCATCCTTGGCCGGTACTGTGCATGGATCAAGCCTCCCTGCGATAGTCGTCTTCGCAAACGTACTATACCGCAGGCCGAGGCTTGTTTTATGCGCCTTAACTGAACCGTATTGCATCTAACCCTCCCCCTGAGTACAGGGAGAGGGAACAAGAGAAGACCGCCCGCCGATTGCGTCACGCACCCGATGTACATCCGGGGCTTCGCTCAGAGATGACAAGCGTCTAGCTTGACATCCGCGGATGAGAACCTTACTTATCTGCCTCTTGCTGGCATCCTGATAATAGTCGCCGGTGATGATGAACAGAGGGTTATAGCGTGATTGCGGTTCGCGAGTTGACCAAGGCATACGGCCAGACCTTGGCGGTGGATCATATCTCCTTCGAGGTGCCCCGGGGGCAGATCGTTGGATTCCTCGGCCCCAACGGGGCCGGGAAATCAACCACCCTGAAAATCCTGACCTGTTATCTTCCACCCACCAGCGGCGGCGCAACCGTCAACGGCTTCGACATCTTCCATGAATCCGAAAAAGTCCGCGAGAACCTCGGCTATCTCCCCGAAAACTGCCCGCTCTACACCGAGATGAAAGTCCGCGAATATCTTGATTACCGCGGGCGATTGCGAAAAATGCCCCGCGCCCAACGCCTCCGCCGAATCGATTACGTCATCGACCGCTGCTGGCTCGGCCCGGTCCACCACAAAACCATCGGGCATTTGTCCAAGGGATATCGCCAGCGCGTCGGCCTAGCCGATGCACTGCTGCATAATCCCGCCGTTCTGATTCTTGATGAACCGACCATCGGGCTGGACCCCGCCCAGATCCGCGAAACGCGCAAATTGATCCGAGACCTCGCCGGCCATCACACGGTCGTTTTGTCCACGCACATATTGCCGGAGGTCGAGGCGACTTGCGACCGCGCCATCGTCATCGCCGCCGGGCGGATCGTCGCCCAGGGATCGCCCGACGAGCTGCGCGCCAGCCGCCGGCTGACCGCCCGCGTCCTGGTCGAATGCCGCGGACCACGCTCCGAGGTCCAAGCCGCCCTCATCCGCGTCAGCGGCGTCAGCAACGTGGAAATCCTCGACGGCGAGGCCGCCGACTCCCAATACGTCGTCGCCGCCCTCCGCCCCAAGGACGGCTACGACATCCGCGAGGAAGTCGCCCGCACCGTCATCCAGCACGGCTGGCCCTTGCGGGAGGTTCGCCTCGAACACGCGACGCTCGAAGAATTTTTCGTCCAGGTCACGGCCAATCAGGCCATGGCGAGGAGTGCTTAAGAGGAAGTACAAGTTACAAGTTGGCAGTGCAAGTTAAGAGGTTCTTCAACTTGCAACTTGCACTTGCAACTTGCACTAATTTAATTCCCATGACCCGTGCCACCACCATCGCTCGCCGCGAACTGACCAGCTACTTCTATTCCCCCATCGCCTACGTCGCGATGGCCGTTTTCCTCATCGCCTGCTCGTTCACCTTCTGGGACGATTTCCAACCCGGTGAAATCGCCGGAATGCGCAACCTCTTCAACTGGATGGTCTGGCTCCTGGTCTCCATTGTGCCGCTGCTTTCCATGGGATTGCTCGCCCAGGAATGGTCCACAGGCACGATCGAAACATTGATGACCGCCCCCGTCGCCGAAACCGACGTCGTGCTCGGAAAATTCCTCGGCTCATTCGCGTTCTTCCTGGTGATGCTCGCCCCCACCCTGCTTTACGCCGTTATCCTGGCACTGTACGCCAATCCCCGCATCGACTTCGGCCCGATCCGCAGCGGGTATCTCGGCATTGTCCTGGTCGGAGCGCTGTTCATTTCCATCGGGTTGTTCTGTTCGTCCTTGACCCGCAGCCAGATCGTCGCCGCCGTCGCCACCGCCGCCGTTCTCTTCGCCATCACCATCGTTCCCTGGTGGGCCAGCGGCAAGCTCCTTTCGCAAACCTGGACGACAATCCTCAACCAGACGGTTTTCAAGCGCTACACCGATTTCAGCCGCGGAATCATCGACACGGGTCACCTGGCGTTCTTTATTTTCTCCACCGCGGTCTTTTTGTTCTTTACCACGAAGGTGCTGGAATCACGGCGATGGAAATGAATTTTTGATGGTCTTCTCGATGCCTGAAAAAAACCAACAAGCCGAAATGACGCTCACCCCGCCCGAATCGCAAAGCCAGCGCTGGATCAAGTACGGCGCCAACGTCGTCTTCTCCAGCCTCGTCGTGATCCTTTTGGCCGTCATGCTCACCTGGATCGCCGAATCGCGCGCCGTGCGCATCGACACCACGGCCGGCGGCACGCAGAGCCTCCGTCCCCAATCCATCAATTTCATCCAGGAGTTGAAGCAGCCCGTTCGCGTCGTCGCTCTGTATCCCAAGCTCAAGAGCGATTCCCACGAGCAGGATTATTACCAGCCCGTCGCCGACCTGCTGAATGAATACGCCACCAAGGGCAAGAACGTCACCACCGAGGTGCTCGACCCCGACACCCAGAAGGACCAGTTCAACAAGCTGGTTGCCGACGTCACCAACAAATACGGCGGGGAAGTGAAGGGCTATAAAACCATCCTCGAGAAAGTCCCCGAGGTCAACAAGGCGATCGATCAATTCGTGAGCGATGAAGCCGCCAAATTCCGCGTCCTGCCCTTCGATCAGATCCAGGACCAGGAACTCCAGCAGGAGATTTCCGCGGCCTATCTCACGCTGGTCCTCACCCATCACCAATTGGCCGATCTGAAAACCGCCATCGATTCCGATCTCAACCAGCAAATCCCCAGCTACAAGGACGGCGTCGACGAAACTCGCACGACGTACGGAAACATCTCCCAACTCCTAGCCCAGTTCTCGCAGGTGGTGACTATGTTCAAGTCCCACCCCGCCTTTTCCAAGCTGAAGCCGATCACGGATTACGGTCCCGCCGCCGCGGCGCGCTCCGACGCCGCGAAAAAACAAGCCGACGCCGTCGTGGACAGCATTTCCCACCTCGGCTCGCTCACCGAACTCGACGAATTCAAGCAGCAGCTCAAAAGCAAATCGATCATCGTCATGACCGATTCCGGCTATAAAATCCTGCAATTTGACCAGGTGTGGAAGGTCCCGGACTCAAGCCGCTTCGCCGCCCAGGCCCCCGACGTTCAGCCCAAGCTGAGTTTCGCCGGCGAGCAGCAGATCACCGCCGCCATCGCTTCGCTCACCAGTTCCGCCAAGCCCATGGTCGTTTTCGTCCGCGCCGGCGGCGCGCCGCTGGCCACCGCCATGTCCCCCGAACAGCAGCCCCCGTTCGCCTCCATCGCCCAGCGCCTGCGCGACGACAATTTCGACGTTCAGGAAAAGGACATGAGCGGCCAATCGGCCATGCAGGAGTCCCCCATCCCCGAACCCACCGATGAGCAGATGAAATCCGCCGTCTGGATCGTCGTCCGCTTCCAGCACGACACTCAGCCCGACCAGCCCTCGCAGATCGATCCCATGCTCGAACAGCATCTGAAATCCGGTGGATCGGCGTTGGTCCTGCTCTTCCCCACCGCCGATCCCATGGACCAGGCCCTTGGGCCGATGGGCATTCAGGCCAGGACCGATAACGTGATCGTTCACGAATCCCTGCCCGCCCCGGAGCGACAGTCCAACGACTTCGCAGAAAATGCCGAGCAGGCCAGCCAGGCCGTCTTCAAAATCAATCAATACGGCAATCACCCAATCGCCACGCCGCTGGCAGGCCTGGATTTCCTCCAGGCCGCCTCCGTGCCGGTTTCCGTGGCCCCCGCCACTCCCCCCGGCGTCCACGTCACGCCGCTGCTTCCCATGCCCTTCTCCCCACACTATTGGGCAACCGCCGATGCCCAGTCCCTCCTTGGCTCCGATCATCCGAAGATCACCTTCAATCCAAAGGCCGACCCGGACGCCGGCCGGATGTTCGGCGACATCGACAACACCCCGGACGATCGCCTCTACGCCGCCGCCGCCTCCGAAGCCCCCGGCGAGTCACGCCTTGTCGTCGTCGGAAGCTATGTCTTCGCCATCAGCTATCTCGTCGATCTCCCAGACCAGGAAATGCTCGAACGCCACGGCCTAAGCGTCTCCCGTCTCCCCGGCAACGGGGAGTTCTTCGTCAACAGCATTCTCTGGCTGGCGCACCAGGATTCCATGCTGGCCATCGGCCCGCACGCGCTTCAGGTGGCGCGCATTCGCGAAATGTCCCCCGCAACCCTCGCCTTCTGGCGCGTGGGCGTGCTGACCGCAGCGCTTCCGCTGGCGGCGATTGCCGCCGGACTCCTGGTCTACAGCAAACGACGTGATTGAATCGTAATCCGAGTTACTCCGATGAATTTCAAAACGACTATCGTCCTGCTCATCGCCCTCATCGTCGTGGGCGTCGTGTTTTTCTACCAGCAGAGCCGCCCCACCCCCCAGGCCGTGGAACCCGAGCAACCTTCCTCCGCCCAGGGTCCCAAGCTCTTCAACGTTGAAAGCGGTCAGGTCAACGGCGTCACCATCATCGACTCCGACGGCAACCGCACCGTCATCCAGCGCGACGGAGCCGCCTGGAGAATGACCGAGCCGGTCATTTCCGCCGCCGTCGATTGGCAAACCCAGGACCTCATCCGCACCATCTGCGATCTCCGTTCCCAGGGCCGGCCCGATTCCGCCCCGGCCGATTCAGGACTCGACCACCCCCGCTATATCGTCGATCTCTCCATCACCGACGGCAAAAGCGTGCGCCTGGCCATCGGCAATAATGCCGGCATCGGCGACGTCATGTATGCCAGGGCGAACGACGGCGACGTGAACCTGATCGATTCCAGCCTCGCCAAAAACCTCAAAACCGCCGCCGATGATTTGCGCGACAAGCACCTCCTGCCAACCACCCCCGCCGAATACAAACAAGTCCGCATCATCACGCCAACTCAGAACCTGGAAATGGTCAAGGACGGCGACAAGTGGAAGATCCTCCAGCCCGCCGAAATGCCCGGCGACAGTGAATCGATTTCTTCCCTCATCTCCACCATCACCGGCACCGAGGCCACCGAATTCGTCAAAAGCGGTTCCGATGAACTGGCCTTCGCCCGCTTCGATCATCCGACGATGAAGGTCTGGCTCAGCACCGCCGCGCCCTCAACCCAGCCGACGACTCAAGCCCCAACCGGCCTCACCCTGACGATCGGTTCTCCCGACAGTCTTGCCAAGGACCATTATTTCGCCGAAACCTCCGACGGCCTGGTCGCCAAGATTGCCAAATCCTCGCTGGATAGTCTCCAGAAAACGCCCCTCGATCTGCTCGACCGCGACGTGTTCACCGTTGTGCCGGCGGACGTGTCGAAGATTTCCCTGGTCAAGGCGATTTTCCCCACCCCGTCCGCGATGGAGGCGAAGCCTTCCACCACGCAAGCCACCCAACCCGCGCCTGCCGTCCAGCGTCCCACGTTCACGCAGTTGGTCGTCCTGACTCGTCGCCCCGCGGCGCCGAAGGTCCTCGGCCCATCCCTGCCGACCTCCAAGCCTTCGACTCAACCGACGACCCAGCCCCCGCAATCGGTTTGGGAATTCGCCATCCCATCCGAGCCGAAGAGCCAGGTGGACGATTCCAAGGTGGATGCCCTGCTGGCGAAATTCAATCCCTTCCGGGCCGATAAATATCTCGACAAAAACCCCGACTCCCGCGCCGAGCAACGATACGTCGTGACCCTGGAAACCACTTCGCTCAAGAAATATCACGTCGAGGTCGTCCGTCCCGCCAACGGCCAGACGCCGTACGCGATTTACAATGGCCTGAAGTTCGAGATTGCCACGTCCATGCTCGACGCCCTCGACGCCGATTTTCACAAGACTCCATGATGGCCCGCCAATTGGGAAAAAGATCGATCCTGACCGCCCGGCAAATCGCCCGCCCGCGAACCATTCTCGACACGTTTACCAATCCCCGCCCCGGGCGCGATTACGAAATCAAGTTCCTCTTTCCCGAATTCACCAGCGTCTGCCCCGTCACCGGCCAGCCTGATTTCGCCACGATCACCGTCGCCTACGTCCCCAACCGGCTCTGCGTGGAGATGAAGAGCCTCAAGCTCTATTTCCACTCCTATCGCAACAAGGGGATCTTCTACGAATCCGTGGTGAACGCCATCCTGGATGATTTAGTCGCAGCGATAAAACCCCGCCGGATGACCGTCACCGGCCAGTTCGCCGTTCGCGGCGGAACGTCCGCGAGCATCGTCGCAAGTTTCCCCAGCGAGTTTTAGAATCGAAATCTGAGGAACACGCCGGCCCGCAATTCCTGAAGCACGGTTCCCATCGCGCCGAACCCGCCGAAACTGGCCATGTACGATATCTCCCCACCGGCCGAAAACGGGCCACGCTCAAACCCCACCTGCACCGCAGGATGAACCTCAAACGCCGCCCCCGTGTGATCCAGCGTATGAATAAAGGCGTAGCCGTTGTACGCCACCGGCTCATCGATCGAATAATCATCAACCAGCAGCCCCGCGCCGATTCGCGGCCTGACGAACATTCCCGGCGCTCCGGGAATCCAAAACCTCATCGCCAGCCGCGGCTCCACCTCGACAAACTCCACGTCCGAGTACAAACGCGTCGTCCCGAAATCATTATCGTTATGAAAGAGCGGATAATCCGAATCCTCGCTGTCCCAATACCCCGACGCCGACACGCCCACGCCTACGAACGTCGGCACCACCACCTGCGGAATCCGCCACGCGAAGTCCCCATCCAGATAAGCCCCATCCTTGGCGAAGAACAATCCCCCGCTTCTCTCCGGAAAGAAATGAGAATAGCCCGCCGAAAGCGAGTCGTCCCAATACTGGGCCCAAGCGAATGTGGTACAGAGCAACAATGCCGCCAGGAATGCCAAGGTACGAATCATGCCCGGGATTATCCCCCGCCCGCTACCGATCAGTCAACGGGTCTTTTTACACGGAATATCTGCTACAATGACCCCGGCACAGGAATTCGCGAAGGAGAACTCATGCCCAAATGCGCCGTCGCGGGATGCCAGAGCGATGCGGTTGCCCAAGTCATTCTCTACGACGTCTACCATGACGGCTCGGTTCTTTTCCAACAGGATGAGACCTGTCCATATATCTGCGCCAAGCACTTGGTCCAAAACGAGGATGAAGCCGCCGGCGTCCGCGAACCACGCGGAATAGTCGAATACCCCCATTCCAATCGCCACGGAGCGCAGGGATTTACGATCTACAAGCCGCTTTGACCGGTGTCGCCACCTTGGTGGGATTCCCACGGGAGGCCTGCGGGGAATTTCTTGCGCATGACTTCGTTGCCGACGTGGAAGAACTTCGCGGTGACGGTGTCGGAGCGGTCGTAAACGGTGTAGTTCACCGTGTGCTTCAGGTTGCAGCAGACCCGGGGCCAAGCCTCCAGGAGACGTCGGCACAAGACGCGGTCGGGCTCTTGATGAACGTTCTGAGCATTGGTAGGACCATACCACAGCGCCGAGGACCAGACAGCCAGCTCGCGACTGAGAAAGTAGCAGTTTGTATCAATCAGGTAGCCGTTGGGAACGTTGAATGACGGATGCAGATTCCCCAGGCTTTCGCAATTATCGATGGCAACCACCTTGCCATTCTCGGCGCAGATTTTCCTGAGCGCAAACGCCCAATGGGATCGCGACGACCACAGGGCTTGCAAAAGGCTTTGAACGTGGTCCGGATCGAACCAATTGTCCTCATCAAGGAAACAGACGAATTGCGAATTGACCAGAAATGAAATCGCCGAGTAGATCCGGTGCCCGTTCCATTTGTTTCTGCCGGTGGCATCCGGGATCACCACGGTGCGAATTGGATGTCTCGCCTGGCCGACCTGCGCAAGAACACGCGCGACCTGGCCCTCTCGTTCCGATCCATCTGTAACGACCCAATGCTCAAGAGGGGAGTAGGTTTGTTCCTGGACCGACTGAATGCACCTGGCAAGTTTAGAGTGTCCTGTTGCCGCCGTAACAACCGTTACCGTGCCTTCCGTGAACATCCCCCCCTGGTTGACCAATACGTTACGCGGCAGATACTTCGTCGCCGGCTCCCCACCCTTGATTTCCTCATGCCGGGTGACCTGCTTCATTGGACGACCCTTGATTGTGGCAAACAACGGCTTCCAAATCTCCGTGAATTCTTCCGGAGCATCACCGGCCGCATTCACCTTCCGGGCATTCAGCGGGAAAAGGCATTTTGTGCAATAGGCCTGAACCTGATCTTCAAAAGCGGGCATGCCCAACGACCACCACCCAGGCTCGATAGCAATGCCGTGCGACGGATCCCCCGTCAGTTCCGCCATCGTCGCCGCAACCTCACAGAAGTACCCCAAGAGCTTGCCCTCCACCAACGTGATCTCCGCCGACCAGGTCTGATTCACAAAGCAGCAGCCCACCTTGTCCCACATCTCGGTTTCACTCAGGCCCAACTCCATCATGGAACCGAAGATCGGGCCGTGAGCTGATGGTGCATTCAAACCGTCCGGCATCGCGCGGCCTTCCGGCCAGTCTCGCTTGATTTCATCCCAGGCGGCCTTGACCTGATGGACGTTGAGATTGCTATGCGAGCCATGGAAGGTTTCACGACAGACCTTGCCGTGACCGAAGAGCCGATTGCTCCAAAGGCCCCGTTGCTCTTTATTGGGGATTTCTTCCCGGAAAATCTGACAGAGTTCTTCAAACTGCGGATGGATGCACGGGTTGCCGCCGAACATCCCGATAACGCCTGGGAAGCCCTTGAGACTGCGAATCGCAACACGAAATTGATCGGGCGTCATCCAATAAAGCTTCTTCAGTTTCTTTGCCAGTCCCACCGCGACCGAGCAGTTTTTGCAATCGAGGTCGCAGGCATTGGTGACCTTGACCTGCAAGATACGCCCACGCCAAACGCCCGGTCGGAAATCTCCGGGAGCTTTCATCTTTGACAGAACAGGTACCATTGACGCTCTTTAGGTGATCGTAAGTGTACTATCCGCTGGTCAATTCTCCACGAAATCAAAACAAGGCAACCACCCCATCGGCTTGCGTTCATGTCATCCGCCGCTAGTCTGGAAGCAACGTGCACATCGAGGGTTTCATCCCATCAAAAACGGTCCTCAGGCGGAAAGGATAGTGACTTCGTGAACGCGAAATTTCTCCTCTTTGGCGTGTTGATCTCCATGTCAATCCTCGCCGCCCAAACACCGGCGCAGAACTCGCAAAATCCCACGACTGCGATAACCACCGCGCCGACAACCCGGCCTGCCGTGACGCTGATCAATCTCCATCTGAAACAAGCCGTGCCCCAACTTGTTTTCGATGAACTCGCCAAACAGGCCGGCGTCACGTTCACGACCAACGGCAACATCTGGAACCAAGACTCCCTCCAGATTCCCAAGGACATTGACTTCACCGATCGCCTATTCTGGTCGGCCGTCTGGGAGGCCTGCGACTTATGGAATCTGTCCATCCAACAAAACTACGACAATAATTCCGTCCGCCGCATCACGCTCTTCTCCACCGGCCAACTGCCCGGCGGCGATCAACGGAAACTACCCGTTTACGAAACCGACGGCTTCGTTATCCAGGCGCTCACTTTCACCCGCCAGCAGACCCTGAACTACGCCCAGCCCGAATCGACCAGCGGCTTCTGCACCGTGCAGGCAAGGGTCTATGTCGATCCCGCCCTGCGCGTGCAGAGTGTCAACTCCACTGCCAGGACCGACCAAGCCGTCGACGACGCCGGAAATTCGATGCGGCCGGCCGCAAATAACCGTCCCGATTTCGTCGGCGTCAACATGCCCCGGTCCCTCCTCTTCGATTGCGCCGTGCCATTAAAATACCCCCACAATCCCGGCAAGAAAATCGCCCATCTCAAGGGCGCCCTCCAGCTTCGCGTCGCCGACAATATGGATTCCCTCACCATCGACAACCCCCTGCAAGCCGCCCAAACCGCCAAAACAATCGGCAACGTCACCGTCACCTTCTATTCCCTGGAAAAAAGCGCCGACGCGAACTACCAACTGACCGTCAGTCTCTTTGGCAACGCTCTAGGCGGCGAGGCCATCTGGCTGCTTCTTCAAAACAACGAGCAACTCCTCGACGACAAAGGCCGCCATTTCAGTTACGTCGGCGGCAACAGCGCGTGGAACCAATACACCGTCAACTACACCCGCACCCCCGCCGAAGACGCCCCCATCGGCGACCCGGCCAAATGGACGATCGAGCTTCCCTCGAAGGTCCACACGATGCGGGTTCCCTTCGAGTTCAAGGATTTGCCGCTGCCGTGAGGCCGGTTGCCTGGACCACGTTATAATTCGCTCTACACCGCTCAAATTCCAGCCGCGCCAATTCCGCCCGGAACGCCCACGGCGCTGCCGTGGGTCCTTCTTCAGTGGAGACGGAACGGCGAGCATTAACCAATATCTTCGCTCGGTTGTCTCCATGAAAAAACCGTAGGAGAAATCTCCTACGGCTGGGCTGCCTACCTCACATAATAGTCCCGATTCGATCCGTCAAAAGCGGCCCGATTTGAGGCAGCACTTCCTAAAAGCATTTGCCGGAACCGCATGGGCAGGGGTCGTTACGACCGAGCTTCTCGATCAGTTCCTTGTCCCCATGCACGATGCGGGCGCCTCGCTTGACATGCGTCTCGGAGGGGTAACCCTTTCGCCGCTTGCTCGTGACCTCAAAACCCGAATTCCTCAAAGCTGGTGTGTTCGTACGCCATACGAACCTCCCTTCTTTGGGCCGCAGTGTAGCTGTGGGGAGATCGCGTGCAAGATGTCCGATAGCGACGGCCATTTCAACGCTCATACGACGACGAACTGAAATGAAGGGGACACGACCCTTAATATTAAGGGTCGTGTCCCCTTCAGTTCAGTTCGGGCACGAAACAAGGTTGATGCCGATGTTTCCGGAACTCCGCAAACCCCTGGTGGACGTGTACGGCGAGGCGGTGGAAGGATCGGAGTACGTTATCGCCAAATACCGCACGGCCAATTGCAATCTGCGGACTCAGTTTAAGAGAATCCTTTTGCGGGCGGGCATCAAGCCGTGGCCGCGCCCGTTTCAAAATCTTCGCGCGTCGCGGGCGTCCGAATTGGCGGAAGAATATCCAAGTCACGTTGCGGCCGAATGGCTGGGGCACTCCGAAGAAATCGCCGACGCCCAGTACAGGGACACGCTCGATATTCACGTCGCCAGAGCAATCGCCGGATCGCCGGACTGCGCGGCGCAGAATTGTACGCAGCCAACCCCGGACAACGCCGGTCAACCCCCGACGCTAGTCGGCGCGACAAGCGAAAAAAGCCCGGAATCTCCGAATCTCTCGGAAAAACCGGGCTTGGGGGATACCCCTAAGGGGAGTCGAACCCCTGTCCTCTGGCTGAGAACCAGATATCCTGGGCCACTAGACGATAGGGGCGTCTTTCATTCTCTAATCGTTCTGCCCAGAGCGGACTAATCCTACGCGACGTAATCCTTGCGTCAAGAAAATGTGGCATGGGCGTCCCGCCCATGGCGTGCGGTACCCCGCACGCATCGACGGTACTCCGTCGATATCAGCACGAGCGGAGCGCTCTGGCGATTGCTTGGTGGTGTATTCGACGCTTCGCTCTTGCTGTATCGGTCGAGTACGACCGATTGCTGGCTGGGTACAGCCAGCCATGGGCGGGACGCCCATGCCACATTTTATTTGCGAATCTCGAACAAAACGTGCCGCAATTCGGGCAGGATCAACTTCGTCATCGCCAATTCCACCGCGGCCGTGCTCCCCGGCATGGCCAGGAGCAATTTGCCGCGCGCGATCCCGCCGCTGGCCCGGCTCAGCATCGCCCCGCTTCCGATCTGCTCCCAACTCAGCATGCGGAACAATTCTCCAAACCCCGGCAGAGGCGATTCGATAACCCGTTCGATCACCCCGATCGCCTGGTCCCGCCGGCTTATTCCCGTGCCCCCGGTGCTCAGGATCGCGTCCACGTCCTCCCGGCCCAGCAATTCCTCCAGCACCCGGCCGAAGCCCTCGGCATCGTCCGGAATCACCCGATGTTCCGCCACGACGTGCCCATCGCCCCGCAGCAGTTCGCCGATCCGTTTGCCGCTGGCATCATTCTCAATCGTTCGCGTATCGCTCAGAGTCACGATCGCACATCGCGCGCTGATCGACTTGGCGCTGGTTTGATGTTGTTGATACGACATATTTCGCCCCGCGGCGTTTGCCGCTCACGGCTTCGTCGTCGCGCCCGGGGGCACTGCCGCCATCTGCCCGCTCTGTTTCACGATGTCGATGTCCGTTATTCCCGGGTCCAGCGGAATGTCCAGCCGATCGGGGTTTCCGTAATGCAACGTCAGGATCGCATTCAGATCGACCGCGCGATACACGCGCAGCACGGCGACGTCGTCACTGGCGATATTTCCCTTCAATACCGTGTGCCCCGTCTCGCCCGGCTCGATGGCCACGCCGCCAAGCCGCTGCGACTGCGTCGTTCCCACCGCCAGCACCTCCGGTGGAATCCAGCCCTCTTCATAATCCCCCGGCGCCTGCGGCTTCGCCTTGGTCATCCAAACCGTGATCGGCTCGCCGAGCCGATTCGTCACCGTTACGTCAAACGTCTGCCTGCTCGCGCAGCCAACGCCCAGCAGCCCAACAAAAATCATCGCCGAGAAAAATGCGTGTCGTTTCATGTGGATGGATATTAACTTCCGGCGGGCCGCAGCACCACGCGGACGCTGCACGCCGCCCCCGCGTCGCAGGCCATCAGCAACGTCTCGGCGTTGGGATACGGACCGGCGGCGATCTGGCGCCCCGGAACGTCCAACTCCACGCTCGGGCTTTTGAACGGCCAGGGATGCAATTTCATTGTCCCATCCCCGTCGCTGCCGATCCACGCGCTCACCGGCCCCTCATTGGCGCGGGGATAAACCGTCTCGATCCGTCGAAATATCAGCTCGTCGAAACACAGGTCCAGGCTCAATTGGTCGAGCAATTCCAGCAGGAAGAAATTCGCCCGCAGCAAATCTTCCTCCGGCGCCCTGCCCTGCTCGGCGAGTCCGCCCCGCAACGGCAGATCGGCCCGCATCTCCAGCCTCCGGCGCAGCGTTTCCTGAACCTCGATTTGCAGATGCACGAACCGCCTGACGCGGAACGTCTTGTGGCGGGCGGTTTCGTCCAACGCCTCCGGCTGGCGCGCCGCCGCACGGTTCGCCAACGCCATCGTGTGCAAGCTCACCAGCAGCCCGGAATAGGGGTCGCGCGCCATCACTTGATCCACCGATGCCTGCCACGCCGCCAGCGAGGTCAGGACATCCGCCTCGAAAACATGCTCCGGCTGACCCTGGGCGTTAAGCTGTGGCCGGGAGTCCTCCGCGGTCCATCCGCAATCATGCTCGGCGATTGCGGAAACGACCGATTCAAACGGCCCCGGCGGAGCGAACAACCCATTGCCGATCCGCCGGGCCAATTCCCCAGCCAGCCGCGAGTGGTCCTGCTGGTTGATCAGGATCAGTTGTTTGCCCATTTGCCTTCGGATCATTCATTAAGCATAGCAGGCCATGACAAAACTTCCCCGACGTTCATTTAAGCCAAATAATGCATTTTTGCCGGTCGCGGACTGGAAAATCGATCCCGGTCGGGTTACATAGTCCGTTGGATTTGACCGGAGCGGCCAAGGATGGCTGGAAACACTTCCATTATTTCCCCCGCATGTGCCGATAATCGGGTCAGAGGAACTACCCCAAAGGGAAAACTGCCAATGCCCCAACGCGCGCGCTTCCACCTCCACGGTCATTTATTGCTGGTTCTCGTCGTTGCGCTGCTTGCCGGCTGCCAGATGGACGCCGCCGATGCGGACCTGCCGGCCGTTCGGCTGGCGCCGCCCACGGTCGCGGCCGCTGGGCGCCCGGCCCCCGTCGCCGCCGCGCCAACGCCGGTCTTGCCCGCGCCCGTGCCGGCGGCAGGTCGATACGCCCCGAAACCCCAAGCCTCCGCCGGGATTCCCGCCGGCTGGGTCCCACGCGTGCCCGTCAACCACTGGACCTGGATCATCGTTCACCACAGCGACAGCTCTTACGGCTCAGCCGCCATCATCGACAAATGGCATCGCGACCGCGGGTTCGATGAATTGGGTTATCACTTCGTCATCGGCAACGGCACCAACAGCGGCGACGGCCAGATCGAGGTCGGCCCACGCTGGACCAAGCAGAAATGGGGCGCTCACGACAATGCCCTGGACAATCGCTACAACACCAACGGCATCGGGATTTGCCTCGTCGGCAATTTCAACGACACCCGTCCGACCCCCAAACAGCTTCATTCCCTGGTCCGCCTGGTGGTCTATCTCATGCGCACCTACAACATTCCCTCCGATCGCGTTCTGGGCCATGGTGAAACGAAGGTGACGCAGTGCCCCGGGCGGTTTCTGAACGTCGCCGCAATCCGCGCCCAGGCCGCCCGCGTGATCGCCTCAGGCGACCCCAACCCCGACCCCGAACTGTTTGCCGACCAACGCTGAGGCTCTCAGTGGATCAATTTCATTCGTTCACCGTAATCCACCATCCGTTGGCGATGTAACCGTTCACTTGGTCGGCCATGTCGTCGATCATGCTGTCGGGGTCGCGGTAGGTCGCATTGGTGTTTATTGCAAAGGAATACGGATAGGTTTTCCCATCCGCGGACGTCCCGGCCGGCACGTTGGCGCTGCCGCCCCGCACATCGACGTGCATGGTCCTGTTATTGCTGTCATCCGAATTCACGGTGATCGCCACGTACAGGTCCGGCTGCTCGCCCTCGGCGATTTGGTAGCCGTTGCCGGCGCTGCCATCCGACTCCAGGCGCCGCTCAAATTCCGCGATCACGTAATCCGCCGCATCCGATCGGTCCCTCGGAGTGTAAGTAAAGGTCGCCGTATATCCCACCTTCACCCGGAACTGCAGCGGCGCATAATCGAATCTCACCGGCGTGGTGGGCACGGCCTGGCTGGAGTCGTCATCCAATATCTCGCACCCGCTCAACATCGCTACGACGGTGACAATCGCCACCGTTCTTATGAGGGTTTTCATGGCTGAGTCCTTTTAGTCCATCTAATCTCATCGGCCCTTCAACGTCTGCAGATAACCAGCTAACTCAAATCCCGTTGGCCTTCCCCGAACGCCCACGGCGCTACCGTGGGTTTTCTCCCGCTGCTGAGGGCCGGGGAGGACGTCGCCCGCTTATTGCTCGTATCATCACGCCCAGCTAAACTCGCGCTGGTCTTACAAAAAGAAAAATCATGATCGATCGAATCTTCAAAGCCTACGACGTTCGCGCAACCTATCCCAATCCGCTGAACGAAGATGCGGCCTGGAAGGTGGGGCATGCCACGGCGCAGTTCCTTAAGCGCAGCCGGCACGGAACAACGGATCGCGTCAAGCTCGAGGACACCCTCGTCGTCGGACGGGACATGCGGCCAAGCTCCCCTTCCCTGGCCAAAGCGCTCATCGACGGAATCAGCAGCGTCGGCATGAACGTCATCGACGTGGGCATGATCGACACGTCGTTCATGTATTTCGCGATCAATTACCTGGACGCCGTCGGCGGAATCCAGACGACCGCCTCGCACAATCCCGTGCAATACAACGGCTTCAAAATCAGCGGACCCAAGGCCAAGCCGATCGGCGCTGCCAGCGGATTGGACGACATTAAACGCATCGCCAGCACGCTCCGGCCCGGTCAGACCGGACTGTCCGGCAAGTACCGCCAGCAGGACCTCTGGGCCGAGTATCGCCGGCACGTTCTGCAATTCCTTCAGCTTCAGCGGCCGATCAAAGTGGTCGTGGACGCCAGCAACGGCATGGCCGGCAAAATGGTTCCCGCCATCTTCGACGGCGTGCCCAATCTCCGGATCGTTCCGCTGCTGTTTGAAATCACTGGCACCTTCACCCACGACCCGAATCCCCTCGTCGAGCAAAACCTGGACATGCTCAAGCGCCGCATCGCCGAGGAAAAGCCGGACCTCGGCGTTTGCTTTGACGGCGACGCCGACCGCTGCATGTTCGTGGACGAAAATCAAAAGACGGTCGGCTGCGACATCGTCACGGCGCTACTGGCCCGGGATTTTTTACAGATGCCACGGAACAAAGGCTCGACGATCGTTTACGACCTTCGTTCGAGCCACGTCGTCGCGGACGAGGTGAAGGCGGCGGGCGGGGTTCCGCGGCGCGACCGCGTCGGTCACGCGTTTATCAAGAAAACCCTGGCCGAAACCAAGGCGGTTTTCGGCGGGGAACTTTCCGGGCATTTCTATTTCCGCGATAATTTTTACGCCGACAGCGGCGCCATCGCCTTCGCCCGCGTTCTGTCGGTGCTTTCCGCGCAATCCAAGCCGTTCAGCGAATTGGTCGCGCCTCTGCACCGCTACAGCCAGACCGGCGAAGTCAATTTCCAGGTCAAGGACAAAGACGGAAAAATCCGCGAGTTGGCGGACGCGTACAAGAAAAGCCAGGTGGATTATCTGGACGGCATCACCGTCGATCTGGGCGACTGGTGGTTCAACGTCCGCAAGAGCAACACCGAGCCGCTGCTGCGTCTGAACCTCGAGGCCAAGACCCCGCGGATCATGCAAGAGAAATTCGCGGAATTGAAGAAGGTTCTTGGGGAACCGATCCACGGGCATTAGGCTCGGCCGGCGCTTTCGCCCATGGGTTGCCCGGAACGCCCACGGCGCCGCCGAGGGGATTCTCCCGCGCAATGTTCGGTCCTGAAACCGCCTATAAACCATCGCGCAAAGCCGCCCGGCGGGCGATTTGAACCATCGTCCGCTTGCCGCTTCGGCAAAATCCACCCATGCGATCGCCCCTAAAGGGCCTTGAGCTCACGCTCGGCGCGCAGCCAGTTATCCACCTGCGAGCCGCCCTTGCCGGAAATATGGATCTCGAACGCCCGCTTGGCGATCATCTCGTGCGTGATCTCGCGCTTGGCGGTCGGCCGCGGCACTGGTGTGTTGCGGGATACCGTCGAGGCGGGCGTTGCCTTGCTCGTGAAACTCTTGCTGACCGACGAATTCGAATAAAATGGCTTCTTTGCCATGGGAAAACTCCTTCTTTTCTAAATGGTCACTACAAAAACTGCTTGGGACGGGGTTGGTGCACCCGTCCTTCCAGCGCATCTTCTCACCCCGCGCTGCATCTAAACACATCTATCGGCAAACCGCAAGATGCCGGGCAGAAGTTTTTCACTTGCCCATCAGCGCCTTTCGCAAAAGCTGATTGGCCATCGCCGGGTCCACAGAACCTCCGTTTTCCTTCATGAAGGCCCCCATTGCCTGTCCGAACTGTTTTTCCGTGAAGGCATTCCTTGCCAGGAACTCATTAACCAACCTTTCGGTATCCCCGGATGATGCCTTCTTGGGCAGATATTCGTCAACTACGGAAATCTCAAACATTAATTTCTGGACCTCGGCCGTCTTCCCGAGCCTTTCGTACTCCTCCACGCTCTTTTTGAGCTTCTTGCCATAAGCGGCCACGGCCTCCTCGGCGGTCGTGGGCTTGGGGGCAAGATCGATGTTCTTCACGTCGTTGAGCAGCATCCGAATCACCCCCAACCGGTCCTTCTGCCCGCTTTTCATCGCCGATTTCATGTCCTCCTGCAATCGTTCCCGTAAATTCATGGCTTACTCCTGTTTACAATCCCGTTGCTTTGGCTATAATCCGGTATTCTATCGTAGGGTTTTCCCCATCGCACCTGTGGTTGGCATGCAAACGGTAACAACTGCTGCCCTAGAAGGCATATTGCACATTCCCGACGAGCGCCACGACGGCCAGCTTCGGGACCAGGACCACCTGCTGCGCCCCTTGCGCCGCGGGATCGTGCCCCGGCGGTTGATCCGCGAACTGGGCCTGCGCCCCGGCGTCCTGCTCCGCGGCACGCCCAGGGGCGATGCCATCCAGCAAGTGGAATCCATCGAAGGCCGAAGCCCCGATGATTATCGCCAGGCCGTCACCCTTTACGATTCCACCCCCCTCGATCCCGAACCGTGGATTCGCCTGGAGCATAATCCCACCGAGTTCACCACCCGCGTCATCGACATTTTTGCCCCCATCGGCTTCGGCCAGCGCGGCCTGATCGTCTCGCCCCCACGATCCGGGAAAACCATCCTCCTGCAAAACATCGCCCGCGGAATCCATCACAATTATCCCGACGTCAAGCTCATTCTCCTCCTGGTCGACGAACGCCCCGAGGAAGTGACCGACATGAAGCGCAACGTCCCCGGCACGGTTTACGCCTCCAGCAACGACAACACCGTCGAAAAGCATCTGGACCTGGCCCAACTCGTCATCGAACGCTGCAAACGCCAGGTCGAATTCGGCGCCAACATCGTCGTCCTGCTGGA
>Ga0181538_10000964_pt1 | contig 33607 bp, 27 predicted proteins | sample PEATcosm2014_Bin_40_FD_119773 | JGI IMG/M metagenome (GOLD analysis project Ga0181538, IMG submission 119773) | Peatland microbial communities from MTU Mesocosm Facility, Houghton, MI, USA - PEATcosm2014_Bin23_30_metaG | ecosystem: Environmental > Terrestrial > Soil > Wetlands > Peat | place... | reverse complement strand
GTCACGGGCACGACCACGTTGAGTTGGTAGACGCCCGGCTCGATCAGGCCGGCGTAAACGACGGTCGCCGGAGCGCCGCCGATGGTGACCGTCGGGAGCGTGGCGAGCGACAGCGGAGCGGGGAAAGTGGCGTTGTTCGGCGGGGCGGGCGACGTGACGCCGAATCCCGTGCCGTACAGGACAATCGTCTCGCCGGGCATCACGGGGGTGGTGACGCCGGTGATCAAGGTGGTGGGACCGGCGAGGGCGCCGTCGGCATGAGTGGCGGCGATGTACTTATTGCCGGTCAGCCAGAAGAAAGCCGGCGCGGTCGAACCTAGAGTGACAGTGGCGACGGCGCTGATCTGGTCGTTGCTGTTCACCTGCACCTGCGCGCTTCCGGTCGCGGCGTTGGCGGGCACCAGGAAGTCGATTTGCGACGGCCCGATGTAATCGATCGGCGCCGGCGATCCGTTGACGGTGACGCTCACGCCATCGATCGTGGTGGGAAGATTCGCGCCCGAGAAATCGGTGGCGGCCCAACTGCGCGAGGTGGTGGCGAGCGCGCCTCCGATAATGCTGGCCCAGGTATTGGGCGCGAGCGGCGCCTGGAAGCTCGCGCCATTTACGGCCGTGTTGAACTGCGGCGGCGGCTGAATGCTGCCGAAGAGGCCGTGCGATTGGATCGCCTGACCGTAGGGTCCGGGAATCCCGGCGGTGAAGTAGAGCGTGGTCCGGTCGCCGCCGCGGCCGCCGTTGCCGAACAGGAGGGCCCAAATGCCGGGAATGGTCACGGGATGGCCGGTCGGGTCCTGAAGCGTGCCGAGTTGCGTACCTTTGGCGGAGTCGAAGGCGTTGATGGTGCCGTCGCCGAAATTCGCCACCAGCAGCGCGCCGGCGAATTGTCCGAAAGTCGCGGGCGCAATCTGCATTCCCCAGGGAGCATTAAGCGCGCCCTGCGAAACCAGGTGCGTGATGAGGTTGCCGGAGAAATCGAAGACCGAGACGTAGCCGTTACCCGCCCCAGGCACATCGATCTGCTTAGCGGCGTCCTGCTTGGCGTAGGCGACGTACATTTGTCCGCCGAGGTTCATGACGTTGAAGGGAGCGTATCCCGCCGGGACCGCGGAGTCGACGAACGCGTTGGCGCCTCCGGCGATGGGGTTGAAGCTGCCGTCGAACATGTCGATCACGCCGTTATGAAAATCGGCGACGTACAGCACCGGCGCCGCGGAGGTTCCGCCGGTGGCGCAGCCCGTGAATTCGGCGTTGGAAGAAGAGTTATTGACTGTTACCACCGCACCGGTCGCATTTACCGAACTGTTCCAGCCCGACACCGTGCCTTCCAGCGCGCAGAAAATGAAGCTGGCGGCTTTTCCGGTAGCGACCGTGAAATTGGTGCTGCTGTTGGCAATGATGCCGGTAACGTGTCCCTTGGTGGAAGCGGTCGGCGTCGGAACAGTCACCACCAGCGCCGAGGGCGTGCCGATGGTGCTGTAAATGGTGGATGTGCCGGTGCCGTTATTCGCCAGCCAGAAGGGGCTCGCAGCACTGGTAGCCACTCCCCACGGATTGACGAGGTTCGGATCTTCGTAATCCGCGATGGAGGGCAGGTCAGATACGAGATTATGCACCAGGTAACTGTTCGCGGGCGACGGCGTTGCCGGGTCGGCGGCGAAGACACCGGCAACGGCCGCGGTGCAGACGGCAATCGCTTTTAGATAGCTAGGCATAGCATCTAAACTAGCCTGGACTTTGCCGCGCGAAATGTAAATTCGTGATTAACCCTCGTTACTTGTGTGAGAATGCGACCTATAAGACCGAAAGGAACGCGTTGGCCTGCGACTGTTGGCCGCCCGCCGTCGCCAGCACCGCGGCGTCGCCAGCAGGCAGCGTCACAGGTACGACCACGTTGAGTTGGTAGACGCCCGGCTCGATGAGGCCGGCGTAAACTACGGTCGCCGGAGCGCCCCCGATGGTGACGGTCGGGAGCGTGGCGAGCGAAAGCGGAGCGGGGAAAGTGGCGTTGTTCGGCGGGGCGGGCGACGTGGCGCCGAATCCCGTACCGTACAGGACAATCGTCTCGCCAGGTGTTACCGGAGTGGTGACGCCATTGATCAAGGTGGTGGGACCGGCGAGCGCGCCATCGGCGTGGGTGGCGACGATGTACTTATTACCCGTGAGCCAGAAGAATGCTGGCGCGGCCGATTGGAGCGTGACGTTGACGACGGCGCTGATCTGGTCGTTACTGTTCACCTGCACCTGCGCGCTACCGGTGGCGGCGTTGGCGGGAACCAGGAAGTCGATCTGCGACGGCCCGACATAATCGATCGGGGCCGGCGATCCGTTGACCGTGACGCTAACGCCATCGATGGAGGTGGGCAGATTGGCGCCGGAGAAATCGGTGGCGGCCCAACTGCGCGATGTGGTGGCCAGTGCTCCGCCGATGATGCTGGCCCAGGTACTGGGCGCGAGCGGCGCCTGAAAACTCGCGCCGTTTAGGGCGGTGGTGAACTGCGGCGGCGGCTGGATGCTGCCAAACAGGCCGTGCGATTCCGCCGGCTCACCGTACGGACCGGGACTTCCGGCAGTGAAGTAGAGGGTGGTCGGGTCGCCGCCCCTGCCGCCATTGCCGTACAGCAGGCCCCAGAGTCCGGGGATGGTGAGTGGATGTCCGGTCGGGTCCTGAAGGGTGCCCAATTGCGTGCCTTTGGCGGGGTCGAAGGCGTTGATCGTGCCGTCACCGAAATTCGCGACCAGCAGCGCGCCGCCGAATTGTCCGAACGTGGCGGGCGCGATCTGCATGCCCCAGGGCGAATTGAGCGCACCCTGCGAGATCAGGTGAGTGAGCAGATTGCCGGAGAAGTCGTACACGTCCACGAAGCCGTTACCCGGGCCGGAGGCGTCATCGTGCTTGGCGGCGTCCTGTTTGGCGTACGTGACGTAGAGCTTCCCGCTGAGATTCATGATGTTGAAGGGCGCGAATCCAGCGGGAATGGCGGAATCGGTGAAAGCGCCGGCGGCAGGCTTGATGGGATTGAAGTTGGCGTCGAACATATCCACCACGCCGTTATGGAAATCGGTGACATAAAGTACGGGCGCGGACGAAGTTCCGCCGAGAGTGCATCCCTTGAATACCGAGTTAGATGCTGAGTTATTCACTGTTACAATTGCAGCGCCGGGACTGACCGAACTATTCCAGCCGGAAACCGTGCCGTCCTCGGTGCAGAAAATAAAGCTGGCCGCCTTTCCGGTAGCAACTGTAAACGACGTGGTGGTATTGGCAATTACTCCACTTACCGCGCCGCCGGTGGTAGCGGTGGGCGTAGGCACGGTCACGACGAGTGCGATTGGCGCGCCGGTGGTGCCGTACAGCGTCGATGTGCCGGTGCCGTTGTTGCCGAGCCAGAAGGGACTCGAGGCAGTGGTGGCCAGGCCCCACGGATTGACCAGATTGTGATCTTCATAATCGGCCATCGACGGCAGGTCGGAGACCAGGTTGTGCACCAGATAGCTGTTGGCAGGCGAAGGCGTTGCCGGAGTGGCGGCAAGGGCGCTGGCAACGGTGGCGGCGCAGACGGCAATCGCTTTTATGTAGTTAGGCATAGCTTCTAAGCTAGCCTGGAGTTTGGCGTGAAGGTAGAGACGGAGTGTAAATTCGAAGTAAAAGGAGGTGTTACTGATGTAAAGAGATTAGTAATTGCCGGTTTGGAATCGGCGCCGGTCGAAGGCGGCCAAGTCAGGCTGGTTATGTATTGTGAGGATGTGACGGATTACGAGCTTGTACTCGTGACGTGGGTGTGAGAGCCTTTCCCACTGAGCAGGTGACCCGCTGGAGAGCCAGTCACGAAGCGCGTTCGCCACGTCCTGTCTGGCTTCCTGCAAATCGGCGCGGTTCAGGTCGCACAGCCGGATGGTCTCCGCGGCGCGGGCGGCGCTCTCCGGAGTCAAGCCGGGACGCGGTGTAATTTCTCCTTCAGGCCCGATCCAGAAGAAGTCCTCCGGGTCCTCGTTGTCTGGTTTGAGGAGCGCGCCGCTGTGATCCGTGTGTCTTTTGCTGTTGTTACAGATTTCGCAAACCGGGAAGAGATTACTCCACTCAAATGCCCTGTGCGGCGCCACGTGCCGGGAGACATAGTGTTCAATTTGCGCGAATACCTGGACGCCGAGCTGACTCTCGCAGTATGCACATTTACCCCAAGTCATTTCGAGCAGCGGGCCGATGAGGGTGAGCTTTGCTTTCCTGGTAGCCCAGTCGGCACCGGAGCGGCTTTGGCAGCGCTTTGTCCAGGCTTTCTGGTTTCGTACGAGCGCAGTTGGCGCCGTGGGCCGTGGTCGGGTACGTACCATCAGCGAAGCTTTACGCGTTTCGGCTGCCGCGGTCGGATGGCCCCGTTTACGTCGGGCGGGGTGGCCGGTTTCACGATCAGCTTCAGTTCCTCGCCTCGGTCCGCGAGTTCATTTGCCAGAGTCTCGAGTTGCTTTCCCTTGGCTGGCGTCAGCTTACCGACGGCCTCATCTTTCTTCAGATTGTCCCATTCCTTCAGGTCCTTTTCGGTCTGGATGTCGAAGCGGCTATTCACATCGAAGATGCCCTTCAATGTTGCCATCACGCTCTTTCCGAATGGCGCGGGCTGTGGCGGCTCAGCGTGCGCTACCCCTTGCTCGTCGAGGGTGAGGCGATGGACGCGCGCGTCAGCGCACGATGAAATCACGAACGGCGAGTGAGAGCTGGCGATGATTTGGGTGTCGGGCAGCGCTTCCCGCATGGCTGGCAGGAGGGTGCGCTGCCAACGTGGGTGGAGATAGATGTCGATCTCGTCGAGAAGGAGCAGGCCGCCCTGACCCAGGTCCCCGAGATGGTCCTGGCGCATCATGAAATCTGCCAGCCAACCGATTGTCGTGCGGGCTCCATCTGAAAGTTGCGAGAAATTCAGTTTTCGGCCGTGGTAGTTCACTCGGGGTTCGATGACTGCGCCAAACTCCACGTCGAGCTCAATCCCCGGATCGTCACAAACAAGCTTTACGGCTTCTTGTAGGCGGCAAAGCGCTTCCTCGTACTTTTCGAATTCATTGCCCCGCTCCTTGGCGAGGGCTCTCCTGCTGAAAAGGTCGACCCACCAGCGCTGTATCGCGCCATTTCGAATCGTGCCCTCAAATGCCAGGCAGTTATTTGCATATCCGGCGGGGTTGACTTCCGGCGGCGCTCCTACGTAAGACAGGCTACGGGCCGGGGCATACGCGCAGGTCGGGGGTATCACGTCTTCACGCCGTCTACTGCCGGAGAGAAATCGGGCGCCTCTGTCTGCCGCCAGGTATTGGCGAAGGCCAACCTCGCCGTTCAAGGGCGACAACTCCACCCACTCCTCCAGGCGCTTAAAACAGTCGGCGTCGCTGTCGCCGCTGGCGGCGTTGATGACGTACCCATTAGCGCACCTCAGTTGTACCGCGACGCGGGTGTCCTTTCTTGTAAAATGCCGCCATTCCCCTTCTGGAAATCCGTCCCCGTCAAATGACAGCGCCCACGCGATGGCGCGTAGCACGGTCGATTTTCCCGAGCCGTTCACGCCCGCCAGAATGTGAGGACCGCGGTGAGGCTTGCCGTTGCCGTCGGAGAAATCGATGTCGAGCCTTTCGAAAGGCCCGACATTCTCGGCGATGAGGCGCATCAGCGGCATCGATCCCAGTCTACTCCCTACCTCTTTGTCATCGCCACTTCCTTCAGAAACTCCCACTGGAACTCGAAATATTTATTCAGCGAATCCACCAGCAGGCGCTCCTGATCGCTGTGCGCGCCGAAGCCCTTGGCGGCGTCTTCCATGTCGGCGGCGGGGCCGACGCCGTAACATTGCATGCCTTTCGCGCGGAGGAACGCCATGTCGGTGGCGCCGGTGCTCATTTGGGGAATGGTAGGCACGTTGTAGACCTTGCGATTGGCGGCTTCGATGGCGTGGTAGATGCCGGTGTCGATGCGGGAGGGCGCGCCGCCGGGGCGGGCGTTGAGATTGTTCGGCACTACCTGGACGGCAGAGTCGTCGATGACTTTGCGCATGAGGTCGTAGAACGCCGGCATGTTCTCGTCGGGCAAGGCGCGGATGTCGAGGGTGGCTTCCGCGGTGGAAGGGATGACGTTCACCTGGAATCCGCCCGAGATGATATTGGGCGAGATGGAGGTGTGGAGCATGGAGTAATCGCCGGGATCGTTTTCAGCCAGCCAGGCGCGGGCGGCGGGAGCTTTGGCGGAGTCGAACAGGGCGTTGAAGCGCGCGGCTTGGTCGGGCGGAGAGAGCGTGGCCATCTTTTCGAAGTAGGCGCGGGTGGTGTCGTTGAAGCGCATGGGCGGATCCCAGAGCGCCACTTTTTCGATGGCCTGCGAGAGGTGGAGAATGGCATTGGTGCGCAGGGGGCGCGAGCCGTGTCCGGACGGGCCGGTGGCCACCAACTTCGTGCCGGACGGGATTTTCTCGGCGGTCTGGGTGAGGGCGAAGCGGACCTGCCCACCTTCGCGGCGCACGGTGCCACCTTCGGCGATGCAAGCCTCGGCGTCGATTTCGGGCCAGTGTTCGTCCACCAGGTACTGAATTCCCGGCCCGGTGGAGGCTTCTTCGCCGGCCTCGGCGACGAAAATTACGTCGCGGTCGAGCGCCACGTTGCCGCGCTTGAGCATGAGCATGGTCATGATGTTGGCGGCAACCTGCCACTTATTGTCGATGGCGCCGCGGGCGTAGACGTATCCACCGTCGAGCGTGGCGCTGAAGGGCGGGAACTTCCACTTGGCCGGGTCGACGCGGACGGTGTCCTCGTGGCCTACGAGGAGAATGGGGCGCTTCGAGCCGTTGCCGCGCAGGCGGGCGATGACGTTGGCGCGCGCGGGGTCCTTGGCGGCGATGGTGACCGGAATTCCTTCTTTTTCGAAGACGCTTTTGATGTATTCGGCGACTTTGGTCTCGTTGCCGGGCGGGTCGGTGGTGTCCAGCCGCAGGACGGCTTGAAAATGCTGGAGTAACTCCTCGTTCTGGGCGTGGACGAGGGCATGAGAAATCAGGAAGAAGAATAAGAAAACTCGGCGCATTGAGATTCCCCTAGTTTTGAAAAGCACCGCTTCCTCGCGGTCGCGGCTCGGTAACGAAGCGCAGGCACCGCTCTGTAACGAAGTGCAGGCGGCAAAAGTGTTCGAAAATCACGGCTTTCCCCAAAAAATGCGTTCCCCCGGCGGGTGCCCGCCGTATTGGTTAATATAGCGCGGGTTGCGCGGAAAGGAGGATGGCGAATGCACTTTGTGGGGTGGACGCTGCTGGCCATGTCTACCGTACTGGCGGAGCGGCCAACGGACGTGACGGGCATCATGGTGCGGGTGGCGATCAACCAGGAGTGGGCGCGCGACGCACGGGCGAATTATCTCTACCGGCAGGAGCAGACCATCCGCATGCGCCGGCCGAACGGCAAGATTGCGCGCGAGCAGCACGCCGAATATGTGGTGACACCAGGGGCGCACGGCGCGGAAAAGACGCTAGCGAAATTCGAGGGCAAATACCAGTACAAGGGCAAGTACGTCTCGTACGAAAAGCCGGGGTACATCTATCGCGACCTGGATATCGACGGCGACCTGATCCGCGACATGTCGAGCGACATGATGAACGACCAGAAGACGCAGGACGGGATCGGGCACGACTTGTTTCCGCTGACCGCCGAGGAACAGAAGAAATACAATTTCCGGCTGGTGGGCAAGGAAGAGTATCACGGCCGCGCGGTATACCGTGTGGCGTTCATGCCTAAGCAGGGTTCGGGCAGCGATTGCTGCGAGGATTGGAAAGGCGAGGCGCTGATCGATGCCGAAGAATACCAGCCGGTGATGGTGGAGACCGAGTTGGCGGAGAAGATACCGGGATGGGTGAAGGTGGTGTTCGGAACGGACATCAAAGGCTTGGGGTTTTCGGTGAGCTACCGGAAATTCGACGACGGAGTGTGGTTCCCGGTGAGTTACGGGGGCGAGTTCGCGGTGCGGGGGTTATTCTTTTATAGGAGAAACATCTCGGTCGCGATGCAGAATACGGATTTCAAAAGGACCGACGTGAAAAGCACGCTGGTCTATGCGACGGATGCCCATTGATCGAGTTGGAGACCAGGCCGGAGATCGCGCTGGATTTTAGCGAGCTGGTGCGCGAACACCAGTCGATGGTGTTCAGTGTGTGCTGGCATTTTCTGCATGACCGCGACTTGGCGGAGGATGTGGCGCAGGAAGTTTTTCTGGGGCTGCATCGCAATATGGCGAGCATTCAATCGGCTTCGCATGCCGGCCACTGGCTGCGCAAGGTGGCGGTGCAAAGGGCGATCGACGCGGGAAGGCGGCGGGTGCGGCGGCCGCAGGTGGCGCTGGCGGATGTGGCCGAGCCGGTGGCCGACACGCCGGTGCGCGACCCGATGCTGAAGGAAACGCTGCGGCGGCTGATTGCGACGCTGGCGGAGACGCCGCGGATGGTGATGATTTTGCGGTATCAGGAAGACCTGGACCCGACGGAGATCGGGCAGGTGATGGATATGCCGGTGGCGACAGTGAAAAGCCACCTGCAAAGGTCGCTGGCTCTGCTGCGCGAGAAGCTGACGCGGCGGGGCGTGAGGGAAGACAGATGGACTGGTTAGAACAGGAATTGAGAGACGCGCTGGCGCGGAAAGAGCCGCCGGCGGATTTCGCGTCGCGGGTGGTGCGGCGGGCGGAACGGCCGGTGTACCGTTTTCCCCGGTGGCTGGCGGCGGCGGCCGCGGTGATCGTGCTGGCGGGCGCGGGGTTGGAGTACCGGCAGTATCGCGGCGAACAGGCCAAGGAGCAGTTGCTGCAGGCGTTCAAGATCGCGTCGGTGAAGGTGAATCACATTCAGACCGAGGTGCAGGGGGTAGGGAAGTGAGCGGGGCCGGTCGGTTGGAAAACTACGTTCACCGCAGAGGCGCAGAGACGCAGAGAAGACAAGATTCACCACAGAGGCACGGAGGCACGGAGACGGAAGAAAGGGCCGCCGGCGTGGTTGCGGGTGCGGCGTCTTCCCCAGGTAGAGGTGGCGGAGGCCGCGGAGTGGGCCGCTTGCGGGCGGCCTTTTGCAGCTGTTGGCGGAGGGGCGGGGAAGAAATAAGGCACCGCTCCCTTGCGGTCGCGGCTCTTCAGTTGTGCGGTGGTGTTTTTGGCGTGCGGAACAGTGAATTAGCCGGATTCCGCGGATGGGCGCAAGTGTGGCCGCCTGAAAGGCGGCTGCAGCCAGGATTGGCTGCCCCACTTATGGCCGTATTTGCGTTCGCAGGTGTCGCTTGCGCGCAGCAGTTTCAGTTCAATCTCGATCATCTGGCGGCGAAGGCGTCGGAGACGGTGGACGTGTCGCTGAACGGGTCCACCCTGCAATTCGCGGCGAAATTTCTCGATTCCAAGGACCCCGACCAGGACAAGATCAAGAAGCTGATCGGCGGGCTGGAAGGGATCTATGTCAAGTCCTTCGAGTTTCAGAAAAAAGGGGAATGGACTGCTTCGGATGTCGACGGCATCAGGAATCAACTGAAGGCGCCCGAGTGGTCGAAAATTGTGGGTTATAAAAGCAACGACGGAGAGACGGACGAGATTTACCTGCGCGAACAGAACGGCAAGCTGACGGGCGTGGCGGTAATCGCGGCGGAGCCGAAAGAGCTGACTGTGGTCAATATCGTGGGGCCTGTGGATCTCGATTCGCTGGCCGAACTGGGCGGCCATTTCCATATTCCGAAGTTGGACGTGGGTAAGGAAGGCGGGAAGAAGTAAAGGCGGGAAGAAGTAAAGGCACCGCTCCCTGGCGGTCGCGGCTCATATACTGAGAGAGTGAAGCGGAAATGGTGGCAGAGCACGCCTGCGTACGTGGGGCTGCTGGCGGCGGCGTTTGTTTTGGCCTGGCTGGGAAGCGACCGCTTTTTCCGCACGCAACTGGATAATTCCGCTTACGACGCGATGTTCCGGCTGTACCAGCCGAAACCGTGGCAGCCGCAATCGGCGATTCTCGCGATCGACGAAGGGACGCTGGCGAAATACCGGGGGATGCACATCCGCGAGCCCCTGGCCGAAGCTTTGCGGCTGATTGCGGCAGTCGACCCGACGGCGGTCGCCATCGACGTCACTCTTACCGATCAAGGCGACAATCCGGCGGGCGACCGCGCGCTGGCGGAGGCGTTTTGCGCCACTCCGCACCTGGTGCTTTCCTCCTTATTAATGGACGACCCGGTGCGCTGGGAAGATCCCAGCCCGGAATTTGCGCATTGCGCGGCGGCCATCGGGCACGTGCACGCGGAGCCGGACGATAACGATTCCGTCACGCGATCGATTTCACTCGAGAAAATCATCGGGCGCGACCGCCGGTGGGCGCTGGCGTTCGAGGCGTTCCGCTTGAGCCGAGGCGGGGGAGTGCCGCTGGAACGGGCGGGCAGGCACGGTTCGGGCGAGGTGGAGGCGGGCGGCGTGGTGATTCCGGCGCGGCGCACGGAAGACGGGCGGATGATGCGGGTGCGCTACGTCCCGCCCGGTGTGACCATCCCCCAAGTTTCGCTGGAACGGCTGCTCGAAGATCCGCGGCTGGCCGCGACATTCGCCGGGAAGGCGGTGTTCGTGGGCGTAACGGCGGAAACCCTGGTGCGCGACCGCTTGTTCACTCCGTATGCCTTCGGGCGCAGTACCACCGGGATCGAGATCAACGCCAGCGCATTCGAGACCATTGCACAGAATCTGTTCATTACCGATGCCGGCGAGCAGTGGGTGCTACTGTTCAGCCTGGCGCTGGTAGCGGCGGCGGGGCTTTCGTTCCGCTATGTGCCGGGATGGTGGGCGTACTCGGGCGGCGCGGCGGTGGTGGTGGCAGCGGTGGTCACACCTTACATATTCTTCACGCACCACGAAGTCTTCTCGCTGGCGACCCCGCTGGCTGCGGCCGTGTTGGGGAATTTGACGGCTGCTATGTATTACCACCTGGTGGTGCGGCGCGCGCTGCGGCAGGAGCAATCGACGCGCGAGCGGTATCAGCAGGCGATGCACTTCGTGACGCACGAGATGCGCACGCCGCTTTCGGCCATTCAGGGTTCGAGCGAGCTGATTTCGAAATACGCGCTGACGGAGGAGAAGCGCAAGCAGGTAGCCGACCTGATCAACTCCGAATCGAAGCGGCTGGCGCGGATGGTGGAAGTTTTTCTGCACGTGGAGCGGCTCACCGCCGGGCAGATGGAGTTGAAGCACGAGGCAATTTCCGTGGAGCAGTTAGTGGATGTCTGCATAACTCGCGTGCGGCCGGTGGCGGAGCGCAAACGGATCGCGATCACGGTAAAGCCGATCGCGAGCGAGTTACAATTGAGCGGCGACCGCGAACTCGTGGAGTATGCCTGTTACAATCTATTGACTAATGCAGTGAAGTATTCGCCGCAGAAGACGGAAGTCACAATTAGCGCAGCCAGTAATCAGGGCCGTATCCGGATCGCGGTGGCGGATCAGGGCATCGGCATGGATGCCAAGGAAGTGAAACAGATCTTTCACAAGTTCTATCGCACCAAAAAGGCGGAGGAATCGGGGGAAGCGGGCACCGGAATCGGGTTGTCGATCGTCCAACAGATCGTGGAACAGCACGGAGGCGAGATCGAGGTGACCAGCACGCCTGGCGCGGGGTCGTGCTTTACGCTGGTATTACCGGCGGCGGTTCTGGCGCCTGCGCCCGGCCCCGCGGAACGACATTAATGCAGAGACTTTTATTGGTGGAAGACGACCCGGCGCTGCAATTTACGATTCAGACGGCGCTGGAAGAAAACGGTTACCGGGTGGACGCGGTTTCCACCACGGGCGACGCCATCGGGCGGCTGGCGGACGAAGCTTACCCGATCGTAGTGACCGATATTTACATCGACGAGCGCACGGGGCTCGACGTGCTTGACGCGGCCAAGCGCAAAGACCCGCTGTGCGCGGTGATTCTGATGACCGGCCGCGGGACGATCGAGACGGTGATGGCGGCGACGCGCGGCGGCGCGTTCGACTATATCGCCAAGCCCTTCGAGCTGGACGTGCTGCTGGATGCGATTACGCGCGCGGAGCAGGCGCGCGACCGCGCGGGCGTCGAGGCCGAAGAAGAGGAACTGCCCGAGACGGAAATGATCGGGATTTCGCCGGGAATGGTGGAGGTATACAAGACCATTTCGAAAACGGCGCCGACCGACGCGACGGTGATTATCGAGGGCGAGACGGGCACGGGCAAGGACCTGGTGGCGCGCATGATTCACCGCTTCAGCCAGCGCAAGGACCAGCCGTTCGTGCCGGTGGATTGCGGATCGATTGCGCCCACGCTGCTCGAGAGCGAACTGTTCGGGGCGATGCGGGGGGCGTTCACGGGGGCGGATCGCGACCGCGTGGGGGTGTTCGAGGCGGCCAATCGCGGGACGGTGTTTCTGGACGAAATCGGCGACATCGAGCACAATTTCCAACTGGCGCTGCTGCGATTCCTGGAGAGCCACGAGATCCGGCCGGTGGGCGCGTCGCGGTCGAAGACGGTAGATGTGCGGGTGCTCGCGGCGACCAATCGCGACTTACAGCGAATGGTGCAGGAGAACAAATTCCGCGAGGATTTATGGCACCGGCTGAACGTAGTGCGGATCGTGCTGCCGCCTTTGCGGGAGCGCCGCGGCGACATTCCGCTGCTGGCGCAGTTCTACGCGCGCAAGTATAACGGCCGCTACGGGCGGGACGTGAGGCTGATGGACTCCGGGGTTAAGGCGCTGCAGGATTTCACCTGGCCGGGCAATGTGCGGCAGTTACAGCACGTGATCGAGAGGCTGACGATTTTGGCTGAGCGCATCGACGGCGAGGCGGTACACGATGCGCTGACGACCATGGAATCACGCGAGAAGCCCGTGGATACGCTGGCGGACGCGGAGGAGGATCAGATCCGGCGGGTGCTGTCGGCGACGGGCGGGAATAAGAGCAAGGCGGCGCAGATATTGGGGATCGAACGGAAGACGTTGTACCGGAAGCTGGAGCGGATGAAGGTGTAGGAGAGAGCTATCAGCTAATCAGCGGTCAGCTATCAGCTTACCTTCCCGCAACCGGGATCGTTCACCGCAGAGGTGCGGAGACGCCGAGAAAAGGCAGAAAAAGGGCATTCACACAGAGGCACGGAGAAAAGCTCCACGAAGGACTCAGCAGCAGGTTACGGCTGTCGCGTCAGAGGGGGCGGAGGACTTTTGTGGCCGAACGCAAAAGAGAATTCGAGGGCGGAGGCTATCGCAACAGTCGCGGAGAAACGCTTGCGTAAAAATCCGTGACAAAGGCGAAAGCGAATTTCACGCAGAGGCGCAGAGAACGCAAAGGAACTACTACAAAATGCACCGCTCCCTTGCTTGCGGTCGCGGCTCAATAATGGATCGCGGCGTGGAATTGCCAGGAGAAGCCTGCGGCGAAGGCGATGACAGCCAGCAGCCAGAATAGTGGATTCGCGAAGAATCCACGAGGGTCCACACCGACTGCATGACCGGGGGCGAGCTTCGGCAGTTTTGGCCGCACCGAGAACCGGTAGTAGCCGTACACATATACGAGCGTAGTTACGAACAACAGGCCAAGGCCTGCCAGAATCGAACGGAACTATACCACGATGGCCTCCTAATTCTCGTCAGGCCTGCGGCCTGCGTTCTACGGCTGCTTGCCCGGGCCGCGGTATTCAATCACCACGACCGTGATGTCGTCGGATTGCGCGGCGCCCTCGGTGAAGGCGGCGACGGCTTCCTGGATGGCGTCGTGGATGGCGCCGCAGGAGCCGGCGCCGCAGGCTTTCAGGACGTCATCGAGGCGCTTCTTGCCGAAGAATTCCTTGTTTTGATTTTGCGCTTCGGTGACGCCGTCGCTATAGATGACGACGCGGTCGCCGGGCGAAAGTTGCAGGGACTCGAGCGCAAATTCCGCGCCCTCCATTAATCCGACGGGCATGCCGGTGGCTTCGAGTTCGATGCGTTCGCCGTTGGCGTGCAGCACGATGGGTGGGCACTGCGCGGCGTTGATGTAGCTCAAGACGCCATCGTCGTGCAAGAGGCTGTAGAACAGCGTGGCGTATTTTTCGCCGCCGGTGCGGTCGAGCAGGAATTGATTGAGGCGGACCACGCGGCGCACGAGGCCTTCGGGGACGCCGGCGGCGGTGATGAGCGCGCCCTGCAGGAGCGACGCCAGCAGGGCGGAGCCGACTCCTTTGCCGGAGACATCGGCCACTACGATGCACCAGCAGCGCGGGTCGACCGCCGTCACGTCGTAGTAGTCGCCGCCGACCTCGCGTGAGGCCACGCTGCCGGCCGAAGCGGTCATCCATCCATCGGTGGGGAGTTTTCCGGGCAGGAGACTCTGCTGGATGGTGCGCGCCAGTTGCAGTTCCTCCTCCATCTGCTGCTTGGCGCGTTCCTCTACCAGGAGGCGCGCGTTTTCGAGCACGGTGGAAGCTTCGATGGCGAGGGTTTGCAGGAGCTCGCGATTGCCGCCGGTGAGGTCGGCCGCGGTGAGACGCGAATCCATGTAGAGGACGCCGACGGTCTCGCCGCCGGCACTCAGCATAGAGGTAGCTTCGCCCTGCCCGGTGCGGATGCGGACGAGCGGAACGCAAATCACGCTGCGCAATTCGAGATCGGCGATGCTGTTCTGGGGCCTGGTTTCCTCGCCGCCGTGGGGATCGAAATTCATGGAGAGCAGCTCGCGGCGGTGTTGGAGGGCGCGGTGCAGAACCTCGCGCGGAACGCGCAGGTCGCTATCGTGCAGGTTGTGGCCGCGCTTGTGCCGGGCCACGCGGGTCTCGAGGCCGCTCGCTTTGCGCAGCATGAGAAAGCCGCGCTCGGCGCCGGTAATGGTGAGCGCGGTATCGACTACCGAGGCGAGAACGTCATCCACCGAGAAGGAGCTTTGCACGGTGCGGGCGAGATCGAGGATGGCGCGGAGTTTGGCGAGATTGCCGCCGACCGGGTGCGCGGCGGCCGGCAAATCGTGAAGTCCGGGTTGCTCGCCCATCTGATCGACCATGCGCTTCAACTCGGCGCCATCGTGGGCGAAGATGAGCTGGTAGGAATCCTGCGCGCCCAGTTCGATGCGGTCGGAATTGCGGAGCGGCTGGCGGGTGACGCGCTTGCCGTTCACGTAAGTGCCGTGGCGGCTGCCGCAATCCTCGACGATGTATTCGCCTTTCTCGATGAGGATGCGCGCGTGAGCGCGGGAAGCGCGGGTGTCGCGGATGATGAGGTCGCTTTCGGGCTGGCGGCCGATGCGGAAAGGTAGGGGGTCGATGGGGACGCGGGTGCGATGGCCGTTGGGGTCGACGACCATGAGAGACGCGGGAGGCGCGCCGGGCGTGGGTACGGACACGGGTTCCACTAGGCCCGGCGGGTTCGCGCCCGCGGGGCGGCCGGCCGGGATTGCTCGGGCGGCTGGTTGCGAATGACCTCAACCTCGCGCGCGCGCAGCGTCTGGCAGTGGGCGCAATAGCCGCCCACCTCGGTGCGCGCCAGCAGGACTTGAAATCCGAAGTGACTTTCGATCTGTTTGCGGAGGCGCTGGAGGGGTTCGCCGAAGAACTCCTCCACCTTGCCGCAGCGCAGGCAAATGACGTGGGCGTGCTCCTGCTTGAGGCGGGTTTCGTAGTAATGCTGATCGCCGCCGTAATGCATGAGGTCGAGTTCGTCCACCAGTCCGCCGGCCTTGAGCATTTTGAGGGTGCGGTAGACGGTGACGCGATTGAGCTTGGGATCTTTGGCTTTGGCCATCTGGAAGAGGCGTTCGGCGTCCAGATGTTCGCCGGTCTTGTCGATCAATTCGAGCAGGATCTGGCGCTGGCGGGTGAGGCGAACGCCACGCTCTTTCAACGACCCTTCAATCGATTCGCCAGGCATAGGTAGGCTTTTCAATTTTAACAGAGGCAAAGGCATTTCACGCAGAGTCGCAGAGGACGCAGAGAAGAACAACGGCCGGGCGAGTTACACGCCGGCATCGAATGGTTCTGGGATTTCCCGCAAAGGCGCAAAGACGCAAAGGGGTCAAGAATGCAAGGCTCAGGGCAGTTTTTCGATTTCCAACTGATCGCCGGGTTGGGTACCGGTATCGCGGGCGGTGCCGGGCGGGAGTTCGAGGATGGAGTGGGCCGATAGGCAGGCCGACAGGCGCCACGCGGGCACGGCATGGCGGACCTTGCGGACCTGGTGCTTGCGGTCGACGTACACCAGGTCGATGGGGAACTTCATGAAGAAGGTGTGGACCGATTCGCAGGGGACGATCCAGAGTCCGGTGCCGGGATCGAGATGGGTGTGTTTAAGGAGGCCGGTGCGGCGCTTCTGGCTGGTGTCGGCTAGATCGATGGAGTCGCCAAGCACCGTGCCGCGGGTTTGATTGCGTACCAGAATTCTCAAATGCTGGAACTATAACACGGATCGCGCGGGGGCAAACGGCATTAACCTTGGACAATATTCCCTTTTTACCGGTTTGGCGCGAGGCTTGAAGACTGGGAGGGTCTATGAGATCGGCGGCCGTGGTGTTTGGTTTGTTGGCTCTGGGGCTGTGCGAGACGCCTGCCTTCGGCCAGGCGATGGTGGAAGCCGCGGGCGCGTCGAGTGCGGCTAGCGGAAGCGCCGGCGCGCTGAAGGCGCTAGGTGACACGATCAAGGGAACGTTGGGCGGCGCGGACAACACTCTGAAGGCGACCAGCACCACGACCGTTGTCCACACTTCCGAGCCGGCCACTCCTACGCGGAGCAAATCGAAAACCGGCGCGAAGAACGGCGTAGCGCCGGCGGCGCCGGCCGCGCCCAAACCGGTGTACGAAGACCCGCAACAGATTCAGACCGGGATCAGTTACGAAGATGTGATGCACCGCTTCGGTCCGCCGGCCATGAGCTGGACCGAGGAATCGGGCGCGACTAAGTTGACTTATCTAACCAAAGCCGGGCCCATTCAACTGGAATTCGCGGACGGAAAAGTAAGCTCCGTCGGAAAGCCACAGTTATAAATGGCGCCCGGCTTGGGCCGGATTACTGCGGCTTACCCTGCTTGAGCTTTTCGCGCTGCTCTTTGAGCACCGCCTTGCGGCTCAGCTTGATCTTATTGCCTTCGAGCGCGAGCACCTTCACCAGGATCTGATCGCCCTCTTTCAGTTCGTCGCGAACCTCGCGGATGCGATTTTCGGAGATTTCGCTGATGTGGAGCAGACCGTCGGTGCCGGGGAAGATTTCCACGAATGCGCCGAAATCCACGAGCCGCACCACTTTGCCGAGGTAAGTCTTGCCCACTTCGGCGGTGGCGGTAAGGTCGCTGATGATCTGGATGGCCTTGTTGGCGGATGCCTCGTCGGCCGAGGCCACGTGCACGGTGCCATCGTCCTCGACGTCGATTTTGACGCCGGTCTGTTCGATGATCCCGCGGATGACTTTGCCGCCGGGTCCAATGACGTCGCGAATCTTATCGGTCGGGATATGCAGGGTGTAAATGCGCGGCGCGTATTGCGAAATGGCCTTGCGAGCTTCCGGTATGGCCTCATACATCTTGTCGAGGATATACAAACGGCCGCGGCGGGCCTGCTCCAGCGCCTCTTTCATGATGGCGATGGTGACCGCCGGAACCTTGATATCCATCTGGAGGCCGGTAATGCCGTCGCGCGTGCCGGCGACCTTGAAATCCATGTCGCCGTAATGATCTTCAGCACCCGCGATATCGGTGAGCACGGCGTACTTATCGCCTTCCAACACGAGGCCCATGGCGATGCCGCCGACATGCGCCGGCATTGGCACGCCGGCGTCCATCAGGGCGAGCGAAGCGCCGCAGACCGTGGCCTGCGAACTGGAGCCGTTCGACTCCAAAATGTCGCTCACCACCCGCATGGTGTACGGGAAGATGTCTTCGCCGGGAATGAGCGAGATCAGGGAGCGCTCGGCGAGCGCGCCGTGGCCGATTTCGCGCCGGCCCGGTCCGCGCATGAAGCCCACTTCACCGACGCTGAAGGGCGGGAAGTTGTAGTGGAGCATGAAGCGCTTGCTGGCTTCGCCGGGCTCGAGCAGTTCGATGCGCTGCTCGTCGTCTTTGGTGCCGAGGGTGACGGTAACCAGCGCCTGGGTTTCGCCGCGGGTGAAGAGCGCCGAGCCGTGGACTCGCGGCAGCACGCCGGTCTCGATGGTAATGGGGCGAATCCGATCGAACGCGCGGCCATCGGGACGGCGATGGTCATGGAGCATCTCGTCGCGGAAAATGCGCTCGCGCAGGGCCTCGATGCAACGGGCGGCTTCGTCGTGCTGCTCTTCCGACATCTCGGCGAGAACCTTCTGCTTGACTTCGCTGACGCGCCGGTGGCTGTCTTCCTTGGAGTACTTTTCGGTATTGAGCGCGTCGGCGAGCTCAGGGCGGACGGAGGCTTCGATCTGCTGGTAGAGCTCCTGATCGAGCGTATGAGGCGTGAACTGGAACTTAGGCTTGCCGGCAAGTTGCACTAACTTGCGGATACCGGCGGCGATCTTCTTGCAGCATTCGTGGCCGAATTCGATGGCGCCGAGAACTTCCGCCTCGGAGACCTGCTGAGCGCCGGCCTCCACCATCACGATACCTTCGGCGGTGCCGGCCACGACGATGTTCAGCTTCGATTCGCGGCCCTCTGTATAAGTCGGGTTAGCGACATACTGGCCGTCTTTCATTCCCACGCGGACGCCGCCCAGAACGTAGGGGAACGGGAGATCGGAAATGGCCAGCGCCGCGCCCGCGCCGCAGATGGCGAGGGAGTTGGGATCCTGTTCGGGATCGGCCGAGAGGACCATGGCGATGATCTGGGTTTCGTGCGAGAAACCTTCAGGAAACAAGGGGCGCACGGGCCGATCGATCAGCCGGCTGGTAAGAACTTCTTTTTCGGAGGGACGTCCCTCGCGCTTGATAAATCCGCCGGGTATCTTGCCGGCGGCGTAAGTATATTCACGATAGTCTACGGTGAGCGGGAAGAACCCGGCTCCCGGTTTGGGCTGATCCGCCATGCAGGCGGTGACGAGAACAACCGCGTCACCGGAACGAACGACAACGGCGCCGTTCGCCTGTTTGGCTACCTTGCCGGTTTCGAGTGTAACCGTCCGGCCGCCCAGGTCAATTTCAACTGTGTGGTGCATAATCTTTCTAAAAACCTCCAACCTCGACCGGCGCTCGATGAGCCTCCGGCCAATCGTCATCGGCGGTCCGCAAGCGGACGCCGTTTGAGACTGGAGTTGACAGGATGGATGGTCCGTCACGAGGGGGCAACGACGCCGAAATCTCGTGCGGACCGGATGGGACCTACGGAAGCCCTCAGGGAAACAACGAACACCCCGGCTGCTTCCGGCAAATGGACTAGCGGCGGATGCCTAGCCGGGCCAGGAGTGCCTTATAACGTTCCGTGTCGGTATCGCGAAGGTAGGTCAGAAGCCGGCGACGCTTGGCCACGAGGGTAAGTAATCCCTTGCGGGATCCGTGGTCCTTCTGGTGCGTCTTGAAATGCTCTGTCAGCGCCGAAATGCGCTGACTCAGCAGAGCAATCTGTACTTCTGGCGACCCGGTGTCGGATTTGTGGCGCTGATTTGTAGTGAAAATCTGCCGCTTTGCTTCAATCGCCAGTGCCATTCTCGGGGTACAACTCCTTGTCTTCTCTTAATCTCGTTTTGGTACGTAGATTAGAATAGCACAACCAGGACGAGGTTCGGGGGAGGGTCATAGGGCGGCATGTCCGCGGAAGGTGTTTACAATCAACCGCGCACCGTCGTAGCTCCACACGCTCATCCACCGGCCAGCGGGCGTGGCCATCATCAGCACCAGGAGCACGAGGAAGCCGGCGCGGGCGATCTCCTGATAGATGACCGGGGGAATGCGCAAGGCGAGCAGGATCTTCGACCCATCGAGCGGCGGCACAGGGAGCAGGTTAAAAAGCGCCAGGTACAAGCTCAACTCGACGCCTCGATAGGCGAAATTGGCGAGCGATAGCGCGCCTGCCGCCTGACAAGCCACGCCGATGGCGCCGAGGATCACCGCCATGATGACGTTGCTGAAGGGTCCGGCGAGCGCCACGAGCAGGAGTCCGTTGAGGCCGCCGCGAAGGTTGGCGGTTTTGGTCATGACAGGCTTGCCCCAGCCGAGAAATCCGCCCATGAAGAGCGTGCTCAGAAACGGCAGGATGGCGGTACCGAGCCAATCCACGTGCGCCAGCGGGTTCAGGGTGACGCGTCCCTGGAGGCGAGGGGTATCGTCGCCCAGGCGGGTGGCCACCCAGGCGTGGGAGAATTCGTGCGGCGCGGTGAGGAGCCAGAGGAGCGCGACGTTAGTGAATGCGAGTTGAAGGTTGAGATCCATTGCGGGTGGGCCGATTGGACCATTGTACGACGGGCATTGGGAAGGCAGAAGCTCACCGGGGTCGCTGTGGCTCTGTGTGTGAAGAAAGACAGCTCTCACAGAGGCACGGAGGACACGGAGAAGACTCGGGCGGGCGCGCGTTTCGCTTGGGGGGCGTTGGGGGAGTTCTTTTTTGGATTTCACGCAGAGGCGCAAAGGACGCAGAGATTCAGAACTGTGCTCGCTCTGCGGTCTCTGCGCCCCTGCGTGAAAGAAAACAGCTCGCACAGAGGACACGAAGAAGACTCGGCAGGCTCAGTTCTTTTTGCCTTCGCCGAGGAGGGGTAGCGAACCCTCGCTGCCGGGACCGAGCAGGCCCGTCTTTACGTAGAGCAGGAGCTTGTCGCGGGTGTCGGTGATATCCAGGTGGCGCATGGTGAGCTGGCCGATGCGATCCTGGGGCGAGAATACCGATTCGCCTTTTTCCATGGTCAGGCGCTCCGGATGATAAGTGAGGTTGGGACTCGCCGTCTCGAGAATCGAATAGTCGTTGCCGCGCCGCAGTTCCACCGTCACTTCGCCGGTGATGGCGCGCGCCACCCAGCGCTGGGCCGTCTCGCGCAGCATCATCGCCTGCGAATCGAACCAGCGGCCCTGATAGAGCAGGCGCCCGAGGCGGAGCCCGTTGATGCGGTATTGCTCGAGCGTGTCCTCATTGTGGATTCCGGTCACCAGCCGTTCGTAGGCGATGAAGAGCAGCGCCATCCCGGGAGCTTCGTAAACGCCGCGGCTCTTGGCTTCGATGATGCGATTCTCGATCTGGTCGGAAACGCCCAGCCCATGCCGTCCGCCGATGGCGTTCGCCTCCAGCACCAGCGCCACCGGATCGTCGAACGTCACGTGATTGAGCGCCAGCGGCTGGCCTTCCTCGAACCTTATGGTAACGGTCTCGGGCTTGATGGAAACATCGTCGCGCCAGGACGCCACGCCCATGATCGGTTCGACGATGCGCACGTTTTTGTCGAGATGCTCGAGGTCTTTGGCTTCGTGCGTCGCGCCCCAGATATTGGAGTCGGTGGAATAGGCTTTCTCGACGCTCATCTTATAGGAGAGCCCGTGGCTTTCCATATACTCCGACATTTCCTTGCGCCCGCCGAGTTCGTCGATGAATTGCTGATCGAGCCACGGCTTGTAAATGCGGAGCGCCGGATTGGCCAGCAGGCCATAGCGGTAGAAGCGCTCGATGTCGTTGCCCTTGAAGGTGCTGCCATCGCCCCAGATGTGGACGTCGTCTTCTTTCATGGCCACCACGAGCATGGTGCCGGTGACGGCGCGCCCGATGGGCGTGGTATTGAAGTAGTGCACGCCGGCGGTGGAGATGTGGAAAGCGCCCGCCTGGAGCGCGGCGATGCCTTCGGCCACGAGCTGCTTGCGGCAATCGATGAGGCGCGCTTTTTCCGCGCCATAGGTGAGGGCGCGGCGGGGAATGGCGTCGTAATCGGGCTCGTCGGGTTGGCCCAGGTTGGCGGTGTAAGCGTAGGGAACGGCGCCCTTGGCACGCATCCAGTGAATGGCGGCGCTGGTATCGAGTCCGCCGGAGAATGCCAGGCCGACTTTTTCGCCCGCGGGCAGGGTCTGCAGAATATTTCCCATGTGAACAAACCAGGATAGCCTGCCGGACTACTTTCCCTCAATGCGGACGAGCGAATCGCGGTAATCGATGGTGACGATGGTGTGACGAAGCGCGGGATAGCCGAGTATTCCGGTGACGTCGAAACGATGATGGCGGGCGAAATCGGAGAGATCGACCACCACGGCCGGGTCGGCGGAAAGTACGCGCTCGCCGCAGCGGAAGCGCACGCCTGGAGGGAGCCGGAAACCTTCGATATAGCCGGCGCTGCCGCGCAAGCCGATGCTGTTGGCGAGCGACCAATAATTCCGCGACGCGCGCGCGGCATCCGGAGATACGGCGCTGAACGTCGCGCCGGTGTCGAGCAGAACATACCCCGGTTGCTTATCGTTGATGAGGGAGGGGATGAACAACAAGCGATTGTCGGCGCGGACCGGAACGTCGCTGGCGTTCGGGATGGGCGGATCGGCCGGGTAAGCATCGAGTTCCAGAGTTTTGCCGGGAACATCGAGACGCACCAGAAAGTCGGCAAACAACGACAGGGGAATGACGCCATCGACGCCTTCCATCAACTGTCCGTCGACTACCAGAATGGCGCAATCTTCCAGCAGCAGGTCGCCGATCTGGAGGGTTCCCGGCGCTGCATGGCGGCAGGATTTCGCCGCTGCTCCGACGCCCACCAGCTCAAAACCCGAACCCGCCGCTCGACCCGTTTTGGCCGCCGCGCGCCGGTCGAGAACGATGTGCTGCGAGCCGCTATCGAGCAACAGGCGCAGGAGCGGTCCGCCATCGATGCGGGCTTTGAAATACAGGCCGGTCTGCGACTCGGGCGTGAGCAATGCATTCAGTTTGAGCGAATAATGGCCGGCGGGGCTGGCCAGCCTGGCGGGAGGCGCGGGATCGGCGGCAATTGCGGTCGCGGCAGCGGCCAGGAGAGCGCCGAGCATGCACCGGGGTGGCATGTTTGTAACAGAATTGAAACAATTCTGTTACAAATCTATAACGACGCCTACCGGAATACAAGACAAACTTTGGAGATATTGTTTGGGTTGCCACCATGCGAGCGGCGGGGCGCACCCCCGCAGGGCGTGGTGCGAGGCGCGGAGTTAATGACCGTTCGAACGGCAGGCCAAAGCTCAACTCGCAGATGGCTTTTCGCCGTTCGCAGACTTTGGATGCAGGTGGCCCTCCCCGGACCGAAAGAGGAAATGCTTTGCAAAGCATCTAAGGACGGGCGTCTGAAAAGCGCCGTGGCCGGCAAATGTCAGCGACGGGCGTTTTCGGGCCATGTGGCCGCAATCAGGTTGCATAAAGGGTCCTTTTCGCCACACAGAATTTTTGAACAGACTTGCCTGTGTTCAAATTTAGTCGCCCCGTCTTTAATGTTTGATGATGGGGGAACAGCGCTCACATTCACCCTGTCGGGCTTTCCTCGCCGGTCACCTTCCACCTGGACCAGCAGGCTGGGGGGAAACGATCCCGGCTTTAGTGTCACAATGATTCGAGGCCGGGATACCGGTCGGAGGAGAGTGCATGAAGAAAACCAGCCGGGTTACCGGTTTAGTGGCGGCGCTGATGGGAGCGACGTTTCTCCTGATGATTCTGGGCAATCCGCGTGTAGAGGCGCTGCACGTCCCCGATGTCCTGAAACTCGTCGTTTCAGGCATGTGTTTGGGGTTCGGCTTCGCTGGCCTGATGGGCATGCTGAATTTCCCCAACTCCCGGAAGGACCAAAGCAGGCCGCCACGGAACGAGTAGGGTGCGGGAGGGGGTCGGTCAATAACATTCCGTCCCCATCGTGAGCTCCGAATATCGACGGTCTAGATTCGATCATCGGGCGCGAACCGCCCTCACTGTCTCATAACGGGAAAGTTTTGCATCATTGCCGAAGGGCCTGTAAACATTGGGCTCGGCGCGTTGCAAATGTCAGTCGCAAAAACGAAGGGGAAATGCGCCGGCCGCAGCACCCTTGCTGGCGTTGGCCCTGTTGCAAAACTCTGTTGCAGAAGCTCAGGGAGGTTTCCTGCCTGACCGTTCCGGCCACGCGCCATCTTGCCGATTTGTCGCCGACCCGTTGATTGGTACCCTGGGGCGTTCGGGGTCTGTGGAATTCTCTAGGGACTCACCTGTACCTGCCGATCGAAAGGTAGCCAAATGCGACTTGAGCCGTACGTGCCGCTTAAATGTATACTTGTATAGAGACACTCCATGAACGCAACCATAGTCGATCTTCGGTACAACATGAAGCACGTGCTTCGCGCCATCGACCGCGGGGAAACGGTCACGGTCCTCTATCGCGGAAAGGAGAGGGCCAAGCTGACGCCTATCGCGCCGGCACCAGGCACCGGCACACCTAAAACCAAGGATCAGCCGCTGTTTGGCCTCTGGAAAGACCGCGAGGACATAAGCGATCCCGCTTCATATCTTCGCCGCTTGCGTCTTCCCCGCCGGGCTCTCGCTCAAACCGGCATCGGGAAGCAACGGCGTTTGCGAAAGTCGAAATGATCTTCGATACCGATGTTCTCATCTGGGCGGCTCGCGGCAACGAAAGGGCGGCCCGGGCGATCGACGCCGCACCAGATCGCGCTCTGGCCATCGTCTCCCTTATGGAGCTTCTTCAGGGCGTTCGATCGAAGCTGGAGGCGCGCCAAATCCGGCAGTCGCTTCGCCAGATGCAATTCCGAGTCCTGCCGCTTTCCGAAGCCGTCGGTGCGGCGGCGGTCGCCCTCATTGAAGAGCACGCTCTCTCCCACGGTATTCAACTCGCCGATGCTCTGATCGCAGCCACAGTTATGGAATCTGGTCTTCCCTTTTGCACGGGAAACGCTAAACATTTCCGTACCATCCGCGGCCTGTCCTGTGTAGTCTTTCGTCCCTGACCCAGACGATCGTCGAATGACCTCGCACCTCCTCGGAAGCGGATCCCGTAACGGCCTGGCGTTCATGAATCCACGTTGACGGAATGTCGCCATGTGGCACTTTAGCCGGCCGCGGTTCCCGAGTACGATCTCTGGGCGGTAGATCCTCCGGGTTCGCGCAGCGTTTAGCGATTCCGTGCTTTAGGGCGGGCCAACGCGCTGATGGGCTTCCTGTATTAATCGTAACCATCCCGTCATGCCTCCTGAGAGACAATAAGGCATGACTCCGGTCGAAACCACACCCGATCTCGCGCTCAGTGCTTACGGGACCGCGCGGTCCACCATCTCCGGCAGCCCGCTGACTGCCGACGAACTGCGCCGCACCCATGCGTATTGGCAAGCTTGCAATTATCTCGCCCTGGGGATGATTTACCTGGTGGAGAATCCCCTGCTCAAGGAGCCGCTGCGCCCCGAACACATCAAGAATCGCCTGTTGGGCCACTGGGGTTCGAGCCCCGGGCTGGCGTTCATCTACACGCACCTGAATCGCCTGATCAAGAAACACGACCTCGACATGATCTTCCTGGCCGGCCCCGGCCACGGTGCGCCCGGCGTGCTCGGACCGTGCTACCTCGAGGGCACTTACTCCGAGATCTACCCGCAGAAGAGCGAAGATTTCGACGGTCTGCGCCAATTTTTCAAGGAATTTTCGTTCCCCGGCGGAATCGGCAGCCACTGCACGCCCGAGACTCCGGGCTCGATCCACGAGGGCGGGGAATTGGGATACGTGCTCTCGCATGCCTGCGGCGCGGCACTCGACAACCCGGAGTTGATCGTGGCCGCCGTGGTGGGCGATGGCGAATCGGAGACCGGTCCGCTGGCGACGGCGTGGCATATCAACAAATTCCTCAATCCCATTCGCGATGGCGCGGTGCTGCCCATCTTCCACTTGAATGGCTACAAGATCAACAATCCCACGCTGCTCGCGCGCGTCAGTCACGAGGAGCTCGAAAAGCTGATGCGCGGTTACGGCTGGACGCCGTACTTCGTCGAAGGCTCCGACCCCGACACCATGCATCAGGCCATGGCGGCTGCCGTCGAGCATTGCGTCAACGAGATCCGCCACATCCGCCGCCACGCACGCGAGAGTGGAGAGGCATCGCGCCCGCGCTGGCCCATGATCGTGCTGCGTTCGCCCAAAGGGTGGTCGGCGCCGCGGGAGTTCGAGGGCCACAGGCTCGAAGGCTTCTGGCGCGCGCACCAGGTCCCGCTGCCGGATGTGAAGAAGAATCCCGAAGCGCTGCGCGTGCTGGAAAACTGGATGCATTCGCTGAATCCCGAAAAGCTGTTCGACGCCAACGGCCGCATCATCCCCGAATTGAAGGCGCTTGCGCCGACGGGAGCGCGCCGCATGAGCGCCAATCCGCACGCCAACGGCGGGATCCTCAAGCGCGATCTGCGCCTGCCCGATTTTCACGATTACGCCCAGAAAGTAGAGAAGCCGGGCACGTGCGAGGCCGAGAACACGCGCCCGCTGGGCGCGTTCCTGCGCGACACCATGAAGCGCAACATGGATAATTTCCGCGTTTTCGGGCCGGACGAGACCACTTCGAACAAACTCGACGCCATCTACGCCGTGGCCAAGAAATTCTGGATCGAAGAGCGCTTCCCCGAGGACGACGACGGCGGCGAGTTGGCCACCAACGGCCGCGTGATGGAAATGCTCAGCGAGCACACCATGGAAGGCATGCTCGAAGGCTACCTGCTTACCGGACGGCACGGTTTCCTTAACACCTACGAAGCGTTCGTGCACGTCATCGATTCGATGTTCAACCAGCACGCCAAGTGGCTTTCGATCTGCAACAATCTTGCGTGGCGCCGCGATATCGCGTCGCTCAATCTGCTGATCACCTCGACGGTCTGGCGGCAGGATCACAACGGATTCACCCATCAGGACCCGGGCTTTCTCGACGTCGTGGTGAACAAAAGCGCCGAAGTCACGCGCATCTATCTTCCGCCCGACGTGAATTGCCTGCTGTCGGTGGCCGACCATTGCCTGCGGAGCGTCAACTACGTCAACGTGATCGTCTCGGACAAGCAGAGTCACCTGCAATACATGGACATGGACAACGCCGTCCGCCACTGCACCAAGGGAATCGGCATCTGGGAGTGGGCTTCCACCGATCAGGGCGCGGAGCCCGATCTGGTCATGGCCTGCGCCGGCGATATTCCCACGCAGGAAGCGCTGGCCGCGACGGTCCTGCTGCGCCACGAGTTTCCGGATTTGAAAATCCGCTTCGTGAACGTGGTGGACCTGTTCAAAATGCAGCCCGACAGCGAGCATCCGCACGGCCTGAACGATCGCGATTTCGATTCGCTCTTTACCGCCGACCGGCCGGTGATTTTCAACTTCCACGGCTATCCCTGGCTGATTCACCGCCTCGCTTACCGGCGCAACAACCATGTGAATTTCCACGTCCGCGGATACAAGGAAAAGGGCAACATCAATACGCCCATGGAGCTCGCGATCCGCAACAACATCGACCGCTTCAGCCTCGCCATCGACGCCATCGACCGTACGCCGAAGCTCCAGCGCGTCGGTTCGCACGCCAAGGAGCGGTTCCGCAATCTGCAGATCGATTGCCTGACTTATGCGCACCAGAACGGCATCGATGCGCCGGAAATTACGGGGTGGAAGTGGCCGTTGTGAGTGCGCGGTCAGCGGTCAGCTATCAGCTTTCAGCTAAGCAACAAAATGCACCGCTCCCTCGCGGTCGCGGCTCAGTAGATGCGAAATGGCTCACCCAACCAGCGGGCAAGGGCGAATCTTGGAGCGGCGGCCCGCATCTAAAGCGTCATGCAAGCTACCGTTTCCGCACGGCGCCGGATCGGCCAACTGGAAGTATCGCTTACCGGTTTGGGCTGTAACAATTTCGGCTGGCGCATCGATGAAGCGCAGTCGAAGCGCGTGGTGGACGCCGCGCTCGACGCGGGGATCAATTTCTTCGATACCGCGGACATCTACGATAAGGGACACAGCGAGGAATACCTGGGCCGCGCGCTCGGCAAACGGCGGCGCGAAGCGGTAATCGCGACCAAGTTCGGCATGAAGTTCGACGATACGCACTTGGGAGCGAAACCCGCGTACGTGCGGCAGGCCTGCGATGACAGCCTGCGTCGTCTGGGAACGGACTGCATCGATCTCTACCAGATTCACCAACCCGACCCGGATACGCCGCTTGCCGATACCCTCGGCGCGCTCGAGGAATTGAAGCGGGCAGGCAAAGTGCGCGAGATCGGGTGCTCGAATTTCTCGGCGGCGCAGATCCGCGAGGCGGGCGGGAAGTTCGTGAGCGTGCAGAATCACTACAGCCTCTTCCATCGCGAGCCGGAGGCGGAAGTGCTGCCCGAATGCGAGCGGGAACATTTGGCATTCCTGCCGTATTTTCCTCTGGCGAATGGCCTGCTGACGGGCAAATACCGGGTCGGCCAGCCGCTTCCCAAGGGCAGCCGCGGAGATGCCGGGTGGGGTCCGAAGATGTTCACCGAGGAGAACCTGGCGAAGGTGGAGCGGCTCATCCAATTTGCTTCCGCGCGCGGCCATTCGCTGCTGGAACTGGCCTTTTCGTGGCTGGCGGCGAAGACCGCGGTGGCATCGGTGATCGCCGGAGCGACTACTCCCGAGCAGGTGCGCGCCAATGCGTCGGCTCCGCGGTGGGCGCTTAGCGCGCAGGATCTGGCGGAGATCGACGGCTTAATGGCGTGAGTCCAGGGAACTGCCGGGCGCCGTACCGCGTCTCTACATTTATAGATGAGCAATATTGCCCTCCTCGGGGATGCCGGGATGCTGGCCTGGGCCTACCGCTCCGCTCCGCTACTCTGGGAACGAGTTTCCGCCGATCGCAAGCGGGCGATTCTTGCGCCGCCGGAACGGCCGCGTCCGAAGCAATGGAGCGACGTGGGAATGCACGCCGCGTGGATCGGCCACTCCACCGTCCTGGCGAGAATTGACGGCACGACGATTCTGACCGATCCGGTGTTCAGCGACCGCGCCGGCATCAACCTGGGAGTCGGCACGCTGGGAGTGAAGCGGCTGGTGGCGCCGGCGCTGGAGATCGAGAAACTGCCGAAGATCGATCTGGTCCTGCTCTCGCACGCGCATTTCGATCATTTCGATGTGCCGAGCCTTCGCGCGCTCGAAAATCGCGGCACGACGGTGGTGACGGCGGCCAAAACGGCGGATCTGCTGCGCGCACGGCGATACGCGCGGGTGCACGAACTCGCGTGGGACGAGCGCGTCAGGGTGGGGCCGCTCGAAATCCGCGCGTTTCGCGTGAATCATTGGGGCGCGCGCATGCGCAAGGACGTCTATCGCGGCTTCAACGGCTACACCATCGACGCGGGACGTTATCGCGTGCTATTCGGCGGCGATACGGCCGCGACGGATGCGTTCCGCGAACTGCGATCGCCGCGCGCGTTCGATCTGGCGATCATGCCGGTGGGTGCGTACAATCCCTGGATTCGCTACCATTGCACGCCCGAGCAGGCGTGGCAGATGGCCAACGATGCCGGCGCCGAGTTTTTCCTGCCGGTGCATCACCAGACCTTCGAGTTAAGCAGAGAGCCTTATTTCGAGCCCATCGAGCGCGTGATGGAAGCTGCGGGACGTGGTGTGGACCGGGTCGCGGTGGAGCGCATCGGCCAGGAATTCCACGCGGAATAAAAGATAGTTGCGCGCTTGCAAGACTCAGCCATTACAAAGGCACCGCTCCCTTGCGGTCGCGGCTCAGTAGGCTGAAGAGCGGCGACCGCGAGCGAGCGGTGCTTTTGGGGTGCGGAAGAGCGTAGAGGATAAAGTAAACTTCATCCTCTGAAGTAGACTTTCGCACGGGACCGCGAGGCGGTACAATCGCAGGTCCAGGGACTCCCGACGAAAGGCGATAGACGATGCACGCGATCGATCTTCTCCAGTGGTGGAATCTCATCTTCGACCTGCCATTCGTCGCCGCGTTGATCCCATTACTCCTCCAGGCCACCGGCGCCGCCCATTTCGGCCATAGCGGACACGGCTTACACCTCGGCCACGCCGGCGGACTGCACGGTCATCACATCCATCTGCCGCACCCGCACCTGCCGCACTTGGGCCACCATGCCGGAAGCGGCGGTGCGCACGCTGCCGCTCCTCAACCCGTGGCCCACACCGGCGCCGCCCATCCGGCCCCCGCGCATCACTCCGAAAGCCCCGGGCCGATTGCCCGTGCGCTGAGCCTGCTCGGAATCGGCAAGGCGCCCATTATGCTGGTGTTTTCCAGCTTCTGCTTCACTTGGGGATTCACCGGCCTGGCGGCTAACCAACTGCTGGCGCGCACACTGCCGCTGCCCGGGGTGTCCATCTTCTTCTCTATGGGCATCGCATTCGCCAGTTCCGTCCTGCTCACTGGTGCCGTCTCCCAGGGCATATCTAAACTAATGCCTTCGGTGGAGACTTACACCACCACCAAAGACGAGTTCGTGGGCAAGACCGGCCATGCCCTGTACACCATCGACGGCAGGTGCGGCGCCGCAGTGGTCCTCGATAACGAATCCAACCGCGTCCAGATCAAATGCCACACGGAGGAAAGCGCGCCGGCCATCCCCAAAGGGCAGTCCGTCTCCGTTTGGCGCTACGACGAACAACGCGATATGTTCGTCGTCGCACCGCTCGCCCTGTCAGACGGCGAGCGGGCGCAACTGGCGGAGTTCGAGAAGCGGCTCAAACTGAAGAACTGAGGTCAAACCATGGCTAGAGAAAGCGACACTTCGCAGCAGTATCCCCAAAGGGAAGAGAAGAGTTCCGGAGCAGGAACGGCCTTTCTGCTGGTGCTTTTCGGGCTGGTATTCATAGCGGGACCGTTCGTCGCCGCTACGCGGATTGCCATTCCGCTAGTCAGCCAGATCGCCATCAGCGGGTTCGGCATCCTGATGCTGGTGGGCGGAAGCATCATGTTCACCGTCACCCAGTTGTACGAGAAAGCCACCATGAACGAGGCTTTCGTGCGCACCGGCGTGGGCGGGCCGAAAGTGGTGGTGGATGGCGCAGCGATCTTCATCCCCGCCATCCACCGCATCACCCGCGTGAGCCTGGAGACCATCCGCCTGGAGATCGAACGTACCGGTGACAAATCCTTCATCACCGGCGACAGCCTGCACGTGGACGTCAAGGCACAGTTCTATATCCGGGTCAATCGCGAGGAGAGCGCCATCAAGGCGGCGGCCACCTCGCTGGGCGGGAAGTCCGGCGTGGACCAGATGATCATGGACCTCGTGGGCGACAAACTCATCTCCGGGCTGCGCACCGTGGCCGGCCGCAAGGAACTGGACTTCCTGCATGCTCACGTCGATGCCTACAGCGAGGAGGTGAAAAAAATCGTCGAAGAGGACCTGGCGCATAACGGCTTGTTCCTCGAGTCGGTGACCGTGACTTACCTCAACCAGACGTCGCTTTCGAACCTGAAGCCGGAAGAGAACATCTTCGACGCGTTGGGGGCCCGAAAAATCGCCACCGTCACGAACGAGCAGCGCGTGGAGATCGCCAAGGTGCGCACCGCCGCCGATCAGCAGGTGAAGCAGCAGGAAGTAGCCCGGGACCAGGAGCTTTTCAAGCTCCAGGTGCAGCGCGAAACTGCCGAGGCCTTGACCAACCAGACCATTGCCAATGCCCACTCGGAAGCCGACCGCAAGGCCGCCGAGTTCAAGGCCGAGCAGGAGCAACTGGCCAAGGTCGCGCAGGTGGAGGCTGCGCAGGCGGTCGAACTGGCCAATGTGGAGAAGACCAAGGCTGTGGCATTGGCGAACGCCCAGCAGGAGCAGGAGGTCAAAACGCGGCTGGCCGAGACAGCCAAAACCGTGCAAACCGCCGAGGTGCAGAAAGAGCAAGCGGTGGCGACGGCGAACGTCGAGAAGCAGAAGACCGTCGAGATCAGACAGCGCGAGCAGCAGATCGCCGTGGCCGATGCCGAGCGCCGCCGCGCCGAAGCCCAGACCGCGCAGATCGCCGCCGAAACCGAGCGCACCCGCAAGGACCAGGAACAACAAACCGTTGCCGCCACAGCCAAGGCCGAACGCGACAAATGTGTTGCCCTGCTGAACAAAGAATCGCTGGCTAAGCAGGACCAGATTGAGAGGAACACTCAGGCCGATATCGACGCCTACCGCACCATGAAGATCGCCGAGGCCGGTAAACAGGCGGCTGACGACGAAGCCGAAGCCGCCCGCGTCCGCGCTACTGGACAAAAGGACGCGCGCATGCTGGAGGCCGAGGGCGAGCAGGCCAAGGCCATGGTCGGCGTAAACGTCAACCGTGCGCAGGTGGAAGTCAAACAGCGGGAAGTCGAGGTGGAACGGACGCGCCTCGAGAACCAGGAAAAGTTCGGCAAAGCCGGCATCGAGCTGCAGGTCAGGCTGCGCACCATCGAGATGGCCGAGGCCATCGGCAAAGCCAACGCCGAGATGGTGGGTAGAGCGCTGCAAGCGGCCAATATGAACTTCTACGGCGACACCGCCACCTTCCAGAACATGCTCAGCAAACTCGCCGACGGGCAGGCCGCCGGCAAGTACCTGGAAGGCTTGGTGGGCGCAGTGCCGCACGAGGTGAAGACGCTGACCTTCGACACCGTGAACCGCTTCTGCCAGGCGGCCGCCGGACTGCTCGAGAAACTCGGTGGTCCGAGGCTCACCCCCGAAGCGCTCCAGAAGTTGGTGGAAGCCGAGATGGACAAGCAGACCATGCCTGCCAGCACGCATCCCAACGGGGATAACGCCTGAGCGTTGTGCTGGAGCCCTTGCCAGGCAGTTCGAACACCTCCTGGCGAACGAACTGCGCCGGTCCCGCGCCCGCGAGACGCTACTGACGCCACCCAGGTCGACGATTTGTCCCCAACCGGAGAAGCGTCCCCGACACCGCGAACCCCACCCTTCCAACCACTTGCCTCCCCGCGCCCCTCTGCGCCTGTTGACGCCCCGTTATCCTGACCCTCTATGCCAATGCAACGCTTCGATCAAATCACAGCGGCCGGGGTTGCGGAAACTGTATTAGCCCCGGATTGCCCGAGACCGGCCCGCTTGTCCCGCCCATCGGCCGGGTCGGCCAAGAGTGATTGCCTCACTCGCGACGCCCCGCCCGGAGTTCTTCCTGCCGGTTCATCACAAGACCCTCCAGTTAAGTAGCGAGCCTTATTTCGGGCCCATCGAGCGCGTGATGGAAGCTGCGGGACGGTAAGTGATTCTATCCGCCGACCAGTACCGTGAATTCGCCCAGCACGATCATGCCGCCGTGTATTTCCTCGTCCATAATCCGGGCGCAGGGAAGAAAACCGACGAGTACAGTCGCGGATCCCTTTGCGATCATGTCCGGTGGGCTGACGCACATCGCCATGTCGGTCGCGCGGGCCTGCGGCAGGAAGCCCGTTAATACGGTGACTTCGCAGGGAGGCAGAATGGGACCACCGCCGTGCGGAATAGGAGGTACGCCGGAGTGACCATCGGGCATACCTGCATATCGGTGACGCGCGCCGCGGGGAACATGCAGGTAGTCTTTGGGTGCGCGACGTAGAAGGGACCAGATCCTTGGCGGGCCTTCAGCAACTCGTTCTTGTCTTAATCCGTGTGCATCTGCGTCCATCCGTGGCCTATTTCCTGATGTCCGCCAAGAAAAATGAGCCACGGATGGACGCAGATGCACACGGATGAAACACTTGACCGTGCTGGATGTCAGCCGCGACTGGGCAAGACAGCCTAGCGTAGGCGTACGCTCAGATTCTTTCCGTTTTGTTGAGCATTCGC
>Ga0181538_10000961_pt1 | contig 33647 bp, 31 predicted proteins | sample PEATcosm2014_Bin_40_FD_119773 | JGI IMG/M metagenome (GOLD analysis project Ga0181538, IMG submission 119773) | Peatland microbial communities from MTU Mesocosm Facility, Houghton, MI, USA - PEATcosm2014_Bin23_30_metaG | ecosystem: Environmental > Terrestrial > Soil > Wetlands > Peat | place... | reverse complement strand
CATCGTTGGTGCGTACCCGTTCAGATGACGGTAATTACGGATTGCGACGACCACATCGAGTTGCCTGGGCGTGAGATTCATAATGGCCATTTCCTATCTTGCCGTAAGTTCGGCGTGTGTATGGGGGGTACATTATCCTAACATGGAGGAGATGTCAAGCGCCGATTGCCGATTGCCAATTGCCGATTGAAAGAAGAGCAATAGCGTAACCTCATCTTCCAATCGGCAATTGGCAATCGGCAATCTCCTCTTCTTGCCCTGGTTGACCATTGGCCCTACCTTCGACCACCCCATGTCCGACGCGGCGCAATCCATCTTCTGGCTTTGTCAGGTGGCCGGGGCTTCGTTTGTCGGCGGGGTGGTCGGTTCCATCAGCGGCCTGGGCGGGGGAATTGTCATCGTGCCCGTGCTCACCCTCTTCATGCATTTGGACATCGAGCAAGCCATCGGCGCCAGCATCGTTTCCGTAATCGCCGTCTCCAGCGGCGCCGGCTCCGTGTACGTCAAGGACAAAATCACCAACGTGCGCATCGCGATGTTTCTGGAGCTTTTCACGGCTGCCGGCGCTTTGGTGGGCGCTGGATATCTCGCCCGAATTGCCAATCCGCAGGTCCTCTACGTTCTCTTCGGCCTGTTGCTGCTCGTCTCGCTCGTGCCGATCTTCGCCAAGCTCGGCGAGGAACTTCCGCAGCATGTCGAAAACGACCGCATGGCGTCGTACCTTCGACTGAACGGTTCCTATTTTGACAAGCGCCTTGATCGCCAAGTCCGGTACAACGTCACGGGGATCCCCGCGGCGGTGGGCGTGATGTTCGCGGCGGGAATCATCTCCGGCATCCTTGGCATCGGAGCGGGGGTGGTAAAAGTCCTTGCCCACGAGGTGGCAATGAAGGTCCCAACCAAGGTCTCGACGGCGACGAGCAACTTCATGATCGGCGTGACCGCCGCCGCCGGGGCGGGATTTTACCTCCGTCGCGGACTGGTGCTGCCATTCGTCGTCGTCCCCGTCGCGATCTTCGTTCTCATCGGCGCGTTCGTCGGAACCATCGTCATGGAACGAATGTCCAACTCGATCATCCGGAAAATTTTCGCCCTGCTTTTGGCCATCGTGGGCATGCAAATGCTCCTTCGCGGCATCCTGGGAGGATTGTGACGTCCCAAATCAGCCCATCCCGCCGCCCGACCGTTTCCAGCGTCTCCGCGTGGGTATTGCGCGGCGGCGTCGTCAGCTCGTCGCTCGTCATGCTCGTCGGCATCATGTTCACCTTCGCCCACGGCACGATGTCGATTCAGAGAATGAAATCGGATGGATTCGATTATCGTCCCGGAATCATCATCGAGGGAATCCGCCACGGACAGGGCAAACGGATCATCGAAGCCGGGATTTACCTGCTTGTGTTCACGCCCATTCTGCGGGTCTTCGCTTCGAGCATCCTGTTTGCTTTTCAGGACCGCGACCGGCTTTACGCCGTGATTACGTTCGTGGTTCTTTTGCTCACGCTGGCAGGATTGCTTTGGATTGGCTGATGGACGAATATTGCGGGGATGGCAAGGCATACGGTTGTATTGATTCCCGGCGATGGAATAGGTCCGGAGGTGACGCGCGCCGCCCGGCGAGTGTTGGAGACGGCGGGGTTTTCGGTGGAATGGGTGGAAATGCCCGCCGGCGCCGCGGCCCTGGAATTGGGTCTGGACAACGTGCTGCCGCAGCGCACGCTGGCCGCCGTCGCGGCGCACAAGGTGGCGCTCAAGGGTCCGATCACCACGCCCGTCGGCAAGGGTTTCAAATCGGTCAACGTCCAGCTTCGCCAGAAGCTGGGCCTTTACGCCGCCGTCCGTCCGGTGCGGAATCTTCCGGGAGTGAAGACCCGTTACGAGGGCGTGGACATGGTGATCGTCCGCGAGAACACGGAGGGACTTTACAGCGGCATCGAAAACGAAGTCGTGCCCGGCGTCGTGACCAGCTTGAAGGTCGCCAGCCGGATGGCCTGCACCAGGATCGCCCGCTACGCCTTCCGCTATGCGACGCGCCGACGCCGCAAGAGCATCACCGTATTCCACAAGGCCAACATCATGAAGATGTCCGATGGGCTTTTTCTCGACTGCGCCCGCCAAATCCATGAGGAGGAGTATCCGAACATCGAATATGAGGAACTGATCATCGACGCCGGCTGCATGAGGCTCGTTCAGGACCCCGGGCGCTTCGACGTTTTGCTGATGGAGAACCTGTACGGCGATCTGGTAAGCGACCTGTGCGCCGGGCTGGTGGGGGGGCTGGGCGTGGTGCCGGGGAGCAACATCGGCGACGACGCGGCGATTTTCGAGGCCGTTCACGGCTCGGCTCCCGACATCGCCGGCAAGGGCGTAGCCAACCCTCTGGCACTAATCATGTCCGGGGTCATGATGCTCAACCACCTTCAGGAAACGCAGATCGCCGAAAAGATCAAGCATGCCTACGATGCCGTGCTGGCCGAAGGCCAACATCTCACGCGCGACCTGGGTGGATCGGCGACCACTGACGGTTTTGCCGACGCCATCATCTCCAAATTCGACCGATAACGACCACTCCCCAGCCGGCGTTATAGTGCATGGCGCATTGTGTCGATGTCAAAACCAACCCCTGCGGGGCGTCATATGAGTTTTACGGACCACCAATTCGTCGAGGCGGTCGAGTTGTTACAGGGATTGACGACTCCCACAGGCTCCAGGAACAAGCGGTGCGCCCGGCGCGTGGAAATCCGGATGCCGGTGGATATTAGACTGGCGGCGGATTCAGATTCTCCGTGGTTTGTGGCGCAGATTCGCGACCTTTCCGCTCGCGGCATTCGGTTGCAAGTCGATCGCGCGATCGCCGCCGACAGTTTCTTCCTGCTTCGCCTTCCGACCAAGCATGGAAAGAAATGCGCCGTTCCCCTGATTTGCCGAGTGATTCACTGCATGCCGGACAAGGATCTTTTTGTCATCGGCGCCGAATTCAGCGGCTACGCGACGCCGGAAGAATCGGTTTCCGAATCCGCCGAGCAGTTGGATCGCATTCGCCGCTCGATTCTCGACTGAGTTTTCCCATCATCCATCTGGACGTTTCGGAAAAGGCGAAGCGCCCTCGCCGCACGTCGGCCGCGACTTCGGTGAGGACTTGCCGCAGCTTGCGATCGGCGATCCACGGCGCAAGCGGCGAGAGGTTGATCTGCACGCCGTCGTCCGGCCAATGCTGCCAGCCGTCGGGAAGCGTCTGGCCGATGCGGGCGAAGGCCGAGCGCATCACCTTCAAATCAGATTGCATGCGGGAAACGGCCACGATCCTGGCGTTACCGCCAAACCCCCAGAAGACCGGGCGGCCGCGATAGAGGGTATTGTGCCACGGCAAAAAGTCCCGGGCTAAGAACCGTTCCAGACCGCCGACCGCCGCCTCCATTTCGGCCGCCGGGGTCTCGCCGGCGCGATCGGCCAAAATCCGCCGAAGATCGTGGCAAAGGGTCTCATCCAATGGCGACAGCGCGGCGATCTCGCCTTCCGCCGGCTGCTCCCACCGACCCAGCCAAATCCCCAACGCATAGCTGGCCCATCGCCTTGCCGTCTCTTCCTTGGCCGCTTGGTTCCTTCTCGCCTCCGCGCGTGTTTCCTTCCCCGGCTTTATCCCATACAGTTGGGCGACAATTCGATCGATTCGCTTTTGCGCGGCGTCGATCGAAAAACGCAGGGCCTCGACGTGGCCTGCATCGCCATTCCACGGCTCGGGCCGCACAAAATCCGCGCTGGTTTCATCGAAGCAATCGAGCTGTCTTGTCCACTCGATCTCACGCGCACTCTCCCGACGCAATTCATCCGGGAACGATCTGGGCACCGGCAATTGCCGCAGATCGCCCACCTGGAAATTCACCGTCGGATTGATCGCCGACAACAGCGTCGCGGCCACCGCCGAATTCAATACCCCCAGCATGGCCAGCGGATCATCGGGAAACAGCGACGACCCGGCGACGTCGAAAATTGTCCCCGCCTCCAGCCGCCGGGCGCTGAACGAACCGCTCGTCAAATATGAATACGTGATCCCCTCGCGTCCATACCAACCGCTGTTCTTGGCCACCCATTGCCATTGGCCGTCGAGATAGGGATAGCGCTCGACAATGGACGCTTTGATTTCCCGCCCGTCGTCCTGCCAGTTCACGCGATGCCGCGCCGATTCGTACCACCGGCGGAATCGGCCGCCCTTGGCGTACGGCATCCACTTTTCCCTGGCTCCGGAAAACCTTGGCCCCTCCACTTCCCACCAATATCGCACGAAGCGCCGGTTGTCGGTCGTGGCAAGCCCCTGCCGCGGCGGGGCAATCTCCCCGAGCTTGGGAAAATCGTGGAACACGCGCCGAACCGCCGGTGAAATCCAATACATCCACGCCGAACGCGGCAGCGAGGCCAATTCGGCCTGCGTCAACTTGAAGCTATCCGACGATCGAATGGCCCTCGCCAGCGCCGCGTGCTTTTCCTTGGCGTCGACCAGCCGATAAAAAACTCCCGGGCAATCCGCGGCCGGCTTACGCTGGAGCACGACCGCCGCGGTCTGGAGCGTGCCGGGATTGCCGATGTCGAAAAGCCCAGGCCCGAAATGAGCGACGGCCTGAACCTGGGCCTGCCCGGCAAGCTGCCGGCGCATCCGCTCGAATGCGGCCGTGAACATGAACGATTGCATCGACAAAATCCCGGTGCGTCCCCCCGGCCGAAGCATTTCCAATGCTCTCAGCATGAAGCAGGCGTAAAGATCGCGCCACCCCGCCGGATAACGCGACTTGAGCCGGCGCACCACCGCCGGATCGAGATTCCGCGCTGAAAGATAGGGCGGATTGGTCACGACAACGTCGAACCCGCCGCCGATTTTCTTGTCGAACAACGCATCGCGCACTTCAAGCCGATGTTTCCCCTCGGCAATCGGCTTTCCGATCTTGATCTCCAAGCTTAGCCGAGCCAGATCGATCGCGACGGGATCGATGTCGAAGCCGATGAGGTTGTACTGAATGATGTGGTCGTCGATTTCATTCTCTGCCGAGCACGAAGGCCGCTCGGGCCATCCCGGCCTGCCCGCACGGTCAATCTCCTCCCGATAAATCTGGCGGAGTATATCGAGGGCCACAAGGCCGAAATTCATCGTCCCGCAGGCGGGATCGCAGATGCGGAGGTCTCTCGCCCGTGGAATGGGCGTCCCGCCCATTCTGGCATCGCTCGCATGGGCAAGATGCCCATGCCACAGTCGAGAATCCGGATGCATTTCCACCCACAATTTCCCCAGCGTATTTTGCAAAAGGAATTCCACGACCCATTTCGGCGTGAAAAGCTGCGTGACCGCCGGGATTTCAGCGGCCATGAACTTACGCCCATCGCGCGCCGTGGCCCGATACGCCGCCTCCAGCGCGGGGGCATTGATGGCCTGGTAAACCTGCCCCAATGCGTCGTCGGATTTACACAGCGATTGTAAATCGCCCCCGATGCCAAAGCCCGCGCAGCTTGCTCTGCGGGGAGATCCCCGCATGAGATCAGCAACAGCATGAAGCAACGCCTCCGCCCCCCCCGCGCGCGGCAGAAGCTCCGCAACCAGCTTGTAACTCTTCCGCCGATCCACGGCGGCGCTTATACCGGAAAGCTCCGCGGAAAAATAGTGGACATCAACCCGAATTGCATGCATATTCAATTCGCGCGCTGATGAAACGTAAACCTCTGAATTCAATGTTGCCGGCGCCATACGGGCGAATGAGCGCGCCACGACTAAATGCTGAAGTGGCGAAGTTTGACCGGGAGATGACCGGTTTGCCGGGCACGCCCCTCACTACTGCTCAAAGAGCCCAGCATCAGCGCGCCGCGAAAGTCGGCCGGCCGTTAATCGGAAGAGGCGCCAAGCGAATTACCATCACCATGGAACAAGTGTTGCTCGGCAAAGTGGATTCGTACGCGCGCAGAAACAAAATGAGTCGCTCGGCGCTGATCGCCAACGGGGTCAAGGCGATGCTGAAGGCGCGATAGCGCTTCCTATTTCTTCACCCTCATAGCGTTGGAATGGAATTTTGCTTTAGCTATCCAACATCTTCCTCAACACGGTCGGCATAATGCCGCCGCACGATCAATTTGCAACCTCAAGCTGCCGCGCGAGATAACGCGACCATTCTTCCGCATCCGTGCTGAACTCGGCGATGTTACCGTTGTACGGCCGACCCGTGCGCGTATAAAGCGAAGTCGCCGCGGTTTCGGCGGGCAAACCGCCCAATCGCAGGCATCGAATCAGATCGCCGATTTCAGATTGCTTTGAACTGGCCAGGACGGCGGCAGCCTCGACGTGCAGGGGATACGACGCCGATCGATCGCGGATAATTTTCCTTGCTTCATCCAATGTCATGTGAAACTCACGCCGCCGGCGTAGGGTGGGCGTACTCGCCCACCGTTTGCTCGATCGGCAAGCGGAACGAACGGTGGGCGAGTACTCCCACCCTACCCGTTCACCCATTCCCCAGCATCTTACTCAACACCGTCTGCAAAATGCCCCCGTTGCGGTAATACTCCACCTCCACCGGCGTGTCGATCCGACACGTGCAAACAAAAGTCTTGCCGCCGGTCTTTACGGTCACGTCCTGCTTGGGTTGCAGCTTGTCGTCGATGGAAATCTCAAACGTCTCGTCGCCGGTTAATCCCAGGCTCGCGCGGGTTTGGCCGTTCTTGTAAACTAGCGGCAATACGCCCATGCCGACCAGATTGCTGCGGTGAATGCGCTCGAAGCTCTCGGCGATGACGGCCTTCACGCCGAGGAGGAGCGTTCCCTTGGCGGCCCAGTCGCGGCTGGAGCCCATGCCGTAATCCTTGCCGGTCAGCACCACCAGCGGAATCTTCTGCGCCTGGTATTTCACGGCGGCGTCGTAGATGGGCATGACCGCGCCGGTGGGGAGGTATTTTGTGACGCCGCCTTCGGTGCCGGGGGCGAGGAGATTTTTCAGGCGGATGTTGGCGAAGGTGCCGCGGGTCATCACGCGGTCGTTGCCCCGGCGGGAGCCGTACTGGTTGAAGTCGATCGGCTGCACGCCGTGGTCGATGAGATATTTCCCAGCCGGGCTGTCTTTCTTGATCGATCCCGCGGGGGAGATGTGATCGGTAGTCACGCTGTCTCCGACGATCACCAACACGCGCGCGCCGTTGATCGGCTGAATCTTCCCCGCTTGCCGCGTCAGATCGGTGAAGAACGGCGCTTCCTGGATGTAGGTGCTGGATTCGTCGAAGTTGAAAAGCTCGCCGCCCTTGACGGGGATATCGTTCCAATCCTTGTTGCCGGTCTCGACGTTGGCGTACTGCGCGCGGAACATGTCGGGACAAAGGCACTCGGCGACGGTTTGGTTGACCTCGGCCTGGCTCGGCCACAGTTCGCGGAGGAACACCGGTTTGCCATCCCGTCCCCGGCCGATCGGCTCATCCATGACGTTCACGTCCACCGATCCGGCGAGGGCAAACGCCACGACCAGCGGCGGGCTGGCCAGATAATTCGCCTTAACCAGCGGATTGATCCGGCCTTCGAAGTTGCGGTTGCCGGAAAGAACGGCGGCCACCACCAGGTCGCGTTCCTCGACCGCCTTGGCGACCGGCTCGGGAAGCGGCCCGCTGTTGCCGATGCATGTCGTGCAGCCGTATCCCACCGTGTTGAATCCAAGCTGATCGAGATATTGGGTCAAACCCGCCTTGTCCAGATAATCGGTGACCACCCGGCTTCCCGGCGCCAGCGACGTCTTCACGTACGGCGGCACGCGCAGGCCGCGCTGCACCGCCTTTTTTGCTAGCAGGCCCGCCGCGACCATCACGCTGGGATTGCTGGTATTCGTGCAGCTCGTGATCGCCGCGATGGCCACGTCCCCGTGAGTGAGCTTCGCCCATGGGTCGTCCAAAACGGCAACCGCCGCGTCGCGTTTGAAATCGCCGTGGATATGCTCGGTGGCGGCGGCCTCCTCCGCATCCCCATTGCCGCCATCGCTGGCTGACACCGGTTGCACGGGCGCCTCCGCCGACCAACGATCCAGCCGCGGCGTGGTGCTTTCGCCGACCTCCTTTTTGAACACGTCCACAAGCGTCGAACGGAACGATTGTTTGACCCCGCGCAGATCGACGCGATCCTGCGGGCGGCGCGGCCCGGCGACGCTCGGCATCACCGTCGCCAGATTCAATTCCAACACTTCACTGAACTCCGGCGAAGCCGCCGTCTGACGCCAAAGACCCTGCTCTTTGCAATAGCGCTCGACCAGGTCGATCAGCTTTGCATCGCGGCCGGTCAGGCGAAGATAGGTCAAGGTTTGATCGTCCACGGGGAAGAATCCCATGGTGGCTCCGTATTCCGGGGCCATGTTGGCGATGGTGGCGCGGTCGGCGACCGACATCGTCGCCAGTCCGTCGCCGAAGAATTCAACGAATTTATCCACGACGTTGTGGGATCGCAGGATTTGGGTGACGACCAGAACCAGGTCGGTGGCCGTGGAACCCTCGGGAAGTTGGCCGTAGAGGCGGAAGCCGACGACCTGCGGCGTGAGCATGTAAATCGGCTGACCGAGCATGCAGGCCTCGGCCTCGATTCCGCCGACGCCCCAGCCCAGGACGCCCAGGCCGTTGATCATGGTGGTGTGGCTGTCGGTGCCGACGAGGCTGTCAGGCTGCGCGATGCCATCGCGCACCTGCACGACCTTGGCCAGATATTCCAGGTTGACCTGGTGGACGATTCCGGTGGCGGGGGGGACGACCTTGAAATTCTTGAACGCCTTCTGGCCCCATTTCAGAAATTCATACCGTTCGCGATTGCGCTCGAATTCCTTTTTGGCGTTGCTGAACAGGGCGAGCCGGTTGCCAAAATCGTCCACCTGCACGCTGTGATCGATCACCAGATCGACGGGCACAAGGGGATTGATCTTTTGCGGATTTCCGCCGGCGCGTTTCATGGCCGCGCGCATGGATGCCAGGTCCACGACGCACGGAACGCCGGTGAAGTCCTGGAGAATGACTCGCGCGGGTTTGAACGGAAGCTCGGCCGGCTCGACGGCCGCGGCGTTCCACGCGGCCAGCCGGCGGACGTCCTGCTCGCCGACCTCGAAATTGTCCACGTTCCTCAGACAGCTTTCGAGCAGGACCTTGATACAGTACGGCAGCCGATCGACATCGCCGAGCTTCAACTCCGCCAGGCGATTGAGCCGGAAGATCGAAACGTCTCCGGCCGGCGTGGACAGCTTGGATTCAGCGCCGAACGGATTTGCTTTTGTGTTTGCAGGCATTATGACCACCCATGCGAAAACATCGGATGATATGCGAGGCGGCGGGGGGCCTCAAGACGGAGACGATTGCCATGGCTTGGTCTGCAGGGCCATCGCATATGGCGATGGCGTTCAAGGGTTCAAGAGGTCAGGGGAGGGCATTTTCCCTTGAACTCTTGAACCCTTGAACCATGGCGAAACCGCTGCCCGACCTGCAAATGCGATGGCCCTGGCTTGGCCTGGGGCCATTGGTTTCCAGTGGCAGGTTTTGAGGTATATAATGAAGTTGTCGCGGCCGATGCGGCGATCGCGTCCCGATTCATCGGGATGAGGAAAGTCCGAACTGCCAGCGGGCGGCGTTTTTTGCGCCGCCCGGTAGGGCCCGGTGCTTGATAACGTCAAGGCGGAGCAATCCGACGGAAAGTGCAACAGAAAGCATACCGCCGGGAGAAATCCCAATAAGGATCTCTTCCGGTAAGGGTGAAAAGGTGCGGTAAGAGCGCACCGCGTTCGGGGTGACCCGGACGGCATGGCAAACCCCACCGGCAGCAAGGCCAAATAAGCGGAGAGCCCTGGCCCGGGGCGCGCCGGCCAAACGCCGAGCGGTAGGCTTTGCCTCCGCGAAGGCGCAAACCGGCACATCCGCGGGTAGGCTGCTTGAGCCGGCTGGCGACAGCCGGCCCAGAGAAATGGTCGCCTCCCTGCCCTGAGCTAGTCGAAGGGCATGGGAAACAGAATTCGGCTTACACCCGGCCGCGACGAATCACGCCGGCGAAATCCAACTCCGGTTTCGCCGGCGCCTTTTTTTCTTCCGCATTTTGCAAATCGCCGTTCTTCGTCCGGTAACAATCGTTGGTCCCCGCATTGATCTGACGTAATTCCTGCAACCATCCTAAACGCACACGGGTTCCGCGACGATTCTACGGACGGGGCTACGCCCCGGACGCCGCATTCTTTACGCAAAATTTGGAACCGATATGAGCCAGAACACACCAACGTTGGACTACCACGCTCCGGACATTTCGGAGTTGACGCAGCAGCGCGTCGGGACGGGCAATGATCCGTCGGACAAATCCAAGCCGGCGCAGAGTCAGATGACCCGCGCGGTGGCCAAGCGGCTGCTTCCTGCGTGCGTTGTCGTCCCAGCCTTGCTCTGGTGGGTGCTGATCTTCGGAGTGCACCGCGGGTGGTACGACTTGGATACTTGCTTCATCCTGTTCGTTTATTCGGTGACGGTGGTATTTGGGCTGATCGTCTGCCTCAACCTGAGAAGGTTGTCACGGATGGACGCGCAGAGAGCGCAAGCCTTGGAGCAGTTGAAGCTCGCCAAGGACGCCGCCGAGGCCGCCAATCGATTCAAGTCCATGTTCTTTGCCAACATCAGCCACGAGATCCGCACGCCGCTCACGGCCATCAACGGCTTTGCGGAGTTGTTGCTGAACTCGGAGCGAACCGACGAGCAGCGACAGGCCGATGCCCGCGTCATTCGCCGTAACGGCGAACACCTGCTGACCCTGATCAACGATATTCTGGACCTGTCCAAGATCGAGGCGGGGAAAATGTCCGTCGAACGGATTCTGTGCTGTCCGGCGGGAGTCGTTGGCGAGGTCTGTTCCATGGTGCGTCAACGTGCCGCCGAAAAGGGTCTGACGCTTGATGTGAACTTCGTGGGACCAATCCCGAAAATGGTGCGGACCGATCCCACCCGGCTGCGCCAGGTTTTGATCAACCTGATCGCCAACGCCGTTAAATTCACGACGGAAGGTGGCGTACGGCTGACGGTATCGATCCAGCCATCGCTTCGTGCCGCCAATCCCCTGCTTGAGATAAAAATCACCGACACAGGCATCGGTATCCCGCCCGAACGGCAGGCGTCGCTGTTCCAGCCGTTCGTGCAGGGCGACGCAACCATCACCCGGCATTACGGGGGATCCGGGCTGGGGCTGGCGATCTCGCGGCATTTCGCCCGTGCGCTGGGCGGCGACATCGCGCTCGCCAGCGAGCCGGGACGCGGAAGCACCTTCACCGTCACGGTCGGGACCGGATCGCTGAACGATGCGGCGATTGACGAACACCCCGAGGAGGCGATGGAGGCGCAGCGCAACTTCACCAGCCCGCGCGTCCGCATCAGCGGGGCCGTGCTGGTCGCGGAGGATGGCATCGACAACCAGGCCCTGATCGCCACCAAGCTGCGCGAAACCGGATTGAAGCTCGAGCTGGCGCCCAACGGTCAAATCGCCTGTGAAATGGCGATGACGGCAGCCGCACGCGGCACTCCTTTCGACTTGATCCTGATGGACGTGCAGATGCCCGTGATGGACGGATTCACCGCCACCTTCCAACTTCGCAGCAACGGATACCGTGGCCCCATCGTCGCCCTGACCGCAAACGCCATGGAGCGCGACCGCGCCAAGTGCCTCAACGCCGGCTGCAACGATTTCGTGACCAAGCCCATTCAGATGGAAGCGCTGTTCAAAGCGATCGGCCGCTACCTAAGGGTTGTGCAGGTTGCTCAAAAGCCTGCGTTCACCCAGGACGCATCCGCCGTCGCGGCCAGCCGCGAGGCCCAGGCGCAGAAATTCTACAAGGACCTTCCCGCCGAGCTCGCCCAGATCGACCAGGCCATCGAGCGACAGGACCGAGCGAGGTTCCAGGACATTGCCAAGTTACTGCTTGGCAGAGCGGCGGCCGCCGGCCTCAACGACGTGGCCCCGCAGGCCGCCAAGCTGTTGCAGGCCGCCGAGAGCGAGCGTTCCTGGCTCGTTCTTCGTCAGGCCCTGACCGATTTTGCGCGCGATTCCGAGCCAGAGTCCCAGTCCGAGGCGGCGTGATCTCGCTGACGGCCACGCCTTCACGTTTGCGGTTCAGGTCGATCGGGGGACCGTCTCACGCCACGAGCCTTTTGCCGCAGCATTTCGCGCTCCAGAAGATGGACGCGAAGCTTAGGCGTCATTCGAAAATTGGTTCGGGTTTCGAGTTGAGCCATTTTGGACGGCAGATCGCAAAGCCGCCGTTCGGCTGCCAGATCGAGAATCCCCAGCACGCCAATCGCGTGCAGCCCCAAATCGCGGGCGACATCGGTGCCCGCCCGCTCATCGATCAGGAGCCGGTCGGCGCCCCGTTGCAACGCCAAGGCAATCGCTTGCGCTTCTCCATCATGTAAAAGGTCAACAGAGCAGGGCGCATCGGACATCCGAGGTGTTTCCTGGAGCAGCCATTCAGGAGGCGTTGATGCCCAACGCCGTACGCGTTCAGGCGAACCCGCATCCCTGAGTTCCTCCAACACCACCGGCGGCACCAGAACGGCGCCATAGAGGGACGGCAGAACGTCAATTGCGTCGATCAGCACGAGATAATTGAGCGGGGAAGTATTGGAAACGACGATCATGTGGTGTTAACGCGGCGGCAGATCCCCTTCGACCTGACGGTCAAATTCTTCGACCGTGACCAAATCCTCCGTCACGTGATGTTGCTTGAGGAAACCGTCGGTTTCATATCGGGATAGTCCCAGCGCCTGACTAACCTGCCGGTAACTGAGTTGCCGGTTGCGGTATAGGTCCACCACCAACGCTTCCACGGCCTGGCGTGCCGCCTTGCCGGCATCGTTACCCAAGGCCGCCAAAACCGTTTCAGGAAGCTGAATGGAAACCGTCGTCATGGCACCACCATGCGAATGCCGGCCCTGTTTGTCAAACATTTTCGGGCAGGACATTGTTGAAATTCGCCAAACTCGACTCGCCCCCTCTCCCTTTCTCCACTTAGTCCCCACCCCCTGCCTACAATGCCTGCATGACGGACGATGACGGCCAATACATGCGATGTATGGAGGTCTGGGGCGGCAGCGAGTCGACCACGCAGGTCGTAAGACTGGGCGGACTCGATGCCTGGGTCTACAGCAAGCCCTACGGGAACGCCGGATTTGGCGGCGACGTCTATTACGCTTCCAGCTGCGCAACCGGACGCATCAACCGTCTCTTGCTGGCCGACGTGTCCGGGCATGGCGATTCGGTCGCGGAATCCGCCGCCGGATTGCGGTCCCTCATGCGGCGTTACGTCAATTTCCTGGATCAAACCAAATTCGTCCGGGCCTTGAACCGGCAATTCGCCGCCATGTCGCGCCAAGGCCGGTTCGCCACCGCGTTGGCCACGACTTTCTTCGCACCCAGCCGCGTTCTCACCGTCTGCAATGCCGGGCATCCTCCGCCGCTGCTTTACTCGGTTTCCACCCGAGCCTGGTCGATCCTTGAAAAACCTCGCGGCCACGAGGAATCGGCTTCCAACATTCCCCTGGGCATTCTCGACATAACCGATTACCAGCAATTTGACGTCGAACTGGAAGTGGGGGACCTGGTCCTTTGCTACACCGACGCCCTGACCGAATCTCACGATGCTGATGGCCAAATGTTCGGCCCCGAAGGACTGCTGCGCATCGTTGAAACCGTGGATGCCGAAGCGGGCGACAATTTCATCCAGGCGTTGCTGGAGAAAATCTCCGCACGGTCTGCGGGAAATTTATCGGAGGATGACGTCACCGTCATGTTGTTGCGGCCCAGCGCCCGCCCGCCGCGAGTGCGCCTCCGGCATAAATTCGGCGCCATGCTGCGGTTCACCGCCGCGGTGTTTCGCAGCATCGACCCCCGCGCAGAACGCCCGCCCCTGCCGGACTTCAAGCTCGCCAACATCGGCGGGGCTATTATTCCCCGACTCGGGAAGCGCTGGCGGCCGACTTGCCCGGTTAAGGCAAGTCGGCCGTCTCGTTAATCCATCCCCTGAATTTTGCCGACAGACTTCTTCGCCGCGGATGCCCCATGGAATCAGGCGGCCTGTTCGGCCTGGTGCTCGGCGAACGTGAGCAACTCACCGAGGGTCTCTTCCAGCCGGCGCTCCGCGTTGCGGATGTCCGGCGAGGCGACGCCGGTCCGGCGATGCGCCAGCAACCGGTTCAAGCCGTCGGCGCGAGCCATCGCGTCCACCAGCTTGGCATCGACGAGGTTCTCGATCGCTTTCCGTAGCGTTTCGCAGTGATGCATGGCAGATCTCCTTTTGCGCCATGGCGGCGCGGCAAGGCCCGGAATGCGGCAACGAAGCCGTGCTCCAGGCAACAACCCGGAAAACCTAAAGAGATCGAAACGCCAGAAGGCGCATTGATCCCTTTCACGTGCCTACGGAGTTAGCTGACGGGCTGGGAGTTGAAAGTCTCCCTCGGCTGCCCCGGACAAAGCCCCACTGAGCGCTGCCGTTGCGATCCACAAACCGATTCGCCCCTGCCGATCCGGAAAAAACTGCACTCCGAATCAGCGATGCGATGCCGACACCGGCCTCGCATTGGGTTCTCCGCGCCGCTCCATTTGTCGGGCGGCTTAGGCGGTCAAGCAACTTGGATTGTAAGAACGCCGGGTTTTGTGTCAACAGAAAAGCACGGATTGCTGAAAAAAAAGGCAAAAATTTTTTTTCGAGCCGATTTGACCGGATGTTCCCTTCCAAAATCCCCCGCTTCGCCGGAAAATTGCACTACAACCGGAGCTACCATGAAATGGATCAAGCGAATCATTCTCGCGGGCTTGTTGCTTATTTTGATCGCAGGTGTCGTCGTCTACCTTTCGTTGAACTCCATCGTGCGCTCGGAGGTCGAGCGGCAGGCCTCCGCCTCCCTGGGCGTCACCACCACTCTCGGATCGGCGCGGCTGTCTCTGCTCGGTGGAAACGTCAGCCTGAGCGATCTGCAAATCAGTTCGCCGCCGAAATTCTCTTCGCCGCAAATCTTCACCCTCGGCGGCGTCGGCGTAACCGTGCAATATGGCCAGTTGACCGCCTCGCCCATCCACGTTCAGAAGATCCTCATCGACCATCCCGTCCTGGTTGTCGAGCAGGCGAACGTAAAGCTCAACCTCGACGCGCTCATGCAACAGATGCCGCAATCCCCCAAGACCAGCAGCGGCCAGGCCACGCAGCCCATCAAACTTGTCATCGACGAACTCGATTTGAATAACGCCGACGTGACGTTCATGCCGGGCATTCCGGGTCTCACCAATTCGATGCAAATCTCCATCCCTTCGATGAGCCTCAAGAACATCGGTAACGCAAATGGCAATCAGAACGGCGCGGCAATCAAGGACGTAGTGATGCAAGTCGTGACCGCGTTGGCCGCCAAGGCCGCCGACTCGTCCAAGCTCCCGCCGGCGGTCAAGGTCCTGCTCGCGCAGGACCTGAACGGATTATCCAAACAGCTTGGCCCGGATTTCGACGGCCAGTTCCAGGATTTGGCCGGGTCCCTGACCAAGCAGTTGTCCCCCAAATTGGAAAACAGCCTGGAGAAGTTGATCGGCGGCAAGGGAAAATGACGCCAATTTCATTTTCGAGCGGAATCAACTGCATCCCATGGAATTCCCGCAATTCAGGCACTTGTAGCAGGTTCCGTTGCGGACGGTGATGCTTCCGCAAACGTCGCACGCCGGGGCGTCGGCCTGCAATTCCGAACTCTGCTGGCTTAGCGGATCGGCCACGATGGCCAGACGAAGATTCGATCCGCCCGGCGTTTCCGCCGGGGCGTTCGCGTTGGCGTTGGCGCTGGCCTTCATTTCCTCGTCGCTGTAGGCAAAGGGCCGAGCGGAATCCGGCTCGATCCGCGAGCCGTGTCCGTTGCCGCCCTTGCGGCCAGCCGGCGCTTCCGGCGGCGGCGGCGGCGCCACCGGCGCCCCCTCCGCGGCCGCGGGCTGCGGGCGAGGCTCGCGCTTGGGCGCGTTCGCCGCTCGGTACCCGCTCACAAATTCCATTGCCAGCCAGCGGAAAATGTAATCCACCAGGCTCTTGGCGAACGGAATCTCCGAATTCCGGGTCATCCCGCTGGGCTCGAACCTGACGTGCTCGAACTTGCGCACCAGCGATTCCACCGGCACGCCGTATTGCAGGCTCACGGACACCAGGGTCGCGATCGTGTCCATCAAGCCGCCGATCGTGCTCCCTTCCTTGGCCATCCGGATGAAGATTTCACCCGGTGAACCGTCGGCGTAGAGTCCGACGGTGATGTATCCTTCGTGCCCCGCCACGTCGAATTTGTGGGTGGTGGCGTTGCGGGTATCGGGCAATCTCCGCCGTAGCGGCCGCTCCACGATCCGCTCGACGATTTTCTCCACGACGTGCGTGTGGGCGGGCACCAGGTTATCGCTGCTGGTCGCCTTGCCCCCGAACAGCACGCTGGCCGCCGAAATCACCTCCTGCGCCACTTCCTCGCGAGCCGCTTCCACGCCCTCCTCATCGTCGTCCTCAACCTGATCCAGTTCCTCATCGCTCTTGACGTTCAGAGGCTGCGACAATTTCGACCCGTCGCGATACAGCGCGTTGGCCTTCAATCCGAGCTTCCAGCTCAGATGATAGCTTCGCTTGATGTCCTCGACGGTCGCCTCGTTGGGCAGGTTGATCGTCTTGGAAATCGCCCCGGTGATGAACGGCTGCGCCGCCGCCATCATGCGGATGTGGCCCTCGACGGGGATAAACCGATGCCCGTGCCGGCCGCACTTGTTGGCGCAATCAAACACCGCGTAATGCTCGTCTTTCAGATGCGGCGCGCCCTCGACGGTCCCGTGCCCGCAGATCGCGTCGTTGGCCTCGGCGATCTGCCGCTTGGTGAAGCCCAGATGTTGCAGCAGATTGAAGCCCGGCTTCTGCCACGTCGCCTCCTGGACGTTCAGCCGCTCCAGCGTCTGCTTTCCAATCGTCCATGGGCTGAACGCGAAGGCGATCTCAAACTGCGCCGGGAGTGATTCCTCGATCTTATTCAGCTCCTCCTTGGTGAATCCCAATTGCTTGAGCGACTGGAAATTCACGTGCGGCGCATCGTGAAGCGTCAGCGTGCCCATCACGTAGCGCAGGATTTCGTGGATTTGCTCCGCGCTGTAGCCCAGATTGACCAGCGATGGCCGAAGCGACTGATTGGCGATCTTGAAATACCCACCGCCGGCCAGCTTCTTGAATTTCACCAGCGCGAAATCCGGCTCCACCCCGGTGGTATCGCAATCCATCAATAGCCCGATCGTCCCGGTGGGGGCGATCACGGTGGTTTGCGCGTTGCGGTATCCGAATTTTTCGCCCAGCAACAGCGCCCGGTCCCAGCATTCCTGCGCGCTCTTGAGCAGTTGCATCGATGCCAGCACGTGCTTTTCCCCGAACTGCGCCGCATCCAATCCGACCGGTTTGATGTCCAGGCCCTCATAATCGCCCAGCCCACGCCGCGCGTTGGGGTCGCTCGCCACGTCGTACGCCGCGCGGCGGTGATTGCGGATCACGCGCAGCATCTCCGTCCGGTTCTCCTCGTAGCCCGCAAATGCCCCCAGCTCCCGCGACATCTCCGCGCTGGCGGCATAGCTCTCGCCCGTCAGGATCGCCGACATCGCCGCACAAATCGCCCGGCCCACCTCGCTATCGTACGCAATCCCCGCCTGCATCAGCATCGCCCCCAGATTGGCGTATCCCAATCCCAGCGTTCGGAAGCGATAACTGAGCTTGGCGATGTCGTCCGATGGGAAGCTGGCCATCAGCACGCTGACTTCCAGCACGATCGTCCAGAGGCGGATCGCGTGCTTGTATCCCTCGATGTCGAACCGCATGGTTTCCGCATCGAAAAACGTCAGCACGTTCAACGACGCCAGGTTGCACGCCGTATTGTCCAGGAACATGTATTCCGAGCAGTTGTGGACGACCAGGCCGTTGGCGATGAAGGATCGCGTGACCGGCTCGGTGAGATCGAAAACCTGACGCCGGCCCAGCGCCGTCAGCGATTCCACGCGGTCGAAATTCCCGGCGGATTCCGGGCGATTTGCCGCCATTTCCAGAGCCGAAGCGAGTTGCTCCCGCTTCTTTCCCGGCAGCAGCCCGACGTGCGCGGCCAGCGCCCTCAGGCTGCCGGGATCAATCCGCAGGACATGTCGCCGGGAACCGGCGGCGACGGCAGCCGAGTCGCCGGCGCCGCACGCGCCGGCGACCGGGCCGCGGACGACGGCTCCGCCTTCGCCCATCACAAATACCGAGCTTTGAATCCCAAACCCCAGCAGGATCATCTGCACGTCCCGCAAAAGTCCCGCGCTGTCCATGCTCAATTCCAACGTCCCGTCCCGAACGATCCCGTCCGACGTGAACAGGCCCCGCAGCAGGTGCTTCTGCGCCGCCAAGCCCGCCGTGAACACGTCGTCGCTCAGCCGGCGTTCGCCCGCCTCGTATCGCACGTACGCCTGAATCCGCCGCAGCAGCCGCCGATTGGTCAGCGACGCCGTCGCCGTCCCGCCCGACGCTTCGTCGTCCGTCACCATCAACTGGTTCACGTAATCATCGTCGTACATCCGCTCGCTCCAGGCGTGCGCCACGTACCGGGCAAACGGCTCGATCAGTTCCCCGTCGCCGAGGCACGCGTCCAACCGGATCGAATCGTGGCTGGCATTCGTCGAGGAGAAGAACAGGCCCAGCAATTGAAAGAAATGCGGATCCTGCGGCTCCCCGATCTCCTGAACCGTCGCCGGCTCGCTCGGGAGCTTGATCTCGTCCTCGGGGCCTAAATCCTTGGCCATCACCCAGCCCCGGCGTGTCCAGACTTTGTGATCGTCAGTCAACGTGACGCTGTATCCCCCGCGCGTCCGCAACTCGTAAACCTCCTTGGTCCCCGTCGGGAACGCGCCATCCGTCGCGTGGATTTCCTGGCCGTCAAGACTCGTGACCACCCGGCTCGGCAGGTGGATCATCTGATCGATCCGCCGCCAGATTCCGCCCGGCGTCAGCACCCGCGTGTCGCCCGTCACGCACGGGTTGGACGCCTTGATCGCTCCGCTCCTGGGGCAGGTGTGCCATTGGTTGATCGTGTCGTCGTATTGCACCCCCGGATCGGCGCAGCGCCACGCCGCCTGCGCAATCTGCTCCCACAGGTCCCGCGCCCGCAGCGATTTGGCCACCTTGCCGTTCGTCCGCCAGGTCAGGTTCCAGTTCCCATCCTCCTCCACCGCCTTGAAAAATTTGTTCGGGATGCGAACCGAATTGTTCGAGTTCTGTCCGCTGACGGTGGTGTATCCTTCGCCATTGAAATCGTAATCCAGCTTCAGCCCCAGCTTCGCCGCCAACTCCTTCTGATCCGGCGGTAGGCGCTTGATTCCCTCGGCCATGGCCGCCACCTTCAATTCCTCGCGGACCTTCCAGTTCACAAACTTCTCGATGTCCGGATGATCCAGATTGAGGCAAACCATCTTCGCCGCGCGCCGGGTGGTTCCGCCGCTCTTGATCGCCCCGGCCGCCCGATCGCCGATCCGCAAAAAGCTCATCAGCCCCGACGATTTCCCGCCTCCGGACAACGGCTCGTTGTCCCCGCGAAGAGTCGAGAAATTCGTGCCCGTTCCGCTCCCGTACTTGAATAGCCGCGCCTCGCGCGTCCACAAATCCATGATCCCACCCGGATTCACCAGGTCGTCGCTCACCGACTGGATGAAGCACGCATGCGGCTGCGGGCGGCTGTACGCGTCCCGGCTCTTCATGAGTTCGCCAGTCTTCGGATCGCAATAAAAATGCCCCTGGGCCGGACCCGTTATCCCGTACGCCCAGTTCAAACCCGTGTTGAACCACTGCGGGCTGTTGGGCGCGCACATCTGGTGCAGCAGCATGTGGCAAATCTCGTCATAAAAGGCCTGCCCATCCTCCGCCCCGTCGAAATATCCGTATTTTTCGCCCCAATGCCGCCAGCAGCCCGCCAGCCGATGAATCACTTCCTTCGCCGACCGTTCCGGGCCCGTGACCACGTTCCCGACCGCATCGTGCATCGGCTCGCCCGCTTCATTCTTCTGCCCAACCCCCGCTTTGCGGAAGTATTTGCTGACCATGATGTCCGTCGCCAACTGCGACCAGCTCCGCGGAATCTCCGCATCGTTCATCTCGAACACCACGCTCCCGTCCGGATTGGTGATCCGGCTCGTGCGCTTCTCGTACTCCACGGAGTCCAGCGCGCTGGCTCCGGCCTTGGTAAAACGTCGATTGATTCTCATTGTGGAAATCCTTCCCAAAAACTGATTCCGGCCTACTTGCCGAAACTTTGCTCAATAAAAATAAATCCTATACCGCTGCCCTTCGACCCAACTGAAATTCAGGTCGCGATGATGCCCGTCCACGGTCCGTACCGCCACGACTTTGCCCGCCGAATCGTCGTACACGTACACTTGGTGGGCCGAATCGATTTCATCCATCGATAAAATCCCGTTGATCTGGTCCGGCTTCTCCACCGGACCGTAATACAAAAGCCGAGCGTTCTCGGGCACGTCCGGAGTCTGCTGACACGCCGAGAGCGATGCCAACAGCCCGACTGCGCAAATAAATGACCGAACGCGATTGCCATTCATCGCAACGCTCCTGCCTATTTCAATCCACCTTCGGAAGCGTCAATCCCTTTTGATCCTGATATTTCCCGGACTTGTCCGCATAGCTTTTGGAACAGACCCGCTCGCCTTTCAAAAAGAGAAGCTGAGCGATCCCTTCATTGGCGTAAATTTTGGCGGGCAGGGGGGTGGTGTTGCTGATCTCCAGCGTAATCCGCCCGCGCCATTCCGGCTCAATCGGCGTCACGTTCACGATGATCCCGCACCGCGCGTAAGTGCTCTTGCCCACGCAGATCGCCAAATACTCCCGCGGCATCGAAACGACCTCGACCGTTTCGCACAACGCGAAGCTGTTGGGCGGGATCAACACGTGGTCCTGCCGCGTCTCATCCGTGTCCACCGTCACGAAGCTGCGCTCGGAAAACTTCTTTGGATCGACGATCTCCGAATTGACGTTGGTGAATATCTTGAAAACCGACCCCACCCGCAGGTCGTATCCGTAGCTGGAAACCCCGTAACTGACCTTGCCCGGCCGCTTTACGTTCTCCTCAAACGGCTCGATGCCGATCAATTCACGAATTTGAGTATCGCAAAGGATTCCCATATTCCGCTCCGGCACCAAGAGCCACTGCGGCAGGCGCAATGGCCCACCGCCAGACACGCCAATCGGCGTCGCCCGAACCTGAAAATCACACCGCATTTCGCGAATCCCCGAGCCGGACCTCGGTTCGACGGGATTCCGCGAATATACACAACATCTGGTATAGGTCAAAGAAAACTTTACTAAATGTTGGGTAACGGACCGCTAACGCGCCTCTAACAAATGTTTTGACCGGAGCTTAGGTTACAAAAGATTTTTTGCGTCGGAAATCCGCACCCCAAGCCTACCCAGCTTATCCACAAAAGTTAACAACAGCGGTGGAGAAAATGCACCGCAAATAGGCTCGTGTAGCCGGCGAGCTTGCTCGCCGTACTGCCCGAAAGCGCGGAAACCCCCCCGCGACCCCTTGGCCGAGCAATTCTTTTATTTTTCTCGCCCTCCGATCAGAAAACACGTCCAAAACCTTCACCTCCCAGCTATAAGTGTAGAGGGAGTCGTTTTGCCGTCGGTCCAGCGATCCTTCCGCTTCCATTTCCGCCGTCTCATGGTCCGACAAAATGACGCCCAGGGGATTTTCAAGCATGTACCCCCCGTAGACGTAGACAAAACCCCCCGCCACGCCACCGAAAACGGGGGTTTTGTCAACGGCCGTCCTGGCGAAATATGCAACAGTAGTTTTATGTGTTCAAATCACCGGATCAATGAACGCGTCCGGGGAGGTTAATCGGTCAGTCCGGCAACGAGTTGATTTCCTTCTCGATTGTTGCTTCGTCGATGCCCTTGCGTTTCGGATCGTCCGGATCGAGCTGATGGTTATAAATCAGCGCCAGTTTGTACTGCTCTCTGGCTTGCGGCAGGAGATGCAGCAATTCCAAATCGTGGGCATATTCCAGGCGAAGCGAAACCTCGTTGGGATTCAATTGCAGAACCCGGTCGAAATCCGCGATCATCTGCGTCGAGTCGTTCAACTGCAGCGCGAAGATCGCCCGAAGGTGATGGGCCGCCAGAAACGCCGGATCGCGGGAGATGGCAATGGCATACCAGGTCAGAATCCGCCCTCGCAGGCGGATGGCGCGGTCGATCTGTCCGGGATCGGTCAGGGGCACGGGCGGCCCAATGGAAATCTGCAATGCCCGCGCCGCTCGATAGGGATAATCCGCGTTGTTCGGGAAAAGGGCCGCGGCGTAAGCGTATTCATCGCCGGCGGATGGGAAATCGCCGGCCCTGAGCTTTTCATCGCCGAGTTGCGCGGCGGCTTCGGCGCGGGCGATGGGGACGGCGATCCAATTTATGGCCGCCAGCCAGCCCAAACACGCCACCGCCAATCCCGCGACTGCCAAGGGCGAAATTCCCGGCTTGCGCACCGGAGGATTTCCCATCCGGATTCCCAACGCCGATCCGAGCAAAACCCCGACCAAACACAACGGTCCCGGCTCGAACATCGAGAATTCGATCAGATTATGGATGAGAAAAACGCCGATCCCGATCAGGATTCCATACAGCACCCATGGGGCCGCTCGCTCGTCCACCTGGGGTTTTTCGAGCGAACGCAGCGCCACCACCAGCAACCCGATCACCAATGCGCAGAAATACAACAGCCGGTTGATCAACTCCACAAACACGTAATTGGCATTCTGGTAGAGATCGATGCTGGAGAAGATATTGATGACGATCGCGGCGACGGCAACACCGACCAGGAAAAGCACCTGCCCCATTTTCCGCGTCGGAGAAAGCGGCGAAGCGACGACCGGCGGGCCGGCGGGGCGGGTCAATTCCCACCAGAGCCGCCCCAACCATGCCAGGAACAATACGCCGCCCACCGCGCCCAGCTCGACGAAGAATCGAACGATAAAATTGTGCGGATCGTGGACTTCTTCCGAAGCGGCGGGCAATCGGTCGCGAACATAGTGCGGGCCGAAATTCTCCCAGCCCGTTCCACGCAGCGGATGGCGCAGGAACATCCGCCATGACCCCACCCAATAGCGCCAGCGGAAGTTGAGGCTGCTGGTCGGCAATCCATGGCGATACAGGCCATGCCCCACAACCGCCAGGATTGTCAGGGCCACGATTCCCACGCCAATCCAGAACCATCGCTTGGATTGGCGTGCGAGCGGCCCGCGCCACTTCCACCACACGGCGAACAATGCCGCCACCAACACGGGCATCACCATCGCGGCCTTGGAATGCGTATAGAACAGCAGCCAGATCGCCAACGGCGCGGAAAGCCCAAGGGCCACGGTCCAGCCGGGATCGTCCCGATCTTTGATCCGCTGGATCGCCACCCCCAGCCCGATCGCCAGGAAGAGCACGACCAGCCCGGCAAACGAATTGGCCGAGGAATTGAACCCAATCAGTTCGCCGATCTTTTTGGCGAACTGGATTCCGTTGAAGCTGTTCGGATCGAACCCCTGTTGCTGAAGCAGCTTGTTTTGCTGTTCCAGGAGCATGGGCATGTCGATGAATTTGTAATAGAACCCGCGAACGAGAAATACAAGGAGCAATCCAAACGCCAGCGCCGCGACGATCCGCAGCCGCATCCAGCTTCGCACGAGTTGTGCCATTGCCCAAAGCAACGCCATCGCGGCCAGGAAATTGCTCGTGGAGACGATCGTCGCGAATTTGTCATCGGCCCATTTCGCGCTGAGCGCCATCCATGCCGCCAGCGGCACGATCAAAACCAGCGACCCGTTCCACCGAAGGGTGTAAGTCTTGTCCAGACATCTCCGCGTCAGCACGAGGATCGCCGGCAAACAGCAAAGCAGATCGAGGAAGATGGAAGTATCCGCGCCGGCTCCGCGTGGAATGGGCGTTCCGCCGACGCCGACCTCGAATGGATCGCGGATCGTTTCCAGCAACGTGCAGCGCGAGGCCACGAGCGCCAGAGCCAGCCCGAACGCCAATTGCGTCAGCATGGCCCGCCAGTCGATAGCGGGGCGCGGGTCGCGGACGGCGCGGTAGTAATGGGTCTTTGATTGCATTGCGAAGCCGGGATTAACAATTTCGAAATTCGAAACTCGAAATTCGAATCAAATTCGAAGTCTGAAATTCGAATTTCGAATTTGATTCGTCATTCGAATTTCGAATTTCGAGTTTCCTCCTTATATGCCACTTGCTCCAACAGCGCCACGACGCCGAGAATCAGCATCGTCTGGACAAATATAAGTACCGCAAATCCTCCGCTGACGTGCGGGAGCAGGATCGCCGCGATGCTCGTGGCGGCCGAAACCAGATACAAGCACAGCACCGCAGTCCGGCGGGACATTCCGCGGTTCACCAGCCGATGGCTGAAATGGTTGGTGTCGCCGACGAACGGGCTTTTTCCCCGCATGAGGCGGATGATGCTCACAACCACCAGGTCGTACAACGGCAGTGCCAGCACGATGACAGGCGCGAAGACGGAATACCAGTGGCTTTCCCATCGCGTCCCGGGCGTCAGATAGGTCGTCCGCACCGTCAGGACTCCCAGAACCAGGCCAATGAGCAGGCTGCCGCCGTCGCCCATGAAAATCTTGGCCGGCGGGAAATTATGCCAGAGAAATCCCAGGGTCGAGCCCAAAAGCAGCGCCAATCCGGCGGCGACGAACCATTGACCGATCGACAACGTCGCGACCAGAAACGCCGCCGTGCAGACCGAAGCCACGCCTGCCGACAGACCGTCCATGTTATCCAGGAAATTGAATGCGTTGGTGACGGCGGCGATCCAGAGGATGGTGAGGAGGGTCGAAACCGCCTTGCCGCCGGGCGTGGCCTGATCCAGGAACGTCAGGATCCGCAGGTTCGCGGCCAGGACCAGCGTCGTAATGATGAGCAACTGCACGATGAGCTTGAAGATCGGGCCGAGGGCTTTTTTGTCATCCCACAAGCCCAATACGTGAATCGCCGCCGCCGCCAGAAGAATTTCCCAGGCCAGGGGCATCTGCAAGCGGGCTCCCGACCAGTAGGCGTCGATCTGACCGGATATCACTGAACCGACAAGCCGCGGCGAGCGCAAAAATCCCGGCGGCTGGGCAAATGTCAGATATCCCAGGCCGGCGACGATCGGCGCCGCCAAACCCCAAAAAATCCCCACCCCGCCGCCCAGCGGCTTGGGGTTGTCGTGAATCTTCCTGCCGCCCGGACGGTCCACAAACCCGATCCGAACGGCAAACCCCTTCATCCAACAGGTGACGAGCCAGGAGATGGCAAAGCTCAACGCGATCAGGCAGAGGATGACCAGTGTCATGTATCAGAAAACCAGCGGCGAAATTGCACGACGAAAGTGCGAAGCAAACCCGAAAAAGAAAGACCCCTTCGAGGGGTCCTGTTGCAAACCGGCATCATCGCAAGTCGGTCACGGAACCCGCTGACGCAGAAAATCGATCTGGTCCTTCAGTTCCTGCAATTGGCGGTTGAGCACGCGCCGGTCCTCCGGACCGCTCACGTGCTCGATGGACTTGCGAATCTGCCGAGCCTCGAGTTCCAAACGCTCGATCTCCGCGATGAGGTCGGACTCGGGATTGTAAACTGCGCTCATCGCGCCTCCATGTGTGCGACTATCTGGATTGTAAGTCAAGCATTTGCCGCTGGCAATCGCATTACTTGAAGAATTCGGCTAAATCGAGACCGGCTCTGAGGTTGCCTTGCCAATTTTGATGACCGTGGCCGGCACGCCTACAACCGTTGCCCCGTCGGCCACGTCCTGAATCACCACCGCCCCGGCCCCGACCATCACATTCGCGCCGATCTTCAGGCACTGTATGATATTACACCCCATACCGATAAAGGTTTCATCCCCAACGCTCACCCTCCCCGCCAGGGTCGCGGATGGGCAAATATGCACCGCCCGGCCGATCTCGCACTCATGGTCGATCACGGATGAGGTGTTCACGATCACGCAGTCCTGGACATTCACGTCGGTCGATATCACGGCCCCCGCAGCCACCACCACGTTCCGACCCAGCCGGGCCGTCTCCGAAACGCAACTGCCCGGATGGATCGCGTTGACCATCTCGAATCCCTGCTCGGAAATCTTCCGGAAGTATTGCAGCCGCGGATGGTTATCTCCAATGGAAATGATCGCTCCCTTGACCTTCTGGCTCTTGAGCTTCGGCAATAAATTCACCTGGCCCAGCACCGGCAGTCCGCCGACTTCCTGCCCGGTAAGCTGCGGATCAGCATCGAGAAACCCGATTGGGCGATGCACGCCAGCCGTTCGCAGGATGTCCAAGACAACCCGACCATGCCCGCCGGCCCCGATTAAGACAACGTCCATGCATCCAATTATCGGACGCTCGGCAAGGGCGGCAATAGAAAAATGGGATTAGTGAAATGCCGAAAGTCGCCGTCCGAGATGGCGGCGAGGGGATTCATATCTTGTCACTCCGGTGATTTTCGTCAAGCCGGACTGGGAAAAAGAACCCCATCTCAAAAACCGAGAGGTCTCACCCAAACAGTCCTGTACGAAGCGCCATTCGGATAAGCATCTTCCATTTCCGGCATCTTCAGCGTGATCATCCAGCCGGTACAATGCTCACGAATAAGCTCAATCGGGCTCTCCCCACGCCTTTAGTGTTGCCTCAATCTCAACAATCCGCTCTTTGTTTAGGTCTCTTAAGAACCTCAGAGATATGCTGCAAATGCCCCAGCATGGATTTTGCCCCATGTATTTCGCGACGCAGGCAAAACCGCACATCAAAAGTCCCCATCCAGCCAGAATTATACTAATGCCTAGAACAACTTGGTGGGTTAGAAACGCTTCCCACGGGCCGAAAACCAGGATCAGTAGCCCTGGAACGCCAAAAATAAAACTGAGGGTGTTGAGGTCTTTCCGGCGATCCTGCAGCTTGCGGAGTTCATCGCGTAACAATTTGATTGCGTTGGCGCGATCCGCGCTAGTGTTCGCGGATGGGAGCGGTGGGATGGAAGTTTGTTCAAGCGTGGGAGTGAAATCATCTGGCGACTTTACGACGGGCAGCCGCTGCTGCTGAACAATTATTTGACGAATCCGGGCGTTGGCCTCGGCGGCCGCCCGCTTCGCCCGCTCATCTCTGCTAATTAAGGCCAATATCAACGTCATAGCAACGCCTGCAATGATCATCAGGACGCCTACGGGCCAAATATTGTCGCCCAAGTCCCGGCCGTTTTTTGTGTGTGGGTCAACCAAAGCGCCGACCAATAACATCAGGCCAATTCCCGAGGGAAAAAATGAAATGGCGACGATCCACAGAACTCGCCGCGATTTATTCGGCTGCGGAACTAAACCGGGGTTTGTCAAATGAACCTCCTCCGGCGAGCGCCGCCGGCAATTTCGCAAAGTTTACCGAGGTCGGGAGTCTTGTAAAGTTGTTCTTGGCTCGCATCCATCCGGAATCTGGGTCATGGAACATGGTTTTTCAGATCGTGCCGGGGGGTTATAATGATTCAGCCATTGCCGAGAGAGCGAGGTGACTTATGACTTACCGTGGACGGATCAAAAATGGCGTCGCCGTGCTGGATATTCCTGGCGAACTGCCCGAAGGTACGCGCGTCCGTGTTGAGGCCGAGCCGGCCGGCTCGGAGTTCTGGAGCAGCAAGACCGTGGAGGAATTGGCCCGCGAGCAAGGCATTCAACCCATCGACAACCTCGCTCATCTCGCCATTGACTGGCCGGAAGGGGAATCTGTTGACGAGTTTCTGGCTCTCGTCCGTGAGGTCCGCCATTGATGGACCCGGCGATTCTCGATACCGACGTCCTCTCGTTTTTTGCAAAAGCCGATACACGCGCTGCGCTCTATTTACCCGCGCTTGCGGGGAAACGTCTTTGTATCTGCTTTCAAACCGTGGCTGAGTTGCGCTTGTGGACGCTGGTTCGCCGCTGGGGTTCCTCCCGGCGTGATGCACTGGATTCACTGCTGGATCGGTTCGTGGTGCTTCCTTACGACTCGATAATGACGCAGCACTGGGCCGACGTCACGGCCCACCGCCGTCGGCTCGGTCGGCCCATCGACTGCGGCGATGCCTGGATCGCGGCATCCGCGCTTCGGCATGGCGCGACGCTCCTCACGCACAATGCCAGGGATTATGCGCACATTCCCGGCTTGAAGCTCATCTCGCACGGAAACTGAACCGACATTTCCGAGCAACCCCTCGTGAAACGAAACAACGGTGTCCAGTCACTCCGTAGTGACCTCTTTCCCGCAGTCCACTCGCCACTGATCTCCCTCGTTCGGTGCGTGAGGCGATCATTTCTTCAAGAAGCCTTGTCGCCGCAACTTCGCCGTCAGATGGTGTAGAGTTGGGTTTTTCTCCTTCAGCTTGCGTGCCTGCCGTTCAGCCAAGCTGGACTGATCCCCGCCGGGAAGCGCCTCTCGGAGATCGGCCAACGTCAGGGCGATCTGCTCGTAGGCGTCGAGGTTTCGCTCCTTCACGAGTTCCTCTGTCTTGCGGAGGGTTTTCGCGGGATCGGCTGCTATGTCGGCGAGTTTCTTGGCTCTACGCCGGGCGGCGGCTTCGGCCTCCTTGCGGTCTTGTTGCTGCTGGATTCCTTCGGCCGCCGCCGTTATTTCGGAGACGGTTCGATCCAGGCGGATGGTGGGCCACGACGGCGTTTTTTGGCTCTTCTGAAACTCCGCGAGGATCTCGCTTCGCACCACCGCATGAGGGTCTGCCATCAATTGCGAAAGCCACGCGATTTTTGTCGCTTCCGGCTGGCGCTGGAGCCAATCCGCGTAGTGTTTTTCGGAATCCGTGCGCTCCGGCGGCGGCGGGATGTTGCGGGCCGCGGCAGAGATCAACGCCTTGCTAAGGCCATACAGTTTCGCCAAAGCGCGTTGCGCGTCCGTGAGCTTGCCCAAGCCCGCGGGGACGGGAATGTCCTGCTCCTGGTCGGGATCGTGATTGCAGTCGCAAGCGACCGCCAAGCGGGCCAGGTAGAGCGGCCGCAAATCGCCGTCGAGGATTTCGCCGCGCAGCGGAAGCAGGCGATCGAGGATACCGTCCAATTCCCATAAATCGTCCAGTTGGCCAGCTTCGAAATACGGCTCGATGCAGAGAATGCCTCCCCGGCCTTGTTTGTCCTTCAGGAAGTGCAGCGATTCGTCGTCGAGGTACGGTTCAGCCGCCTTGGCGTCCGGCAGGCCGTTTGGAAGGCGGATCATCAGCGTGCGATCCCCGAAATTCGCATAGTGCAAATGGAAATCATACCCGCGGCGCAGCATCTCGAGGGCGTTTCCATGGAAGTCGCCAAAGTGATACTCGTTTTCGAACGACCAGGAAGTGATTTCGGCTCGCGACGACTGCCGCCGCATGTATTGGAGATTCTTTTGGCTCACCGGAGCGTCGATTGCTCGGAAGACAACGTATTGGTATTCGCTCATTCGCTGTTTCCTCGGATTCAACGGAGCCGCAGATGACCGGAATCGTGCGGCGGGGCCGATAGTACAAGGTCGACCGCCAGAGTCACCAACACGGCTCGAGTTTTCAAGTTTATCAGAAGAACACTGATCTCGTCGAGTTGGTCCCCACTACCCCGATTTGTTTCCAGAGGCGTGGCTTTTGCTTGCCCGGTTGCCGCCGCGACAATAGTATGTGTACACACACGTACATGGAGATTGCATGGCCACGAAAACAATCACGATCGATACCGAAGCCTATCGCCGGCTCAAGATCGTCAAGCAAAGCGGCGAATCGTTTAGCCAGACCATCAAGCGGGTGGTGCAGAAGCCGATGGATTTCAAGCAGTGGATGAGGTCCATCGAGAAGGACCCGCTCAGCGATCCGGCGGTGGAGGCGGTCGAAGCGGTGGTGTCCGGGCGTCGCAATCGTCGGAATCGGAGGCGGTTCCGTGGCGCTGCTTGATACGACGGTCCTGATCGATCTGGGACGGCGGTCGCATGTTCCGGCCCATCAACGTGCCCGCGCCGCGGTGCAGCGCCTGCTCGCGAGCGGGGAAATGCTATTCACGTCCAGGATCAACGAGGCGGAATTCCGAGTCGGGCCGGAAATGTCCGACCAGCGCCGGAGGGAATTGGAGCGAGTTGAACGCATCCTGGCGGCGATCGTAATCCTGGAGTTCAATGCCGAGGCCGCGTTGCGCTACGCCGTCATTAAGGCTGCGATGTTCAAACGAGGCCGGCCGGCCGGCGATTGCGACGCGCTGATCGCCTCGGTTGCCCTGGCTCACGGGCAGTCGCTGTTGACTCGAAATCCCCGTCATTTCAGGCATATCCCCGGCCTGATCGTTCAGTCGTATTAAAGGCCTTGGCGGCGTGATATCTTTCAGGGGCCATGAAATTCAAAAAGCCGCCGCTTCGCATTCAGCCTACGACGCTTTGGGATTATCCGTCGCAAGACTACGGAGACGAGCCGCAGGGCCGGCCCGGTTACAAGGGCGCCACGCCCAGCTATATCGTGTGGAACCTACTGCAACGATATACCAAGCCGAAGGACCTGGTGATCGACCCGTGCGCGGGCAGCGGCACGACGCTCGACGTGGCCCGCGATCTGAACCGCAGGGCGTTGGGATACGATCTGACCCCCACGCGCAAGGACATCTTCCGCGTGGACGCGCGCAAATTGCCGCTGGAAGATGGGAAGGCGGATTTTGTGTTCATCGATCCACCTTACTCCACGCACATTCATTACTCCGACGATCCGCGGTGCATCGGCAACCTCGACGCCGCCGGGCCGCAGTATTACCAGGCGATGGATCAGGTGATCGGCGAGATTCATCGCATCCTGCGGCCCGGATGCCACATGGGGCTATACGTCTGCGATTCGTTTGTGAAAGGGAAAGGATTCTTTCCGATCGGCTTCGAGTTGTTCGCGATCCTGCGCAAGCATTTTGAGCCGGTGGATGTCATCGCGGTGGTTCGGCACAACAAAACGCTCGATATGGGAAACTATCGCGCGGCGGCCGAGGAGGGGAATTTCTTTCTGCGGGGCTTTAATTATCTGTTTGTTATGCGGAAGGCTCGCTGAGGTAAGGGTGTCAGCCCGCTTTCCGCGCGATTACGGATGCCAGAGCCTGTGCGATCAGCGTGGAACGCCGAATGCCTTTTTCCTTCGCAAGCCGATTGACAGAAGCGAGCAAATCCCGTTCGAGACAGACGTTGATTTTCTCGGCTCCCTTGCCAATCCGCGGACGGCCGCGCCGCCGCCGCAACTGCTGGTTGCGCGCGAGCTCTGCGGCATTCATGGGCCGTGCCTTGTCCGCGATGAACTCTCGATCGAATTCCTTCGTGGCGCGGCGCAATTCCGCGGTGGTCATCTCCTGAAATCGCTTTTGCTGCCGTTTCTTCATTTTATCCTCCGGCGATAGCGCCGTTTTTCCGCGTCGGTTAACTCTCGGGAGTGAATTACGTACACGGTGTCTGAATCATCGTCATCGATATATATCACCTGCAGGTATCGTCCTATCGCGGTCCGTCCGATTACCAACCATTTGCCTTGCGCGATAATCTTGGGGTATGGCCTTCGCGCGTGATCGGCCACGTATTCGGCTTCGCCAGCCCTAACCCCGTGCTCGGCGATGTGCTGAACGTTCCAGGTATTCCATCGAAAGTCCAGCATGGCGGCGAATATATTAACCCATTAAATCAACAATTGCGAGGACTTTACAGCCCCCCGTGAAGAGCACTGAGGAGTTTGAGCTGTCCCTCGTGTGGCGAGAGCAGGAAGCAGAATCGTTCGAGGTGAAACCCGCGGATGGGGGACTCGGGATCGGGGAAGCCTGGGGGCACGGGCCAATCCGGAGGAAGCAGATCGCCCGTGGGAATGTCGCGGCCTTGGCGAAGGTCGCCGACGTCCTGATCGGTCAGGAGCCGGGCGGCGGCCCACGGGAGCAGGTCGCGCCCGTGGATTTCAACGGATCGATCGGGGCCGGGATCGGTCCAGGGCCCGATGGCCGTGCGGTGTAATTCGGCGAGATGCGCTCCGCAGCCGACGAGCCGGCCAAGATCGCGCGCCAGGGCGCGGACGTAATATCCGCCGCGGACGCTCATTCGCAGCCGGCTCTGACGCGGCAGGTCGTGGCTGAGCCAGCGGGCCTCATGGAGATAGACGCGCGAGGCGGGCATGACGACCGTTTCGCCGCGGTGGGCTTTGAGATAGGCGCGCTCGCCGTCGATCCGTTTGGCGCTGGTTGGGTGAGGGGTTTGGTCGTGCCAGCCGACGAACGTCGCCAGGGCTTCGTCAAGCTGCGGGGGCGAGAGGCCCGATGAGTCGCCAGTGAAGATGACCCGGCCATGGGGATCGCCGTTGTCGGTTTCGACGCCCCAGCAAACTGTTGTGTCATAGACCTTGGGAATGGCGTGCAGGTATGGGAACAGCCGGGTGGCAGGCTCCACGAGAATGAGCAGCAGCCCGCTGGCGAAGGGATCGAGCGTGCCGCCGTGGCAAATCCGCGGCGGACGCCGATCCTTGTGGGCTCGAGCGGCCTGGATGTAAGTTTGCACAAGCGAGAAGCTCGTGGGTCCAACGGGCTTGTGCACCAGATGAACGCCTGGGTTCATAGCTGCATAAACTACAGAACAACGCAGCGGGGAGGAAGAAGGGTCGATTTCATCCCTGTTCGCGGTTATCGGAGATGCTCACGGCGCGGCGGAACGGGTTAAACCCGAAGCACATCGGCCGGTGTGATTGGCTCAAGGTGTGGGTAACGCGCAAAATCAGTCGGGTTGAGCGTCACGATCCGGCTCAGACGATAGGCGGCCAGGCGGGCGGCCAGGCGGGCGTCGTGGGCCTGTTTTCCGCTGACCCGGTAAGTGACGAGGAAGGACTTCCATCTCCGATATGCCGAATCCGGCTCCTTCAGGATGGTGACGAATCGTTCCAGGAGGCGAAGACGACGAGAGGCATCTTCGATGCTCAGGCCAAAGCCGCCTCGGGCTTGGGCCGGGCGAGTGCAAAGGTTCCAGAACTCTGCGATGTTCTGTGTCGCGGTAACAAACGTGTGCTTATCAGCCGTGAGTTTCCTCAATGCCCCGCGAATCGATTGGTGCAATGGGTCTGCCCGATGGGGAAGACGGGCAAGAATACCGGTGTCAAGAAGATAACGCATCAATCGTGGTCGTTGTATAGATCGGCGCGAGCGAAGTCGGCCGGCAGCGAAGGAAGATCTTCAACGGCATCAGAAAGCTCGTCCAGCCAGCGGTCGAGCACCTCGACCGAGGGAGCGCGTTTCTCGGTCGGGGAGAGTTTTGAGAGTTCCCTGTCCAACTGGGCCATCCGAGCGGAGAGCTTTCGCCGCTGGTTTTGAAGGTGCGTCAGTCGGTCTGTTTTGGCTGACTTACGATGAGCAGCAGGTCGTTCGGCCAATTTTCCCATTCATTGGATTATACCATATTTTGGAAATTTTGCTTCCACGATTTCGTTGCGAGGGGTCTGAGCCATCAAAGTAGGTGGGTTCTTACGCCGCCAGAGGGCGTTGACTCCAAAATTCCTCCCATTGGTCGTTGAGCCATGCGGAACGCAGCGACAAAACGGATTGCGCGCCGGATT
>Ga0181538_10000958_pt1 | contig 33761 bp, 25 predicted proteins | sample PEATcosm2014_Bin_40_FD_119773 | JGI IMG/M metagenome (GOLD analysis project Ga0181538, IMG submission 119773) | Peatland microbial communities from MTU Mesocosm Facility, Houghton, MI, USA - PEATcosm2014_Bin23_30_metaG | ecosystem: Environmental > Terrestrial > Soil > Wetlands > Peat | place... | reverse complement strand
CGACCGCATGGCTCGCTAAAAGGGAAAACACCGGAGGAATTTAGAATTCATTTTAACGCAAAAACTCCCAATTCAACCGAAGAAGTTATTGGGGTATAGCCACCCTAATGAAGTTTATAGTTTCATTCTGTCACATTCAAAACATGAGAACAAAGCTCTGCTAATTCTAGAGCTAATAAGGTCCATCAGAATCAGTCCAAAATATCTTGATATTCTAAAAGATTTGATTACCAATAATTGGTTGCCAGTGCAACGTCTCAATTCCCTATCGTATGGGAGCGTAACTTCATCTTTATCTGAGGTCGATCTGCTCTCTTTCCTCTATTGGCTAACACGCAATGGTAGCGTTGGTAGCTTTGTGGCTTTTGATATTGCTTTTATGTATTGTTTTGCAAACAAGAATGCATTTTATAATTTCAAGGATTTTTACAAGACGATATTGACATCATCTCTATTGTTGATAGGTGATCCTAAAACAACTGATGCGATGCATTCTTATCATGTTCAAGAAGTTGTTAATTCGTTATTAAAAGATGGGAATGAACCAGAATTTGCCAAAATATTGGCCTCTAAAATTGCCGAAATATGTGAAAATGCTAAAGTTTATCTTGTGGAAGATGCGCTTCGATCGGTCACAGTAGTACTTATTGACAAATATCTGGAATCAACCTGGCCTATATTTAGTACCGCAATTCTTTCCGGAAAATGGACAATTCGATATAATATGGCGCGACTTTTGGGGGCTAAATACTCTTTTGAAGATGAAGGGTACGACTTACTTTCAAAAATTCCATTAAATGTCCTTCTTGAATGGATGAAGACTAATAATCCCACTGCTGCTGTTTTCGTGGCCAGAAATAGTAATCTTCTATTATTTAACAAAGAGTCAAATACGTGTAGTTTGACGGCAATAGCAAATCAGATTCTAGACAATTTTTGTGAAAGTTCAGAAGTACTTGAGAGTATTATTATAAACCTTGTGGAATTCGGATGGAGTGGATCGGCTGTTCCCTATTACGAAAGGCGGATTTCCGCATTATTACCCCTAAAACAGCATTCTAACTTCAAAGTCAGAAACTGGGCTGAGGAAACGATTCAAAAAATGGAACAAATGGTGACATATGAAAAACGTCGAAATGATGAAGAATTTTTTCTAAATCACTGATGTGAATTATATGAATAATGAGGAGCATTTTTCCCGAAACGGGCAACGCCGTGCAGGAAGAAAGCCTAAAATGAATTGCTTTGGCAACCGGTTCAGGGAATGACCTTGCTCACCTGGTATTCCACGATCCCCGATGCGCCGGCCCTCTTGAGACGGGGAATCACCTGCTTGGCTTCCTGAAACAGGATGAACGTCTCGACCGCGCACCACCCCTTATCGGCGAGAGCGGATACGGTGGGGTTATGCAGGGCCGGCAGCACCTTCAGCACCTTGGAGAGATCCTCCTGCCGGACGTTGCACTTGAGCCCGACGTAGTTCTCCGCGGAGAGGGTTCCTAGCAGGAGCATGGTAAGATTTTCGAGCTTATGCCGTTTTTCCGTTTCGCCCCAGGCGTGCTTGTTGGCAACCAGCACCGTGGCGGTCTCCATGACCACATCGATGATCCTGAGCCGGTTGGCCCGCAGCGATGATCCGGTTTCGGTGAGATCCACGATCGCATCGACCAGGCGCGGCGGCTTGACCTCGGTCGCGCCCCACGAGAACTCCACCTTGACCAGGATTTTCTTCTTTTTGAAATACCGTTTTGTCGTTTCGACCAGTTCGGTGGCGATCCGCTTGCCGCTCAGATCTTCCGGTTTGGTAAAAGCGGAATCCTCGGGAACGGCCAGCACCCACCTGCATTTTGCCCGCGAATTCTTGCTGTAGGAAAGCTCCGTGACCTCCACGACCCCCGCATTATTTTCTTTTGTCCAATCCTGGCCCGTGATGCCGGCGTCGAGAATCCCCTGTTCCACGTAGCGCGGTATCTCCTGCGGGCGCATGACGATGAGGTCGAGTTCGGGATCGTCGCAGGTCGGAAAGTAGGAACGCGTCCCCTTGCGGATATGAATCCCCGCCTTCATGAACAGCGCTATCGTGGCCTCTTCAAGGCTTCCTTTCGGCAACCCAAGCGATACTTTCATCCGGCCTCCGAACCCTTCCTGAATGCTTTTGTCAATTCCGGGACGATCTGCAGGAGATCACCGACGACGCCGAGGTTGGCGATCTGAAATATATCGGCCGCCGGATCCTTATTGATGGCGATGATGAATTCACTCGACTGCATCCCGGCCATGTGCTGCACCGACCCCGAGATCCCGCAGGCGACATACAGTTTCGGGCAGACCGTTTTGCCCGTCTGGCCGACCTGGTGCGAGTAGGGTATCCAGCCCGCATCGACCGCCGCGCGGCTGGCGCCCACCGCGCCCCCGAGAGCCGAGGCAAGATCGCGCAGCAGGGAAAAATTCTCCGGGTTCTGCAACCCCCGTCCGCCGGAAACAATGATGTCCGCTTCGGCGATGTTTATCGTCGATTCAACCTCTTTGACGATGTCGACGATCGTGGTGCGTTCGATTATCTCGCCTTTCTCGATCCGTTTCGCCAGGAACTCGCCGGTGCGTTGGGGGTCTTTCCGCGCCGGCTTCATCACCTTATGGCGAACCGTGGCGATCTGGGGCCGATGATCGGGACAGATGATGGTTGCCATCAGGTTGCCGCCGAACGCCGGGCGCGTGCCCAACAGCAGGCCCTTCCCGGTATCGATTTCAAGCTTCGTGCAGTCGGCGGTGAGACCGCCATTGACCCGCGCCGCGACTTTTGGAATAAACGACCGCCCGATGGCCGTTGCGCCGGCCAGCACGATTGCGGGTTTTGCGTCGAAAATAAAATCGGCGACGATGGTTGCATAGCGGTCATCGGTGAAATGGACGAGATCCTCCCCGTCGAAATAGTAAACGATATCGGCGCCATAGCAGACAAGCTCTTCGGCCTGCGACCGCATGTTCCAGCCTATGCACACCGCAAGAAGTTTTTCGCCGAGCCGGTCAGCGAGCTTTCGCGCCTCGCCGAGCATTTCAAAGGAAACGCCGGCGACCCTGCCTTCATGCTGCTCGATGAATACCGCGACATTCCGATACAGGCCGACATCGACGCCGCGTTTTGCGGAGTCTTTGGCGATCGTAATCGCCGCGTATTTTTTGCACGCTTCGACGCAGGCGGTGCAAAGGTTGCACTTCGCGGTATCGATGACCGCTTTCTTATCGATAATTTCAATTGCGTTGAGCGCGCAGGCCTTTACGCAAAGACTGCATCCGATGCATTTTTCAAGGCTGACTTTTATTCCCATGATCCCGGCTTTATTTGATGACGTTGAGTTCTTTGACCTTTGAAACTATTTGAGCGACAAGCTCCGGCACCTCGCCGGCGATCTTTTCTCCGCCGGTTTTGCGCTCCGGCACAAATGACCGCAAAACCTGGGTCGGGCTGCCGGGCAAGCCTGTTTTTTCCTTTTCGGCGACGAGCGTCTCGGCATTAAGAATGACGATGTTTGCCGACTTTGCCTTGATTTTTCCCTTGAGCGACGCCATACGAGGCGTATTGATCTCTTTGACGACCGTTATCAGGCCCGGAAGCGGCATTTCAACGACATCATACCCTTCTTCCATAAGCCGCTGCACCCGGATCGATTTTTCCGTAATCTCCTCGACTTTGCGGACCCAGGCGACAAACGGCAGGCCGAGCATTTCCGCGACGCCCGGCCCGACCTGCGCCGTATCTCCATCAATGGCCTGCTTGCCGCAAATGACAAGATCGACCGCGCCAAGCGCTTTGATTCCCCTGGCAAGCGTGTAGGAGGTGGCCCAGGTATCGGACCCGGCGAATGCCCGATCGGTTACCAGAAATGCTTCATCGGCTCCCAGGGCAATGGCGGACCGCAAGGCGACTTCCGCCTGGGGGGGCCCCATGGTGATGATCTTCACGATGCCGCCGCCCATTCTGTCACGGATACGCAGCGCCTCTTCTATGGCGTATTCGTCGAATGGATTAACGATCGCTTCCACGCTATCGCGCATAAGCGTACCGGTTTCGGGATTAATCTTTACCTGCGTCGTCCCCGGCACCTGTTTAATGCATACCGCGATATTCACGTCAAAACTCCTTTATGCAAAAAAACCGGTAAACAACAGCTAAAGTCGTAAAAAATAGTAATTGCGCAATACGTCTATAGAAGCTTGAGCGCTTCGGAGAGAGAGCGCCGCTCTTTCCGCTCCATTTTTGCGCGCTCGGTTTCCGTTTCATGGTCATAGCCGAGCAGATGGAAGAGGCCATGGATAAAAAGCCGGAGAATCTCTTCCTCAAAAGAAGAACCGAAACGGCGTGACTGGACCGCCGCACGCTCCACGGAGAGGTAGATTTCGCCGAGAAGGTCGGGGTCTGCCATGACAAAGGAGAGCACGTCGGTCGCCCGGTCGACGCGCCGGTACCGGGCATTCAACGAACGAATGACGTAATCGGAGCAAAAAACCAGCGAAGTGGATTGCTCTATCCGGGCGCCCTCTCTTTTATAGATGCTGCACGCGCATTGCTGGAGCGCCGCATCCGGCGGCGCCACGGCGCAATCCGCGCGCCGGAAAATGCGAAGCGGCCGAGCGTTCCCGGTCGAACCGGCCCGCTCCGATTTTTCCCGCATTATGATGGCTCCTCCTGGGGCGTAAAAAAACGGAAGGTTACAACCTCCGGGCGAATACGCTCTCTCAACGTTCAGGCCACCCTTTCATCCGCTATTTGACGCCCAGCGTTGTATGCAAACGGGCGTTATTATAACCGAGGGAATTGGCAGGGTAGGTTATAGAGAGAACGGCCCGATAGATCCCCGGCGCAACAAGCATCCCCCGGTGGTTGGCGCCATTCCAATAGATTGAAACAGTAGTCAAACTGGAACTGCCCTGCTGGCTGTTCTTGAGAAGGTTATTGGTTTGCGCGAAATTAACCAGGTTGGCAAATGCATCGTAAATCGCCAGTTTGGCGCCGACATACCCTGCGCCGGCCGGCGGCCATTGAACCCCCTGCAGATACAGGACAAACCCCGCGTTATCGTTTTGAACCCATTGTTGGGCCGCGGGCTGGTCGAAAAGATCGATTTCGCCGTTGTTCCCGCTCTGGGTGCGATGCATGAAGGTCCCGCGCGCGGGATTGGGAAAAACGGTCAGGTTGATCGCAACGCCGGTCAGGGTCACACGGCAGCGATGGTTGCGGGGAGGGGGAACATTGCCGTATTGATCCTGAATCAGCGGATCGGGCGTCAGGATATTCATATAATTCGTGTCGGTCAAGTTGTGTCCGTTGCTCATGGTGAAAAACAGAACGCTGTCCGGCTGGTTGCCGTTGAACCTTGGAATATTGCTGAACATGGTGTCGATTAAAACATAGCCGGACGGGGTAAGGGTATATGCCGAAAAGGTCTGGTACGGTTGATTGGCAAGGGGGAATTGCCCGCCGGACCGGTCGAAAATCTTCTCGCTGAATTGCACCTCGATGACATCGTTTATATGGTTCGGCCCGTTGGTATGCTTGAAAACCCGCCAGACCACCGGAGCGCACCCATCGGCGGCCTCGACCGAGGCATTCATCATCCCCGGCAGGTTCGCGACCGAGACGGTCGGCCTCCATGAGGTCTGCGGAATGCTCAGATAGGTAAGAGAATCATGAATATGGAGGGCGTAGGAGCTGTCATTCATCTGGCTGATGCTGTCGATCTTCAGGGTATCCGATCCCTCCACGACCGAAAAATTGACATAAGCGGCGCTTCCGATATTCACCGGCTTGCTGAAATAGCAATCCACCTCGTCAATGAGACCGTCCGACGAATCAAACGCGCCGCCTACATAGTCCCGGGTGACGGCGGACATAAGCTGCGGAAGAGAGGGCAAGACCAACACCAGGCATGTGTCGCTGAAACCATGCGCATCGGTTGCGTAAAGCTTCGCCTGGCCGTACGTGTTTCGGGTCGCGGTAACCTGGCCGATATTCGGAGCGGGACCCAGGCTCACGCTGATGACCGCCGTACTCGGGTTGCCCGCGGTATCGAGAGCGCCATACTTTATAATCGTATCGTAGCCGGCGAAATTCTGGAATTGATCGCGCAAAATCGCATAGACGCTTCCGGTCGTGGAATCTGAGGAAATGATAAGCGTGTCGCATGGATCAGGGGTGGTCGGATTATAGTGGGAGGTTTTTTCGAGCACCATGTGAACCGGAATGTTCGGTTTGATATAAACAAAGGTGGTGCAGGCGAAACTATCGACATACGATGCAATGATGTCCGCGGTACGGAGCGCTTGAGTGGCCGTGAATTGTACCGCGGTATCCTGGTAAGATGCCGGAATTGGTTGCCCCGAAAGAGTGAGAAGCTCGTCGCCCGGTCTCTCCGTGGAATCCTGGGCCCAGCGGATATTAATGCTCTTTGTCGGGACATTGTTGCCATTCTGATCCAGAACGTGGCCGACAAGCGGGATAGTGTCCCCCGCCGTCATCGTATCATACGCCCTCGTCGTCAGCACGCCATTTTGCGGGACGCCCACGGATATCCCCTTCGGCTGCACCAGGATGATATTCGTGGTGATTTCGAGGTCCGCGCCGGTGGGGTTACGCTCGTTATAAAAGAGATCGAAGTTATAATAGTTGCCGCTGACCAATCCCGCAATGCTGTCAAGGAACACCGAATCCGTCGCTACGACCTTTACGCCGCCCAGATCCATGACCAGTTTCCCGTTGATAAAACACCAGAGGTCGTCATCCCCGGCAAAGACGAACTTGAGTCCTATACCTTTCTGGTACAGGACCTTGGTGTGCATCTCCATGGCATAGCCGAAATTGTGGTTGTTGGTTTGCTTATCGGTCGCCGTCGCCCCATAATAATCCGGTTCATCCCAGATGCTGTCCGTGCCATAGTTACGTCCCCACCCGCGTCCGTCGAGCGGGAAAAAACCGCCGTTGTTATACGGGAAATGATTGGTGGGCTGTGCGGTGCTCGATGCATTGGCGATAAATTGATAGACCGCCGGTCCGAGCGAAGGTTGATGGATAAACGGCAGGGAGTCGTAAACGATAACATTGGCATAAGGATTCGTGGAATCGTACATCGGACTGATGTATTCTCCTAAGCGGTTTTTCCATTTGGGAAGAGCGGCCCCGCTCACCTGAGTCCAGTACCAGATCTGGTTCTTCGGGGTTGCAGGATCGACCCCGTTTCCGCGCAAGGGGTTTACGCCGAAAGGGTTAGGCTGGCCTGAATCGCACACAAAAATACAGTTGGGATCGTAGCCGACGTCGGTGCTGTAATCCATGGTAGAACTGACGCGGTACCAGTCCACCATATGGCAGGCGCAGGGAGGATAACTCTCAGGCCTCGAACAATACGTTTGATCGGTATCAGGTTGACTTGCCAAAATGGGAATAGGTCCTACGGCGGGAATAATCTTGCGATCGCCGGACAAGGTATCCTGGACCATTCCGGGAACGATATTGTTCGAAGCGTTTGGATTAGTAAATACGCATTGTTCACCGGGCCCGAACGTGAAATCCGTGTCCATCGCATTCGCGCCATACGGGGCGGCGGTCGTATACGGTCCTACGCTGCTATGGTAGTCATAAAGAATCACCCGGACCCAGGTCGTCTCGGGATATACCTGTCCACTCGATTCCCCCGCGGGAAACAGCGAAAAACTCAAGAAGACAAACAACGTGGTTGATAACTCTGACCATCGAACCTTGCCGGCAGTTTTCATCGCAATACCTCTTTCAATGACGTTGTGCAACAATGATCGTGTGCAGGTACGCACCATCGTTTCATGAAAATGCAAAAGTAAAACAACGCCTCCCGCGAACAAAACGCAAGACTGGCCCGCTTTTAAAATGCCCGTTTGCCCTCAAATTATTACTATTTTTCCCACAGCTATTAAATTACTACATTCTGAACGATCCACCACTGAAGTATATATATCATCTGATAAATACTTTGTTTTTCCGTCTCAAAAGGAACCTCATCATTTTAAAAAGGGGCGCTTGGATGAGCATCACCGGCGGTGCGCGAGAAATCTGGTTCGTGACAGGGAGCCAACATCTCTACGGCGAAGCAGCGCTGAGGCAGGTCGCGGAAAACTCAAAACAAATTGTTCACTTCCTTTCGAATTCCACGGCTATCACGGTGAAAGTGATTTTTAAGCCGGTAATGACGACGCCGGATGCCATTTACCATCTTTGCAAGGAAGCAAACTCTTCGGCCTCCTGCATCGGACTTATCACCTGGATGCACACCTTTTCCCCGGCGAAAATGTGGATCTGGGGTCTGCAACTCCTCAGAAAGCCCTTTGCACACCTTCATACGCAATTTAACAGGGCGCTCCCCTGGGCCACCATCGATATGGACTTCATGAACCTGAACCAGGCGGCCCATGGCGATCGTGAGTTCGGCTTCATCGGAAGCAGGATGCGTCTGAATCGAAAGGTTATCGTCGGGTTCTGGCAGGAGGAGGACGTACTCGAACAAATCGGCGCCTGGGCTCGCGCGGCAAGCGCATGGGATGACGCCCAAGGAATGCGGGTTGCGCGCTTCGGGGATAACATGCGTGAGGTGGCAGTCACCGAAGGCGATAAGGTTGAGGCGCAGATTCGGCTCGGGTACTCGGTGAACGGCTATGGGATTGGAGAACTGGTAAAGTATGTCGACAAGGTAATAGATGCTGAAATCGAGGCGCTGATCAGAGAGTATCACGACTTCTATGCTATTCCGGCAGTCAATGATGCGACAAAAAAGTCGATCAGAGAAGCCGCCCGGATTGAAATCGGCATGCGCAATTTTCTCCAGAACGGCGGGTTCAAGGCCTTTACCACTACCTTCGAAGACCTTCACGGCCTCGTTCAACTTCCGGGTCTCGCGGTGCAGCGCCTGATGGCCGAGGGTTATGGGTTCGGCGCCGAAGGCGACTGGAAGACCGCCGCTCTTGTCCGCTCATTAAAAGTGATGAGTGAAGGTCTCGTCGGCGGCGCCTCATTCATGGAAGACTACACCTACGATTTCAGCGATGCCGATCAGAAGGTGCTTGGCGCCCATATGCTTGAGGTCTGTCCCACCATTGCGAGCGGGAAACCTTCGCTCGAAGTTCACCCGCTCGGCATCGGCGGCAAGGCCGATCCGGCGCGACTGGTTTTCGACGGCAGCGCCGGCCATGCCGTGGTCGCCTCGCTCATCGATCTTGGCAACCGGTTCCGCATGATCGTGAACGACGTCGACGTTGTGCCGCCCTCGGCGCCGCTGGTGAAACTGCCCGTTGCCCGCGTGGTATGGGTTCCGAAACCCAATCTTAAAACAGCCGCCGCGGCATGGATACTGGCAGGCGGAGCCCACCACAGCGGCTACAGCCGGGCAATTACCGCAGCGCATCTCGAAGACTTTGCCGCGATGGCTGGTATCGAATTTCTGCACATTAATCAGAACACTTCTCTGTCGGAATTCAAGAAAGAATTACGCGCCAACGAGGTGTATTATCTATTATCAAGCACAAAGCTGTAGTTGCAGCATTTATTAAGGCAAGGGGGGCGAACAATCGCTCCCCGCTGCATGATACGTTACTTCTCCAAACCGTAATCTCCTCCTCAAAAGCCCTAACGTTCTTCGATTCTGCACGCCCCGAAGACCACATTGATCGACACATGGTGAACTGCCAAAGGGTCGGTCTGCGACCTGCATGAGTCGTTTTTGTACGCTGTTTCGCCGATTATATATCTTGGTATAGTCGCGTAATTTTTCTTAGATATGCGGATAACCTTGGTGACCAACGGTTATTTAACCCCTGTATAATGCCCCTTTAAATACCGTTCAACCAACAATTAAAGGTCGCTTCAAGGGGTTACCCGTCGATTCCTTCAGCGAAAAAACTTATTTTCCAGAAATTCGAAATCTAAATTGATAAATCTTTATTTTTTAGCCCTCATAAACGGAAGTAGGATCACATGAAAAAACTTCTGGTACAGGCTATTGCTGATATAGGGTTGCTGGTTTTATTCACGCATCAGGCATATGCTCAATGGGTGCAGACAATGGGACCGGATGGCGGAGGCATTAGCGCCCTTGCGGTGAGCGGCAGCAGTATATTTGCCGGGACTTATGATGGCGGTATTTTCCTTTCCACCAATAATGGAACAAGCTGGACTGGGGTCAATTCAGGCCTTACAAATACCGAGGTCAACTGCTTTGCGGTGAGCGGCAACACTGTTTTTGCCGGAACTGATGGCGGCGGTGTTTTCCTTTCCACCAATAATGGAACAAGCTGGACTGCGATTGGTAACGGCCTTTCTTATGTCCAGTCTCTCGCAGTAAACGGCAGCGCTATCTTTGCCGGAACTTATGGCGGCGTTTTTTTATCCACTGATAACGGTGCGAATTGGACTGCGGTCGATTCCGGCCTCACGACTATTTATGTCAGGTCTTTTGCGGTGATCGGCAGCACTATCTTTGCCAGTACTGCTAATGGCGTTTTCCTTTCCACCAATAACGGAACAAGCTGGACTGCGGTCGATTCCGGCCTCACCAATACTGATGTCCAATCTCTTGCGGTGAGCGGCAACACTGTTTTTGCCGGAACTGATGGCGGCGTTTTTTTATCCGCCAATAACGGTGTAAGCTGGACTGCGGTCGATTCCGGCCTCACCAATACTGATGTCCAATCTCTTGCGGTGAGCGGCGGCACTGTTTTTGCCGGAACTGATGGCGGCGTTTTTTTATCCGTCAATAACGGTGTAAGCTGGACTGCGGTCGATTCCGGCATAGCAAATACTGAGGTCTTGTCTCTTGCGGCGAGCGGCGGCACTGTTTTTGCCGGGACTGATGGTAACGGAGTTTTTCTTTCTACAAATAACGGAATAAACTGGACTGCGGTCGATTCCGGCCTCACGGATAGTATGGTTTCCTCTCTTGCGGTGAGCGGCAACACTGTTTTTGCCGGAACTGATGGCGGCGGTATTTTTCTTTCCACCAACAACGGAATAAACTGGACTGCGGTCGATTCCGGCCTCACCAATACTTGGGTCAACTGTCTTGCAGTGAGCGGCAATACAGTTTTTGCCGGGACCGATGGCGGCGGTATTTTTCTTTCCACCAACAACGGAATAAACTGGACTGCGGTTGATTCCGGCCTCACCAATACTGATGTCCAATCTCTTGCGGTGAGCGGCAATACTGTTTTTGCCGGGACCGATGGCGGCGTTTTTTTATCCACCAATAACGGTACAAGCTGGACTGCGGTCAATTCCGGCCTTACGGATAGTATGGTCTCCTCTATTGCGGTGAGTGGCAATACTATCTTTGCCGGGCTTTGGAGCGGTGGTGTTATTCGTTCCGCCAATAACGGAACAAGTTGGACTGCCGTCAATTCCGGCCTCACTATTCAAGGTTTTACGCCGTCTGTTGAAGCTCTTGCGGCGAACGGTGGGAGTATCTTTGCCGGGACGTGGGGCAACGGTGTATTCCTTTCCACTAATGACGGTGCAAACTGGACTGCGGTCAATTCCGGCCTCACTAATACCGATATCCAATCTCTTGCGGTGAGCGGCGGCACTCTCTTTGCCGGGACTTTTTTCGACGGGGTATGGAGCAGGCAGATTTCAGAAATGGGGGTTCTTCATCCCGAACCTCAAGGAGTGACGTTAGATCAATCAAATTTTAAAGTACTCTCTCCGAACCTTACGAACTCTAACGCAAAGATTGAATTTTCTCTCCCTCATTCGGATATGGTAAGCGTTATCGTTTATAATCTCCTTGGCCATGAAATAGCCTCTCTTGTTAATAAAAATCTCAGTCGGGGTAGCCACTGCATACCATGGAATACTCGAAATTTAGCAGCCGGTTGTTATACGGTACGATTGCAGGCGGGATCGAATTCCTATGTAAAGAGCATTCCGATTTTTCGATAGTTCACTTACATTTTCACAAGTCTCGCAGATCATGCGGAACCCGCCATAGCGGTTACAGCGGGACAATTACCGCAGTGCATCTCGAAAACTTCTCCGCGATGGCTAATATCGAATTCCTGCACATAAAACAGAATACTTGCGTGCCGGAATTCAAGAAAGAACTACACGCCAACGAGGTGTAGTATATGTTTGCGGCAAGAACGGCTTCGGAAGAGTAGTTATCACCATACCCCCTCTTCTTTTCTATTTAATACGGAACGGAAAGTGCTAATTCGGCATAAAAGTGCTGATTACGCTGTCTAAGCGGCGAGATAATTTCTGCCCGCCGAGATGGTTGAGATGATCCGGATTAAGGGCCTCCGAATCCGCATAATCATGTTGACCGAAACGATCAGCATCATAAAAATGAAAATTCGGATAAACTGCCTGTAATTGCTGAATCTGCGAGGCAATCACTTCGCCGACACTGAGGCTCGGACCGTATCGTCCGGCAAAGCCGTTAACGGCAAATGCCGGGTTTTCGGGAGTGATAAACAAGAGGAAATAAATTCCCCGCTCATTCAGCTCGACAATCAGCGAGTCCAGATCCGCCAAATTTTGCTTGTATTCCGCAAGAGACGTATCCCATCCGCCGGCGCCATACATGCTCGGGTCAGGCCCTCCCCAGCCGGTACTCGGCTGCGGTACTTCCTCGTTGAGGGAATCCATATACGGAACAGGGGTAAATGGATGATTTATCAACGTCGTTTGAATAAGGCTGTTAAATCCGCTGCTCCAGAAACCATGCATGCTGTCATAAACATACCCTTTGCTGGTACCTACCCCTGGTTGAAAATTGAAGCTCATCTGATTCGGAAGGTTATAGAAGCCCATTATCAAATCCATCCCTATTAATTTAACGTTAGAACAATGCACGAGAATATAATGGTTAATCATCGATCGGGCTCCAGCAGGGTCGCATTGAAAATACCCAAGATTGAATACGCCGTGATGTTGAAATGAAGGAGGATCGATGGCATAGGCTGAGTGGGAACTACCCACAAAAGCAATTCGAATCGAATCATAGACCTCCCAGAAATAATGAATTCGTGATGCGAATCCCGTCTGGTTCCCTTGAACTGAGGGGTCGTCGTATGATCCGAGGCTGTCTAATACTCCCGCGGATATCCCTCCGTTCGACGCGATCCATACGCTCGGCTGCTCCAGTTCGGTTCCGGTTACTATGGGCGAATAGGACTTCTGTTGAAGATCTATAAGATAAATTGAATTGGCATTTTCCGAAGCATTACGTGCGGACGCGATTGCATAACGGCATTCGTTCGACCATTGCGGAAAATCCCATCCGCTTTCACCTGAAGGGCACGGGTACCACGATCGTATCGAATCGCTGCTATCCGCGATAAAAAGTATTTGATGAATGCCATACGTAGTGCCGGTAATAGTGCTGGTGCCCGAAGATCCGAAATCAAGAAACATGCATTGCCCATTCGACGTAGTATCAGATGTTACGGAAACATTGCATACCTGGTTTGATCCGCCGGCATCCTTTCCATTATGGGGGTAAACAAACAACTGACTGGTCAGTCCGGTATGAAAATCATACATGAGCAATTCAGTATATCCCGTAAATAAATAGCGGCCGTCCGGAGACCTCCCATCGTGAAATCCGCCGTTTTGAATGAGGGTGACGGGAGCGCCGACCGGCTTTCCATTCTGAATGGTCTGCGCGCAGGTTACGGTAGTATTCCACTGCGGCTGGCTATTCGGAATTGCCGAATTTGTATAGAGCAGCATAGTGTCCGAGGTCCCCGGATCGATCCACCATCGGGGAATGAAGCCGCTATCGCAGGGGAGGGCAACTGGATTATTGCGCAATGAATCGAGCGAGCGAATCATTATTTTTGAAGGGCCGCTCATTCCCACCCCGATGGTACAATAGGCAACGAACCTTCCGTCCGGGGAAATAACCGGACTGTATATATTTTCCGGGCAGGCGACTTCCTGCACGAAGGGATGGCTGCTTGAAAAATCGACATAGCATATGGTTCGAGTGGATCCGGTTACATTGACAAATACTATCTTAGCGGCAAGTGAATTGAACGTGGCAACCGGATCGATTGCAAGAAGATTCGTCGGATTTGTAGCAACAAGAGCAGTGTCGGCATTTAAATACATTTCGGAAGGAATCGGACCTCGTGCACAACGAAAGCCCACATATTCAACTGCGGTCGAAAGAGTTGTCGGATAGGAAGCAGACCTCATTGAGGGTCTGAGATAGGCGTAGGCGTAGTCGAATGCCCCCCCCTTCATTACTTTTTCAAATTCGTCATCGGGATCCTGCGCGCCGATCGAGTTGCTTATTTTGGTTCCGGTATAAAAACCTTTCCAGTCATTCGTCCACTCCATAACATTTCCCGCCAAATCATAAAGCCCCAACTCGTTCGGTTGCAGCATGGCTACCTGATGCGTTTTTCCGGAAGAATTCCCGGAATACCATGCTGAAGTCAGCGCCAACAGGGTGTCGATTATCGTACTAAAAGGCAACAAGGAGGTGCCGCCCCGGCCGGCAAATTCCCATTCCGATTCAGTGGGCAGGCGATAGCCGTCCCGCGCCAGAACATATTGCACTCCGGCAAGGTTAAAAACGCTTCCATTCGCCTGGGTGCTTACCCCTGAATAGCTATAAACGGTATCCAGATGTTCCGATTTGCTTCGAGCATTGCAAAACAATACCGCATCATACCAACTGACATTATAAACCGGGTATTCATCGCCGACGCCAAAGGGAGAACTATCGGGAACCGGTTTCTTTCCGGTGATATCGTAATAGCGCTTTTGAGTGACCTCGGTTGAATCGAGCCAATAATTATAGGTAAATGAGCTTTGCATCCCCGGTCTTTCGTCAAGCGATGCAAGCGAGTCGTTCCATCCTTGAGTAAAGGTCTTCCCCGATGCAATAATTTCCTTCATTCCGGGATGCGGGGAAACGGGGGACATTACGGGCTTATGGGGCTGACAAAGGGCAGAAAATATAAGGGCAACTCCGGAAAAAACATGTACGTACTTTTTCAGTTTCATCGATCCCCCCAACCAAGTCGCCGACTGCTAAAAAAATATTTATCGCCGATAGTGAGGTCAATGCCCTATTTTCACTCCTTTTTTTCAAGTCATACCTTGCGCCAGTGACATAGAAGAAAATAAATTGTTCGGTTTGCTGACATCACCTTCTTAGGCAATAATTACACCAGTTTTTTTGACTGTCTTTGTTCGGAGAGCCGGTATAAACTCTTTCGATGCATGTTCTGACATAATGTTGGTATTATGATGATACATTAATTATTTTAACCTTAAAGTCATCATTTTAACATAGAGGGGACAATATGGACCCAAAAGTCATACGGGAGCAAATCATACGGGATGCCAAAGCAGATTTGATTCTGAATGCAGCACGCAAGGTGTTCGCAAACAGTAGTTTTTCCGAGGCGCGGCTCGAAGATATTGCACTTGCGGCGGGCTTTTCCAAGGCTGCCCTCTATTCTTACTATGTGGATAAAGAAGAAATCTTCCTCAGCCTGGCCATCCATGACCTCGAAAAACTCTGCGATCAACTTGCCAATGTCATTAATCCAGGACTCAGCTTCATAAAAAATCTTGAAATAATGCTGGAAACTACCTTTAGTTTTTTTGGCGAGAATTTTGCTTTGCTGCTTTCGGTGGCAAATTTTCAGTTAGCCTGCAATTTAAACCGGGAAAAAATTTCGGAATCGCATCGGCAGCTCCTTGAAGAGTTGCCGAAGAAATTTCACCGCCTTATAGACCTGCAAATTGTTCTCATTAACGCGGCCCGTAAACGCGGCGAGATCACCAGCCCTGTAGAGGACGTTCAATTGGCCAACTACCTCAGCGCTCTTGTGCGGGGTATCCTTTTTCAATGGAAGCTTACCGGCAAAAAGGGCAACGCCACACAGGAAATACATCAACTTCTTACCTTCATGACAAATGGCCTCGGCTGTACCAGGGCTGAAGCAACCACCGACGTAATGGAAAAAACATGAGGAATACTATGTATATGCTCAAGCGGTCTATTGTCTGGTCTGGACTTTTGCTTTGTTTCTCAACCTCCGCCTATTCACAGGGGATAACCATAGAGCAGGCGATACGGGAGGTATGCGCCAACAGCGACTCTGCGAAGATGATGCGGCAAACGGTTAAAAAATCCGAAGAAACTGTCCGGCAGGGATGGTCGCACGCCCTTCCAATCGTTTCTGCCACCGCGACCGCCGCAGAGAGCCGTGGTTCCCTCTTCGGCAGCATGGGTTCCGGATCGAGTTCGAGTTCGAGCAGTCAGACCGATGTCGGTTCGATCGATAACGCAAGCGCACAACAGATTAAGCGTCAGGCGCTGGTAACAGGCGCCGCCCCCTGGACCCTTTCCGACTCGGTAGCCGAACTGTACAACATTCTGAATAATCTTGGTTCGGAATTCTCCCAACCGCTGACCTCCACGATCTACAACGCCAGCCTGAATGTGACGCAGCCGATTTATACATTCGGTAAAATAGGAACGGCGGTAAAGATCGCCCATGAGTACGACGCGTCGACGCGCAATAATTACAAAAGAGAGGTCCAGACCCTGCAGCTTGCGGCCTTCGATGCCTTTTCCAATGCCGTCGTGGTGCAAAAAATGCAGGCAATCGCCGAGCATGCGGTTGCCCGGAAAAAAGAGGTCAATGCCTTCCAGGAGAGAAATTATCAGCTCGGGTCCGGCAGCAGGCAGCAGATTCTTGCGGTAAAAGCCGATGTCGCCCAGCAGAACGCAACGGCCATCATTGCCGGACAGAATGCCTACTCGGCGCGAATGAACCTGAATTCGTTCATGGGCAGGAGCCTTACCGATGCCACTCCTTTGGACACGGCGACGATCCCCGCCGCGCTTATCGGCACTCCCCTTCCGCCCGTCGATGAAGCAATCGAGACCGCGCTTGCGGATCGAAAGGACCTCAAAGCCCTCAGGTTTATCTCCGAAGCGAATAAAAACGGGGCGAAAATTTACCGAGCCAACTATCTGCCCTCCATTGCCGCCCTGGGATCGATCGGCTACTCCAAGTTTGCAACGAACTCAACGCTTATCAATATTCCCTGGACAGGCAGCTGGACGGTTGGCATCGGCGCCCAGTGGACGCTCTTCGACGGGTTCTTTAACAGCTCCAAGGCGGCGCAGTATCTTTCCGACGCGGAGAAATTCGACATTCTTTATAACCAGGTATCAAAAGCCATAGAAATAGAGATCCGGTCCGCGATGGCGGAGTGCAGCGCGGCCGACAGCAATTACGCCGCATCGGAGGAATCCTTTAAATCGGCGCAGGAAAGTTACGATCTGACAAATAGCGATTTCAGGCAGGGCAGCGGAAAGTTCGCCGACCTTCTTCTGGCCGACGAAACGCTGCAACAGGCCGAGCTTGGACTGACAAATGCACAGTACCGCCGGTTACGCAGCCGCGCCGCGCTGCTCATTGCAATGGGAAGAGATATCGTTACCATACATCAGGAGGAACCATGAAGGTGCCGGGGAAAAGAGTAGTGTTTGCAGTAGCCGCTTTCGCGACCTGTGCAGCGCTCTGTGCCGTAACCGGGGGGTGCCGGGGGAAAGGACAACCCGCAGCCAGGAGCGCAAGCGCGACCGCCGATTCCGCAGGAATAACGGTGGTTGTAGCGGAAGTCCATGAACAGCCGTTTGAGGACTGGGGCAGCTATTCGGCGGAATTGCGCGGCATAGAGGACGCCACGCTCACGGCGCCGGCTCAGGGCGGTCGCGTCAACTGGCTCAAGGAGGTGGGGACTCGATGCAGGACCGGCGACACCCTGTGCGGGATCGACGGTGAGCGATACGAAGCGGCCTTCGAGGCGGCAAAGGCCCAGGTGGACGTGACAAACGGCGACCTCGAACGTGCCAAGGTGAATGTTGAAAAAGGATGGGTAGGCCCTGACGCCCTTGATGCCGCGAATCTGGCCTATCAGAATGCGCGGGTGGCGCTGGCCGCTGCACGGAGGATGCTGGACGATGCGGAGTGCCGAGCGCCGTTTGACGGCATCATTACCAGTCGCAATATCGAAAGGTTTCAGACCGTCGTACCCGGAACGCCCACCATCCGGGTTTCGCGCATCGATCAGCTGCAGGCGATCATTGCCATTCCTGAAGCCGAGGCATTCAGTTATGCGCCGGGCATGAAAACGGAGTTTTGTTTGTTGCAGCATCCGGAAAAGGTGCATGCGGGAAGGCTTGCGAGCCTCGATTTGGCCGTTGACTCCCAGTCACGGACGGTTGCCGCACGTATCGTGGTGCCGAACCGGGACGGAAGTCTGCGTCCAGGCATGGTGGGCCGCGCCAGTATTCTCCGTCATCGCTATGATAAGGCTATCGTCATCCCCTCTACCGCGCTCGTGCGGTTGCAGAACGGCATAGCGGCGATGGTCGTGGAAAACGGTATCGCACGGCAGCGCATAATTCGAGTCGGCGCAACCTCGGGAGACAGCACCATGATCGCCGGGGGGTTATCACAGGGCGACACTCTCATCGTTACCGGGGCCTTCCAGGTCAGCGATGGAACCAGGGTACGCTATTAGGGTACGCTATTAATGAGAGTGGCCGGGTCCATGACCCGGCCGGGGAGAATTTTCAATGACAAAGTTCGCACTGAAAAATCCGGTATCGGTGATCGTCCTGGCGGTGATTCTTTTTATCAGCGGGCTCGTCAGTTTCACCGGCATGCGCCGGGAGTCGTTCCCGGAAATAAAAATCCCGTATATCTTCGTGACTACCGTCTATCGCGGCGCCAACCCTCCAGAAGTCGAAAACCTCATCACGGAGAAGATCGAGGACAAACTCGACGGGATCGATGGGGTCAAGCAGATGACCAGTTCCAGCGACGAAGGATTCTCCAACATCTTTTTGGAATTCGATCCTTCCGTCAAAGTCGAGGACGCCTTGCGGCGTGTCAAGGACAAGGTCGACCAGGCCAAGCCTGACCTGCCCGTCGATGCCGACGCACCCATCACGCAGGAGCTTAATTTCTCAGCAATTCCTATTGTTAATATAGCCCTTTCCGCCGATTACGACATCGGGCGTCTCGACGCGTTGGCGGACAATCTGAAAGACCGCATGGAAAAAATATCAGGGGTCCTTGAGGTCAAGATCCAGGGCAAGCAGGACAAGGAGATCGCCATCGATGCGGACCCGGCGCTCCTCTATCAGTATGGCCTGACCCTGTCGGATATTTCCAAGGCGATTTCGGCGCAGCATACGAATATACCGGGCGGCACGCTGATCGCCTCGGGGTTCCGTTTTTCGATAAAGGTGACCGGAGAGCTGACGGATCCCGATCAGTTCAACGACATTGTCGTGCGGTCGCTCAACGGTAAAATAATCCGCGTGCGGGACGTGGCAAAGGTCTCATTTACTTATGTGCGCGACCGGCAATCGATTTCGCGCATCAACGGCAAACCGTCGCTTACTCTGACCATCGCCAAAAGAACGGGCGAGGACATCGTACGGATCGTCGATGAGGCTAAAAAAATCCTTGCGCAGGAGCAAATCCGATGGCCTGCGGGTACGCACTACGAAATTACTTACGATATGTCAAAAAATATCCGCCAGATGGTGGATGAACTGCAGAACCATCTGCTCATGGGCATCCTGCTCGTACTCCTGGTGCTGAGCTTCTTTCTGGGCGTACGCAATTCGATGTTTATCTCTACGGCGATTCCTTTCTCCATGGCCATGGGGTTCATCATCCTGAACTATATGGGCGTGACTCTCAACATGGTCGTGTTATTCTCGCTCGTCATGGCGCTCGGCATGCTGGTCGACGACGGCATCGTGGTGGTCGAAAATATTTTCCGACATTTGCAAATGGGAAAAAGCCGTTTTCAGGCGGCGTTGGACGGCACGCGGGAGGTCATGGTCCCGGTGCTGACCGCGACTCTGACCACCGTGGCCGCATTCGCACCGGTGCTCTGGATGCCTGGAATCATGGGAGATTTCATGAGGTATCTCCCCATTACCGTCGGCATCACCCTCTCGGGCTCGCTCTTCGTCGCCTTTATCTTCAACCCGGTCTTCGCCTCGCTGACCATGACCGTCAAGGATGCTCCTGCAACCGGAGGCGCATCAAAGGGCCGGTTCGAGCAGTTCAAGGACTTCTACCGCTCGACGTTGCGCACGGTGCTCCATCACCCGTTGATCCTTGCAAGCGCCTGCGCCCTCTTCGTCATTGCGGGCATCATCGCCTATGGTAAATTCGGCCCCGGCGTGGTATTCTTCCCGATCAGCGAGCCGGATGTCGTTTCCGTGCAGATAGAGGGTCCGCTCTCCCAGGACATCGCCATCACCGATGCCACGCTCCAGGTTCCGGAACGGGTTGCCCTCGCGATGCCTGACCGGATCGCGTCGGTCCAATCCGTCGCCGCCATCGTCGGTTCAGGCAAGTCGTCGCGAATATCGAGCAGCGAAGCGGAAAGTAACAAGGGCTACCTCGATATAGTCTTCAAGGATTACGAAGAACGCAAGGTGTCGGCCTACAAAACGATGGCATGGCTTGAGGACACGTTGCCATCCTTGGTGCCCGGCTGGAAACTCCAGGTTCTCAAGCAGGAAAATGGCCCTCCCACCGGCAAGCCGGTGGAGCTTGAGGTCAGCGGCGACGACTACGCGCAGTTAAGCGTGATCGCGGATTCGTTGAAAGCCATGCTCCGCACCGTTCCAGGTCTGACCAACGTCACCGACGATTACGATCCGGCCCGCCCCGAGATCCGGATTGACGTGGACCGCGAGCAGGCGAAGCGCTTCGGCTTTTCGACCTCCGATGTCGCCTCGGCGGTCCGCGGTGCGATTTACGGATATGAGGCCGGCAAGTACCGCGTAGAAAAGGATGAATATAAAATCATGGTCCGACTCAACCCTGCCGCGCGCGAAAATCTCAACGGCCTCAGTGAAATCATGATATCCAAGGACGAGAAGAAAGCGCCGTTATCGAGCGTTGCCGTGATCAGCCAGGGCGCCAATATCGCCTCTATCAAGCATGTCGACGGCAAACGGACCATACAGGTGACCGCTGAGCTCTCGCCGGGCCAGAAAGACGAGCGAGGACCGAAAACCCTCGCAATGGCCGGGGTGAACAAAATCAATCTTCCCATCGGATATTCCATAGGTCCGGGAAGCGGAAACCGCATGCAGGCGGAATCCCAGACCTTTCTTGTCAAAGCGTTCTTCATTGCCATCGCCCTTGTCTTCCTCATCATGGTATTCCAGTTCAACTCGCTGTTCCAGCCGTTTCTTATCCTCATCGGCATCATCCTGTCGGTCGGCGGCGTATTCTGGGGGTTGCTCATTACGAATAAGTTCAGCGCTTTTGTAAATATGCTGACGGGCGGCGCCGCGGGGCTCAATAATGTCACCTTTTCTGTACTCATGAGCGGCGTGGGCATCATCGCGCTCGCCGGCGTCGTTGCGAAGAACAGCATCGTGCTCATCGATTTCATGAACCGGCTGCGAAAAAGCGGCCGTTCGATCGAGGATGCGGTTATAGAAGGTGGAGCGACGCGATTGCGCCCGGTACTCTTGACCGCTATTACCGCCATGATAGGTCTTCTCCCGATCGCAACCGGCGTCGGCATCGATTTCCTTCATTTCGGGTTCGTCACGCGCTCCGAAACGACCCAGTGGTGGGCACCGATGGCGTGGGCCATCTTCTGGGGCCTGCTTTTCAATACGCTGCTTGTGCTCATCGTAACCCCCACCTTCTACTTCGCATGGGAGAATCGACGGGAAAAGGCCCGACGGCGAAAGGAACGCGGGAGGGCGCCAAAATAGGCCGATTGCAGGCATTGCTCCATCTTCCGGGGGTTCATCCGTGGGAACCCCCTCTCTCATCCCGCATTCCTCCTGCACGCCACGCCTTCGCCCATTCATGGCGCTCCCCTTTTCATTTGCCGGCCCCAAAGATGCTATTTTATAACAACGACGAGAGCGCGATCGGTCATGTCGCTTCGTTGCGGGGCTCTATCACATTCAAGCCATGGGAGTCGGATTCTTGGCGACCACCAAAACATCGGGGTTTTCGCTTTTTTCAAAAGAAACCCTCGAAATTCTCTATCAGATTCGTCAACATAACAGCAAGCCATGGTTCGAGGAACATCGGAACCTCTACGAGCGCAATCTGCTTTACCCATTGAGGAACTTGGCGGCAGCTCTTTCATCCGTTCTACTGCAGATCGACCCTGAAATCGAAACGAATCCCCTCCGAGTTGTTTCGAGAATCCACCGCGACACCCGCTTTTCTCATGATAAGTCGCTCTACAAAAAATCGATGTGGCTGACATTCAAGAGACATATCGAAGCATGGCAGGATTCACCGGTTTATTACTTCGAGATTTCTCCGGATTCCTACCGCTTCGGCATGGGCTTCTATGCCATATCGCGCGAGACGATGGATAAAATTCGGCTGGTGATAGAAAAACAAACGGCCCTTTTCCGCAGACATCTTGCCATCATAAAGAGCATCCCCGGCATGGCCATTGAAGGGCAGGCATACAAGAGGACGCTCAACCCGGCGATTCCGGGGGAACTCCAACCCATCTATCAGAAAAAAGAGCTCTACCTTGTAGCCAATCGCGGAATTGATGATGTACTCTTCAGCGAGGCGCTCGTTTCCGACCTGGAAGTTTGCTTTGGAAAACTATCCGGTTTTTATCACTTTCTCTGGGAATTGAAAACTAAATAGCCCCTTAACTCGACGAATTATCTTCAGCAAATCATTGAAAGAGAGCGTGAACGCCATGAAACTTTCCGGCAACACTGTTTTAATTACCGGCGGAGCGACGGGAATCGGCTTTGCCATGGCCAAGGCGTTCAATGCGGGAGGCAGCGAAGTCATCATCTGCGGTCGCCGGAAGGATCGGCTGCAGGAGGCCCAGCGACGGCTTCCGGCACTTCACATCAGGCCCTGCGACGTAAGCGTCGAAGCGGACCGTGCATCGCTCGCCGAGTGGGCAAACAATCAATTCCCGCACTTAAACATTCTGATCAACAATGCCGGGATACAACGCGACATCGACTTTAAAAAAGGCATCGCCGACTATCGGGATGGGGAAAGCGAAATCGAGATCAACCTCGAAGCGCCCATCGCCCTTTCCGGGCGGTTTATTCCTATTATTACCGGTAAAGATAACGCCTCGATCATCAATGTCTCTTCCGGCCTCGGCTTTATTCCCTCCTCCCGAATGCCGGTTTACAGCGCGACCAAGGCCGGACTGCACGCCTTTTCAATGGCGCTCAGGCATCAGCTGGCAAAAATCGGCATTACGGTCGTTGAAGTAATCCCTCCGGCAATCGACACGGAATTGAATCCGGCCGGAAGAGCGCAACGGGGCACCTATCGCGCCGGGGTGACACCGGAGGAATTTGTCGATGCGGTAATGGCCGCTCTCGAAAAGGACATGGTTGAAATCGGGTTCGGCATGACCGCAGGCCTGCTCACCGCCTCGCGCGCCGACTTGGATCAGCGCTTTCAGCAGATGAACAGCCGTTGGTAAATCGCGCCGGAGTGATTTCACGAAAGGGATGGTCAGGCCATACCCCATGAAACCCTATAGCCCTTCTATCAATAAGGTCTATTCTCTACTTCGGGAGGAATTTAAAAAGAACCGCGTCCCGATCGTTGACCTCATTGAAGCGCAAACCAAAGACCCATTCAAGATACTGGTCGCCACCATGCTCAGCGCACGGACCAAGGACCAGACGACCGCCGCCGCCGTAAAGAAACTTTTCGGCGTGGTGTGCACGATTGACGATTTTGACAAGCTGAGCGCGGCCGACCTCGAAAGGCTTATCTTCCCGGTCGGATTTTACCATGAGAAGGCTCGCAACCTGAAGTTATGGCCGTCGATGTTGAAAAAAGAATTCGGCGGCGTTATTCCCTCAACGGTTGAGGAACTCGTTGCCTTGCCGGGCGTCGGCCGTAAAACCGCCAATCTCGTGGTCGCGGTGGCTTTCAATCAACCTGCCGTGTGCGTCGATGTCCATGTCCACCGCATCTTCAACCGCCTCGGCTACCTGGTGTCGAAATCACCCCTGGAAACTGAAATGATCCTGCGCAAACATCTTCCGGTCAACTACTGGACCACCTTCAACTCCTACTTCGTCTCCTTCGGCCAGCACACCTGCTTCCCCATCAACCCGCGCTGTGACCGTTGTCCGATCTTCCGGTACTGCGACAGGGTCGGCGTCAAAACAAAATTTGAGCGGTAACGTTCAAAATCCCTGGAGTCCGCAGCACCGCGTGCATACCGGCATCAACCCCTTCTTCATCTCGGTGCGGAATTTCTTGAATTCTTCACCGTTCCATATTTCATAAAAAGGCTGCTCGTTAATATTACCGCAAGTATAGTCCTGGTAGTCGCGGCAGGGGGTCACGCGACCGTCGGGCGATATCTCGGCAATGAAGTAGATGCTCTCGCAGTTCGGGTAGCCGCAGTGCCAGGCGTGGTCGCCGTAATAGCGGGCGATTTCGGCTTCGCTCTCGAGATCGGGCAGGAACTGCGGAACGCAAAGGGCTCCGGAACCGGCGGACATTTCCCTGATGCGCCGGATCTGCTCCGCGGTCACCGCCGCATCGACCTCGTTGAAACATGACTTCAGGTAGCCGCGATGATTTTTGGGCGCATAACCGAACCGCTCCTCGAAAACCTTTTCATGCAGGGCCGCGCGTTCTTCTGGAATGAACCAGCCATAATAATAGGGATGTAGCTGTGCGGTCGTGAGCACGAGGGCATGGATATCGGCGAGATGGGCGAAGTTATGGTTCGATATCACTGAAATGGGAATGACAAGCGGGTAGCGCAAACCAAGATTTTTCTTGATCTCGTCGGTCTTGCGCATCACGGCGAGAGTCTTCTCGAAGTTGTCGGACTTGCCACCTAGCGCCGGTGAGCGCATGAGATTCTGGGAGGCGCTATCCCAGCCGTCAAGGCTCAGGAAGAGGACTGAAAGCGAGCCGAGGCGGATAAGATCCTCAAGGATCCGGTCGAGGTCCTGCGCGTTGGAAACGATCGAACCTTTCAGTTTATGCGCAGCCAGCTCCTCGAAGAGCGGCAGCAAGGGACGCCACATCGTCGGCTCTCCGCCCCAGATGTAATAAAACGGTTTGTCGCGTGCGGTCGAGGCAACGACCTTTCTCACTACATCAAAGTCAAGTTGCTCGAACCGGCCGCCGCTTTCGAGCTTTTTGCGCAGATGACCATTCTCGCCCCATTGCCCGCACGAAGAGCAACGAAGGTTGCACACTTCGTTGACACGAAGGGAGATTTGCCCGACCGGCAGATCGGCGGAAGGGTCATGCGGCTTGAAATACTTTCGCGCCTGCTGGCGCACCATATGCCACGTCCCGCTGTCGGAAATAAGCTGCGGTAGCACATATCGCCGAACGAACGGCCATGGTAACAACGCTTTGCCACGAAATTTTGCCATGATTTTAAAAACTCTTTTGAATCGGGGCCCCGGAAACTCATCTTTTTGGCACTTTGAGATGTTAAGGGAGACCGGTACTCCAATGAAAAAGCCTCAAACGCACCGTTCACGGCGAGCCCGTCGAACCCCGAATCCTATTTTAAAGTTCTCCCCACATTTTTCGGTCGGGCCCAGTACCCTTCAGAAAATACCTTGGCCCCTTCGCGAGCTTCCCAATAGAAGGGGGTCACTCCCCGTCCCGCGCCTTCAAGTCGCCGTGCTTTTTCTCCCATTTATCCATGAGCATCATCAGTTCCAGTTCTTTCGACTCGATACTCCGGGACAGTTCATGGAGTTTCGCGTGATCGGAGGCGTTGGCGGCGTCATTGAGATCCGCTTTCAAACGGGCAATTTCGCCCTCCATGGTCTCGATCTCTTTTTCTAACTTTTCAACCACCCGCTGAAGTTTTTTCCGTTCCTCCCGTTTTCTGATCCGCGCCTCTTTTTCAGCCTGTTCGTCACGCATGGCGGAATCGGCAACCGCGCCATTTTCGCCGCTCCCCCATAGCCCGGCTTCAATATACGAACGATAATCGGAAAGGTTGCCGGGGAAATCGCGGATAAGACCGGGCCGCATTTCGATGATCCGGTCCGCGATACGGGAGACAAAATAATCGTCATGCGAGACCATGACAATGGTACCGGGGAATTTTTCAAGCGCATGCAGCAGCGTTTCGATGGAGTTGATGTCAAGGTGGTTCGTGGGTTCATCGAGCAAAAGCGTATTGCCGGGATTGGCCATCATGGTGGCAAGAACGAGCCGCGACTTCTCCCCTCCCGAGAGTACTCGCACCTCTTTATCAACATCATCGCCGGAGAAGAGAAATGCGCCCAGAACATTGCGGATGAAAACCTTTTCGGTCTTGACCGCGGTTGCGGCCACGGTCTGATAGAGGGTTTTATCGAGATCGAGCTGTTCGAGCTGGTGTTGACCGAAATAGCGGATTACCGTATTGTACCCGGCTTCGAAGACGCCGTCCGCGGCAGGAAGCAGACCGGCCATGAGCTTGAGAAGCGTTGACTTACCGGAGCCGTTAGGCCCCACGATCGCTACGCGATCAGCGCGCCGGATTTCCATGGTAAGGCCGCGGAACACCTCGACCGAACCGTAACGCATGGTGACATCGCGCAACTTGAACGGCACGCCTCCGGATTGGATCGTCTCCGGAAAGGTAAATTCGATGGTATCCGGCCCCTTTTCGATCGGTGGCATGAGCTCCTTAAGCTTCTCGATCTGTTTGAGCCGCGAAGCCGCCTGCGTCGCCTTCGTGTTCTTGGCCTTGAACCGCTCCACGAAGCGCTCTTTCTGGGCAATCTGTTCCTGGAGGCGGCGGGCGCGGTTCACCTGGGTTTCGAGGGTCTGGTCACGAATCGCGATATAGGCGTCGTAATTACCCTTGTAAATCATCATCGTCCGGTTACGAATTTCGGCGGTAAAACCGGTCATGCGGTTCAGGAAATCGCGGTCATGGCTCACGATGAGCATACCGCCCTTGTAACGCGATAAAAACTTCTCGAGCCATACCAGGGAGTCCATGTCGAGGTGGTTTGTTGGCTCATCGAGGAGCAGGAAATCGGGCGACAGGAGCAGGAGTTTTCCGAGCACCACGCGCATCCGGTACCCGCCCGAGAGGGCGGTCAACGGTCCCCTCCATTTGTCTTTCGGGACCCCCAGACCGGCAAGAATCGCCTCGGCGCGCGCTTCGAGCGAGTAGACATCGTGAAACTCGACCGCATGATGCAGCGCGGCGAGTTTTCGCATCGCCTCTTCGTTTTCGGCTATCCGGGCGAGCTCATCGAACTTTCTTTCGTAATCCAGCAGGTGGGCGAACGGGGCGAGCACGATTGCAATGGGAGTCAACGCATCGAACAGCTCCACTTCCTGGGGCAGGTAGCCGATGGTGAAGCCCGTCGGTTTACCGATGGTCCCATGGTCCGGCGACTCCTCGCCCGCAAGCATGCGAAGGAGGGTGGTTTTCCCGGAACCGTTGACGCCGATGAGGCCGGTTCGCTCCTTATCGTGAATAGCTATGGAGACGTTCTCGAAGAGGGGATTCCCGCCGTAATATTTAGCGATGGTATCGAAGGTAATCATGGGTTCAGGACGTCACCGAGATGGTAAATATACTTTTTCGGGCGTTTTTTTATCGGAGACGGCGCCGGTTTCGATAATGCGTCCTTGCACTAATGTATATTGGGGATGCGGCGTTAAGTTGACACAGCATAGCACAATTTCCATCATTGCCGATGATTTCGAAATTATTATTGCCCCTGCTCATCTTGTTTTTCGCCCTGTTCACCGGTTGCGGACGATCGGCTCCGGAAACGGGCCTCCCCATTGTCGCAGTCAGCATCCAGCCGCAGAAATATTTTGTCGAAAAAATCGCCCGTCATCTGGTTTCGGTTCTCGTCATGGTGCCGCCGGGCGTTTCGGAGCACACCTATGAGCCCAAACCGCTCCAGATGGCCTCGCTCTCCAAAGCCTCACTCTATTTCGGTATTGGCATAGAGTTCGAGGAGGCATGGCTTTCGCGGCTCGCCGGTACCTATCCGCAGTTGAAAGTGGTGCGCACCGACAGCGGCATTGCCAGAATGCCCATGGAGGAGCCGGTGGTCATCGGTAAAGTTGAGGACACGCATGAACATGAAGGCCTTGATCCGCACATCTGGCTCTCCCCGGAGCTTGTCAAAGTACAGGCGACAACGATGACCGCCGCGCTGTGCGCCCGTTTTCCCCGTCATGCCGCCGAATTCCGGGCAAACGACTCGCTCTTCATGGTTGAAATCGACTCCCTGCAGCGGGAGATCACAACGATGCTTGCACGCCGAAGCGGAAACGATCCGATCATGGTGTTTCACCCCGCGTGGGGCTATTTTGCCCGAGAGTTCGGACTCAAACAGATGGCGATTGAGGTCGAGGGAAAGGAGCCCAGCGCGCGCGAACTGGGCGAGATTCTCGACTATGCCCGGAATAACCATGTCTCGACCATCTTCGTCCAGCCGCAGTTCTCCCGCCGGACCGCCGAGATAATCGCGAGGGAGATCGGGGCGCGAATAGCAATCGCCGATCCGCTCGCAGCGGACTGGGCCGGAAACCTCCGCAATTTTACCAAGGCGCTGGTAGAGCCATGACCCGCCCGCCCGCCATCGAAGTTTCACACGTCTCCTACTATTTCCGGAATGAAGCGGCGGTCCGTGATGTCAGTTTTTCGATTGAAGAAGGCGATTTCCTTGGCATCATCGGTCCCAACGGCGGTGGTAAAACGACCCTCCTGCGGCTCATTCTGGGCGTACTCAAGCCCGATGCCGGGACGATCCGGCTTCTGGGCGATCACCCGGCCACGTCGCGCCGGTCGGCCGGATACGTCCCGCAGGAAACCTCGACCAATAAAGAATTTCCCATTCTGGTCCGGGATGCGGTGCGCATGGGCCTCGCGGCAGCGCGGGGAATGGGGCGCCAGTTGACACGAGAGAATAAAACGGCGGCAGATGCGATGATCGATACGGTGGGACTCGGCGCCCTGCGAAATGTAACGATCGGCGAACTCTCCGGCGGCCAGCGCCAGAAGGTGCTCCTGGCGCGAGCGCTCGTTGCGAAGCCGAAAATCCTTTTTCTCGACGAACCGACCGCCAGTATCGACACCACGGGCACCGACGAGATTTACCAGCACCTCGAACGGCTGAACAACGCGGGAACCACGGTGGTGCTGGTATCGCACAACATCAGCGTCGTGTCGAAATACATAAAATCGGTCGCCTGCATCAATAAGGAGCTTTACTTCCACGCCGACGGCAAGCTCGATGAGGCGACCCTGACGAAAACCTTCGGCTGTCCGGTCGATTTCGTGGATCACGGCGTGCCACACCGGGTCTTCCATGAGCACGAGAAACGCCACGGGGGAGACCGCCGCCATGCTTGATCTCATGCATTACGATTTTATGCGTAACGCGCTGACCGCCGGGTTTCTGGTCAGCATCGCCTGCGGCGTCGTCGGAACCCTCGTGGTGGTAAACCGGCTCTCCTTCCTTGCCGGCGGCGTGGCGCATGCCGCCTATGGCGGACTCGGCCTTTCGGCCTTTTTCGGCATCTCCCCCATGGCCGGCACCATCCCCTTCTCCATCGTCTCTTCGCTGCTCATGGGGGTTGCGAGCCGGCGGCAGAAAGAACGCTCGGATACCATCATCGGGGTCATGTGGGCGCTCGGCATGGCAATCGGCATCATCCTGATCGACCTCAAGCCCGGCTATTTCGCGGACCTCATGAGCTACCTCTTCGGATCGATCCTCGCGGTCCCGCACTCGAGCCTTTACCTCATGGCCGCGCTCGATTGCATCATTCTCCTGATTGTCGTCGGGCTGTACAAGGAATTCTTGAGCATGTCGTACGATGAAGAGTTCGCTCTTGTCAGCGGCGTCCCGGTCGCGACGCTCTACTATGTCATGATCCTGCTCATCGCGCTGACCGTGATCATGCTCATCCGGGTCGTGGGATTGATTCTCGTGATCGCGCTGTGCACCATACCCGCCTCGATCGCGGAGATGTTCACGAAGGATCTGCGGCGGATGATGGCGATCGCCACCGCGCTCGGCATGTTCTTTACCACCGGGGGGCTCCTGCTCTCCTACTACTGCAATCTCACCTCCGGAGCGACGATCATCATGGTCGCGGGGATTTTCTATGTTATTTCATTCGTCGTCCGGTCCCGCCGGCAGAACGGCATGCGGCAGCGATGCCGCGATTCAGCTACCCCGCGTAGCGGCGTAACGAACCCTTGACCGAATCGAAGGCAAGCTCGCCGGCATTAATGGTTTTAGGGTCGGCAAGGAGAAAATCGCTTATCTCATCAGACAGTTTGAGGGTTCCCGCGTCGACGGGCCGGCAGAGAAAAACCGCGTCGGCGGTAAAATAGGTCACCTCGCAATAGTGATAGGTGTTCGCGAAGGAGCCGAAGTAGCGGATGTCGGTGATAGCGAGGTTGGTCTCCTCCCGCACTTCGCGGGCGAGGGCCTGGTCGAGCGACTCCCGGTAGTCCACGAATCCGCCGGGGAGATCGAGAAACCCCGATTGCGGCTCATGGGCGCGCCGGAGCAGCAGGATCTTCCCCTCGATCTCGATAATTGCCGCCACGGCGGCGGCCACGTTGTGAAAGTAAATATAGCCGCACGACTCGCAGCGGATCGCGTTCTTCAGGTGCACCTCGATCGAGGCGCTCGCGCAGCGGGGACAGAAACGGAAACGGGTAAAATCCTTCATAAAGCCTGATTAATTGCCCTTTAACCGACAGTTAAACGAATAATTCGCCAAAAATACGTCAAAAATACAGTTATTTAAATATCAATGACTTAGAAGAAATTTGTTTACCAAAACTTTACCATTTCTTTACCGTTTTTGACTTTTTAGAGGCGCCCGCTTGTTTTCCTCACCGGACGGCCATTCTACATTTTCTGAAATGGATAAATATCTTTGAAACCATTCGGTTTGCCTTCTCCCTCTACTTCATCACTCCACCATATTCCATTAATTATATGAACATTTTTACTGTCCTCATTAAAATCTTCCCTGAGTTCTTCGATTTTATCCGAGGTACCATTATTAATATTTTTTAGCACCCTTTGCAAATAGACGAAATATGCCTCATCGCAATAGCCTTCGTGCTTAATTTTTTTTAACCGCTCTATATCATGTTCAATTTCTTCTTTTCTGTGTTTTGAAATAGATTCATATAATAGTTTAAATTCAATTACTGCTATAAATGGTTTGGACTTAGGCCCACAATATACTCCACGCTTGCCTTTCTTTTTTCCATCCGTTGAAGGATATACGCAATTAGGTCGAGTCACATTTTTTAATTCATTTTTTGAATTTGAAAGAAATTCCTTCTTCAAAACTACTAAGTCAAATTTTTCTCGTTTTTTTCTTTCATTAGTGCTGTCATTACCCTCCTTTAAAAAACACGATGCAGGATATTCGCGATGCAGCAAAGTTGTACTTTTATTATCTTCACCCCAGTTGTTAAACTGTGGTTTTTTGTTTTTTAATCTGAAAAATAAATCGGATACGGCATCCGCTTCATTAAAGAAAATAAATGGCTTATTAACGAACTCATTAACCAAGTTCGTTATGGAATCCATTATAAAATCTTGGATCGGATCATGTTCAAAACTTGTCATAATGACTCTCATTTTATTGTATGAATGCAGCGACAATGTTCTTTTCAAATGCATTGGTCTTGAATCGTACGATATAACTTCCTGCCGGTAAAATATTTTTTAGTAATAGCTGATACTCACCAGGTGGGGTTATGACAGATGAATTAAAAACTTGTTTGCCACAAATATCATAAAGAGAAATGAACACTGTGGTTTGTGATGGTACTGAATAATGAATTATACCATTTTGCGCATTACATGTTAATGGTATAAACGAAGAATGTACTTTGGCAAATGTAGAAGTACTATTTGTAATTGTAAAGTTCCACACATTTGATGCATTAGAAATTTGACCTGAGTCATTGTAAGCTGTAGCTTGCCAATAATACGTAGTACTCGGCATCCAATCTTGTGGAAGATTATTTATTATTGTATCTGTAGACACAGTTCTAATATTTACCGGAAATGAGCTCCCGTATGGTGAATATGATATAGTAGATGAAGTATCTATTGTTAAAGCATAATAAGTCGCCCCAGGAAATCTTAACCATCCCAATTCAATACCGGACGAGTTGAATACCGTTAAAGATTGCTGTGTTCCGCTGCTAGGTGTCTGGAGTTGAACGGGACTCAAGATAGAAAACGTCCATGTGCTTGACCAAGAAAAAGTATCAGGGTATGTTCCTACTTTGACATGCCAATAATAAGTAGAGCCTTCCTGCAATGTATTGCCTATGGGATTGTCATTAGAAATTATTTGTACTTTTTGTGAATCTAAGTCTCCAATAATGTGTTGTTGTTTATTGACTATCTGAAATCCAAAAGTTGCACCTGTTGAAAAGCTTGATGAAGTACTTATTTGAAGAGTAAAAGTGTCAAGCGATCCGCTCCAATACCACTGAAAGTTCAATGAATCAGCATTCCACAAAAGAAAAGTATTGATTTTCATTGAATCATATGGAAAGGATAATGTCGGCGTTTGTGTCATTCCCATCCCGCACATCACCAAAAGCATCGTTAACCATCGTGTGTTTTTCATACCATTTCCTTTTATGTAATATAAGGTAGTTAAGTATATAAGTCCCTATGGAAAGGCATATTTCATCCAGATCGACGTGCAATCGATGCAAATTCTACGCAGACAAAACGCATATAAAACACCAATTTTAATAAATTTTTCAGGAGGCGTATTTTTAGCGCGCCTTGAAGGAATCGAACCCCAACCCTCTGGTCTTTAGGAAGATTCTTTTTCACCCTGATACTCAATCAAAATACTCCCCTTCCACGCCTCGAACCGTTCCCAGAACCGCTCCCGCGAAGCGTGGTCAAGGATCGAATAGACCACCGGTTCGGCAAACCCGGCGAATTGCCCGGCAAAGGCCGCGATCTGTCTGCTTTTCTCGTTTTGGGACAGCTTATCCGCCTTGGAGAGGACCGGCAGCACCGGGATGCCCGTCTTACGCAGCCAGGCACAGGCTTCGAGGTCCATCGCGACGCCGATATGCCGCATATCAACGAGCCAGATGATCCCCTTCAGGTTCTCCCGCTTCTCGCAGTAGTCGAGGATGAGCGAAGACCAGCGTACCCGCTCCCCTCCCCCGGTGCGCGCGTACCCGTATCCGGGCAGGTCGGCCCAGTAGACCGATTCCGTAATCTTGAAAAGGTTGACGCAGATGGTGGTGCCCGGCCGTTTCGAGGTGCGGGCGAGTCGGTGATCCGCGCACACGTGGTTGAGAAAGGACGACTTCCCGACATTCGACCGTCCGAGGATCGCGAACTCGTCGCCCACGGGCGGCGGCAGCTCGCTGAAATTCCCTGAGGAAGAGAGAAATTCGGCGGTTCCGAACATCTGGTTCATGCAGTGTCCTTATTAGTAACTCTAACTATCGTCAATTTATCGGCTGAAAATTCGCGTACATATCCTCAGACTCCTCGACATCGGCCAGCTTTACGCTTTTGCTGTTTGCCTCGATTTTATTCCAATGCGCAATTACCGTTGCATTCCTGTGCGCCTGCACTTTTGATCTATCCGACTTCCATTCGAAAATTTCCATGATGATGCCGTTTTTCGTTGCAAGCAGAATCACCGGCCTGTCG
>Ga0181538_10000957_pt1 | contig 33765 bp, 31 predicted proteins | sample PEATcosm2014_Bin_40_FD_119773 | JGI IMG/M metagenome (GOLD analysis project Ga0181538, IMG submission 119773) | Peatland microbial communities from MTU Mesocosm Facility, Houghton, MI, USA - PEATcosm2014_Bin23_30_metaG | ecosystem: Environmental > Terrestrial > Soil > Wetlands > Peat | place... | reverse complement strand
GGCTGCGCCGCGTTCTTCGGCTGCGCCGCGTTCTTCGGCTGCGCCGCGTTCTTCGGCTGCGCCGTGCCCTCCGCGAAGATCTGCTGAGAAACAAGAAGCGGAAGACGGTTATTGCCCAGGGCCCTCCCGGACGCAGCCGGTCGGGAGGGCCGCCGTGCGGGATACGACGGAAAGCACTCCGCCCGTGCAGTTAGCCTGCGTGGGTTAGTTCGGCCTTAGTGGGAGGCCTCGTACTCGGAAACGATCGAAGCGGGAATACGCCCGCGCTCGTTGACGTGGTAACCGCGCTGCTTCGCCCAGTCCCTGATTTCCGCGCTGCGCTGGCGGCCCGGACCGGTACGCGGACGGCGGCGCCTAGTCGGCGCACTCACTTTGCGAGCGTGCTCGATGTAGAGGGTCAGTTCTTTGCGGATCTTGTCGGCGTTGGCCGAGCTAAGGTCGATCTCATACGAGCTGCCATCAAGACCAAACGATAGGGTCTCGGTGGCCTCGCCGCCGTCAAGATCGTCGACGAGAAGCACTTGAACCTTCTGTGCCATGGAACCAGCCCTTCTGTGGATCACACATATTTCTGAACTGAAGATATACCCGCCATGTTGCTGTTGCCAATTCAGCGGGAAGAAAATTGACGCGATAGCGCAAAGTTAGCATGTGTCATGCCGGCCGCGCCGGACTACTCGCCTCGGGATGCGGTAACTCTCCGTAATCATGCATTGCGAGCCCTGTTAGCATTCCTGCCGAGCGATGCCGATTGCCGCGTTGAGCGCGTTCTTCCTAACTCTGAGGCGATTCTAAGTGCCAGCCCGGCGGCAACGCAGGAGCACCGGGATCTTCTGGGCGGGGAGAACTCTTAGTTAGCCGAACAGCACCAGGGCCTGGTGATCAGCGAGCGTCGCCATCAGGTGATCGGGCGGCATCATCATGCTCATCTGCGCCGGCCGATGTGGGAGCCTTGGCGCCGATATTGCCGTTGTTGCCGGAAATATCGTGTTCACTGCCGGAGTCTTCACGCACTCTGCGCTTCGGTGCCATCTCACGCCGCAGCAACAGGACAAGACCGATGAGGAACGCTGCGCAAACAACCGCCGGCGGGGTCAGTGCCGCCAGATCCTTCAACAAGGCGCCCTCCTCCCTTGCCGTTTAACGTATAGGCGTTTGCCGCCAACAGTGCACTGCGGTGTGCTACCACGCATGTGCTCAACGCAAGTGCTCAAAATGTTCGTACTGCTCTCTTATGAAGTTCGTTCCGCAGTCCGGTCAAAAGCAGCCATACCGCTGTTGTTATCCGGCCGGCCGGGCGTCCCGGACCGGGGGCCCCGGACCGGGGGCCCCGGCCGGCCCGGGGACGGCCCGCGGAATCCGCGTGGCTGTCATGGCGGGCGACCGTCTTGCCGGGAGTTCCGGCGGTCGGCACCGGGGACCGCACTCCTGCTCACCATTGTGTCTCACCGCTACTGGCGGCCGTGCGGCCGCCCGCATCCTGGCCCGCGTCCTGGCCCACGGCACCGTTTCCGGGCGACGGCGAACCACGGCTCCCCGCCGTCTTCTTCCCAGTTCACAGCGCTTTAGTCCCGATGATCTCCCGCGTGCCGCACGGGCACGCCCGCGACCGCGGGCAACGACCAGTCTCTCCCGCCGCCCGGAAAGTCCGGGGTGGCGGGACGGCGGTGGGAGTGACGTTCCGTCTTATGAACGGACATCGCGCGGCAGGATCGGACCGGCCACCGCCCGCGGTCTAGCCGAGAGGGGCAATAAAACGGCACTGTTCCACGCCGACCTCCACATCCACTCGAAGTTTTCACGCGCTTGCAGCCGGGACTGCGACATCCCTCACCTAGCGGCCGGGGCACTGCGCGAGGGCATCAGCGTGCTCGCTACCGGCGACTTCACCCATCCTGCACGGCGGGACGAACTGAAAGGCACTCTTGTTCCCGCAGAAGCGGGCTTGCTGCACCTGCGGCCCGATCTCGAAAGGGACCTGCGCCGGCGGGTGCCGGCTGCCTGTGAGCAACCGGTGCGATTTATGCTCTCGGTGGAGATCTCCACTATCTATCGCCGTGATGGGCACACACGTAAAGTGCATCACCTTATATACGCTCCGACGTTCGCGGCGGCGGACCGCATCACCGCATCTGCGTCGAAGATCGGCAACCTCGCGTCGGATGGGCGGCCCATCCTCGGTCTTGACTCACGAGACCTGCTCGAGATCACGCTTGAAGTAGGCCCCGGCTGCTACTTGGTAGGGCACATATCTGGACACCTTGGTTCGCTGTTCTTGGTTCCCGGTCCGGTTTCGACGCGGTCGCCGACTGCTACGGCGATCTTGCCGGGGAAATATTCGCGGTGGAGACAGGCATGCCTTCGGATCCGTGCATGAACTGGATGTGCTCATCGCTGGATGCTTATCGACTCGTCAGTAACTCCGGCGCCCATTCACCACCGCCGCTGGGCCGTGAAGCGACAACTTTCAGGGCCGCGACGGCCTTCTTCTCGATCGCCGAAGCCCTGCGCACGGCAGACGGCCTCGCCGGGACCATCGAGTTCTATCCCGAAGAAGGCAAGTATCACCTGGACGGGCACCGCAAGTGCGGGATCAGGTTCGAGCCCGGGCAAACGCGCGCGTGACGGAGCATGCCCTGAGTGTCATAAACCAGTCACCGTCGGGGTCCTGCGCCGGGTCGCTGAACTCGCAGACCGCTCGGATGGCTTCCGCCCCGAGGGTGACGCGGACTTCAATAATCTCGTTCCGCTTGCGGAAATTATTAGCGAGATCGTCTCCGTGGAGCCGAACAGCAAGAGCGTTAACTCGGTCATTGACCGGCTCGTCGCCGCGTTCGGGCCAGAATTCGCCATCCTCCAGGAGGTGCCCGCGGACGATCTGGCCGGCATCGGCGGAACGGCGCTTACCGAGGCGATCAACGTTGCTCAGCCGGCCCGGCACGCCGAAGCGGTTGCCACCGGACCGGCAGCCCCGGCTGCTGTAACCACGTTCAGGGTTCAGGTTTCAGGCGGGCCGGGGCGGGCCGGGAACGGGCCGCAAGTGCAGCAGCATCCGTGTGTTCCCCAGCGTGTTCGGCTTCACCCAGTCCAGACCCAGGAACTCAGCGACACCCTCATCGTAGGACCGCAGCAGCTCGGCGTAGACATCAGGCGCGACCGGCGTGCCGAAGATCTCGCTGAAACCGAGGCTGCCGAAGAACTCGACCGCGAAGGTCAGCACGAACACCCGCTGCACACCCAGCTCGCGCGCCCGGTCGAGCAGGACGTCGGCGATCAGGCGCCCGATTCCCTGGCCCTGGCAATCCGGACGGACCGCGATGGTCCTGATCTCGGCCAGGTCTTCCCACAGCACGTGCAGGGCCCCGCAGCCGACGATGAGCCCATCGGGCTCCTGCTCGGCCACCCAGAATTCCTGGACGTCCTCGTACAGCGTGACGGTGGCCTTGCCGAGCAGGCGCCCAGATCCCACGTTTGCGTTGATCAGGCCGCGGATTCCCGGGACGTCGGCGGTACGCGCCCGCCTGACCGTGTATCCCATGGCGGGTCCACCCTAGCCGGTACGGCGGCGCAACTCGCGGTCCTGGGCGGTGCCGATGCGGCATGCGCAAAAACACCGCGCGAGTTGTGCCGTTCCGGTTGGCACGCCATTGGCGGATCCAATATCGTCCAACGCTGTTGCCACCGATAGACGACTGACACGGATGATGCCAACGTCGCCGTCCGCGAGAGGAGGCCTTCTGTGCGGCGTTCAGCGCTCGGCGCGGGAGATGTGTCCGGATGCTCGCGCTCGCGCGCGGCGATTGCGGTGTCGCGTTCATGGCGGTTTGCGGCGGTTCTGACCGGTGTGGCGACCGCATGCGCGCTTTTCCTGCCCGGCGGGATCAGTAGCGCGCAGACTCGGGTGCCGTCTCCGACGCTGAGTTCCCTGGTGGCAAAGGCCCAGCAGCTCACATACCAGATCAACGCGCTGAGCGAGCAGTACGACGGCCTCCGGGTCGAGCTCTCCTCGGCGCGCACCTCGGCCGCCGAGGCCGAGCACGCGGCGGCGAAGGACGCGACCGCCCTCAAGACGAGCCAGGCCGCGGTCTCACGGCTCGCGGCAGCCGGCTACGAGAGCGCCGGTTATGACCCGACGCTGCAGATCCTTACCGCCGACAACGCTGACCAGTTCCTTAGCCAGGCCTCCGTCATGCAGCAGCTCGATCAGGAGAACGGGACGAGGGTTTCCCAGCTCACGGCGGCCCAGGCGGCGGACAGACGCGCTCACCAGACCGCCCAGCAGCAGATCGCCCAGGTGACCGCCCTCGAGTCGGCCATGACCGCGAAGACCAAGGCCATCCAGGCCAAGATCGACAAGGTCAACAGCTCGGCGATGACGCAGGCCATGGCGATCTTCAACCAGACCGGGCAGTACCCGAACATCGCCATACCGGGCGGCAACAGCGTCGGTGCGGTCGCGCTCCGGGCGGCCCTGGGCAGGCGCGGATATCCCTATGTGTGGGGAGCGGCCGGGCCCACGGCCTTCGACTGCTCGGGGCTGGTGCTGTGGGCCTATGCCCAAGAGGGAATCAACCTGGACCACTACACCGGCGATCAGTGGAACGAGGGGGAGCACGTTTCGCGCGGCCAGCTTGAGCCCGGCGACCTGGTCTTCTTCTACGCCGACATCAGCCATGTGGGCCTCTACCTCGGCAATGGCCTGATGGTCGACGCACCGTCCTTCGGGCAGGACGTCATGGTCCAGCGCATTGACTGGAGCATCTTCGTCGGCGCCGTCCGTATCGAAGCGTAGTTGGGAGCCCGTCCGTAAGCGAGCCCCCCTGGGCTAGCACAGCGCAGCGGGGGTTCCAGGGGGTCACCCCCCCGGGCCAGCACAGCTACTCCGGCTTGACGAAGGGGAACAGGATTGTTTCCCGGATACTCACGCCGGTGAACATGATGAGCAGGCGGTCGATGCCCACTCCCACGCCACCGGTCGGCGGCATGCCGAATTCGAGCGCCCGCAGGAAGTCCTCGTCCAGCTGCATCGCCTCGGGGTCACCCCCGGCCGCGAGCAGAGACTGCGCGGTCAGCCGCTCCCGCTGCTCGACCGGATCGACCAGCTCTGAATAGCCGGTGCCCAGTTCGGCGCCGAACGCGACCAGATCCCATCGTTCGGCCAGCCGCGGATCCGACCGGTGCGCCCGGGTCAGCGGGGACACCTCCACCGGGAAGTCCCGGTAGAACGTCGGCTCGACGGTCTGCTTCTCCACCAGCCGCTCGTACATTTCCAGGACGATCTGGCCATGGTCCCAGCCCGGCTCGACCGGGACGCCCGCCTGCGCGCACAGCTTGCGGAGCTCTTCCTCGTTCTTGTCGGGGGTGATCTCCTCGCCCAGGGCGGCCGAGATCGCGGCATAGACGGTGACCGACTTCCACTCACCGCCGATGTCGTGCTCGCTGCCGTCTGCGCGGCGAATCACCGTGCTGCCCAGGGCCGTGCGCGCGGCGTTCTGGATCAGCTCCCGGGTAAGCGTGGCGACCGTGTTGTAGTCGCCGTACGCCTCGTAGGCCTCCAGCATCGTGAACTCGGGATTGTGGGTACTGTCCACACCCTCGTTGCGGAACACCCGGCTGATCTCGTAGACCTTCTCGATGCCGCCCACGATGAGCCGCTTGAGATAGAGCTCCAGCGCGATGCGCAGGTAGAGCTGGCTGTCGTAGGCGTTACCGCGGGTGATGAACGGGCGCGCGTTGGCACCGCCGTGGATGGCCTGCAGGACCGGTGTCTCCACCTCCAGGTAGCCGCGCTCATGCATCTGCTCCCGGATCGAGCGGATGACATCGCTGCGCAGCCGGGCCATCCGGCGCGCCTCCGGGTTGACGATCAGGTCCACGTAACGCTGGCGCACGCGCGACTCAATGTCGCTGAGTCCCTTGTGCTTGTCCGGCAGCGGCCGGAGGCTCTTGGCGGTGATCACAAACGAATCGGCGAGGATCGAAAGCTCACCGCTGCGCGAGGTCAGCACCTCGCCCCCCACGCCCACGTGGTCGCCCAGATCGACGTCCCGCTTCCAGGCGGCCAGCGCCTGCTGACCCACCTTGGCCAGCGAGATCATGACCTGGATGTCGCCAGTACCATCGCGGATGGTGGCAAAGCACAGCTTGCCGCCGATGCGCGACAGCATCACGCGGCCGGCCACGGCGACCGTATCGCCCGTCGACGTATCCGGCGGCAGGTCTTCGTACCTCGACCGGATCTCCGCGATCATGGCCGTACGGGGGAAGCCGACCGGGTAGGGATCGATGCCGGCTTCGCGCAGCGCGTCGCGTTTGCCCATCCGGACGCGCACCTGCTCCGGAAGTTCGGCGCTGGTGCCGGGAACGGACCCTGCGCTGATGTCGCGGCTGTCATCCGCCGGGTGGTTGTCGGTCACGTGCCTGAGGCTACCGGTGCCGGTCGGCGACCGGCACGCGGGTTTCCGCACCGTCCCGCGGTTCAGGACTCCGCGGCGGCGTTCCGCTCGAAGACGAGCCGGAGCCCGATCAGGGTCAGCCACGGCTCGTGCGCGTCGATGATACTGACTTCGTTGATGACCAGCGGCGCAAGGCCGCCGGTCGCGATGATCGTGACCGATTCCGGGTCAGCGGGGGCCAGTTCGCGGGCCATCCGCCGGGCGATCCCCTCCACCTGCCCGGCGAACCCGTAGACAATGCCTGATTGCAGGGCTTCGACGGTGTTCTTGCCGATGAGCCGGGGCGGCCGGGTCAGCTCCACCTTGAGCAGCTGGGCAGCCCGGCGCGACAGCGCGTCGACTGATATCTCGATACCGGGCGCGAGCGCCCCGCCCACGAACTCCCCGCGGGTGCTGACCGCATCGAAGTTGGTCGATGTGCCGAAGTCCACCACGACGGCGGGGCCGCCAAACAAATGCACCGCGGCCAGCGCATTCATAATGCGGTCGCTGCCGACCTCCTTGGGATTGTCCATCCGGATCGGGATGCCGGTCTTGACACCGGGTTCGACGATGACCGCGGGCACCTCGCGGTAATACCGCTGGCACATCTCCCGCATCTCGTGTAGGACGGACGGCACCGTCGAGCAGAGGGCGATACCGGCGATTCCGCCGTCCGGCAGGCCGGCCGTGGCGGCCGTTCCCCAGCGCGCCGTGTCTTTGAAGACGGCACTCTGCGTGAGCAGGCCGCGCAGTACGACGGCGATCTCGTCGGCCGTCCGGTCAGGCACGGTGGCGATCCGCCAGTGCTCGATCACTTCCTCACCGTCGAAGATGCCGAGCACCGTGTTCGTGTTGCCCACATCGATCGCCAGCAGCATCGTGTCCCTCTCAGTGCGTGCCAAACGCCGTGCCCTGCGTCAGCTGAACTCGACCTGGACATTGTCGATCAGGCGCGTACCGCCGACGCGCGCGGCGACCGCGAGGATCGCCGTGCCGGTAAAGCCGGGCGGCACCGGCGCAAACGTAAGCGGATCCACCAAGGCGAGGTAATCGACGGTCACCGGCACCTGCGGCGCGAGGGCGCCCGCAGGGTCACCGCTCCCGTCGGCCGGAACCAGGATCCCGGCCACCCCGTCCAGGCTGTTGCTGGCCGCCGCGGCGACCACCCGGGGACCGTTGGCGGCTTCCGCCCGGCCGGCCTGGAGCGCGGCAGGAAGCGCGAGCGCCACGCGGCGTTCGGCCGCCGACAGATACCGGTTGCGGCTGGATGTGGCCAGCCCGTCGTCGTCACGGAACGTCGGGACCGACGCGATCTGGATACCGAGGTTGAGGTCGGCGGACATCCGGCGCACCAGGGCCAGTTGCTGCGCGTCCTTTTCCCCGAATACGGCGATGTCCGGCCGGACCAGCCCGAAAAGCTTGAGGACCACGGTCAGCACGCCGCCGAAGAAGCCGGGCCGGAACTCGCCCTCGAGCACCTGCCCCATGGGCCCGGGATCGACGGTCACGACGGGCCGCGCCGGATATATCTCGCCCGCGGCGGGGGCGAAGACGACGGCTGCGCCTTCGTCCGCGCACAGCATCAGATCGGCGTCGAGGGTGCGCGGATAGCGGCCGAGATCTTCCTCCGGCCCGAATTGCCGCGGGTTGACGAAGATGGAGACGACCACGGCTCCGTCCGGGGCGGCCAGGCGGGCCGCGTGCCGCAGCAGGCTCCGGTGCCCGTCATGCAGCGCTCCCATCGTGGGCACGAAGACGACCGGCGAGCCGAGGCGCCCGCGCGCGGCGGCGAGGTCAGCCAGACTGGCCGCCAGGATGGGGCCACCGGGCCTAGCGGGCCGGGTGGGCTCAGCAGGCCGCGCGGGCTCAGCGGGGCGGGTGGGCGCGCCGGTCATCGCGCCGCCCCGGAGAGCACGTCCAGCAGACGGGCCGCATCGGGCGCGGTGAGCAGTCCGGCGGCCAGCGCACGGTCCGCGGTGAGGCGGGCCAGCGCGACGTAGACGGCCAGCGCCCCGGGGGCCGCGTCGCGCAGGGTCTCGAGGTGCCCGGCCACCGTGCCAGCGTCGCCGCGGGCAACCGGTCCGGTCAGGCCCGCGTCACCCAGCCGCAGCGCGTTGTCCAGCGCGGCGAACAGCAGCGGGCTGAGCATCCGGGCCGGATCAGCCGCCCCGGCGGCCTGCAGCAGGTCGCACGATTCGGTCACGAGCGTGACCAGGTGGTTGGCCGCGCTGGCGAGGGCCGCGTGGTAGAGGCCCCGGTTCTCCTCGGCGATGAAGACCGGCTCGCCGCCCATCTCGATGACGAGGGCCTCCGCGACGGGCCTGAGCTGGTCCGGGGCGGTGATGCCGAAGCAGATCCCGTGCATCCGCTGGATGTCGTCGCTGCGGCCGGTAAACGTCATCACCGGGTGCAGCGCCAGCGGGAGCGCCCCCAGCCGGGTAGCCGGCTGGAGCACACCCGCGCCGTACCGGCCGCTCGTGTGCGCAAGCAGCCGTCCTCCCACCGCAGCCCCGGTGGCCGCGAGCCCGGCGATCAGCCCGGGCAGGGCATCGTCGGGCACGGTCAGCAGGACGAGGTCGGCGGCGGCGATCACGTCGGCGGGCTCAGCGACCCGGGCCGAGGGAAAATGATCGCGGGCGCGCTGGACGGACGTGTCCGACACCGCGGCCACCGCGACGACCTGATGACCGGCCCGGGTGAGTGCGACGCCGAGCGCGGCGCCGACGCGGCCGGGCCCGATGATGCCGACCCGGAGCCGGGCTGGGTGCCCGTCTGCCCCGGCAGGTTCCCGCGCGTCATACGCGCCTGATTCAGAATTCATCTCGTTCCAGTCCTCGGCGGGTACCGGACGGGCCCGTGCCCCTGGTGGGCCCGGTGCATCACCCGAGCATAGCCACGGCGGCAAGTGGCGGCCCCAGCCGAGCCGGCCCAGCCGATGAGGGCGCCGGCAGGCCGCCGTGCCCTCAATGAAAATGATCCGCGGGGCGCGGCGGGACGTACTGGCCGGGTCCGGGATCGTCCGGAACACGGCAGCAGCGCTCCAGGTACAGCGCCGCGAGGGCAAGCAGCAGCGACGCGCCCAGCGTCGTCCCGGCGGTGATTACGTCATGGGTTGGCACGGAGGCTGGCAGCGAGCCGGCCGCCGACGCCGCGAAACCGGCCGCGACACCCCCGATCACGGCGGCCGCCAGCGAGGAGGCCTTCGCGAGCGCCACTATCCGCGCGACGTGCAACGGCAGTGGCGGTTTGGTGCCGGGACGGCCGAGAATACCCGCGCGGAGCCGCCGGCCGGTCCAGGCCTCAGCCGCGGCCGCGATCACCAGCGCCGGCACCATCGTCCACGGCAGTGGCGGCAGGCTGCTGTAGGTGAGCCGGACCACCAGCCAGCTCGCCGCCGCGAACACCACGGCCACCAGGAGCAGGGTCCGTGTCCGGGTGGGTGTCATGCGGTCTCCGCCATGGTCAGTCTGGACACGTGACCAAGGCTATGCGGGCCGCCGCAGCGCCATGTCATCACGCCGTTGGATGCCACCATCAGGCAGGCTGGCCAGCAGCGTCGCGACGCTGCCCCGCCCGGGCAGCACGGCGCCGGGATCGGCATCACGCCAGGGCGCCAGGACAAACGCCCGTTCCTGTGCGCGGGGGTGCGGCAGCGTCAGCACCGGATCGCCGCTGCGTTCCTCGCCGTAGGCGACGATGTCCACGTCGAGGGTCCGCGGCCCCCAGTGGACCTCCCTGTTCCGCTGCGCCGCCGCCTCGATCGCGTGTGCCCGGTGTAGCAGGTCAGCCGCCGGGCGGGACGTCTCGGCCAGGACAACCGCGTTCAGGTAGTCCGGCTGCTGCGGGCCGCCGACCGGAGCGGTCTCATATACCGGCGAGACGGCGGTGACGACCAGGCCGGGGGTGGCCGCCAGCGCGTCCACGGCCCGCTGCAGTTCCCGCAGCCGGTCCCCGAGGTTGCTGCCCAGGGCGATCACCACGCGGACCGGGCGCTCACGGCTGATGGTGACCGATACGTCGCCGAACGGGCGGCCCATCGGCGCGTTCGGTTTGTGCACAGTGATCTCGGCCTGCCGGACGGCCGGATCGGCGAGGCACGCCTGGGCCAGCCGCTCCGCTAGCGTCTCGATCAGGTTGACCGGCTCACCGGCCACGATCGCGGCGAGCCGTTCGCTCAGCCCCGCGTAATCGACGGTCAGGGATAGGTCATCCGATGCGGCGGCCGGGCGGGTGTCGACCGTCAGCACGGCGTCGATCAGGAATTCCTGGCCGTCGCGGCGCTCGGCATCCAGGACCCCGTGCCGCCCCCGGACCCGGAGGCCGCGTACCTCGATCCGGTCGGTTCTCATCGCTGGTCCTCGCCCGCGTTCCCGCCCGCGTTCCCGCCCGCGTTGTTCCCTGCGGCACGCCAGGCCGCAGCGACCCGGACGGCGTCAGCGTTGGCCGGGACCTTATGGACGCGCACGCACCAGGCACCCGCGGCCGCGGCGAGCGCGGTCGTGGCCACTGTGGCATCGTCGCTGCCGGAAAACGACCTCGGCGTGCCGTCGGCCGTCGCGAGCAGCCGCCCCAGGAAGCGCTTGCGGGAGGCGCCGACGAGCACCGGGAACCGACGCGGCGGACCGTCTGCGTCCGGGCCGGCGCCTCGGACGCAGCCGCCCGGGGCCGCGCCCGCTCCCGCGCCCTTGCCCGCGCCCTTGCCCGCGCCGAGGCAGGCGATGTCCGGCAGGGCCGCGAGAAGGCGCCAGTTGTGCTCGCTGAGCTTGCTGAAGCCCAGGCCGGGGTCGAGAACGATCATCGACGGGTCGACGCCCTCCGCCATCACCGCGTCCACCCGCCGCCGGAGCTCGTCGCGAACTTCCCGGACCACATCGTCGTAGAGGGCCCGGGAGTTCATGTCGTGGCTGTGGCCGCGCCAGTGCACCACGACGTACGGCACCGACGCCTTGGCGACCAGGCGGGGCATGTGGGGGTCGGCGAGGCCGCCGCTCACGTCGTTGACCAGGCGCGCTCCGGCCTCCAGGGCCAGCTCGGCCACACGTGCACGCATCGTATCCACGCTGACCGGGACCCCGGACCGGGCCAGTTCGGCGATGACCGGCTGGACCCGGCGGATCTCCTCCTCGGCGGAAATTCGCTGCGCGCCCGGCCTGGTCGATTCGCCACCGACGTCCACGATGTCCGCGCCCTGGGCGGCGAGCTCCAGCCCGTGGGCCACGGCGGCGTCGGCACCGAGCCAGGCGCCGCCATCGGAAAAAGAGTCAGGGGTCACGTTGACGACCCCCATCACCAGGCAGCGATCCCGGCTGGGCAGTCCGGGCACGGGGAACCGCTGGCCCGACACGAGACTGCTCGCCATGAGGCCAAGCCTATGAGGTCCCCCGCGACGGGAGGATTCAGTTCCGGTGCAGCGCCCGCCCCAGCCGGCGGCGCAGCCGTCCCAGTCCCAGCTGGTGGGCCAGCCGCCGCGGCCCCGGCGTCGGCCAGACCAGGAAGGCCTCGGCCTCGAGCGCGGCGAGGGCGATCCTCGGCGCGTCCTTGGCGGTCGGGAAAACAAAGAACCTCGGCTGCCAGACAGGAGAGAACTTTGCGTTGAATTTGTACAGCGATTCGATCTGGAACCACTTGGACAGGAAAAGCAGAATGGAACGCCAGGCCCGCAGCACCGGGCCGGCCCCGATTCGCTCGCCGCGCTCGAGTGCGGACCTGAATACCGCGAAGTTAAGCGAGATGCGCTTAATACCAAGGCACCGGGCCGCCTTAATCGCCTCCACGATGAGGAAATCGTTGAGGCCAGGCTGGGAGCCCCGGTCGCGCCGCATGAGATCAAGGGACAGGCCGTCGCTGCCCCAGGGGACGAAGTGCAGCACCGCGCGCAGCGTCCCTTCGCACATCGCCGTTGCGATCACGCACTGCTCGTCGCCGGGCGCGCCAACCCGGCCCAGCGCCATCGAGAAGCCTCGCTCCGTATTGCTGCCCCGCCACGAGTCCGCCACGCGGAGGATGGCGGCGATCTCTTCGCGCGGCATGTCGCCGACCCGGCGCACTTCGGCCGTGTATCCGTTGCGCGCCACCCGCGACGCCATCTGGCGGACGTTGCGCATGGGGCGTCCGGAGAGGCTGAAATCGGCCACGTTGACGATTCCCTCGTCACCCAGCTCCAGGGCGGTCAGATCGCCTTCACGGCACCAGACCTCCGCGCCCAGCTCACTGCAGCCCATCACGGCGGGGGCCCAGGCATGCCGGGCCGCTTCGTCCAGGAAGGCCTGGATGGCCCCCGGCCACGCCTCTGGATCACCGAGCGGGTCACCGGCCGCCAGCATCACCCCAAACACCACGCGGTAGCAGACGCAGGACTTCCCGGTGGGGGACCAGATGACGCTCTTATCGTCACGGAGCGCGAAGTACCCCAGCGAGTCCCGGTCCCCATGCTTGCTCAGGAGCTGCCGGATCCGGTCTGCGTCCGCCTTCGTAAGCCGGCCCTTCGGCGCGGCGGGCCGCAGGAACAGGTAGGCGGTGACCACCAGGGTGAAGAGCCCGAGTGCGCTCGTCAGCAGGTGATAGCCGTCATTGCGCCCGTCAGAAACGAACCCGATGGAGCCCGAGACGCCACCAACCTCGGAGACGACATCTTCCAGACGTGCGAAGAACGAGTAGCTGCCGGCCAGCGTGCTGGCGGATAGGTAGCCGAGCCCGATCACGATGTCGGCCACCACGAGCCCGAGAAAAACCCAGAGGGCCAGCCAGCGGGTCCGCCGGTCCCCGACGGCATAGAAGTCGTTCCGGAAGAACAGCAGCGTGCCCAGCAGGATGGCGGCGACGACCGTGGTGGGGATGTGCGGTGCGCGAGTGTGCATGACGTGGATCGCGATGTCAAGAACCAGGAGAGCGGTGACTGCCTGCCACGCCCGGCGCTTTCGCCGGCGCAGCCCATGCGACAGCAGCAGCAGCAGCAGGCCCACGATGACGTCGGCGCTGCGGGCCGCGTTGGTCAGGGTCCCCGGAACGTAGGTGTTGATCCGGTGCAGCCGCGCGTGAAAACTGGGCGTAAAGATGGCGAGAACGTCGGAGAGCCCGATCAGGAAACAGAGCAGGCTGGCAACCAACGGAACCCACCGCCGCTGGCCCCGCTGGCTGTCCAGCCAGGGATGCTCAGAAATCTCTTCGCCACCGTCGGCGGTCGCCCGCCCGGCCGGCTCGGTGGTCTCGCTCTTGCTCATATCAAGGTTTTCCCAGGCCCCGGGTCACAGAAATTTAGGGTAGCCAGGAACGTCCGGCAGCGCTTACCAGCCCGCAATAATAGATATATCTGTTCCGAATTTAATGCCTCGCCTATACCTGGCCGCGCCCGCACATACCCCATGTCGTCGCCCCCCATGCCACGGTACCTCTAAATACGGCCCGGCGGGTGAAGCAGTTCAACGACCAGCGGAAGACGGGACAGCGGGCAGGTGGCCGGTCAGCGCGCGCCGTAGACGAGGCTCATGGCCTCCGCCCTCGTCCGGGCGCTGTTACGAAAGACCCCGCGAACGGCCGAGGTGACGGTCCTGGCGCCAGGCTTCCGCACGCCCCGCATCGACATGCACAGGTGCTCCGCCTCGATCACCACGATGACGCCCCGCGGCTCCAGGTTAGCCACCAGGGCGTCCGCGATCTGGCTGGTCATCCGCTCCTGTACCTGCGGCCGCCGGGCGTAGGTGTCGACCAGCCGGGCCAGTTTGGACAGGCCGGTGATCTGGCCCTTCTCGTTCGGGATGTAGCCGATGTGCGCCACGCCGAAGAACGGGACGAGGTGGTGCTCACACGTCGAGTACAGCTCGATGTCCCGGACGAGGACCATCTCGTCGTGGTCAGCGTCGAAGACCTTGGTCAGCACGTCTTCCGGCCGCTGGCGCAGCCCGGCGAACTGCTCCGCGCAGGCCCGGGCGACCCGGGCCGGCGTGTCAGCGAGCCCGTCCCGTTCCGGGTCTTCCCCGATGGCCAGGAGGATCTCACGGATGGCACGTTCGATGCGCGGCCGGTCAACCTCCGGCAGGATCTTCGCACCCATCGCCGGGCGCCCAGGGGGGACGGTACTCCGGCCGTCACCCGGCTGGCTCATGCTTTGTCGTCCGGGTGGCTCCCGTAGTCGTACGGCTGCCCAGGGCGGGGGAAATCGTGCGGCATACCCTCCGCGGGCCCTCCTGATCCTGGGGCGGTCCCGCTGGGAAGCTCCCCGGAACCACCATTCGGGGCGTAACCGACCGCCTGGCCGTTCCCCTGGATCGCCGAGCCGTTCTTGCTGTCCGAGGTGGCGGCCAGCGCGAGCTCCTTGGGCGTCTGCACGGGTGGCCGGTCCGACGGAAGCCGCTTGCCGTATCCGGTGTACGAGCCGCGCAGCGGCCGCTTCTGCACCGTGGCGAAGACCTCCAGAACTTCCTTACGGGACAGGGTTTCCTTGTCCAGCAGCTGGAGCACGAGCCGGTCGAGCACGTCGCGGTATTCGACCAGCACCTCCCACGCCTCATCGTGGGCCGACTCGATCAGCCGGCGCACTTCGTCATCGATGGCGGAGGCAATCTCCTCGGAGTAGTCCCGCGCGTGCGACCGCTCCATGCCCAGGAACGGCTCGCTGTCGCCGCTGCCGAACTTGCGCGCGCCGAGCTTCTCGCTCATCCCGTACTGGGTCACCATGCCGCGGGCGATCTCGCTCGCCTTCTCGATGTCGTTCGCGGCGCCGGTCGTGGGCTCGTGGAAGACGAGCTCCTCGGCGGTGCGGCCACCCAGCAGCATGGCCAGCTGGTCCCACATCTCGGCCCGGGTGACCAGGACCTTGTCCTCGGTCGGCAGCGCCTGCGTATAGCCCAGGGCGCGGCCGCGGGGGATGATCGTGATCTTGTGCACCGGGTCCGCGTTGGGCATCGCGTGCCCCACCAGGGCGTGGCCGCCCTCGTGGTAGGCGATGATCTTCCGCTCCTTCTCGGACAGGATCGCGCTCTTGCGCTGAGGACCCGCCATGACCCGGTCGATCGCTTCCTCCAGCGACGCCATGCTGATCTGCTTGCCGTTGGACCTCGCGGTCAGCAGCGCGGCCTCGTTGATCACGTTGGCCAGGTCGGCGCCGGTAAAGCCGGGGGTCCGGCGCGCGATGACATCCAGATCCGTGTCGGGCGCGATGGGCTTGCCGCGCGCGTGGACCTTAAGGATGCCCTTCCGGCCGGCCAGGTCGGGCTGGGCGACCATGATCTGGCGGTCGAAGCGCCCGGGGCGCAGCAGGGCCGGGTCGAGAATGTCGGGCCGGTTGGTCGCCGCGATCACGATCACGCCGCCCTTGGTGTCGAAACCGTCCAGTTCGACCAGCATCTGGTTGAGGGTCTGCTCGCGCTCGTCGTGGCCGCCGCCCAGCCCGGCGCCGCGGTGCCGGCCGACGGCGTCGATCTCGTCCACGAACACGATCGCGGGCGCGTTGGCTTTGGCCTGCTCGAAGAGGTCGCGGACGCGGGAGGCACCGACACCGACAAACATCTCGACAAAGTCCGAGCCGGAAATCGAGTAGAACGGGACGCCGGCCTCACCGGCGACCGCCCGGGCCAGCAGCGTCTTACCGGTGCCGGGCGGCCCGTAGAGCAGGACACCCTTGGGGATCTTCGCCCCGATCGCCTGGAACTTGGCCGGGCTCTGCAGGAATTCCTTGATCTCCTGCAGTTCCTCGATCGCCTCGTCCGCGCCGGCCACGTCGGCGAAGGTCGTCTTCGGCGTGTCCTTGGTGATCAGCTTGGCCTTCGACTTGCCGAAGTTCATCACGCGCGATCCGCCGCCCTGCATCTGGCTGAGGATCAGGAAGAAGAACAGGGCGATGATGATGTACGGGATGAAGGACTCGAGCAGGCTCCAGACCGAACTGCTGGACGGTATGGCGACCGTGTAGCCGTCCTTGAGCTTGCCCGCGTCGTACTGCTTCTGCAGCTCCTGCTGGAGGTTGAGGCCCTGCCCGCTGACCCAGTCGGCCTGATACTCCTTGCCGCTGTAGGTCGTCACCTGGATAGTCTGATTCTTGTCGGTGATCTTGGCCGACTTGACCTGGCCATGGTTGATGAGCGAGACAACCTGCGACGTGTCAGCTTGGGTGTAGGAGCTCCCGGCGTTAGCCAGGTTGAACAGCACGACCACGACCAGGACCGCGGCGGCAAACAGCCCCAACATGCGGAATGAGCGCTTAGAATCCATCGACGAGCGACCCCCTCGGCTAGGGCCGTTCCCTCCTGACCAGCTTCACATCCCGCCGACCTCCGGCGGGACCGCCTTGCCTGCTATCCGTGCGCGACCGGTCGTCCCTTAATGCCCCGGTTACGGACCACCAACGCCCAGCGGGACGCCTGAAGTGCGGGCGGCGGGACATGCCCGCGCGCCCCTCCAGCATCTCGCCTGGTCAACGCTTCCCTGCTTCGGTTCTGTTCCCCCCGTACACGTGCGGGGCGAGAGTCCCGATAAAGGGCAGGTTACGGTACCGCTCGGCGTAGTCGAGCCCGTATCCGACGACGAACTCATCGCCTATGTCGAAGCCGGTGTAGGCGACCTCGACGTCCCGCATCCCGGCGGCTCCGGGCTTCCGCAGCATCGTACACACGCGCACTGACGCCGGGCCGCGCGACTGGAGGTTCCCGACCAGCCAGGAGAGCGTCAGGCCAGAGTCGATGATGTCCTCGACGACGAGGACGTCACGGCCGGAAATATCGGTGTCGAGGTCCTTGAGGATGCGTACCACGCCCGACGATTGCGTCCCGAATCCGTACGAGGAAACCGCCATCCAGTCCATCTGCACCAGCAGGTGCATGGCCCGCGCGAGGTCCGCCATCACCATGATGGCGCCCTTCAGGACCCCGACGAGGAGCAGGTCACGGCCGGCGTAGTCCGCGTCAATGCGCGCCGCCAGCTCCCCCGCCCGCTGGCGCAGCCTGTCCTCGCTGATCAGCACTTCCTTCAGGTCTGTCCCCATGTCGCCCGCGTCCACGGCCACCCTCCCTGTCCCACCCCGGCACGTCGTTGGCGGCACCGGCCATAGGTCCGGAACCGGCCGGGCCGTCCCCGGCCAGAGCGCTGTCGCGGCTAAGCCGCAGCTGGCCATCCCGCCGGAGCCCGCGTACGCCGCCGGGGAGGTCGACCCATCGCTGCCCGCGCCATCTTGTCACCAGCGCCTCAAGCTGCTCCACGTGGCCCGCGGTCAACGCGCCGGCCGGGCAGCCCGCAGCGACCGCCGCACTGTGCAGCACCCGCGTGCGCAGAGCCGGCGGCAACGCGGCGAGGTGCTCGGTCAGCAAGCTAGTGTGCCCGGCACAGGCCCGTTCGGCTTCCATTTCCGCCAGCACGTCCAGGAAGTCGGCATCGGCGCGCAACTGTCCCGCGGTCCGGGCCAGCGCCTCGGCCACGCCCGGGCCCAGCGCCGCTTCCAGCACCGGCATCACCTCCTGCCGGACGCGCGCGCGGGCGAAGCGGGGGCTGGTGTTGTGCGGGTCGTCCCAGACCGGCAGGTCCAGGGCTGCGCACGCGGCCCGCGTCGTGGCCCGCCGTACATTCAGGAGGGGGCGGCGGTAGCGGTCGCGGCGGGCGGCCATCCCGGCCAGTGCCCGGGCACCCGACCCACGCGCCAGCCCGAGCAGAACCGTCTCCGCCTGATCGTCAAGGGTGTGGCCGAGCAGGATCGCGGCGGCGCCGGTGCGCTCGGCCGCGGCCGCCAGGGCGTCATAGCGGGCCGTGCGAGCGGCCGCCTCCGGGCCGCCCTGTTTCCCGTTTCGCGGCACGCTGATGGGCACGCACTCCACCGGGTCGAGGCCGAGCCGGGTGAGCGCGGCGGCCACGTCACGAGCGCGGTCAGCCGAGCCGGGCTGCAGCCCATGGTCGACGGTGACGCCGCCGGCGCGCAGCCGCTCGCGCGGCGCCACGAACGCGAGGGCGGCCGCGAGCGAAAGCGAGTCGGCGCCGCCGGAGCAGGCCGCCAGGACGAGGGAGCCGGAACCGAGGTCCCGCAGGCTATCCCGGACCGCGTTGCGGACGTCCGCGACCGCCGGGCTTGGCCCCATCGCGGCTACTGGCCGTCGGGCCAGAGACGGCGGTCTCCCTCGTCAGGGGCCGTCTCTTCGGCCCGATCGGCGGCGCCGGCCTCTTCCGGGTCCGTTTGCTGGGCGCTGTGCCAGGGGTTCGATGACTCTCCGGCCGCGGTTGCGTCGTCACCGGAGGAGGGTGACGTCCCCGAAGGGGACCCTGCCGGAGAGGGCGTGCCGACCGGAGGGGGCTCCGCCGGGGAGGGCTCCGCCGGAGAGGACTTGCCGGCCTGCTCGGGCGACTCGCCGAAGGCGGAATCGTCCGCCGCGTGGAAGGCGCTTCCGGTTTGCGGCACGTCCGCGGCCGGGGGTACCCCCGGGCCGGCCGGGACGTCCGCGGGCGGCGCGGGCTCGGTGACCGGCCCTACACTGGACGCGGGGCTCGTGCCGTTGACCGGCGCGGTCGGCGGCGGCGCGGCGGGGGCCTCGCTGGCGGGCTCGCTGACCGGCGCGGCGACCGCGGGCGGCGCGGCCGCGTAGGCGCCGGCGACCCGGGCAACCCACGCGCTTGGGTTGCTGATCTCGCTCATGGTCGGGATGGTCTCCGGTGACTCCCAGACCTTGTTAAAGCCGTCCATGCCGATCTGGTCGACCACCGCGCGGACGAACCGCGCCCCGTCCGCGTACTGACGCATCTTCAGGTCGATACCCAGGAGGCGCCGGATGGCCTGCTCGACCCGGCCGGCCGTCCTGCGCCGGGTGTTGAACCGTTCCCTGATCTCGGCCACGGACGGCACGACCTGCGGGCCGACCGCGTCCATCACGTAGTCGCCGTGCCCCTCGACCAGGGTCATCAGGGCGGTGAGCCGCCCGAGGATCTCCTTTTGCCGCGGCGTCTGGATGGCCTCGATGAGGCTCTCGCTGTCGCCGCCACGCACCGCCCCGGCCACCGCATCGGCCGCGGCCCGCAGCCGGCTGAGGATGGCCCCGGGGTCAAGGTCGGAGGCCAGCAGGAATTCCGTCATCTGGTCCTGGACGTAAGCGCGCAGCCACGGCACCGAGGTGAACTGCACCCGGTGGGTCTCCTCGTGCAGGCACACCCAGCGGCGGAAGTCGCTCGGATCCACGCCGAGCTCACGCTCGACCATTACGATGTTCGGCGCGACCAGGGTGAGACGGCCGACGGGCTCCTCGCCGTTGCTACCGGAGCCCGGCGGCAGGAATAGCTCGTACTGGCCGAGCACGCGGGACGACAGGTAGGCCAGGATCAGCCCGGCCTGCACGCCAGTGACCCGGGAGCCCACGCCCATCACCAGGGCGGACGAGTTGGCGGCCGGAGTGCGCTGGCGCATCTGCTCGGCCAGCGGGTCGAGGACGACCCGGAAACCGTCCACGTTGCCGCGGATCCAGCCGGCCCGGTCCACGACCGCGACCTGGCCCGGCGCGACCCTGCTCTGCAGGTGCGTGACCTCGCGCACTGGCCCCTCCACCGCGGCGGCGAGCTCACGGAGCTCCGCCACGGTCTGCCGCGCCTCAGCCAGGCTCACCTGAGGTCCCGGGCGCGCCCAACGGGCGCCGGTGGACACCGCCAGGTCCCAGTCGATCATCTGACCGTTATTCACCCTCCCACCGTACGTTGTGGCGCGCCGTGGTCGGAGCCCGGTGCTGTATTTCTGCCCGGTGCCGTGTTTGCCCGGGGAGACGACCCCCCGGAACCCCCCCGCTGCGCTGTGCTGGCCCGGGGGGGCGACCCCCCGGAACCCCCCCGCTGCGCTGTGCTGGCCCGGGGGGGCGACCCCCCGGAACCCCTCGCTGCGCTGTGCTGGCCCGGGGGGGGCGACCCCCCGGAACCCCTCGCTGCGCTGTGCTGGCCCGGGGGGGCGACCCCCCGGAACCCCTCGCTGCGCTGTGCTGGCCCGGGGGGGCGACCCCCCGGAACCCCTCGCTGCGCTTCGCGCCCCGCGGCGGTACTTCGCCGGCACACCGGCCACTCACCGGGCACAAGGCCCGGTTCGCTGGGCCGGTATGAGCGCCTCGCCGTAACCCGCGTCAGTGCTGCCGATAAAACCTTTCGAGTGCTGATCAGCGGCAGCCGCAGGAGGCGAGGGATGCGGCGGCGTTGTTGATGGTGTCGGCGGCGGTCTGCAGGGCGGCGGCCCTGGGGATATGAGCCGCGTTGAAGACGAATTCGAGCAGGCGGCCGTCGCTGTCGTAGGCGAAGCCGGCCAGCGCGGCCACCGTGGTGAGGTTCCCGGTCTTGGCCCGGACCACGCCGCGCGCCGGGCCGCCGATCGCGCCGAAGACACTCTGCCCGGCGGACAAGGTGCCCGAGAAACCGGCCACGGGCATTCCCGTGATCGCGGGGCGCAGCGTGGGATGCTGCGGCGACGCCGCGATCGTGAGCAGCCTGGCGAGCACGTCGGGAGCAATCTGGTCCTCCGGCGACAGCCCGCTCCCGTCCACCAGTTGCACGCCCGGTCCGGCGCCGAGCCGCCGCAGGACGGTCGCCTCGGCCGCGGCGGCGCCGGCAAATGACGCGGGATCCCCCGTCGCGATGGCGACGTGCCGGGCGAGGTTTTCCGCGATCACGTTGTTGCTTTCCGTCATCATCCACTCGACCGTGGCCGACAGCGCTGGCGAGCTGACCGAGCCCAGAACCGCGGCCTGGGCCGGCGCGGTCCCAGGCGACGGCGTCCCCTCGACCCGGATGCCGTCGCCCGCCAGGAAGCCCGCAAACGCCGAGACGGCCATGGAGACGGGATCGGCGGACCGCGGCCGGAAATTGACCGGGTCATCGGCGTCTTCCGGGGCACCGCCCGGGGTCAGGCGTCCCTGGTCGACCTCCAGCGAGGTGATCTGGGTGACGTCACCGCTGGTCACGTACGATTCGGGCCACCCCGGGGCCATGCCGGGCCCGGTATAGAGAGAAGTGTCATAGCTGAGCTGGACCCGGTGGCGGTGCTGCGCCTTGAGCGCGCTGGCCGCCCGGGCGGCCAGGTCTTTCAGCGTGGCGGGCTGCGGATAGTCCGACGACGGCACCGGCCCGGCCGCCAGCGTAGGGTCGCCGCCCCCCACCAGCACGACGCTGTTGCCCGGGCCGCTCACCACCCGCGTGCGGAACTGGGCCCCGGGACCGAGCACCTCGAGCGCCGCGATCGCGGTGGCGATTTTCTCGGTGGACGCCGGCGCGGTCATCTCGCTGCCGCCGCGGGAGTAGATGATGTTGCCCGAGGCATCGGCGACGACCGCGGCTACTCCCGGCCCCAGCGCGGATGAGGACAGCAGACTGGCCAGGGCGCTGCCCAGCCCGGAACTCGTGGGCATCGGGCCGCCGGTCGCGGTGGCCAGCACCGGGCTGGCCCCGACCTCGGGCCGGGCGGCCACCACGACGGGCTTGAGCAGGGCCAGCCGCGGCGGCAGCATGCGCGCGAGCACCACGCCGGCGGCCAGCGTGAAAACGTTCAGCATGGCCAGCGTGATCAAGGCCACGCTGCGCGTGCTGCGCAGCACCGTGCATCCACCTTCCCGAAAGAGGATTCTGGAACGAATCCGGTCTACCCGTGCGGGGGCATACCGGGGGACAATCGAGTCAACCATTTACCGCGCAAGGTGTGGGGGCAGCACTGTGGACTTCGACGTGATCATCGAGATCCCGAAGGGCCAGCGGAACAAGTACGAGATGGATCACGCTACGGGCCGGATCCGGCTGGACCGGATGCTGTTCACCTCGACCCGGTATCCCTCCGACTACGGCTTCATCGAGGGCACCCTGGGCGACGACGGCGACCCGCTCGACGCGCTGGTCATCCTGGACGAGCCAACCTTTCCCGGCTGTGTGATCAGCTGCCGGGCCATCGGGATGTTCCGGATGCGGGACGAAAAGGGCGGCGACGACAAGGTCCTCTGCGTGCCGGCGAACGATCCCCGGTGGGAGCACCTGCGCGACATTCACCACGTCTCGGCGTTCGACAAGCTGGAGATTCAGCACTTCTTCGAGGTCTACAAGGACCTCGAACCGGGAAAGTCTGTTGAGGGCGCAGCCTGGGCCGACCGGGCCGCCGCCGAAACGGAAATCGAGGTGTCCCGCAAGCGCGCGGGGGCTTCGGACTACTAGCCGCGGTGGCCGCTGTCGCCGCCCTGAGGGCTTTCCGCTAAGGCCGGACCGCGCCGATCGGGTCACCCGGCGCGTAGATGCTATCGATCCGCACGTCGACCCCGGTGTAGGGCGCGTCGACCATGTCGCCGCCGCCGATGTAGATACCGACGTGATGAATCGTGGCTGGCTCACCGTTGTTCGTCGCATAGAAGAGCAGGTCGCCGCGCTCCAGGCTGCCGAGCGGCACCTGCACCCCTTCGACCCACTGATCACCCGTGTAGTGCAGCAGCGCGACGCCCACCTGGGCCCAGGCAACCATCGTCAGCCCCGAGCAGTCGTAGGTGTAAGGGCCCGCACCGCCCCACTGGTAGGGACGGCCGATCTGGCTGAGCGCCCAGTCGGCTGCGATGTTGCCCTGCTGGGAGCTGGCCGCGGAATTGGGGAACGAGACGGCCAGGCCGGGCGAGGAACTGCCGGGTGACTCGGCCCCTTGCTGGGCCGCCGCGGCCGCCGGCGCGGCGAGGGCGGCCTGGCGCTTCGACGCGAGTTACTGCTCCGCAGTCTTCGCGTTCTGCAGCAAGCCGGACAGCTGGGTGGTCACCGACTTGGTGCTCTTGACCGCCGCGAGCTGGCGGGCCACGGCCGCCTGGATGGCCGTCTTAAGCGCTGCCGCCTGGCGCAGGTCCGAATGCTTCTGCCTGAGCGCCGTCCTGGCCTCGGACCGGAAGACCCCGGCGACCACGCTGTCCGCGCTGTTGTTCGCCAGGATGTCGGTCCCGCGGGTGGCGAATTCCTCTGCCAGGCCGACCTGGTTCAGGTAGGCCTGCACGCCGTGCGCGTCGCCCAGCATCGCCGCCATGGGATCAAAGCCGCCCTCAGTCTCGAATTCCTTGGCCGCCAGGTTGACCAACTGGCGCTGGCTGCTCTTCTGCGCGGCTTCGGCCTGCACGAGATTCTTCACCGCGGTGCTATAGGCGGACTCCGCCTGCTGTTCCGCGACGACTGTCTTGTCGTAGTTCTCGGTCAGGATTTCGGCCTGCGTTTCCAGGTCGGTCAGCTTGGCGTCGGCCGCGGCAAGCTTCTCCTCCTGCTTGCCGAGCGCGGCCGCACCCTGATCAACCTTGTTCTGTGCCGCCTGGACCTGACCGGCGCTCGGCACGGGATTGTCGTCAAGTTGCGCGCGGGGCGGCGCCGCCATCAGCCCGGCCGCCATCACCAGACCGCACCCGGCCAGCGCCCATGCGGTCCTGGGCACCCTGAAGTAACCCCCCGGCCCGTCAGCCATTCCGTCCCCCGGAAATGATCAAGAGTCCCCGATATTCGCTTGTGAGAGACTTAATGTAATCGTTCGACTGCAAAAAGTGACGAAAATCGCTTCGTGGCGCGCCCCGGCACCGCCACGGCCAGATGACAGTGCTCCCGCACACACATTCCGTCTGCGGATAGTCCACACTTAGAAGGCACAAGGAAAGCGAGGAGGGACCGGTGGAAAACGCCGGAGAGGTGCTCGGGCGGGCGCCGCTGTTCGAGGCGCTCGACGAAGACGGCTCGCGCGAACTTCGGCAGACCATGAGCCAGCTCAAGCTGCACCGCGGCGAACGGCTCTTCGACGAGGGCGACGGCGGCGACAGTCTCTACGTGGTGCTCGACGGCAAGATGAAGCTGACGCGCGCGGCCGGTGACGGCCGGGAGAACCTGCTGAGCGTGATCGGCCCGGGCGAGATGTTCGGCGAGCTTTCGCTGTTCGATCCCCGGCCGCGGACGTCGAGTGCCAGCGCCGTCACCGATGTGACGCTGGCCGTGCTGCCGCACGATTCGCTGCTGCCCCTGCTGCGCAAACGGCCGGAGATCTCGCTGCACATGCTGCGGGCACTGGTACAGCGGCTTCGCCGCGCCAACGACGTGACCGCAGACCTCGTCTTCACGGATGTTCCCGGGCGCGTCGCCAAGGCGCTGCTCGACCTGGCGGAGCGATTCGGCCAGCAGACGGACGAGGGCCTTCAGGTTCACCACGACCTGACCCAGGAAGAGCTCGCGCAGCTCGTCGGGGCGTCGAGGGAGACGGTCAACAAGGCGCTCGCGGACTTTGCCGCCCGGGGCTGGCTGCACATCTCGGCCCGATCGGTCCTTATCGTCGACGCCGAACGCCTGCGCAAACGCGCCCATTAGCGTTCAACCGAGCGGCACGGCCGTCCCCGCGCCCCCGGTAACCGCGAGTCCATCTCCGCGGCCCGGTAACCGCGGATCCCGCTCGCCGCGGGCGGCGAGATAGTCCAGTTGCGCCTGGACGGACAGCTCGGCGAACCGGCGCACGCCCGGGTCGACGTCGTGGTACACGCGGGCCACGATCTCCTGGGCCGTCGTATCGCCCGCCGCCAGGGCGGCGCGCACCTCCGCCAGCCGCTCGGCCCGGTGCTCGATGTAGTACGCGAGGGTCGACGACGGGTCGGAGAGCAGGGGACCGTGACCGGGCAGCAGAACCCGCACCGACGCGGTGTCCGCCAGTGCCTTCATCACCTCCAGCGTGCGCAGGTAGTCGGCGAGGGACCCGCCGCCGGCGATGACGGTCGTGCCGCGGCCAAGCACCGTGTCCCCGGTGAGCAGGGCACCGTCCTCCGGGAGCAGCAGGCTCAGGGAGTCCGCGGAATGGCCCGGGGTCCCGATGACGTGCACCTCACAGCCGGCCACCGTCACCACATCGCCGCCGGTCAGGCCCTCACTGCCCAGCCGGTGAGCCGGATCGGCCGCGCGCACCGGCGCCCCGGTCAGGGCGGCGAGCCGCCGCGCCCCGGCCGAATGATCGCTGTGCCCGTGGGTCAGCAGGATCTGCGCCACCCTGCGGCCCGCCTCCGCGACCCGGTCCATGACCCGGCGTAGATGACCCTCGTCCTCGGGCCCGGGGTCGAGGACCACCGCGGACGATGACCCCGGGGCGGCGATCAGCCAGGTGTTCGTGCCCTCCAGGGTCATCGGCGACGCGTTGGGCGCGAGGACACAGGTCGCAAGCGCAGTGCCGGAGCCGTCAATCGTCATCGCGGGCGTCCTGATCGTCTGGGATGGTCAGCCACGCCTGATCGCCGGTGAACGTGACCACGGGCCGCCGGGGCACGATCCGCCGCCGGGCCGCGAGCAGCGCGGCCACGTCAGGCTCGGCCGCGAGCTCTCCCAGCGTGATCGCGGTCGGCGGCATCAGCATCAGCTCGCCGGCATCCGCCGCGGCGAGCGCGGCCGGCGGGCGCAGCCACGCAGCCAGGTCCGACTCGCCGGCACCGCCCAGAGCGCGCTGGCCCTCCGGCAGCCGGGCCACGAAGAACCTGGTGTCGTAGCGCCGTGGCTCCGCCTCCGGCGTGATCCACCGCGACCAGGGAGTGAGCAGGTCACTGCGAAGCACCAGGCCCCGGCGGATGAGGAGCTGAGCGAGCGAGAGCGTCCCGTCCGCCAGCGCCTGCCGGTCGGCTTTCCAGGCGTCGCCCGACGTGTCGCCCACCGCCGTGTCCGCCGACGGGCCTGCCAGCAGCACCCCGCACTCCTCGAACGTCTCCCGCACCGCCGCCCGGATCAGGGCCTGGGCGCCTGCGGCGGACCGGCCGAGGGCCGGGGCGAACTGGTCCGGGAGTGGGCCGGCCCAGCCGTGGCCGCCTTCGGCGTCGCTGGCATCGACGCTGCCGCCGGGGAAGACGTACGCGCCGGGCGCAAACGCCATCGATCGCTGCCGCCGCAGCATGTATACCTCGGCGGCCGGCCCCGCTACCAAACGGACCAGAATGACAGTGGCCGCGTCGCGGGGCACCACGGGGGTCAGCCGCCCCTCGAGGATGTCACGGGCCCGGGCCGCGACCTTACCTGGAACTCGCAGCCGGTTCAGGCCCCGCTCCCCCCGCCCGTTCCGGCGCTGCCCACCTCGGCGATCAGCTCGACCTCGACCGGCGCGTCCATCGGCAGGACCGCCACCCCCACCGCACTGCGGGCATGCTTGCCCGCGTCCCCGAACACCTCGGTCAGCAGATCGCTCGCCCCGTTCACGACCTGAGGCTGGCCGGTGAAGCCAGGCGCACTGGCGACGAACCCGGTGACCTTGACGATCCGCGTGATCGCGGACAAGCCACCGGCGGACGCGGCCGCCGCGGCGAGGGCGTTGAGCGCGCACGCGCGGGCCAGCGCGACGGCCTCTTCGGCGGTTACGGCCTCACCGACCTTGCCGGTGGCCAGCAACTTGCCGTCAGCCAGGGGCAACTGCCCGGCGGTGTAGACGAGCATGCCGGTCCGGAGGGCGGGAACGTACGAGCCGGCCGGGGTGGCGACCGGCGGCAGGGTGAGGCCCAGCTCGGCGAGGCGTTCCTCGGGCGTGCTCACCGCGCCGCCCGGGTGCTGATGGTCATCCCTTCGGCCGCTTCAGGTAGGCGATCAGCTGTTCGGGGTTCGGGCCCGGGATGACCGCCACGAGCTCCCATCCGTCGTCGCCCCAGTTGTCCAGGATCTGCTTGGTCGCGTGCACGAGCAGTGGCACGGTCGCATACTCCCACTTCTCCATGGAGATGACCTTAGCGGCTGGGCGGCGGCTACTCCGGCGTGGGCTCCCCGGCGGCGTTGGCCTCGCCAGTCGCCAACGGCTTCCGGGCCACAGTTGGGGTGCGCGGCTTGCGCTCCCCGGTGGCCCGTGGCCTCCGTGGCCCGGCCGACCTGGTCTTCCCGCTGTTGCCGCCGGCACCGTTCGGCGTCGCGGAGCCCGCTGGGCCCGCCGTGGCATCCGCGGCCCCGGGGCCCGGGTCGGTGACGCTTCCGGTTTCGCCCACCGTGGTACGGGGGAGGTCCGCCGCCGCGAAGTCGGTCGCGGCGGGGAATTCCTGGGTCGTCTCGGCCGCCGATGGCATCCGGGGGGCGGGCGGAGCCTCAGCGACCGGCGGAGGTTCCGGGACCGGCGCGACGTCCGGTGCTGGCTCGACCTCCGGGACCGGCGCGATGTCGGCCGGCGGCTCCACCGCAGGGGCCGGCGGAACGGCGGCCTCGCCCAGCTGCGGGACCGGGGCCTGGTCGAGTTCCGGCACGTTGGCCATGGAGATCTCGGCCTCGGCCTCGGCCACCTCGGCGTCACCGAGATCCTCTGGCTCCTCGGCCACTTCCGGCGCCCGCGGCGGGCCGGGGGCCATCTTCTCGAAGAACCGCAGCAGCTCCACCGGTACCGGCATGATGAGCGTGCTGTTGCGCTCACCCGCCACCTCGACCATCGTCTGCAGCAGCCGCAACTGGAGCGCCGCCGGGTCCCGGGCCATCACGTTGGCGGCGGCCGCGAGGCGCTTGGATGCCTGGTACTCACCGTCCGCGGTGATGATGCGCGCGCGCCGTTCCCGTTCGGCCTCGGCCTGACGGGACATCGATCGCTTCATCCCCTCCGGCAGCGAGACGTCCTTCACCTCGACGCGCTCGACCCGGATCCCCCAGGGGCCCTCGGTCGGCTCGTCGATGATGCGCCGCAGCTCCCGGTTGACCGATTCGCGCTCGGCCAGCAGCTGGTCCATCTCGGACTGGCCGATGATGGACCGCAGCGAGGTCTGCGCCTGCTGCGCGATCGCGAACATGTAGTCCTGCACGTTGACCGTGGCCTTGATGGGATCCACGACGCGGAAGTACACCACCGCGTCTACCCGGACGCTCACGTTGTCCCGGGTGATGCCGTCCTGAGCGGGCACGGTCATGGCCACGATCTGCATGTTGACTTTCTGCATCCGGTCGCCGATCGGGCGCAGGTACGTCAGCCCGGGTCCCCGCACCTCGGGCAGGACCCGCCCGAAGCGGTACACGATGCCCTTCTCATACTGCTGGACCACTCGGAAGGTGCGGCCGGCCGCGATCAGGCCGGCGATCACGAGTATCACGATGATGACAACGATTGCGGCCACCAGGATCACCTCTCTCTACCCCCAGCCTAATAACGAGAGATACCTCACGCGCGACAGGAGGCCCGCCGTAAGAAGTGTCGGGGCGGAGATAGCCTCGCAATGATGAGATCACGGGACACCGACTGGGAAGGCGTGCGGCTGCACGTCGTCACGGGTAAGGGAGGCACGGGCAAGACGACCGTCGCTGCCGCCCTGGCTCTCGCGTTGTCTTATGACGGCCGGCAGGTGCTCCTCATCGAGGCCGAGGGGCGGCAGGGTATCGCGCGGCTCTTCGACTGCCCCCCGCTGCCCTACGCCGAGCGCAAGGTCGGCATCGGGATCGGCGAGGACGGGCGGCCGGGCGGCGATCTCTACGCGCTAGCCGTCGATCCCGAGGGCGCGCTGCTGGACTACCTCGAGATGTTCTATGGCCTTCGTCACGCCGGCCAGGCGCTGACCCGGCTGGGGCTGGTCGACTTCGCCACGACGATCGCGCCCGGCCTATCCGATGTGCTCCGGACGGGGAAGGCCACCGAGGCGACCCGGCGCCAGGCCGGCGGCCGCGACGTCTATGACGCCGTGGTCATGGACGCGCCGCCCACCGGACGGATCGGCCGCTTCCTCAACGTCAGCGTCGAGGTGTCGGGCCTGGCCAAGGTCGGCCCCGTGCGCGCACACGCCGACAGCGTGGCCCGGGTGATCCGGTCCCCGCAGACCGCCGTTCACTTCGTCACCACCCTGGAGGAGATGCCGATCCAGGAAACCCTGGACGGCCTGGCGGAAATGCGCGGCCTCGGTATCCAGGTGGGCGGGATCTTCATCAACATGGTCCACCCCGATGGCCTGGAGGAAGCACACCTGAAGGCGGCCGCGGAGGGGCGCACCGACGAGGCGGAGATCGCCCTCGGGCTCAAGGCGGCCGGGCTGGCCGACGCCCAGACCCTCGCTGCGGGGCTGGCCATCGAGCTGGCGGAGCACGCACGCAACGTCGCGCTGCAGGAGCGCGAACGGCGTGAGCTGGCCGCCGCGGGCCAGCCGCGCTATGAGCTTCCGGCCATTACCGACGGGATCGACCTGGGCGGACTGTACAAGCTGGCCGAGGTGCTCCGGGATCAGGGGGCGGCCTGATGGATGGGCGCGTGATGACTGGCTTGCGCCCGTGGTACCGGACAGCCCGATGAACCAGCCGTCCGTGCCGCCCCGGCTCGATGCCGATGCGCTGATCGACGACCGTCGGACGCGGATCATCGTCTGCTGCGGGTCCGGCGGTGTCGGCAAGACGACCGCCGCGGCCGCGATCGGCCTGCGGGCCGCCGAGCGAGGGCGGCACGTGGTCGTGCTGACCGTGGATCCGGCCCGCCGGCTGGCCCAGGCGATGGGCCTGACCTACCTGGACAACACCCCACGGCCGGTGGACACGGGCCTGTCGTCGGGCGGCAGCCTGCACGCCATGATGCTGGACATGAAGCGGACCTTCGACGAGATCGTTGAGGCCCACGCGGACCCCGACCGCGCCGCGCAGATACTGGCCAACCCGTTCTATCAGTCCCTGTCGTCCAGCTTCGCCGGTACGCAGGAGTACATGGCCATGGAGAAGCTGGGCCAGCTGCACCGCACCGACGAGTGGGACCTGATCGTCGTCGATACGCCCCCGAGCCGGTCCGCCCTCGACTTCCTCGACGCGCCGCAGCGGCTCGGCCGGTTCCTCGACGGCCGGCTGATCCGGCTGCTGACCGCCCCGGCCAAGCCTGGCCGCGCGTATCTGAAGATGCTGAACGCCGGCTTCTCGCTCGTGACCGGAACGCTCACGAAGGTGCTCGGCGCCCAGGTACTCAAGGACATGCAGACGTTCGTCACGGCCTTCGACACCATGTTCGGCGGCTTCCGCGAGCGGGCCGAGACGACCTACCGCCTGCTCCAGACACCGGGAACAGCCTTCATCGTGGTCGCGGCGCCCGAGCCGGATGCGCTACGGGAAGCCTCGTACTTCGTCGAGCGGCTAGCCGGGGAACGCATGCCGCTGGCGGGCCTGGTCCTGAACCGGGTGCATGTACCCGCCGCGACCCGGCTGTCCGCGGCCCGCAGCATCGCCGCTGCGGAAACGCTCGAAAATCACGAGATGCCGAACGGCACGGTGGAAAACGGCACTGCGGAAAACGGCACTGCGGAATCGGCCAGTCCTGCACGCTATGCGCTCGCGGCCGGGGTCTTGCGGCTACACGCGGAACGGATGCAGTTGGCGGTCCGGGAACGGCGGGTGGCCGAGCACTTTACGGCGGCTCATCCCACCGTTCCCGTCGTCGAGGTGGCTGCGCAACCCGAGGACGTCCATGACCTCGAGGGCCTGCGCGCCATTGGTATGGGCCTCGCCAGCCAACCGGCAAGCGGTTAGCGGTTCAGCTCGCCACCAGGTCGTCAACGTCCTGCTCGTAGCGCTCACGAGCCTGCTCGAGCAGCTCACGCCAGGACTTGACGTCCGGCCGCCGCCGCAGCAGGGCACGGCGCTCCCGCTCGGTCATCCCGCCCCAGACGCCAAACTCGATGCCGTTGTCCAGCGCGTCGGCCAGGCATTCGGTCCTGACCTGGCAACCCCGGCAGATCAGCTTGGCTCGGTTCTGCGCTGCGCCCTGGACAAAAAGCTCGTCCGGGTCGGTTCCTTTGCAGGCGGCGCGTGTGGTCCAGTCAGTGATCCACATGTGCCCACTCCTTTTGATCGTCGCGTACTGCGTACTTGGACGGTCGCTGGCTCGATGGCGGTTGCTTGCGGTCCGGCTCCGCGGCTGCGGGACCGGGTTACCGGTTCGTGATAAAGCAACATACGGAAGCCGCGGGGTAGCTGCCAAGGCCCCGGTGTGCCCATTTACGGAATAGTCCTCTTGGGCCATACCGGGTGGGGTGGCTAGTCACCTTCGGACGCCATTGGCTCCTCTGGGTGATGGACGGCAGCTTAGACGCTTTCGTCCGATTTAGGAGAACCCGCAGCTTACGGCGTCTTTATGCGAGGCGTGGGGTAGGTGCGCCGCTCGGGACGTACCCTGATGCCGTGCTGTCAGCCGAAGTAGCAAATAAAACGGGTACCATAGGCCGCCTCATCTCGATCTCGGCGGTGGGCGGTGTCATCGCGGCTGCCATGGCCCTGCCCGTCATCGCAACGACTGGCGTGGTCCTGCGTGACCAGGCGAACGAGGCGGCCGGGCCCACCGCGGCGAGCGTCGGTGATATCCCGCAGCGCTCGGAGATCCTGGACGCCAACGGTCACCTGATGGCGTACGTCTACGGCGTGGACGGCGGGCCCGGCGCCTCGGCCTCCGGCATTGACCGGCAGCCGGTCAGTTACGCCCAGATCTCGCCGGTCATGCGGCAAGCGGTCGTGGCCATCGAGGACAACCGCTTCTGGCAGGAGGGCGCCCTGGACGTCAAGGGCACCCTCCGCGCGCTGGTCAACGACCTGCAGCACAAGGCGGTGCAGGGCGGTTCCAGCATCACCCAGCAGTACGTCAAGAACATGCTGATCCTCTCGGCGCCCAACGCGCAGCAGGCCCAGGCCGCCTACCAGGAGACGCTGTCCCGGAAGCTGCACGAACTGCGGCTGGCCATCACCGTCGCGCACCAGCAGTCCAAGCAGCAGATCCTCGCCGGGTACCTGAACGACGCCTACTTCGGTAATCTCGCCTACGGCATCGAGGTGGCGGCGGAGACCTACTTCAACACCTCCGCCGCGAAGCTCACCCTTCCCCAGGCCGCCCTGCTGGCCGGGATGGTGGAGAATCCGACCGGCTATGACCCGTTCACCAATGCCTCCATGGCCATGGCGCGCCGCAATACGGTGCTGGCCAGAATGGTCCAGACCGGCGTGCTGAGCAGCACGACAGCCGCCGCAACCGAGAAGCAGCCCCTGGGCGTGCAGGACGGGGTACCCGAAAACGGCTGCACGCAGAACATGGCCGGCTCAGCGGCGTTCTTCTGCAATTACGTGGAGCAGGTGGTACTGCAGGACCCGTCGATCGCAAAGACCACTGCGGACCGGGCCAAGCTGCTCGCCACCGGCGGCCTGAAGATCTACACCACGCTGGATGAGAAAGACCAGAACGCGGCCAATCTAGCGGTCAATTACACGCTGCCGGAGTACAGCCACGTCTACAACCCCAACGGCAACGCGGACACCGAGGTGATGGTGCAGCCGGGCACCGGCGAGATCAAGGCGATGGCGGAGAACCGGAAGTACGGCGAGAACGATACGACGATCAATTACGCCGTCAACTCCAACTACGGCGGCAGCAGCGGCGTCCAGACGGGTTCGTCGTCCAAGCTGTTCACGCTCGTCAGCGCGCTGGAGCAGAACATTCCGTTCGGCTTCACCGCCACCGTGCCGGACAGTACGACCGTGCAAGGGTTCACCAACTGCGCGGGGCAGCCGCTCACCCAGGGTTTCCCGGTGCAGAACGACGAGAACTCGACCAGCGGATCAACCACGTACAGCCTTTACGCGGCCACCGCGCAGTCGATCAACGTGTTTTTCGCCGAGCTCGAGCAGAAGGTCGGGCTGTGCAATGTGGTCAAGACGGCCGCGAATCTCGGGGTGACCTGGGCGGACGGAACCCCGCTGCTCAAGGCGCCCAAGGGCGGGGTCTCAGCCGACAACATCACATCCTTCACGCTCGGCTCGGTCACGGTCTCGCCGCTGAGCATGGCCGCCGCTTACGCGACGATGGCCGCGCGCGGCAAGTACTGCGCCCCGGTGGCGATGACGCGGATCACCACCGAGACCGGCGCGTCACTGCCGATCCCGTCGGCGACCTGCCGTCAGGCCATCTCCCGGCAGGTCGCCGACGCGGTCAACTACGTGCTGCAGGGCGTGCTGAACTTCCCCGGCGCGACCGGCGCCGGGCTCGGGCTCAACCAGGTGGCAGCCGGCAAGACCGGCACCGCGAACAACTCCGAGTACGCCGCGTTCGGCGGCTACACGGCCAATCTGGCCGCCTACGTGTCGGTTTTCCACCCCGCCGATCCCGGCAACAACCTGATGCTCGCCCCGGTGAACAGCTGCTATGAGCAGCAGGGCGGTGCCCTCGCCTGCGACAGCGAGATGTTCGGCGCGGACGCGCCCGGCCATACCTGGCAGCTCAGCTTCGAGCACGCCAACCTCGGGCCGGACGCGGGCTTCGTTCCCGTCCCCGGCGACAGCCCGCTGATGAGAATGGGCAATGGCCAGAGCGCGCCGCGGGGCGGTAAGGGAAAAGGGAACAAAGGGGGCGGCGGAAACGGCAACGCCAACGGGAACGCCAACTGCGTCTTCTTCTTCTGCAGCGGCGGAGGTGGCGGCGGAAACGGCGGCGGCG
>Ga0181538_10000954_pt1 | contig 33802 bp, 34 predicted proteins | sample PEATcosm2014_Bin_40_FD_119773 | JGI IMG/M metagenome (GOLD analysis project Ga0181538, IMG submission 119773) | Peatland microbial communities from MTU Mesocosm Facility, Houghton, MI, USA - PEATcosm2014_Bin23_30_metaG | ecosystem: Environmental > Terrestrial > Soil > Wetlands > Peat | place... | reverse complement strand
CGTATGCGTCTGAGCGGCCACGTCTAGTTTCTGCCGCTGGATTATGAAATCATGGCGGGATGGAAACATCAAAGACTGGATCGAGCCGGCGGCGTTGGACTTCAAAACAGCGGCAAGGATTGCTGGCGCGTTTTCACAAAAGCCAATTAACGCAATCCGAGTTTGCCACCCAGCACGGCGTCGGGCTTTCCACCCTGAGCAAATGGTTGCGCTTGGAACGTGAAGCGCCTGCCCCAAAGGTGAAGTTTCAAGAGGTGCGGTTGCCCAGCCCTGCCTCACGCTGGCCGGTCGAAGTCGTCAGCCCACAAGGCTGGATCGTGCGACTGCAAAACGGCTCGGATGTGAAGCCCTTGCCCGAACTGTTACGGGCGCTGCCATGTTGAGCATTACCAGCGCTACGCGAGTGCTGGTGGCCACCACGCCGGTAGATTTGCGGGGGAGCTTCAACCGGCTTTACAGCCTGGTCGTGGAGCAGCTTAAAGGTGATCCGTTGTCCGGGCACCTGTTCGTATTCACCAATGGGCGACGGAACCGGATCAAGGTGCTTTACTGGGACGGGTCAGGTTTGTGGGTTTGTGCCAAGCGATTGGAACAAGGACGATTCACTTGGCCGGTGAGTGAAAATGGCCAGATAGATTTACGAGGCGAAGAGTTCAGTGCATTGATTCACGGGCTGGAAGTTCGGTCGAAAAAGAACTGGTATCGTCGCTAAAATATATTTGACAAATCTTTCGCCACCTTGAAACTTTTTTCTGCGGCGTGTGTCTATCAATGCGAGCTGATGAATACCGACACCACGCTGCTTCAAAAGGTAGATGAGTTGAGTGCGCGTGTCGTCGCGTTGGAAACGGAGAACCGGCTGCTGCGTCAAAAGCTCGACCAATATATCCGCCACTACTTCGGTGGTCAGCGCAACGAAGGTTTGGACAAACACCAACTGGAACTTTTGCTGCAAGGTTTGCCCAACGTCATCACACTGCCAGCAGCAGAACCCACGACCCTTACGGCTACGCGCAATGGTGTGGCACATCCGGTTAGGCGAATGCTGGTCGAGGACAAGCTGGAGACACAGGAGATCGTGATTGAGCCGGTAGAAGTCCAAATACACCCCGAGGGCTGGAAAAAAATCAGCGAAGAACGCACCAGCCAACTGGACTGGGTGGCACCCAAAATCATCAAACGAGATTTTATCCGTCCGCGTTATGTGAAACAGGAACGGTTCGCCCTGGCACCACTGCCACCACAGCCGATTGAACAAGGCATGGTGGGGCCGGGCTTGCTGGCGCAGATTCTGGTCAGCAAATATGAATATCATCAACCCCTTTACCGGCAGGAGAAAATGTTTCGCCAGCAGTTTGGGGTGGAACTGAGTCGCAAGACGATGGGCTGTTGGGTGGAACAAGCCGCCGAGTTGTTGAAACCGGTGTATCGGGCAATCAAGGAAGATTTGCTCGCGGGCAATTACCTGCAAGCCGACGAAACCCCGATTCGATATTTGGACCCGGATGTGAAGGGAAAAGGCCAGCAAGGGTATCTCTGGGTTTACAGCCGGCCAAAAAGCGATGTGCTGTTTGAATGGCGCGTGAGCCGAGCCCGTGCCGGCCCGGAGGAATTTCTAAAAAACTTCCGTGGCAAACTCCAGACCGACGGTTATGGGGCATACGAATCTTTGGCAAAACAACGGAGTGATCTGACTCTGGTTGGTTGCTGGGCTCATTCAAGGCGGGGTTTTCACGAAGCGTTGGCGGAGACCAAGACAGCGGCGTGGTTTGTGCGGCAGATCGCACAGCTTTACGCGGTGGAAAAGAAACTGCGCGAGCAAAAGGCGGGACCGGCACTGCGACAGGTGATGCGGGCTTGGCAATCGCAACCGGCATTGACTCGGCTGCACCGGGCAATGGAGTTGATACGGAGAAAGACCTTGCCACAAGGGTTGTTGGGACAGGCGATTGATTACACCCTGAAACGCTGGGAAGCACTTTCGCAGTTTATTGCCGATGGAACTTTGGAGATAGATAACAATTTAATCGAAAATGCGATTCGGCCCAGCGCACTTGGAAAGAAAAACTGGCTGTTCATCGGGCATCCTGAAGCTGGTGAACGCAGCGCAGTGATTTACACCCTGTTGGGCAGTTGTCGGCGGCACGGCCTCAATCCGTTCGATTATCTGAAAGATTTGTTCACCCGATTGCCAGCGGCCAAGATTACACAGATCAAGGAGTTCACGCCAGCGACCTGGGGCATGGCAAAAGTGAAGGACCAAGTAGTCGCTCAGGCAGCTTGAGATTTTGCGATATGTTTCATTATTATTGAGAGCGTATCGCCGAAGGGATGTTGGTCGTAATGCCACGAGGGCCTGTATCCCGCCATTCATAGGACCATTTGAATGCCGCCACCGCAGCGCTGTCGCGTTTGGGGTCCGCATTATTCAAAACGCCTTGGGGATCGGCTGAGCTGGCGTGAGGGCCTTGGCCGAGAAGATTTGAGGTCATGTGGAAACACCAACTGACATTGCCCTGTTTTTCAGTGATGTTTTTCAATGCGTTGCCGAATCCCCGTTTGTCATCGCCCGTGACCCCGTCGAACAGCTTGCCGTAACGGTTCGGATCTTCCTTGGCATCCTCGTCAAACCAGCGCCGCCACCAGACCTCGGTGATGTTGACCGGGGCTTTGTCCGCGATGGGTTTATACTGCGAATTCCAGATTTTTCTCATCGCCTTCGGATTGTCGCCGATGCCGCCATAAGCCGGGTAGATGTGGACTGCATAACCGATATTGGTGCCGCTGACCGTCTTTTTGGCAAAGCCCTTGTAATTGCTCTGCCAGGCCAGGCCGGGAATCCAGATGATGTTGTCCGCCCCGTTGGTTCGGATGACATCCACCACGGGCTGCAGCCATTTAACCAGCCCGTCACTGTACTTCTGCCCGTCCATGCCCCAGGAACCGTTCGCCGCCTGCGCCTGCACCGGTTCATTGCACAATTCAAACTGGAGATTGGCCTTGCTCTTCAACGCGGGATGCGACGAAAAGAAGTTCCAGACCTGGATCATTTTTGCCTGCAATTCCGGCGTGGTGGACTTCACGGGACAGCCGAGGGGCAGAAGAATCACATAGACACCGTGTTGCCCGCAATAGTCGGTGAAGGGGACCAGGACGTTATCGGTCCATTGCTGCAATCCGGCCAGGTTCACATTGGTGGCGGTACCCGGCTCGAGGTCGGCCCCCATGCCGAGCCGGACCTGATTGAAATACCAGCCGTGTGGGTATCCATACAGCGGCGTATGCGTCGTGAAAGTATCGACGATGGCTTCGAGGTATCGCAATTCGCCCGGGTAATCCCCGTATTTCCAGAATTTGCCCCGGCCGCAGTGCCAGGGCTCCGCCGGTTGATGCCAGCCGTGCAACTGGACAGCATGGCCGTTCGGGTCCTGCAATTGGCAACCCACCACCGTCAACTTCGGAGCCTCCGCCCCGGCCGCCGCAACCCCGAGGGCAATTGTGTGCAAGGCGACAATCAGGATGGTTGCGACCTTGCGCATGAAGATCAATATGAACATATGAGCAGGATTTTACAAGTCAGAGTGGGAATCCTTTGTAACATAATACTCCGTGCATGAGTACGCTCGAAAGTGATCATCTGGGGATAACAGAAATGAGCGTAGAAGCTCAGGCGGATACGCTCTCTCCGCTTGCTCCTGTTGAATCTTCCGGTTCATTTGTTCTCGAAGGCGAAGATTTGTTTCCAATCGTCCTTCATGCTGATGACCGTCCAGTTCTTCTCTTTGGCCTCGGCCATCAAGGCGTCGCTGAAGGTGCCGATCTTTGATTCCGCGCCGTATTTGAATTCGCGCACGGCGTCGTCGTGATGCACCAGCATCATCAATCGCGCGCCGTTGCCGGCTCCCGTCCATTCCAGCATCTGCTGGTCGCCGTCCGAGTTGCCGAACGCGGCGATGGGCCGGCGGCCAATGTGCTGATTGATGCCAATCGGCTTGCCGGGCCCGTCGTCAATGAAGTTTACCTCCGGCAGGCGCACGAGCACGGGTTTGCCGTCGCGCATCTCGTACTTCGTCTTGATGCTGCTGCCGACAACCTGCTCGGGTGGAATGCCATAAACCTTCTCTGTCCACGGGCGCATGAACTCGATGCCGCCGCCGGAGACGATGAACGTCTTGAATCCGTTCGCCCGCAGGTAGGCGAGCAGTTCGACCATCGGCTGATAAGTCATCTCGGTGAGGAGGCGCCCGGTTTTCGGATGCTTCGCGGTCGCGATCCAGTCCTTGACGATCTGCTCGAATTCCGCCGTGGTCATGCCCGTGTGCGTAGCCATCACGATTTCGCCCATCGCGTGGTCACCGCCGGCGAGCGCGGCTTTCAAATCGCCCTTGAGCAGCGAGGCAAACGGTTCGTTGGTTTTCCATTCCGGATGCTGCGGCGCGAGCGCCTTCACGCGGTCGAGGGCGAAGAACAATTGAAAGTACATCGGCTGCTCGCACCAGAGCGTGCCGTCGTTGTCGAATGTGGCGATGCGTTCCGGCACCGGCACGAAATCCGGCGAGCCGGGCTGGGTCACCTTCGTGACAAACTCGGTGATGGGTTTTTTCGCCGGGCCGTCGTTCCACGCGAGCAACGGGTCCTGGGCGTGTGCGATGGTGGTGGTGAATGCCACCGCGCCAATGAGCGCGGCGGCGAGCAGGTTTTGCCTGCCGCGCCGTAGCGCTGCGAAGGCGGGTTTATATGTGGTTTTCATAATTTTGGTTTTCAGGCGTTGAAAACAAAGCTTTTGAACAGGAGGTCGCGGAGGGCACAGGGAGAAAACCTCTGCTATCTCTGTTTGCTCCTGTTGATAATCCGTATTCATTTATTTTTTCGGGAAGAGGAACGTGATGGTGAAACGCAAGCCCCAGTCCGGACCGCCTTTGGGACCGTCCACGTATTGGCGAAAACCCGCCTGGAAAGCGATGGGCTGTTTGCCGATTTTCACCAACTGCTGGACCGTGAAGTTAAGCGGCACCGACCATTGGTTGGCCTGCCAGTTGCGGGTGGATTCCGTGTTCACCCCGAACGTGGTGTAGGTCTTGGTGGTATAGGAAACGAATGGCTGGACGAAGGAGGCGTTGACGTTCGGACTGCCCCAACCGGTGAAGGACCAGATTTGGTTGGCCAAGATGCCGTAGGTGAAGCCGTGTTCCTGCCGCAATGCCACCATGGTAGGCCCGGCGCCCCATTGGCCGGCGCCCAGCGCCGGATCGGTCGCGGTGGGATAATAACCCACCGGCCCGGCGCCCAGAATCCAGCCGCCCACCGGTTCCTTGGGCGAAAGGAAGAAGCTTTGCGTGATGTCGCCCAAGCCGTAATGACTTTCCCGGGCACTGGCCGGGGCCAGCGGATTGTTGGCCGTCGGTTCAAGGTAGATGACCGGCATGATGGTGCGGATGATGAGGTTCCAATCCGTGCTGATGGAGAGCGGAACGACCGGCTGGATGTTGGCGGTGTATTTCATCGCGCCGGCCGGGCCGATGTTGAAATCCCAGTTGTTCTGGATGGGAACGCTGATGAGATTGGCCACCGGGTTCTGAAGTTTCTTGGCCAGCTCGGCCTCCTGGCTTTCGCCGCCGGCGGCCGAATTGGTTTCGTCCGCCAGCAAGCGGGGTGATAGGAACACGCCGCCGGCCAGTGCGAGAGCAATCAGGGTGAGAATCTTTGTGCGTTTCATATTTTATAAGGCGTTGAACAGGAGGTAACGGAGAAAACGGAGTTTTTCGATTTCATCTCCGTTGTCTCGGTTTGCTTCTGTTAAATATTCATGGCTGACTTTTGAGTTTGATGTAACTGCGGATTTGAATGGGTGAAGAAGCGGGCGGCCTTCTGGAGGAAAAGGAGACCGCCCGCTGTGAAGGTCATTCCGGCTAGTCGCTGGCGCCGTGGCTTGCCTGCTCCGCCTGTTTCATCTTTGCCCCCATCTCGGCTTTCAGCGCATCGAGGTTGAAACTCGCGCCCCGCTGCATCGGCGGGTAATCGAGGAAGGTCTGGATTTCCTTGCCCATCACCTGCTGGACGAACACGAAGCGCCATAATTGATACTTGAACCACTCGAAGTATTCCAGCGACCCTTCTTTAGTAAGGTTTTGTGCCCAGCCCGAACGTTCGAACGGATCGAGGCGCAGGTTGGTGATGTAGGGCACGTCTGGATGGGTCTTTTCACCCAGCCAGCCGCCGGGCTGGTCAATGAAACGATACTTGTAGTCGTCAATGCGTACGGCACCAATCGAACTTTCGCCGAGATAGAAGATTTCATGGCGCGCGGACGGGCCTTTGCCGGTGATGGCGGCCATCTGGTCGTAGCCGTCCAAATGGTTCTTGTAGGTCTGGTCGCCGAGGGTCACACCCTTGAGCAACTGGTCGGTGATGTTCGGGTTGCCGGCGGCGTCAAGGAAGGTCGGGAACCAGTCCAGGCCGGAGAAGATGCCGTTCTGAACGGAATCCGCCGGGACGTGGCCGGGCCAGCACAGGATGCAGGGCACGCGGAAGCCGCCCTCGAGAACCGTCCCTTTGCCCATGGCAAAAGGCGTTTGTCCGCCATCAGGCCAGGTGAAGTTTTCGGTGCCGTTGTCGGAGGTGAAGACGACGATGGTGTTGTCATCCACGCCCATGTCCTTGAGGTGTTGCATGATCAGGCCGACGTCGTCATCGAGTTGGGCCATGCCGGCTTCCTGTTCCGATCAGCCGTTCTCCGAGTTCTCCAACGCTTTGTATTTCGGGGAAAGGTGCGTGACGATGTGCATGCGCGTCGGGTTGATCCAGCAGAAGAACGGCTTGCCGTCTTTCTCGGCCTTGTCAATGAAGTTGAGGGCAAAGTCGCGGATGTCAGCATCCACCGTCTCCATGTTGTATTTTATGCCAGCCATGGGGTGCGGCGGCAGCGGGCCGGCGTCCTCAATCTTCTGCTTGCCGATCTTGCCCCAGCGCGGCATCTCGGTGGCGTCGTCCGTGGCCGTGGCCCAGCTATGGACCAGGTTGCGCGGGCCGACGACATTCAAGAGATTCTGCGGATAGTTGGGGTGGAACGGGTCTTCCATCGCGTCCAGGTGATACAGGTAGCCGAAGAATTCGTCGAAGCCGTGGACGGTGGGGAGGAATTCGTTCTTGTCGCCCAGATGGTTCTTGCCGAACTGGCCGGTGGCATAGCCCTGCGCTTTGAGCGCGGTGGCAATGGTGCAGGCTTCCGCCGGCAGGCCGGTGGGGGCGCCCGCCTGGCCGACGGTGGTCATGCCGGTGCGGATGGGCAGCTCGCCGGTGATGAAGTTCGCGCGACCCGCCGTGCAGCTTGCCTCGGCGTAATAGTCGGTGAACAACATGCCTTCCTTGGCCAATCGGTCGAGGTTGGGCGTCCGGCCGGCCATCATACCGCGGCTGTAGGCGCCGATGTTCCAGATGCCGATGTCGTCACCCATGATGACGACGATGTTGGGTTTCTTGTCCGCCGCCTGGGCCGTTCCGCCGGCGCCCATCAGCGCCGTGGAAGCGGTCAGCACGGTCAGACCGTATTTGATGAGGTTATTGCGTTTCATGTTTTATCTCCTTTTGTTTTGTTTACTGTTGGTTCGTGTTTCAGGCTGTTATCTCAGTCGGAATCGTTCGGAACAATTGGACTTTGGTCCAATGTCCCAATGGGCGCGCCGTGTCACTTGGGTCTGCCCCCATCCGGTCTGCCGGATTTCTCCCCCGGCCCGCGGCGGCCCAGCGCGGCATCGAGGGTTCGGATGAGCAAGGCGTCGTTGCAGGGTTTTCGCAGGAAGGCCAGTGCGCCGCCGGCGAGCGCCTGCTCCTGGGCGGCGCGATCCTCATAAGCTGTGATAAAGATGACCGGCATGTTTTTGTGGATGCGGCGGAGGCGCGTCTGCACCTCGATGCCGTTCAGGCCGGGCATTTGAACGTCCAGAATCACGCAATCCAGGTGAAAGGAAGGAAGCGACTCGACCTGATTCACGAAGTCTTCGCTGCTGGCATAGGTTTCCGCAGCCATGCCCAGCGAGCGCACCAGGCGTTCCATGGCGCGACATACCGATTCATCGTCATCCACGACGGCAATAAGCGGCTTTTTGGTGGTCACAGGTTGGTGCAAGGTTCCCCGCCGTCGCCAGCCAGGTGAAGTTGCGTGCGAAAGTTAGCCGAAGCGGGAATGCGTGGATATTGGACCTTGGGCCAATACATTTTCAGGGGTGAATTAGCCGCTGAGCACTGCGATGGGAACGCCGCATTCATGCGGCAGCGGGCTCGCGTGATTTAAATGTCCTGCCGGATAAATCCGGCGTTCCTGCCGATATGGATGCGTCACGGCAGCACCGGTTCTTGGCAGATTCAGCCGTTCAAGGGAGCCGGATCGGCCTGGGATGCGTGGCGGTGGCAGCCGCCGGAGGCGCCGGGATCACTCTGATCTCGGAGGAAAACATGCCCAATTTTTCGGCCATGCGGACCAGCTCCGCGAGCGACTCGACGCCCATTTTTTCGATGACGCGGGCGCGATGGACCTTGATGGTTTTCTCGACCGTGCCCAGTTCGGCGGCCACCTGCTTGTTCAACCAACCGCGGACGACGAGAAGCATCACTTCGCGCTCGCGCGGTGTCAGGTTGGCGGCGCGCCGCTGAAGTTCCCGCAACTCGGTGTTGCGCGCGCGGGCCTCAACGTTTCGGGCCACGGCCAGCTTGATGAGCGACAGGAGATCCCGGTCGTTGACCGGTTTGGTCAGAAAATCAACCGCCCCGCCCTTCATGGCGCGCACGCTCGTGGGAATATCGCCATGCCCGGTGATGAAGATGATGGGAAGCGGAGGCGTGAACGCCATCAGTTCCCGCTGCAAATCGAGGCCGCTCAATCCGGGCATGCTGACATCCAGCACAACGCAACCGGGGGTGTCCTGGTGGTGGCCGCGGTCGAGAAACTCGCGGGCGGAGGCAAAGGTTTCCACCGCGTAACCGGCCGACGCCAGCAGACGCGCAAGGGCTTTGCGGACGGAAGCGTCGTCGTCCACCACAAACACAGTCCAATTGAGTTCACCCCTGGCCATAATCGAAGCTTAAAACATTGTGCGCCCGGTCCGAGTTGAAATCAACCATAAAAACAAAGCCATGGACACCACGGGCGCACCTCCGTTTCTTACAGGGTGGTGTAAGCTCAGGGCATGACAACCACCTGTTTTGAGTCCGTAGCCTCCGGCATGGTGTGTGGCGCATCGTGCGAACCGCTGGCGGTGCTGGCCGCCCGGGCGCGGTGCTCCGCAGCCCCAATATCAGGGCGGCGCGGCAGCGACCGCCCTACCAACTCTTCACTGTATCATTGCCGCTACCACATCAATTCCTGCAACCACCGCGCAATCAAGTCCGGAATGCTGATTCCAGCCCGATTCAACTCTGCTCCGCCACGCGCACCACTTCGCCCCGCAGCGCTTCCAGCGTCACCGGCTTGCACAGCACCGGCAACTCAACGGAATCAATGAATTTCTGGAACTGGGAGCGGGCCTCCAGCCCGACGATAAAAATAAACCGCCGGGCCAGCGACGGATTCGTGCGCCCCACTGTGGCATAAAACAGGTCGCCTTCCACTCCGGACATCTGAAGATCGCAGACCACGGCATCGAGGTGGTGCTCGAGGACGAACTTCAACGCCAGCGCGCCATCGGGCACAATTGTTGCCTGATAACCGTCACTTTCGAGGGATTCTTTGAGGGCCCAGGCGAGTTGAATATCGTCGTCCACGATCAGGACGTGCCGGTTCCGAGGTGTGCCATTGTTGGTATCCATGACGACTGGCCTCGGCCTGATAATACCCCGGCTGGCGGATAAAGCAAGGTTTTTGAATACTCTTTCGTCCGTCAGTAGGAGCCGAGGTGACGAGGCTCAAATATCTGCCGGATTCACAGACCGCCGATCAAATTAGAGACTCCTCACGTCGTCTCCTACGAACTTTCAAGGAAGCTCCCGAAAACGAGTCACCCTTTCAACGCCTGCTCCCGTTCCAGCAACGTGGGATGCGAATGGTAAAACCCGCTGTAGATGGGATGCGGCGTGAGATTGCTCAAATTTTTCTCGTTCAGCTTGCGCAACGCGCCAATCAGCGATTGCGTCCCGCTCATCACCCGCGCAGCGAAGGCGTCGGCCTGATATTCGTAACGCCGCGACCACCAATGGATCAGCGGGGAAAACCAAAACGTGACCGTCCCCGCCAGCAGTCCAAACAACAGCAGCGCCGGGGCAACGTTTCCCGGTTCAAAACCGAACGCGCGATAAAACCATTCCTGCCGGGCCAGAACGGAAATGAGATAAAAACCGGCGAGCGAGCTGATCGCCGAGAAGAGCAGCATTTTCGGGATGTGCCTTTTCTTGAAGTGACCGATTTCGTGCGCGAGCACCGCTTCCAGTTCCGGCCCGGTCAGTTGCTGAACCAGCGTGTCGAACAGCACGATTTTCCGGAACCGCCCGAAGCCGGTGAAGAACGCGTTCGAATGCCGCGAACGTTTGCTCCCGTCCATCAACTGGATGCTTTGGGCGCGGAATTGGGTGCGCTTTGCCAGATCAAGCAGCCGTTCGCGCAGGTCGCCTTCCGGCAGCGGCGTGAATTTGTTGAACAGCGGCAGAATCAAAACCGGCGCGAGCACGCTCATCAGGAGTTGAAATGCCAGCATCGCGCCCCAGGCCCACAGCCACCACCCCGCTCCCGTCCACTGGACAATTTTCAAGATGAGCACCAGCAGCGGATATCCGAGGGCCATCGCGAGCAACAGGCCTTTCAACCGGTCGGACCACCAGATTTTCGGCGTCGTGGTGTTGAACCCGAATTTTTGTTCGAGCCGGAATTGCGCATACCAATCGAACGGCCAGCCCGGCAGCGACACCGCCAACCCGGCCGCAAACAGAAACGCCGCCATCGCCCAAGCCGACTGGCCCAGCCCGTGGGAGAAAAGATGAAACGCCCACGGCAAAACGCCGCTGAACAAAACGATCAGCAAAACCGCGGTGTCGCAGGTATCTTCAAAGTTTCCCAACCGGCCTTTGGCCAGTGTGTACGCGACGGATTTTTTATAAGCCGGCTCGTCAATGATCCCGTGAAAAGCCGGCGGGATTTCGCCCGCGTGCGCGAGCACGTGGCGGCGGTTGAGCGCAGCCAGCCAGAGTTCCGCCGCCAGCCGGGCGATAATCAGTCCCAACGTTGACCAGACAACGATGTTCACAAATTGCAGTCCATCAAACTTGCGGCTGATTGGAAATGATTAATTTGGCTGCTGCTCAATAAACCAAGACCAAGACAGCGGCATCCTGCGCCGAGTTCACGAAATCTTCCAACTCCCACGCGTAGCGGCGCGTCGGCAGACCGCCGCTGACCGAATTCAAAAATGGCGGCGCTCTGCCGAGACGCCTGTGCCACTTTGCTGGCCACGTTCCTTTGGTTGCGGCTCTGCCGCGCCATGCCTTGGCGTCTTTGCGACTTTGCGTTAAACCCGGTCGTCATTCAATAAACGAGGACGAGAACGGCTGCCTGCTGTGCGGAGTGCGCGCCCCGTCCGTTTCGGCGTAGCGGCTTTCGGCAGAAAGCCGCCATCTGAATTCCCGCACAGTTTGCGGCGGTCTGCCGAGACGCCGCTACATCCACCCATTTCCCCTGCACATTCAGCTTGCGGGAATCCCGAAAAGCGGTGCTAAAGCCACCGCAATCCAGACGCTGGCGCGACCATCAGGCATCTCCGCACCGCGCGAAACGTTTGGACTGCGCGCGTTCACCGCCGCTTTTCCCTTGTTGCCCATCCCAAAATGAATACAGGAAAAGAGTTCCGGTCCGCCTTCATCTGATTTCCGTCTTCGCAAAGCTTCGCCGCGACGAGTCGGCGCGACAAGTTGCCAATGCGGAATTCGGAATGCGGAATTAGAATTAAACAACCGACCTCACCCCGGCCCTCTCCTCCAGGAGAGGGAGAATCGTCCGCCGTCTTTTTGAAGATCCGCGCGACTGAATTTGCCGAAAGCTCATCCGCAAAACCAGAATGTACGATTGCTGTTCCTTCTCCCCGGGGGAGAAGGTCAGGTTGAGGGCGAGTGTATCCCACAAATTTCATCTGCCCCCCCGCCGGAATTTTTACCACTTCAATTGCGGCAGTCGGCGCGCCACTTCCTCGGCGTTGGCGCGGCTGTTGAAGGCGCTGATGCGGAAATAGTCCTCGCCCTTCGAGCCAAAGCCGCTGCCGGGCGTGATGACCACGTTGGCTTCGCCGAGAATTTTGTCGAACGCCTGCCAGCTCGTGACGCCCTTCGGCGCTCTCACCCAGAGGTAAGGCGCGTTCACACCGTCGAAAACTTTCAGCCCGGCTTTTTTCGCGCCTTCGCGCAAAACTTTCGCATTGCCGAGATAATGCCCGATGAGTGCCTGCACCTGTGCCCTGCCTTCGGGCGAATAAAGCGCCTCCGCGCCGCGCTGCGCAATATAACTCACGCCGTTGAACTTCGTCGTCATGCGCCGCAGCCAGAGCGGATGCAGCGGCTGGAATGCGCCGTCCTTCGTCTGTGCGTTGAGCGATTTGGGCACTACGATGAACGCGCAGCGCACGCCGGTGAACCCGCCGTTCTTCGAACAACTGCGAAATTCGATGGCGCACTCGCGCGCACCAGGAATCTCGTAGATCGAATGCGGCAGATTGGCATCGGTGATGTAGGCCTCGTAAGCCGCGTCGAACAAAATGACGGCCTTGTGTTCCAGCGCATATTTCACCCACGCTTCGAGTTGCGGGCGGTTGGCCGCCGCGCCGGTCGGGTTGTTCGGCGAACAAAGGTAAATCACGTCCACGTGCCGCTTGGGCGGTTCCGGAATGAAGCCGTTGCCGGGTTTGCATGGCAGATAGACGAGCCTGGCATAAGTGCCCGCGTCGTTGGCCTCGCCGGTATGGCCGGCCATGACGTTCGTGTCCACATAGACCGGATAAACCGGGTCGCTGACGGCGATTTTGTTTTTGTGGCCGAAAATGTCGAGGATGTTGCCTGTGTCGCATTTAGCGCCGTCGCTCACAAAAACCTCATCGTCGGCCACGTCGCAACCGCGATCACGGAAATCGTTTTTGGCAATGGCGGCGCGCAGCCATTCGTAGCCTTGCTCCGGACCGTAGCCTTTGAACGTCTCGCGCACGGCCATTTCATCCACGGCCCGGTGCATGGCGGTGATGGCGGCGGGCGGCAGCGGTTCGGTCACGTCGCCGATGCCGCAGCGGATGACGCGCTGGGCGGCTTCGGGGTTCGCGTCGCAAAACGCCTTCACGCGCCGGCTGATTTCGGGAAACAGGTAGCCGGCCTTCAGCTTGAGATAATTGTCGTTAAGCAATGCCATAAAACCGAAGTCCGCAAATTAAACGACCGGCGGACGCTAATCAAGAAACGGTTCAAGCGAACAGCCTGTTCAAAAATCTTTCTTTGTAGGAGACGAGGTGACGAGTCTCAAATTTCTTCGGTTTCTAAAAGACAAGTTAGAGACTCCTTACGTCGTCTCCTACTTTTTTAACGAGCCGCTAACCGGTGGGGCGAGGCTCCTGACGAGCCGCCGTTGCTTCGTTGTTTCAAATCAAAGCCGGCTCGCGATGACGCTCGTCCCACCACAACATTCAACCCTCACGCCACTTCAACTGTCTAACCTCCGCGTGTTCGGGATGCTGCGGGTCGAAGCTGCGCAGTTCAAATTCCGCGCCGTCGCGCGCGATCGTCATCCGCACCCAGCCACTCGGACGGCCTTCCTTGAAGACGTAAGCCGTCGGCGGCAGATTGACGAGTTGCACGCCGCTCGCGTGCTGCTCCACGTGCCAGTTGTGCGTGTGGCCGAAAATGAACGCCTTCACCTGCCGATGCCGCGCGAATATTTCCTCCAACGCCGACGAATCCTTCAAGCCCGTCATGCCGCCCGGAGGCTGCAAATTGTGATGTCCGACGAGGATTGCCGGCTTGTCCGGCCGCGCGGCGAGTTCGCGCGCCAGCCAGTCGAGCTGCGCCACACCAAATTCGCCGGGCGCGGTGTCGGTGACATCCAGCGAATCGAGCAAAAACCAGTTCGCGCGGTCACTGGCAAAAACCGTGGCCTGCCGGTGCAACCTGGAACTCTGCTTCGTCACATCGCGCGGAAAAGCCCGCCAGAAGTTTTCGCGCTCATCATGGTTGCCGAGGGAAAGATGAATGGGCGCCAGCGTACGGACGGGTTCGATCAACTTTCCGAACATCGTATAATCGCCCGGCCGGCCGGATTCAAACGCGAGGTCGCCGTTGACGATTACCGCGGCGGGTTTCACCGGCCACGCGGCGAGTTCGCGCGCACAGGCGGCGAGATTGTCCGCCATGTTGACGTTGCTGTGTTTTAACATGGCATCCGCGGCGATGTGCGTGTCGGAGAAAAAGGCGAAGGTGTGCTTGTCCCGCGATTTGCCGAACAGCCCGGCGTAACTTTTCGGAGGGGCGAGTTCCACGAGACCCAAACCCACACCCGCCAGCGCGGCGCGTTTCAGAAATTCACGGCGCGTGAGTTGCGGCAGCAGAACGGGCATGGAACGAGCATAAATAAATTGTCCGCACCGTTCAATCGGGGATGCGCCAGCCCCCCAGTTTCGGCTGGGATGGCAAATCCGGCATCGGGCGGACCCGATGTGGCCGTTGGCATTTTTAATCAACCCGTCATCGTGGGTGGTAATCCACCCGGCTTTTCTGGCCGCATCCAGCAAAAGATTTTCAACGCAAAGGCGCAAAGGCGCGAAGAATTACCAAGTCGGATTGCCTCCACAACGGGTCACTGAAAAGTGCCTTGGTTTTTCTGAACTCAATTTCAGTTTCAACCTTTGCGCCTCCGCATCTTTGCGCCTTTGCGTTAAAACCCGACTGCATTGGTACGGACGAAGCGTGAACTCCAACAAACGCGGACAGGTTTCCAGCTTGTCTCAATATTTAGCGAAGATCAGTTTGAGACAGGCGCGACGCCTGTCCTACAATAAAATCCCCGCAAGGCAGGCGGTCATGTAGGCGGCGAGCAGGCCGCCGCACATCGCGCGGAAACCGATTTTGGCCATCTCGCTCCGGCGTTCGGGCGCGAGCGAGCCGATGCCGCCCACCTGGATGGCGATGCTCGCGAAGTTCGCGAAGCCGCACAGCGCGTAGGTCGCAATCGTGAAACTGCGCGGGTCGAGCGCCAGTTGTTTGGCGTTGGTAGTGAGATCCAAATAGCCGACAAATTCGTTCAGCACGATACGTTCGCCCAGGATTTGCCCGACCTTCACGCAATCCTGCGCCGGCACGCCCATGAGCCAAGCAAACGGCGCGTTGAGCCAGCCGAAAATCGTTTGCAGCGTGGCCGGATGGCTAATGCCGAGATGTGTTTGCGGCCACGTGACGACATAATTCGCCAGCGCAATCATGGCGATGAACCCGATGAGCATGGCGATGACGTTCAGCGCGAGATTGAAACCGTCGCCGGCGCCGCGGCAGATGGCGTCAATGGAATTGGCCGTGGTGCGCGGCACGGTGGCGGGCGCGCTGGCGGCGGTTTCGCTTTTCTCGGTTTCCGGCAGCAGGATTTTCGCAATCAACAACGCGGCGGGACAATTCAACACCGACGCCGTGAGCAGGTGTCCGGCGGTGTTGGGGTAGCCCGCACGGAAGCCCATGTTCGCGTAAACCGCCGCGACCCCGCCGGCGATGTGCGCCATGCCGCAGACCATGATGGTCATCAATTCGCTGCGCGTCAGGCGCGGGACGTAGGGCCGGATCATCAGCGGCGCCTCGGTCTGGCCCATGAAAATGTTGGCGCAGGCGGAAAGCGTTTCGCTGCCGCTGGTGCGCATGATCTTGCGCATCACCCAGGCGATGGCGCGCACGACGCGTTGCAAAATGCCCCAGTGGTAGAGCAGCGATGAGATGCACGCGACGATGATGATGGTGCCGGTGACCAGGACGGCGAAAATCACCGCGTTGCCGGGGCCGAATTTATCAGCGAGCAAACTTTCGTCCGCCAGCGGGCCGAAAACAAACTTGCAGCCTTCGTTGGAGAACAGGATCAACTTTTGAATGACCTTGCCGGCGAAATCAAACAGCGCCCCGCCCCACGGCGTTTTCAAGATCAACAGGGCCAGGGTGAATTGCATGCCGACGCCCCAAACGACTGTCCGCCACGGAAACAGTTTCCGGTTGTAGGAAATCGCCCACGCCACCGCAATCATCGTGAACCAGCCCAGCAGACTGATGAACTTCAATTCCATGAATCACTTGAGGCAGAAGGCCTCGTTGACGCGCTGGCAGGCCTGTTTATAGATGTGCGGGTGCAAGACGCCGACGAACGGCAGGTTCCGGTACCGCTCCGCGAAGTCGAGGCCGTAACCCACGACAAAGAAATCCGGAATCTCAAAACCGACGTAGTTTGCCTTCACGTTTTCACTGCGGCGGGAGGGTTTGTCCAGCAGCACGCAAATTTTGATCCGGCGCGGCTTGAGCACGCGGATTTTCGGCAGCACCCGGCTCATGGTTTTGCCGGTGTCGAGAATGTCGTCCACGAGCAGCACATCGCGTCCGCGCACATCCAGGCGCAACTCCTTCGTAAAAACCAAATCACCCGATTCCGTGCCCGCGCCATAACTCGACACGCCCATGAAATCCAGACGCAACGGCAGTGACAGGTGTCGGACCAAATCCGCCAGAAACATGACCGTGCCGTTGAGCAATGAAACCACGACCATTTCGCGCCCGCGAAAATCGCGCTCGATTTCGCGGGCCAGTGTTTTGATGCGCCGGGCAATTTGTTCGTCGGTGATGAGGATGCGCTCGACTTCCTTGCGCCAGCGCGGCGGGACGTTTTTTTCAGGAGCTTTAATTCTGATCGGACGCGCCATTTGCCAACGATGTTAGCTGGTTGGGGCCGATTGCCGAGAATTTTTTTCAATTCCGTTTTAACCGTTCATCAGCGCTGATGGGCGCTAATCAGCGAGAATCAGTGTGGATCAGCGGTTCAACCTTGTCGTGTCATCACGGCTTGCGGGCCAATGCCTTGGTCATTTCCTGCACCAGCCAGGCGGCTTCGGGCTGGCTGGCGATGCTGCTGGCAAGGGTGACACCGCTGGGATCAAACGCGCGAAATTTCAACGGCGGCATCTGCCCGGTCTGCTGGTATTTCACCTTTTCCGCCTCAAAGCTGTCATTGCCCGCCTGGGTGATCAGTTTGATGTCCAGAAACACCTGCGAGCCGCTTTGCATGCCGGCCTTGGTCGCAAATCGCGCGACGTCGCTCGCGGCAAACCGGCGCGTCCGGCTGAAAAACAGCCAGCGGTTTACGGCGCGCACGCCGCTGGAATCAATCGTCACGCGGCTGGACTTGAACCAAAGGCTGAAAGTGCCGCAGAGCAAAAGAATTCCAAATAGACCAAAGGCAATCGGGAAAAGAATTGGCGCATGAACATGAAATGTGACGGCGGCAATGCCATTGAAAATCAGCATGAGCAAGGTGGTTAACAACGCCGTGCCGGTGTTTCGAGCGGCGGGGAAATAAAATTCGCGGCCGTTCGGACCGTCGGTGACCTCGATTTTGGAATGTTCATCGCGGCGCAGTTCCTCGACGGGCATTTGCAGCGACGTGGTCGGATCTGGCTCGTCCGCTTCGGCAGCAGCCCCGGCGACCTTGAACACCGGCACATCAAACGTCGCGGAAAAATCCGGGCCGGCCATTTTCGCTTTCGCCGCCAGCCGCCAGATAATGGCCTCGTTGCCGCGCGCAAAACATTCCGGCTGGTCGGCTGGCAGCTTGAAGAAAACGGGAATGCCGCTGTGACCGGGTTCGGGTTCCGGCAGGTCCACCTCGCTTTTGAAAACTTTTTCGTCCTGCCAGAGGATGGTTTCTTGAACGCTCCGATTTTTCCCAGAACCGGAAACCGTGCGGCGGATGCAGGAGAGCTTGAGATGCAGGCCGTGTTCCAGCCGGATCCGCGCACCGGTTTGGATCATGCCTTCCAGTGTGCCGCCGAGCGGTATGGGAACTTGCGCCAGTTCAAAAAAACAGTCACCGAAGCGCCGCCGGGCGAGCATTGCGCGCACGACGGCGATCATAAACCCAATCCCGATCGCCGGGAAAACCAGCACGATCAGCGCCTTGAAATTTCCTTTGTGCAGCTCCTTCGGCAAGGCTGCAAAAGCATACATCGCGCCGATGCCGCAAAACATCAGCGCCACGAAGGAATATATTTTCACCTGCGCTGAAACGGATGATTTAATCCGTCCGACCGCCCAGTCTTCGCGCAACAACCACGGCTGGTCTGGATGGAGCGTTCTGATTTCTGCGTCCCGTTTTGTTTTTTTCCGCGTCGAGACGGCCAGAAACATCACACCCAGACCGGCACAAGCGAAAATCGGCCCCAACAAACCAGGCAGGAGCGCATCCCGGGCCTTGCCCTCAACAATTTTCGAAATGGCCTGCTCGATGCCAAAAACCCCGACAGCCAGAAATGGCAGTCCAAACAGAAACAGGAAAACATTGCTAAAAATGCCCGCAGATTTGGCGGGAGGATCTGATTTTCCCGGTTTGAATTGCAGGTTGCTCATAGCTTGATTGGTTTGCACCAAGGATTTTCGAGCCGAACAACAGCGGCAATTACAATTTCACCCGCTTTTTCCCGTCGGTCGGGGCCGCCGTCAAATATGTTTGGAATCGTCCTCGTCCTTCTGCGTGTAACCGCTGTCCTGACGCTTGAAATTCACCTCGTTCTTTTTGACGTAAGTGGCGAACACGTCGTCCGCGCTCATGCCCAGCACCTGCGCCAGGCTGATGAGGAAATGAAAAAGATCAACGACCTCGACCCGCGCGTTCTGGTCGTCAAATTTCTGATACTTCGCCCACCATTTCCACGGCACGCTGTCGGTGAGTTCGGCGATTTCCTGCGTCATGGCGCGGCAATAATTCAAAATCCATTTCGTTTTCTCCGCCTCGCTCATGCCGTCGGTTTTGACGCCGATGCGTTCGTTGAGGGCCTTTTGCATGCGGAACAATTCGCGGAACTGGTCGGTTTTTTCCATGCGCGAAGCATTCGTTGGCGGCAGGCGGGATGCAAGCCGAAAACGCGGGTCTGAAACGTAAAACGTAAAACATGAGACATGATTTTTTCAGTCGCGTCGCACGTTTCACGTTTCCCACCCCACCTCACTTGCCGCTTGTCACTTGTCGCCCGACCGCCTATAAAAACTTCATGCCAACACTTCTGACCCATGGCGGCCCGGTGATCTGGGTGATTTTGCTCGCCGCGGCCATTGCCCTCGCCACCTTCATCGAGCGCGTGCTCTATTGCCACCGCTCGCAAATCAATTCTGCCGAATTCCTCAACGGCGTCCGCACCGTGCTCAAGCGCGACAACGTCGTCGAAGCCATTTCCATCTGCGACGCCACGCCCGGCCCGGTCGCGCGCATCGTCAAAACGGCGATTCTCAACCGCGATCGCGGCCGCGACCGCGTGCGCGAAGCGGTCGAGGAAGCCGGCCTCATCGAAGTGCCGCGGCTCGAAGAGAAATTGAATCTGCTCGCCACCATCGCCCAAATCGCGCCGCTGCTGGGTTTGCTGGGCACCATCATCGGCTTCATGGATATTTTCAGCCAGATGCAGGAGGCCGGTTTGTATGCGAACTTCGGGCAGATTTCCCACGGCCTCTGGCGGGCGCTCATTTGCGCGGCCGCCGGCATCGCCGTGGCCATTCCCGTTCACGCCGGTTACAACTATCTCGTCAGCCGCATCAATAAAATCGTCCTCGACATGGAACGCGCCGCCGCCGAAATCGTCAACATCGTCACCGAGAACGGAAACGGCCATTCCATATAAAGACACGGATGGCACGCATTTTCACCCATGACCAATCCAATGACCCATTCAAAAAAAACATCGGTGCGAACCCGTGAATTTCGTGTCCGGTTATTTCCGGCATGAAATTTCCACGCAATTCCCGGCTGTTGCGCAGCCCGTTTGACATGGCGCCGTTCGCCGCGGTTTTGTTTCTGCTGGTCATTTTCCTGATGCTGGGCGCGCTTGCGCCCATATCCGGCCTGCCGCTGCGATTGCCGGCGGCGGACAACCTGCCCGGGACCGACAAACCGACGGTCACCGTTGCCGTGGATGCCAATGGACGATTTTATTTCGCCAATCAAATCGTCGCCGATGATAAATTAAAATCCGCGCTCAAAACCGCCGCTCAAAAATCCCGCGCCCCGCTCACGCTCGTCATTCAGGCCGACAAGGCCGTGACTTACGGCCAGTTCATCCATCTGACGTTGCTCGCGCGCGACGCCGGCATCCAAAACGCGCTGCTCGCGACCTTGCCGCGCGCTGTCACCGCGCCCACTGAACCATGAACGCTGCTTCCGTCGGACCGCATCCGACCGGACTTGCGGGGACGACCCGGACTGCGCCGGAGGCTGCGCCAAGACAAGAACCGCAAGGCAAAGGCCCGTGGGTGTACGGCCGGTGGTTGACGCTTATCGCGCTGGTTTTGGCCGCGCATGTCGCATTGCTTTTCGTATTCGGCGGGCGAAAAGAGATTGTCCCGCGCGCGGTGTCCAACGTCCCGACACTCAAACTCGCGGACGATTCCAGCGAACTGCTCGTGCTGAACGACCCCACGCTTTTTGCGCTGCCACACCAGAAGGATTTTGCGGCCGCCATCGGGCTGCAAACGGCCGCCTTGAAACAGCCATCATTCCGTTGGACCGAACCGCCGCGCTGGCTGCCGTTGTCCGCCGACCAATTGGGACTGGCGTTTAATCAATTCATGCAAACCAACCGTTTTGCGGACTTTGAACTGCAATTAAAACCGCCGCTTAATCTCAGCGCGCCCGGGTTGCCGGTTGAACCCGCACTCGCGCAAAATTCCACGTTGCGCGTCGAAGGCGAACTGGCCCACCGACAATTGCCTTCACCCATCAATCTGACGAACTGGCCGTATGCGAACGTGATTGCGCCGAGCAAGGTGCAGGTGCTCGTGGACACGGCGGGCAACGTCGTTTCAACTGTTATGCTCCCGCCCGACAGCGGTTTTGCCCCCGCCGACCAGTATGACCAGGCCGACCAGCGTGCGCTCGAACTCGCCCGCGCCATGCGCTTCACCCCGTCACCGCATCTGACCATTGGCCGGATGATTTTCAACTGGCACACCGTGCCGCCACCCGCGACAAACGCGCCGGCCAATCCCTAGCATGAGCATTCCCGCGCTGATTGTGATTTACGTGGCCTTGCTGCTCGGCGCGCTGTGCGGTCTGGGAATCTATTCCGAAATGCGCCGCCGCCGCTTCGGCCCGACGCATTCGGAAGACCGGATTTTTCGCTGCCAGACTTGCGGCTACGTCTATACCGACGACGCGGACGTGGACCGCTCGCGCTGCATCCAATGCGGCAAACTGAACGAGCCGATTGTGTTTTGATGCGGAATCAAATTTCATGCGCGCGAAATGGCCCATCTTCCTTCTGCTCGCATTGACCCTGCTGCGGACCACCGCCGTCGCCCAAGGCAGTTCTCTGACGGCAAATTCGAATGCCTTGCCCGATGCCAAAGCCATTCTGAAATATCTGCGGAATCTGCCGTCCCAGCCGGAAAAGAAACTGATTTCGGGGCAATTTGAATCCTGGGGCCGGACCGTCATGCCGCTTTCCAGCTCGAACAACAACCTTGAAATCATTCACGAAAAGACGGGCAAGTGGGTGGGTCTGGTGGGCGTGGAATATCATCAAGGCGGGGTCTTTCCTGAGGCGCCGGACGGCCTCTGCACCGAATTCTGGCGCAAGGGCGGATTGGTCCAGATCTATCTCATCATGCGCAATCCTGCGGCGCCTGATTCATCCAATGGCGGCAGGAAATGTGACGCCGATCTGGTTCTCAATCCCAACCATGAATATCATCGTTTTTTCTTTCACGAGCTGGATGAAGTTGCCGCCGGCCTGGAGGAGCTGCAAAAACAAGGCGTGGTTGTTTTTCTGAATCCATTTGCCGAAGCCAACGCCGACTGGTTCTGGTGGGGTGGACAAAGCCCGGAAAAATTCAAGGCGCTCTATCGCGCAACCTTCGATTATCTCGTGCAGACGAAGCATCTGAACAATCTGCTGTTCGTGTTTGAACCCAGCAGCAGCCAGAAGGACGCCGCCTTGTATTACCCCGGCAGCCGATACGTGGATATGGTCGGTATTTCCATTTTCGTTCCTTGGGATCACGAACTGGCGGCGGCTGATCTTCCGGCTTATCCCGCGCTGAGACCCGGTTGGGGAAACCTCTGGCTTTCAGTCAATGGGGCCCCCGGCGCGGGCGGGATCAAGTGGGCCAGGACGAACCGCCGGCAGACAACATGAAATTGCTGCGCGGCATCCAGAACCACTTCCCTCTGATCACCTGGTGGATGAACTGGAACATGGCCTATGCCATTTCCTCTCCGACCAATTCCAATTTTAACGACAAGAAATTACTGGAGCAGTCACGGGTGATAAACCTGGACGATTTGGATTGGAAAAGTCAGCGGGAAAAGTGATTTCAATTCCCCGTCTTCAATTCCACCACGTCGTGCGGGGCGGCTTCGCGCATGCCGGCGGGGCTGACGCGGATGTAACGCGCCTTGTCGCGGAGTTGCGCGAGGTTCGCCGCGCCGAGATAACCCATGCCGGATTGGATGCCGCCGATGAGCTGCGCCAGCACGCGATCCACCGAACCGCACGCCTCCTTGAGCGCCTCCACGCCTTCGGGCGCAACTTTCTGCGTCGGGTTCGGTGAATGGCCGTAACGCGCCGCCGAACCGGATTTCATCGACGCGAAACTGCCCATGCCGCGATATTGCTTGTAAAGTTTCCCGCCAATTTCAATGACCTCGCCGGGCGCCTCGTTGCAACCGGCAAAAATGCCGCCGCAAATTACCGCCTGCGACAGCGTCAGCGCCTTCACAATGTCGCCGGATTTCACAATCCCGCCGTCGGCCAGAATGGTGACTTTTTTCCTGGCTGCCGCGCGCGAACAAACGTAAAGCGCCGTCATTTGCGGAATGCCCACCCCGGCGACGATGCGCGTGGTGCAAATGGATCCCGGCCCCTGCCCCACCTTGATGGCGTTCGCACCGCACTCGGCGAGAAATTCCACGCCCGCCGCGCTCGTCACGTTGCCGGCGATGATGGGCAGTTTCGGAAACGCATCACGCAAGACTTTCACCGTGTCGCCCACGCCCCGGCTGTGGCCGTGCGCGGTGGAAACCGCCACGACGTCCACGCCGCGTTCCACCAGCCCGCCGACGTGGTTCAGAATGCGTTCGCGGTCGAGTTCGCCAAAGGCGTTGCGTGTGGCCGAGACCGCCGCGCCGCAAATCAGATGAAAGCGCGCGTCGCGCGCCGGCTTGAACTGCGCGCTGCGTTCCTGCGTGATGCGCTCGATGTCGCTCATCGTGAACAGGCCGCGCAGGTTGTCCTTGTCATCCACCACGAGCAGTTTGTGGATGCCCAGATGTTCGTTGAAAAATTTGTCGGCGAGCGCGATGGGGTCTTTGCCGAGTTCTTTTTGGGTGATGGTGTGAACCTGGGCGCGCGGGGTGAGGGCGTCGGCAACCTTGCGCTTGGCGTAACGCGGCTTGACGACGTGGCCGGAAAGCAGGCCGACGAGCTTGCCCTTGTCATCCACGACGGGAAAAGTGCTGAAGCCGAATTTTTTCTGCTCAATCAAGGCCAGCACATCGCCGATAAGCTGGCCGGGCGCAACTTGGATCGGTTCCTGAATCAAGCCGTGAACGTGATTTTTGACGCGGCTGACCTCGGAAAGCTGCTGGCGCTCCGGCATGTTGTAATGGATGAGGCCGAGGCCGCCGTTGGCCGCCATGGCGATGGCCATGCGCGACTCGGTCACGGTATCCATGTCGGACGAAATGACCGGGATGTTGAGACGCAGATTTTCCGCGAGCTGGGTGTCGAGCTGCGTGTCGCGCGGAAGAATCTCCGAAAAAAGCGTCGCCAGCGTGACGTCGTCGAAGGTCAGGGCGAGCTTGTTGTTCGCGGGGAAAAATTGATCCGCCGGTTGGTAGAACGGATCGTCGAAACCGGAATTGCGCGTGGCTGCCATGTCGGAAAATGAAGCATGACTGCCGGCTTTGGCAAGACAATTTCTGAATTCAGGTCTGCGGCTTGGCCGGCGGAACTCGCACGCCCAGCCGATTCGAAGGGTCGGATTCAACGGTCTTTCCGCTGAGGAGATCGTTGATCACGGCAATCAATTGACCGGGCGTACAGCTTGATTTCAGCAAGGCTCTTTCCGCGCCGATGGCCGCCGCTTCCTGCGCCAGCCGGGTCATGTGGGCGTTGGAAAGGATGATCACGGGGGTATCCTTCAGGGCGGGAGTGGAACGGATGTATTTAAGGACATCAACCCCGCTGAGTTTGGGCATCATCAGATCCAGCACGACAACGTCGGGCTTCATCGCAGCCAGCATCCTCACCGCCACCAAACCATCTCCCGCCACCTCGACGCCGAATCCCTCGCGCAAAAGCTTCGCGCGATACACTTGGACCACCACCGTGTCATCCTCAATGAGGAATATAGTTGTCATGGCCGAATCCGCCCGCCGCTGAACCCTTTTCTCCCGAAGCGTTCACAACTATAAATCGGTGATTCACGGTTGGAAAGAAAAAAAGTGGCTGCGCAAGGTGTGGCGCGGCGATTTTCCCATCAAGCCGGATTCAGTCCGGTCTCGTGAACCGGCAGCGTAAAATAAAAGGTGGCGCCGCAGTCGGGATTGTTCTCCGCCCAGATCCGGCCCTTGTGCGCTTCCACAATCGAACGGCTGATGGATAATCCCAGGCCCAAGCCCTCCCGCTTGGAACTGCGGAACGGTTCAAACAGGTTGACGAGCCGGTCAGGGCTGATGCCGGTTCCGGTGTCGCTGACTTCGATCCGGATCGAGGCGGAATTTAGTTGCCGGGTGCGGACGACGACCGTGCGCCGGTTCTCCGGGGTATCCTTCATCGCGTCGAATGCGTTCAGCATGAGATTCAGCATCACTTGCTGCAACTGAGCATTGTCACCGTTCGCCGAGCGCAGCTTCGGATCCAATTCGAGCGCGATCCGAACCTTGCGAATCAGCATGTCGCTGTGAAGCAGCCGGATGATGTCCGAAATGACGCGATTGAGATCCAGCAATTCCAGACGGGGATCATCCTTCCTCACGAGCGCACGCATCTGGCGGATCACTTCCCCCGCGCGTTTGGTGTCCTGGGCGATGTCTTCCAGCGCTCCCCGGACCTCGCCCAGATCGGGAGTGGCGGCGGCGAGGAATCGTGATCCAGCCTGGGCGTTGCTCAGGATGGCGCTGAGCGGCTGGTTCAACTCGTGCGCGAGTGACGCCGTCAGCACGCCCATCGTGGACACGCGCGAAAGGTGGGCCAGTTCATTGCGCTGTTGACCGAGCGCCAGTTCCGACTGCTTGCGCATGGTGACATCCGTGTCGGCGCAGCGGTAGCCGATGAGATTCCCGTCCGCATCCAGCACCGGAATTCCGCTGGTCTCCAAGTACACGATATTCCCGCTCTTGCTGACATTGGCATTGGGAAAATCCCGGAAGGTTTGGCGATGAGCAAACACTTGGAAAGCAGCGGCCTTCAGTTCCTCACGGACCGACGGGATAAACAGATCGTAGAAATGCATCTTCCCCACCAGTTCTTCCGCGGTGTACCCCAAGGTTTTTCCCACGGACGGGCTGGCGTAGGTGTAAAGGCCATCCGCGTTGACCTCCCAAATGAATTCCCCGGCGGTCTCGGCCACCCTCGCGCAACGTGGCAATTACTGGCCAATACTCGCGCAATGGTGCGAAATACTATTTTTGCTGGAGCTTTTGCTGGAGCTCCGGCCAGTCAATTTTCATAAATCCTTGCCGCACACACGGTTCGGATTGGAGGCGAGGGTCGGAATCGGGCAGGCACAGCGAATTTTGGCTTGCTGAACCTTCTTATCCCAAACCCCAGCTAGAACGCAAATTACAGAAAATACGCTGCTAACATTGATATATTTGCAGGTTTTCTCACTTAAGTCAAGACTTGGAATTAACCATCTGAAACTCCGGTATTACTCCGGCACTACTCCTTTATTACTCCGCTGCTGGCAGATTTGCTGGCAGTCAAAAACACAAAAGATTTTGTCGTTGCCAGAAATTCTGCCATTGATTATCGCCGTGACCAACGCGCTTTCTTGCTCCACTTCACCGGCCGCTGTTCGGCCAAATCCCCTCACATACGCGTCGGTTCCGTTCTGCAAAAAAGCGCCCTCGTCACGAGCGGCATTTCTAATGCCGAATGATCGGCGTGCTTCCGCCTGCGGCACGGCGACGGTCGTTCCGCTCCGGCTCCGTTCCCGCCGTCTCTCCGCCTCCGCTTCACTTTTCCGTTCGCCGAACCGCAGGCCGAAGCCTTGCATATAAACATTCGGCCATTTTTCGCCTTTGAGTAAAATTGCTCATCGTGTTGAGCAAATCGTATGACAAGCCAGTTTCTTGAGGCTGCTAAACTACTTCTTTGGCCTCTGATTCTACTGAAGCACGACGATGCGATAAAATCTCATGGATTTGCCGATTGATCCCAAGTCCGCAATTGTGAATGGCGATTGAGTAACGACCACGGTTATCATGACATCCGGAACTTGCACTGTCTCCGACCGGAATCCCCCAGCCCAAACCGCACCGCGCGGCCAACGCCAAAACGGAACGCCGCCAAGGATGGTTCGCCGCCGGCGGTCGTATCCCTCGCACCGCCTCGGCGGGTTTTATTTTCTTGAGGCGCACAGGCCGGCACGGCAGTGGGCGCCACTTTAGTTTTTGCCCTTTTGGGTAAGTGGATCAATCTACATGCACATTCCAGGCGGCCTTAAAAACATCATCGTTATTCGCGGCATCCTCAACAGCTTCTTGGGCCGCTGGAGTGATAGGATTACCAACTTCAGATCTCAACCAAACTATAAAATCACTAGGCTTGTCGAAACTGTTTGCATTCGATCTTTTAGCATCCACTCTCAACTCACCAATATACTTTCCGGCCTTCGTCCGGTATATTCTTAATTGGGGGGCGGGACCTCCGCTCGAACCGATGATCGTCCCAGTGAAATCAAGGTTAGGTATACCAACTCTCTCAATGCTATATTCTTGCTCTGGCATATGTTTTTTATTTAGACGCCCGCACAGTGCGTGGCACGGAATTCACGAGCAGACAACCCGGCCTGCCGGCGGATTTCTAAATGTCCAAAACGAGCCTATTTCTTTTTAACCAGTTCGCTCAAACTCTTTCTCGTATCTTCACGCACGGTTTCGAGTTTAGTGTCAGAACGGTAGCCTTTGGCGAAATCCGGGCCGTATTCCTGACGGAGTGTGCCCACACGAGTATCGCCGCGCTTCTCGCGGATTTGGCCGTTTTGATCACGTTCTCGACCATCGAGACCTTTTGGATAATGTTTATTGTTCATATTTTTATTTGATTTATTGCCCCCTACTCAACCAGAGAGCTTGTTAATGTTAATTGCAATGTAAGCATCCTCTGAGTCAACTTACGCTGATTATTTATGTCGACCGTCATTTCTTCTCTGCTCGCTTTTTTGCAACGATTTCTCTTACGGTGCCCTTCCACCCCGTCTGGTGGACTACTCGCTCGAACGCGGTGCCATACTTTCCGGCGATAAGATCAACCCTGCTCCGCGAACTGAGGTCCGCCCAGTTTTCAAACAATACGTAAACCGCGTTCCCGTATTGAATGTTCTCAAAAACTACAAGGTTATCTTCGAGAAGGGCGCCGAAGTATCGCCTAAAACCACTATCGCCATATACCAGACCCTTTGGTTTTAAGCTCATAAAAAATTCGTATCGTTCGACCGCGACATCCTTTTCTTGAGCCGAAGGTGTCTTCCCCTGGAACAATCTTTGTATTGTCTGATCGACGGTTCCCGGTGGCAGGATTTCCCATGAGACTCGCAGGGATTTTATGTAATCCTTCAATGCGACCTCAGCCGCCTCGACTCCACAGAATCCGATGTTTTCCTGAAGGAGATTCAAGTTCTCGAATAGTCTCTCTTCAAAACCCTTGGCTGTTTTATCCAGAACCTCTTGAACCTTAAATGCAACTACATACACCGCCAATCCAGGACGGGTATCAAAGCAACTCATCGATATTTCGAGTTCCCGTGGCGGGTGGAAATCACGTGGATACTTCTCGTATGGCAGATCAACCGTGTGAGTGCCGTTGTAGGAATCGCCCCAATTGGGAGATTCAATACTGTTGTAATGAGTCTCTTTCGGAAGATCCTTGCGGATAATCTCCCGCCCATCCACATTCCACATCGAATAATTCCCTTGGCTCCTTGGCGGCAAAGTAGCCGGTGGGACTTTGAGGCCATCCTGGCCAAGAGTTACCCCAAGATGCTTTAGCCGCCCAGCCACCAAAGTATCGGCCTTGAATTTAACCGCACAACCGACAACGATTTCGTTGCCTTTAATGGCCTTAATCTTTGTTAGGATGTTATCTGGAATTTTCCTTAAATGCTTTTTCATAAGAATTTCAATAAAATTTGGCGGGGAGGACGGACATGACCACCCCTTGAATAATAAAATCGTCCGTCACGACAATCGGCTTATGGTTATTGTTGCTCGAATTCGGTTTGAGAACGACCATTTCCCTTTCCCGATGGAACTCTTTCACCGTCGCTTCATCGTTGATCAGTGCCACGACTTTATCACCGTTTTCTGCTTGGGACTGCTGACGAACAAGCATCAAATCTCCATTCTGAATACCGGCTGCATCCATTGAATCGCCGACTGCACGCAGAAAGAAATATTTATTCCCCGATTTGGCTAGGCTGGTGGAAACCGGGATGAATGCCTCGATGTTTTCTTCCGCCAAAAGTGGCACCCCGCAAGCAACGCTTCCGACAAGGGGAATCTGAACGGTTCGCGCATGGTCCGTAGCCCCAGGCAGTTCTTTTCTAAATTGCAGTTCTCCATTCGGCCTTCGTTTGAGCCAACCCCGTTCGAACAGCCGATTCAGAACCAAAAAAGCGGTGCGAGGCGATTTGTATCCGAGCGCTTGCGCCAGTTCACGGATCGACGGAGACCGCCCTTCGTGGACAATGGCATTCCTAAGGTGCCGGAGCGCCTGAAATTCTTTTTCTGTTAGCTGGTCGTCAGACATAAACAGAGTGTATCATATCGTTTACCAGAGTGCAAGCCTCTCGTCACTTGGGTCAAGTTTGCTTGGTCACAATTTTATCTGCCCCAACTTGCTCTTCTGGATTTCCATTAAATGTGCGACTGTCGCGCGCACACGCTGCACTGGAACATCGCCAAATTGAATATTTACAGAAAAGTTGAATTCGTCGCGTTCAAGCAACATCGCGTTGCGGCCGTTATCTGTAAAATCAACGTGCTCATAATTGAGGAGTTGTTTAGCAGAAAAACGCCCCGTCCGAATAAGACGATTCCATTCCAGCGTTCCCGGATAAGGACGAAACTCGAAAACGCTACATCGGAAGCGACCGGGGTTATTCTTCGTAGAATCCCACAGTTGATTGATCAAATCAATTGTAGCAGCCATATCTGATTCAGTTTCAGTTGGGAAGCCAAGAATAAAATACCCTTTGACATGGATGCCCCATGTAGTCAGGGACTTTACAGCCTTGAGAGCCATCTCTCGATTGATATGCTTGTCAATGTATCCCAGAATTCTGTTACTGCCGGATTCAATACCAAGCGCGATTTCGCGGCAGCCTGATTTTTTAATGAGTTTCAAAAGGCTATCATCGGCCTTAGCAAGAACGTTGATCCGCCCAGTAGCATCCCAGACCCATTTGTCACCGACGCCGGCCCCAACGAATCGCGGCAAACAGCGTTTCATAAACTGTGCTTGGGCCAGAAAGAGATCGTCCACGAAACGAAACGCGGTAACATTGTCATTGTGCGCCAATTGTTCCATTTCTGCCAATATGTTATCCGGACTTCTAGTTCGAATTGAGATGTCTGGGTTAAATTTCTTCGCTGCGCCGCAGAAAGAGCAATCATACGGGCACCCGCGAGAACCAACGAGATTCGCTTCAATTGTGCCATTGTCGGTTTCGCATGGGTCTTGGACAAGAAATCCGCGATCAATGAACGGAAGTTGGTTAATATCAGGCGCGAGGTAATCTGACTTTCCCTTGGAAGACGCTGCCTCGCCTGCTTTCGGTTCACTGCCGGCAGAGCGCCACAGAACGTTAGGCAACTTTTCCCGTTCTGCGACATCTTCCAAGAGGCGTTCCACCCGGGATTCCCCTTCGCCCAAAACCATAGCGTCAATTCGCGGGATTCGCGTGTCACGAAGAATTTCCGTTGGCATGGCTTTTACCTGGTGTCCTCCCACCATGACTTGGATGTCTGGAGAAATATGCCGAAGGATTTCAACGCTGTTCCAATACGTCGGAGCCAGAAGATTCAACCCGACCCACCGAGGCGCCGCTTCGTTCGTAATTCTCGCGATTTGATTCACCCCTAAACCGAGGGCTTCCGCGTCGAGAACTCCTACGTTAAAACCCGCTCTTTTGGCATAGGTAGCAATATAGCCCAAACCAAGAACCGGCAGCGTAAAATCGTTTCGTCGCGGGCTTTTGTCATAATCCTTGAGGGGTGAGTTGATGAAAACCGCGTCGAGCGGTTTTCCTGGCTCATGTCCTAAAATCACAGATGTTACATTAGGCATAACTTTTGTCTTCAGCGAAACAAATACTCGCGTTCTGTTATTTTACGCTCCATCGGCTAAAATTTTTGGAAAAATTTTCCAAAAAATCTTTCCGTGGAGCGGATATGTGAGAAAATCGGCACAAAATAATGGATTCTGCACTCGATAATGCCCTCAAGCAGCCTGACATCCGGCATGTCTTGCTGTTGGCAGCCGAACACGCAGACACGACGATGAGGAAATATATTTGGCGCGGATACCGTCCGAAGCTGTCGGCTAACAAAGAATTGATGGTTGGCGATAAAACGGCGCAAGATTTTGTGAATGAAGCACTAAAGCGCCTCTGCGACAGCACCCGAACATACAACCCGCAGAAAAATCTGCTCGATAATTTGAATTCAATCACCGACAGCCTCATTTGGTCGGAAAAAAAATCTTCTGATCGCGCCGGCATCGTTGATTTCATCGATAATCCTGACAAAACGGAATCGTCACATGACCCAATATCAAAAGCGGTTAGCCCGGACCATGGTGCCGCCGTAAACGTGGTTGACGGTGAGGTTGCTGTTAGCCAGGAGAAATGTTTTCAAATGATCAGAGAATCGTTCGACGGAGATAACGAAACGCAGGCGTATCTTGATGCACTGCGTTCAGGTTATTACGATATAAATGAGATTTCAGAGTTGACCGACATTCCAGTTCCCAAAATTTACGAAATACGCCGCAAACTTAAAAACTACACTCCCGAGTTCTTTGGAGTTACAAACTATGGAGAATTGGAGCGAAAAATAAAGGAAGGACGATAATGAACGAAAAGCCACAGGGGCCGATAGAGAACCTGCTGGATGGATTGAGCCAGCACGCGCAGTTCCTCCCTGAAGAGGATCTAAAGGCGGAATTGACCACCCGCGGCCTCAATGTTGAGGGCTTTCTCAAAGAAGCTCTCGCGACAATTGCAATACACCAAAAGACGAAACGTCTATCTTGGATGAAGACCGCTGATGAAAAGCGAAAAGCTCTTCAATCTGCCAGCACACGCATGGAGAGTTGGCTTGGAAAAAGCGAACTGGCCATTCGAGCCGCGTTTGAGGAATTAATCCGAACAGCCATGCCACAACAGACAATCGCGTTCCGTAACAGGACGGATCTGACCACCGAAGACATGGCACGCATACTCGATGACCACGAACGATTAAAAATGAGGGCGACCGATCAGCACCCGCCCGATGAAAAGAAATGATTCAACCGAGAAAAGCGATTGCGGCAGCCAAAGCGCGAGAATTGCTCAACGAATTGAACATTCTCGAACCAGATGAAATTGACATTGAACGGATTGCTTTTTTCAAAGATGCAGAGATTCGCTACGAAACTCTGCAAGGGATGGACGGGCGTATTGTCAGCGAAGGCAAGGCGGCCGTCATAACCGTAAACAAAAAGATCACCTTCGAAGGGCAACGACGCTTCGTCATTGCTCATGAACTTGGACATTATTTCCTCCACCCCAAAACAAGGCAGGTGGAAAATGTGACTCAAGACCAAACCAATAATTGGTCTGAACAGCAGGATGTTGAAGAATATGAGGCGAATCTTTTTGCAGCTGAGCTTTTAATGCCGAGTGCTATGTTTTCTACGCGTATCAAGGGCAAGGTTCCATCTTTTGACCTGATCGAGTCATTGCAGAAGGACTTCAAAACTACATTGACGGCAACCGCGGTTCAATTCGTGCTCAATTCAAAAGAGGAATGTGCAATTGTATCCGTTGAAGGGAGACAGAGAAAGTGGTTCATTTTGTCTCCCGGTTTCGAATTCCGAATGCTTGAAGACACATACGTCCACGGATGTAGTTGCGCCGCTGAAGTGGGACCTGGCAAAAAAGCCGTGCGCTCATCACAAGTCGAAGCTGGATACTGGTTGGAGGGCTTTCGTGGCTATCACAAGGCTTTAATCACCGAAGACGCCCATTATTTTCCGGTTTTGGGCCGCAGCCTTTCATTGCTCTGGATACATGATGCGATTTAACCAGATGAATGTGATTCAAGAATATACTTCATTCAGGTGATCTTGAATCGCCTGTAATATGATTTCGATATAATCCCCCATGCGCTTTCTCGCATAAACGCCCACGTACGATGGGTGTGCTACGGCCAGGACAAGCAAGCCATTTTCGTCATCTACGCCAGCCCATTTGAGAAAACGTCCGCCGGCGGAGGAATCAGCAACCATTCGTAAATTTCGCATTTCCTGAAAAAAATCTGCTACCAAATTGCCGAGCAAGATGATCACGGTTGACTTCTTTTTTACCAACCGCCTTTCAAAAGACCCCCACTCGGATTTCATTTCCCTGTAAGTCGGGTAACGCAGTTTCCCGTCGGTCAACGGCGGATTCTGAACGAGATTGTCGCGCACAAAGACAGAACACTCGGAAGCTTCCCGCAATTTTGCCTCCACTTTCGAAATAACCTTCCCCGAAAGCGTTTCTTCGGACAGCGGTTTCATAGTTCCGATCGCGCCAGGCTTGCCGGATATACCAACAAAACAAACTGTGCGATTGCCTTTGGTTATTTTGGTTTTTCGCATTTGAAAGTCAGCACGATTCAAGAAACATCTGCGACAACTACACATGGATTCATTTTCGGACGAGAGCGATTCTGATTTTGCTCTTCGTCTCAGCCGTCACCGATTTGTCACCAGCTTCCAATCGCGAGATCGTCAAGACAGATAAACCAGTTTTTCTTGCCAATTCCGCCTTGCGGAATCCTAATTTCACGCGGGTTTTCTTCCACCAATTCTCGCTGGGCATGTTTATAAAATACCAAAATATCTAGATATATCAAGAAAAAATGCAATAAAACTTAATAAAGTATAATATTATAGGAAAAATTGGGAAATTGCATGCCGAAGATTTCGGCCAAATCTCAGCAACAACCTTACGGCCTACTTACATGATAAGTAGGGGCTAGCTGCATCACAAAAGCGTCTTGCCTTTGCTGGGATGAATCCTGACCTCCTCGCGGATAGCCGCACGGACCTTCGCTTCAATGCGTTCAACGAAGCTCATGCCAACCCGGCTGAATTTATTG
>Ga0181538_10000953_pt1 | contig 33862 bp, 27 predicted proteins | sample PEATcosm2014_Bin_40_FD_119773 | JGI IMG/M metagenome (GOLD analysis project Ga0181538, IMG submission 119773) | Peatland microbial communities from MTU Mesocosm Facility, Houghton, MI, USA - PEATcosm2014_Bin23_30_metaG | ecosystem: Environmental > Terrestrial > Soil > Wetlands > Peat | place... | reverse complement strand
GTTTCCGAGACCCTCCCCGAACCACCAGACACCCAGGGACCAAACGATGGAGAGCGCCAGCGCGGGTTTGAGGGATCGCTTCCAGACGATCCCGAAGCCGATGAGGAACTGCACGAGCGCGAAGACGGTGTTGCTGACGACGGGGTTGTGGTACACGTTCGATGCGTTCCAGGTGATCGAGTGCGCCACCCAGCCGGGGTTGCCCGCAGCGAGATTGTTGAGCATGCCGCTGAACCCGTTCGACCCCCGGGTGAACATGAACGGTTGGAGCTGCAGGACAGCATCGAGAAGCCAGACCGTTGCCAGGACGAGCTGGAAGGTCCGTTGGACGTCCCTCGGTTGCTCAACGGGACTGCTCGTGACCCCCTGGCATCGATCACCGGGGCTGGCGCAGCTCCGGCCCTCACCTCGGTCACGCTCATCGCTCACCACCCTTGGGTCGGGGCTCACTACTACGATCCGTAGTTATTACTACTACTCGTAGTATTGGCGCAACTGATTCGGGATTGGTCCTCCGTGAGGCGTCCAGCGAGGAGGCCGGACCGGCCGGGCCGACACCCGGGCCCACCTCTCATGAAGGGCGGCTGCAGACCTTCCGGACCGGCGAGGCCCATCTCAGGCCGCCTGCCTCATGACGGGACACGCGCAATATCATGGCGGGGTGACCTCGTCAGGAACCCCAGACACGCCCGCTGCTCAGATTGCCGTCGCCCAGCTCACGGTTGAGGGCATGCATTGTGGTTCGTGCGTCGCGCTCATCGAGGAGACGCTCAACGAGCGCGACGGCGTGACGGCAGCCTTGGTCGACCTCGACTCTGCCCGCGCCGTGGTCGAGTACGACCCGTCCACGCTCGACGTGGGGGAGATCCGTGCCGCCATCGCCGAAGTCGGGTACTCCGCCACCCCAGTGAGCTAGCGGCCGATGCTCACGGCGGGCTCGGAGGCGACCTCCCTCCTCGAGCAGGATGGGCCTTCGGTCGCAACCGCCGAGCTCGAATTGGGCGGCATGCACTGCAGCGCCTGTGCAACGCGCATCCAGCGAGCGCTCGGGCGCCTGCCTGCAGTAGCGAGCGCCTCGGTCAATCTGGCCACCACCCGGGCCTATGTCGCCTACGACCCCGCCCGGCTCGATCCCGAAGCCTTGTGCCACGCCGTCAGCGATACGGGCTACACCGCGACGCCCGTGGTCCACGGCCATTCCGCTGAATCGGATCGGGATCCGGACCATTGGGATCTCCGGGTACTCATCTCGTGGCCTCTGTCCGTACTGGCCCTGCTGGTCGCGTTGGCCGGTCCCGAGTCGGCGACGGCCGGATGGACCGTCCTGGTTCTCGCCATCGCCGTCGAGATCGTCGGTGGCTGGCCATTCTTGAGGGACAGTGCCCGCTTGCTTCGGCACGGGGCGACCAGCATGGACACGCTCATCGCACTGGGCACGCTGGCCGCGTTGGGAGTCAGTGCGGTCGAGGCCATTGCGCTCGGCGGTCGGCACGTGCATCTCGGTGGCGGAGGCGCTTTCGCGGCCCGGTTGCACGGAGTGATGGCCCCGTTGATCGTGTCCGTCCTGGCGACGGGACGGGCCATCGAAATGCGGGCGCGAGCGCGGGCGGCGGACGCGATGCACTCCCTGCTCTCGCTCCGGCCACCCACGGCGCGGGTGGTCCTGAACATCGAGGACGAGGAAGGGGTGTTGGTACCGCCGGAGAGTCTTCCCGTGGGAGCCCTCATCCGGGTGCGGCCGGGCGAGGCCATCCCGCTCGACGGCACGGTTCTTTCCGGATGGTCGCCCGTCGACGAGTCGATGCTCACCGGGGAGCCGCTCCCGGTCGACCGGGGCCCCGGGAGCTTCGTGACGGGGGGAACCCGGAACGGGAACGGCATCTTGGTCGTCACCGTCGCGTCCGTCGCCGACGAATCCGTGCTGGCACACCTGCAGCGCCTGGTGGAGGATGCGCAGAGGGACAAGGCTCCGTTGCAGCGGATCGCCGACCGGATCAGCAGCGTCTTCGTTCCCGCGGTCCTTATCGGTGCCGTCGTGACCTTTTTCACCTGGTGGCTGGTTGTCGGCGACGCCGGACGGGCCGTGCTCAGCAGCCTGGCCGTCCTCCTGGTCGCCTGTCCGTGTGCCATGGGCCTCGCTGCTCCGGTCGCCATGATGGTGGGTTGTGGGCGGGCCGCCGCCCTCGGGATCTTCATACGTAACGGAGACGTTCTCGAGCGGCTGGCCAAGATCAATGGGGTGGTGTTCGACAAGACCGGCACCCTCACCGAACGACACGCTGAAGTGACCACTGTCGCCGCGGTGCCTCCGTACTCGAACGAGCAGGTGCTCTTGTTGGCGGCGGCGGTCGAGGCGGAGAGCCAACACCCGATCGCCCTCGCCATCATGGCCGCGACGGGATCAGAGATCCGAGCCACCGACGTCCGCTCTTTGCCTGGGATCGGCGTGACCGGGACACTCGACGGCCACGAGATCCAGGTGAGCAGACTGGTGCTGTCGGGACTGCCGGAGCCGATCACCGACGATGTGACCGAGCGCTATCTGAGCGGCGAGACCGTGGTGGTGGTCGAGCACGATGGTGACATCGTCGGAGCGATCGCCGTGACGACCCCCCTGCGACCCGAGGCGCTGCCGGCGGTCACCCACCTCCGTGCACTCGGACTCTCCTCCTCCATCCTCAGCGGCGACAGCGACCCAGCAGTGCAGACGGTGGCCGCGGAGCTCGGCATCTCGTCGGCCATGAGCAACCTGAGTCCCGCGGACAAGGTCGATGCCCTCACCTCCATGCGTGAGGGCCACCGACGGCTCCTCATGGTGGGTGACGGCATCAACGACGCCCCAGCTCTCGCCGCGGCTGACGTGGGCTGCGCCATCGGCAGCGGGTCGGAGGCGGCGCTTGCCAACAGCGACATCGCCCTGCTCGGCAACGACCTCCAGGGAGTGCCGGCGGCCGTCGGCGTCGCCAGATCGACCTACTCGGTCATTCTGCAGAACTTCGGGTGGGCCATGGGCTACAACGTCTCGGCGCTGCCCCTCGCGGCGTTCGGACTTCTCGACCCGCTGGTCGCTGCGATCGCCATGGGTCTCTCCAGTCTGCTCGTGGTCCTCAACAGCCTGCGATTGACGCGGTTGGGTCGATCGGGGCTGTCGAACATCCAAGGGCCCCACTTCATGCAGGGCCGGCGCGGCGTCGTCGTATCGGTGCTGCTTCCGATCGTCCTGTTCGCCAGCCTCACCGTGGTCAGTGAGGCGGTCTCTCCCGCCCGGGGCCAGTCCCTCCTTCCCGAGCTGCCATCGATCACTACTGTCGCGTTGCCGCATGGTGGTTCGGTGGAGATGTACCTCGACCCCGGGGCGACTGGAATCAACCAGTTCCACATCATTTTCAGTGGGTCAGAGGCGGATGTGGCCACCGTGAAGCCTCTGGTGGTCGCAAGTGTCGCCGGTGGTGCGCCTCAGAATCTCAGGCAGCTACGTGTTGCCGCCGGTCACTACACCGACTTCGTGCTGTTGCAACCGGGTCGGTCGACGCTCCACGTGGCGGCCACGTTCGGGGGCACCCCGGTATCCATCGACTTCAGCCGCACCCTGCCCTGAGTGCAATCCGGTCAAGTCTCAGTTGCCCCGGCTCAGTTCAGTCACCGTTCCAACATCCGAGAATGACGTCTGCGACTGACTGCGCGACAGCCTGCGAGCTCGTGAGCGGCTGGCCAAACTTTGGGGGAAGGCCCGCGGAGTTGACCAGGAGGACTTTCCAGTCCTTGCGCACGATGATCGATCCGTCAGTGGTCTCAACCGCCGCCTGTCCGAGCCCGTTGATCACTTGGGACGTGCCCATTTGCTTCGCCAGCGTCCGGAAATAGCTCTTCGTCTGCGCCCAGCTCGAGAGCTCCTTCACCGAGAGCACCATCGAACCGGCCGGATAGCTGTATTGGCAGGAGTAGAGGTGATTCACCCAGGTTGGATGCGAGACCGTAGCGATCTGACCGAGCACTGACGCAATCTCTTGTCTCGCCTTCGGCCTGCAGATCATCGTGGCGATGGTCGACGGCGTCCGGCCGGCGGGCAGAGGCGCCTCGGATGCCGCCTCGCCAGCTGGGAGCGCGAAGCAGATGGCCACCACCAATGAAAGGGTGAGCAGGGCCGGGCGGATCACGGTGTCGTACCTCGCTCGAGCAGCAGATTTCTCCGCTGCCCGGCGCAGCGTCCGGTGTCGTGAACGTCGTGAACGTCGTGGGCGCGCCTCGAGCACCGCGTCAGGGTACCGCTCTGGTCCCCGGCCAGAAGGTCGGGCTGCTGGACCTCCTCGGCTCAGCATGTCGCTCAGGCACTCATGCACGGCGTGTGCGTATCTGCACGATCTCCATCACGTTCCTGCCGACATGACCGCCGCCTCGACGATCTGGATGTCCGGCGGTTGAATGGCCAGTGGACCTCCGGCTACCGGCACCTGCCACACCATGGTCATGAACGGTGTGGACTGCTGCACGCTCCCCGCCGAGCAGGGGGGGGCGCCGGAGATCTGCAGTGGGTTTGAGGCGGACTCGCTACTCGGGCCACAGACATCGGTGCGCTGATGCCACTGGACCAAGGCGCCATAGGGCATGGGCGGGGTCACGGTCGACGGCAAGAGGAACATCGCGGCCACTAGCACCTCCTGGCCCGACGGTGTCTGAGCAAAGACGAGCCCGTCTACGTACTGCGGGTCGAGCGTCCTTCCTGCAGCGGCGTTCGCCGCCACGATGGTCGGATTGACGTAGTAGACGACGGGGTAATTGGTCGGAGATACCGGGACGTACCCTGCGGCAGTCGCTGCGCTGGGGGATGTATAGCGCGCCACTGCCTGACTGGTGCTCTGGACGTACTGGACGGCACTGATCTGCTCGGAGAACGTCGGCTCCGTCGCGCAGCCACTCGCGTACATGTGGATATCGCTGGGCCCGTTCGCTCCTTGAGTCAAGAGCTCCTGTGCCTCCGCCGTTGGCAATGCGGGACCGGTGTAGTGCCAGTTGGCCTTGGTGGTGTTGAGGCCGGCCGCGGCGCTGGCGTCGGCGCCGTTCATGTTCATGCCCGTGCCCGGCCCCGCCATGACCATGTTCGGGGTGTTGTTGATGTCCAGCCCCGCTCTCGGAGCGCCGTTGTTGCCTCTCGTGCACGTGGCCGTTGCGGCAGTCTGCCCGGCAGTCCCGGCCATCGAGGCCCCGGACATGCCGGTCATGCCTGACATCGCCATACTCGACGACTCCTGGGCGGCTACCGGGTAGACGGCACTGAGAAACAGGGCAACCACGAGACCCACCGCACCTCCGGCAACCAGCACGGGACAGCGAGAGAGCGCAATCGCGAACGGGGAGCGCCACGTCGCCCGATCCGGCAACACGGCGGGCACCATGGCCAGAGCCAGGAGGATTATCAGAGGGCCAGTGTTCGGATCTGTCCCGGAGCCAGTGAAGATGCCGCCGAGACCCTGACCGCTGACCCAGAAGAAGGCGGCAAGGAGGCCTCCTCCGGCGAGGAACGGCGTCGGTCGCCGGAACAGGAGCGGCCCGAATCCGACGATCAGGGAGGCGATCGCGAACAGCCACGTGGTCCAGACGCCGCCGCTGCCGAACTGATTGCCGAAGCTGTTAAGGAAATGGGAGTAGGCACTCGGCTCACCCGACGACATGCCGGTGATGGCGCTCGACACCGAGGTTGACGTCCGATTGTTCGGAAGCAGGAACAGGACCGCCGCCAAGGACCAGTACCCCACCCAGACCAAGAGCGGTGTGGTCGCTCCCCCGATGCCCTGGCCCGCCGCCGAGGAAGCCATTCCGACCGGTTGCGCTGGGCCTTGACGTGTGCGCGATCGAGGCCACGCCATTACGCCGATCAGTCCGTAGATGAAGACCGACCCCGGCGCACCCGTCAGGGCAGAAGCGGATCCGGTGAAGATCAGCCCGAGGCCCTCCCCGAAGAACCAGACGCCGAAAGCCCAGAAGAACGACACTGCGAGAGCTGGGCGTACGGTGCGCCGAAAGAGCAACCCGACGCCGATGGCCACCTGGATGAGGGCGAAGAACGTGTTCCACACGGCGACGTGGGGTCCGACGAAATGGCCCACATTCGTGATGATCCATCGGATCACGTCGGGCTGGTTCTGGGCATTGTTCAGCAGATATGTCGTCGTGAAGCTGCTGCGGAACATGAACGGCTGAAACTGCAGACCGGCGTCGAGGAGCCAGAACAGACCCAGAATTATCTGGAGCGTCCGTTGTGTCCTGACCAACGAAAAGGATCGACGGGGCGGATCGAGTGGTGGGCTCTGCTCGACTTCCACGGCGGTCACGGAGCACCCTCCAGTAGTCCGGATTTCGAGCACGGGGCGTCGTCTTGCTGGCCAACCGTGCCCCGACTCTTATGGTTGGGCAAGCGCAAGCGGGCGGAGCGCCCGCTGCGAACGATTCGGAGTTTCACGACTGCCATCCGTCACGCACGAGTGACACCAGGTCACGCGACTCCTGTGGGACCGTTATCTCCGCAGGAAACTCCAGGTGAGCCTTGTCACCCGTGTAGACCAGGATGTACCCCGCATGGACGATCTCGTAGTTCGATCCCGGCGAGGGTGACTTCTCGGCGAAGGACAGCGGCATACCGATCGCAGCCTCGGCGCTCCGGATCTGCGCGATGGTGCCCGTGAGCCCGGTGAAGGTCGGGCTGAAATGACCCAGCCAGGTCTGAATGACACTGGGTGTGTCCCGGGCCGGGTCGGTCGTCACGAAGACCATTTTCACCTGACCGCGGTCCGCTGCGGGCATCGCCCTGATGGCTGATGCGGCCGTGAACATGTTCAGTGGGCAGAGGTCGGGACAATGGGTGTAGCCGAAATAGACCAGTGTGACTTTGCTGTCGGTATCAGACGCGATGTCGAAGGGCTGGTTGTCGGTGTCGGTGAGACTGACGTTCGGCTTCACGTACGCCTTGGGGAAGACGAGGGCGCCGGGGTAGTGAGAGTTGGTCTCCGCCGGGCCGCCGACCTGGGAGATGGTCGCCCCCGAGCCACTCGATCCCGAGCACGCTGAGAGTCCGAGGGCACCCACGAGTACCCCGGCGGTCACCACCAGACAGGTGACAAGGCTGCAATGCTTCCGTGAGGTGTCCGTCACGGTGCACCTTGAGTCGCGGTCGCGGTCGCGGTCGCGGTCGCGGTCGCGGTCGCGGTCGCGGTCGCGGTCGATCGATCATCGTCGGATCCGCTGCCCAGTGCGACAGGGAGGCCGTCCGGAGAGATGAGGAACCAGTCGCCACCGATGCCTTCGCCCCGCGTGTCTCCAGGGTGCAGGTCGCCGGCGAAGGTGTACAAGGGGTGGCCGCCGAGTGTCGCTTGGGTCGTTCCGCCCGCACCGCTGATCACGGCCACCGGTGCGCTGATCGATGGGGACTTGGTCGGTGCCTCCGGCGATTGGAGCGGTGGCCAGTCGACGAGACACCAGTCGGCGTTGCACGCACTCGTCGTCGTGGTGTCGTCAGCGTAGGAGTACAGCACCTCACCCCGAGCATTGGCGACGACCGACCCGTAGCGCGTCTTCACCACAGTCAGCGTGGTCGGTTGCGCAGCGCCGTAGGTTGCCGGCGTCAACGAATACGACGTTGCGGTGAGACCGCTCGGCGTCATGGCCCACCAGAGGTTCCCGACGCCATTCCCTCTGATGTCGCCAGGAGACTTGTCGCCGGAGAACAGATACAGAGGGCGTCCGTCCATGGTCAGCTGGCGCTCGCCGCCACTCCGCACGACGGTGCCCACACGGCCACTCACACCATTGCCTATCGTGATCCTGGCACCTGCAGGCATCGGCACCCAGTCGTGGGCGCAGTCACCGGAGCAGGCGCTCGGCGCCCGGGTCAACAGGTCGTCGACGAAGACGTAAAGCGTTCGGCCCGAGGCGGTGCCCAAGACCGGTCCCGAGGCTGTCCGCACGACTCTGACGATCGTCGTCGAGCTCCGCCGACTCGTCGCGCTAGCGGTGATGACCATCGTGGCGACCATGAGCAGCGCTCCAATAGCCACCAAACCAAACCGCACCGGCTGTCCTCTGTGCTCGATCTGAGTTACTACTACAACAGGTAGTATTCAGGTCGGTCGACAAGCCGTCAAATCAGGTCAAGCGACCGTCTCCATCGTCTTGACCGCAGGTACACCGGCGCCGCTCGCGGCAGTGGAGGACGCTGGACCGACAACGGACTCGGGTGTGGCTCCTTGGTTAGCCTTCCGCGTGACATCCGTCGAGAAGTGACGCAACCGCGAGCTGTTCCACACCACACAACCGGACGAGAGTGCCATGGCGGCGCCCGCGATCAGCGGATTGAGGAACCCGAACGCGGCAAGGGGAATGGCGATCACGTTGTAACCGAAGGCCCAGATCAGATTGGTCCGAATGGTCAGGTACGTACGCCGAGCCAGGGTGATTGCTGTCGGGACTGCGGTGAGGTTGTCGCGCATGATAATCAGGTCGGCCGATTCAAGCGCGACGTCGGTGCCCGAGCCCACAGCGAGGCCGAGGTCCGCGCACGCCAGGGCCGGACCGTCGTTGATGCCGTCACCCACCATCGCAACGCGGTGACCCGCTTGTTGCAGGCGCCTGATCGCCGTCACCTTGTCGCCGGGCAACGCCGCGGAGATCACGTCATCGACTCCGATGGATGCTGCAACCGTGCGCGCTGCCGCCTCGTGGTCTCCGGTGACGAGGACGCAGTGCAAACCAAGGGATTTGAGATCGCGTACGGCGGAGGGTGCCGTCGTCCGCACCTTGTCGCTGACGGCGAGCGCACCGACGATCATCCCGCCTCGGCTGACGAGCACGACGGTCCGCCCTTGGCTCTCCCATGTTGTGCAGCGCGACGTCAACGAGTCGGGCATGGCTGAAACAGCCGTGTCGGAGAAGAGCTCTCGTCGCCCCACCTTCAATTCGTGGCCATCGAGAGACCCACGAGCACCGAGACCGGCCAGCGCTTCGAAATCGCTCACCAGCTCCAACTCGACCCCGTCCCGCTGCGCTCTCCGAACGATTGCCTTGGCCACGAGGTGTTCCGACGCCAGCTCGAGCGATCCGGCCCATCGCAACAGGTCCTCGGTTGAGATCCCGTCCGCGCTGCTGACCTCCTCGACGACCATGGCGCCCTCCGTCACCGTTCCCGTTTTGTCGAGGAGCACCGTGTCGATCTCCTGCGACTCCTCGAGCGCCTGATACCCCTTGAAGAAGATGCCGAGTCGCGCCCCCTCACCGGAAGCCACCATCAGCGCGGTGGGCGTGGCCAGGCCGAGTGCGCACGGGCACGCGATGATCAGCACGGAAAGCGCCGCGCTGAAGGCCTCCTCGTTGGTACCTCCGGCGAGCAGCCACCCGGCCAGCGTGAGGAGTGCGATGCCGATCACGGCCGGGACGAAGACACCGGCGATCCGGTCTGCCAATCGTTGGACGTTTGCCTTCTGATTCTGTGCCTCCTCGACCAGCCGGAGCATTTGAGCGAGGTGCGTGTCCGCGCCGAGCCTTGTGGCCTTGACCACGAGCCGCCCCCCCACGCACACGGTGCCCCCCAGGACCGTGTCGCCGACGGTCACGTCTGCCGGCATCGACTCACCGGTCATTGCACTGCGGTCGATGGCCGATTGCCCGAAGATGACCTCTCCGTCGGTCGCGACGGTCTCTCCGGGCCGGACGACGAACCGATCTCCCTTGCAGAGGGCCGCGATCGGGCGGCGGTGCTCGGTTCCTGCGGCGTCGAGTACAGCGACATCCTTGGCACCGATCGCGGAAAGAGCACGCAGAGCGTTGCCGCTCCGGCGCTTGCTGAGGGCCTCGAAATACCTGCCGGCGAGGAGGAAGGTGGTCACGCCGGCCGCCACGTCGAGATAGATCGCCCCACTCTGTTGGTGCGCCAGCACGTAGCGAAACGATCGAGCGACGTGGCTCGTATCGCGGAAGAACATGGCATAGATCGACCACGCCGTCGCGGCCACAATGCCCATGGAGACCAGGGTGTCCATGGTGGCGATCCCGTGCCTGGCGTTTCGAATCGCTGCCTTGTAGAACGGCCACGCGGCCCAGGTGAGGATCGGGGCGGCCAACGCCAACAGGATCAACTGCCAACCAGTGAAGCGCAGCGAAGGGACGAGCCAGAAGGCGATAGAGGCATCGCCGAGAGGCATGAACAGGAGACCCGCCACGACGAGCCGCCGTCCGAGATAACGGACCCTGCGGTCGGCCTCGGCCTCGGCCTCGGCGACGGTGTCGCGAGTCGGGGCTAGGTCATCGACGATCTCCGCGGTGAATCCCGCCGACTCGATGCGTTCGATGACCACTGCCGGCGACGTCCCAGGCGGCATCCGAACTCTGGCACGCTCGGACGCCAGGTTGACCCGTGCTTCGACGCCGTCGAGCGAATTGAGCCTGCTCTCGATCCGAGCCACACAGGCGCCACAGGTCATTCCCCCGATGGCGATCGAGACCTCGTTGTCCGAGTCGGGGACGGCCAGGTCAGCTGCCGTCAATGAACGCTCCGAAGATCTGTTGGGCCACCCGGCCCATAGGCGCAGCGCGCTGCCGTCTGGCGGGTCACCCGTTGCATAAACTACAAAGCGTAGTAGTCACTGATCACCCTGAGCCCGAGGTCCAGCTCCTCGGCGCCGGCACAGCGATCAATCCGAAGAGATGAGGGCCTGTCGATGTCGAGAAGCTGTGCTTGTCGCCTCAGATTATGACCCCGTTGGCGGGGGAGCATCCAAGGAAGGCAGACGCATGGGGATGAGAGGGGCCACACAGCTTCTTGGGGTCGGTGCCCTCGTCTTCGGGATTGCCTCCACGGCTCTCTGCCCTGAGGCTGGCGCCAGTCGACCAGCTGCGACATCCCAGGTCGTGGGACGTGTCGGCTCCCTCGAGGTCCTGAATCCCTTTCTGCCCGATCCCGCCAGTCCGAGCGTGGCGGCCATCTACCTCACGGTGAAAGACACAGGGCCCAAGGCCGACGCACTGGTCGCGGCGACCTCTCCCGCGGCACCGGACGTCATGCTCATGACGGAGAACGGTCATGGGTCATTCGGGTCGATGGGGATGCTGCGTCAACTGCGCATCCCAGCTCACGGCCAGGCGTCGTTGGCCCCGGGTCACGACCACGTCATGCTCGAGCAACCGACGGTGACGTTCAAGGTGGGCCAGACAGTGCTGGTCACCCTCAGGTTCAGGTGGGCCGGCTCGGTCACGGTCAAGGTTCCGGTCGTGCCACTGAGCTGGATCCTTCGACAATGACGCATTCGACTCGCCGCCGCCGTGAGGCCCTGTGCTCGGGCTCGCGTGACAATCTCTCTGCTCTGGTCTTGTTTTTGCTTCCCAGCTTTTGACCAGGGCTAGAGGCGTGACGGGAGAAGACCAACTCCCGTAGGGGAAAGTGGACCACCCGACCCCTAGACAACCGGGAACGTTGCTACTCTCACCCGCGTGCGCCGGCTGATGGCGATCGTCGCCTTTGCGCCGCTCATCTTCCTGGTCTGGGCGTGCGCAGCCGGCACCTCTTCTGCCACCGCTACGGTGGCCGAGCGGCCGCAGCCGGCGGGTCGGAACCCCTCCCCGATCGCCCTCATGGTCTGCCGGCCCAAGGCCCAACGCGAGATCAACGAGGTGCTGGGGGTGAGGGCCACCGTGAGCGGCCGGACCTGGGTCGACCACAGGTACTCGTGCCGCTACGGCTACCCGAACGGGTCGTTCGAGCTGTCGGTGAAGGAACTCTCCAGTTGGACCCAGACCCTGGCCTACTTCCATGGGCTGGGGGCCCAGCTGGGGGACACCGAGTCACTCGGCAACCTAGGCCAGGGTGCCTTTCGTACATCGGGTGGTGACGTGGTGGTGCGGAAAGACTGGAAGGTGCTGTTGGTCGACGTCTCGGGCCTGCCCGCCCAGTTCGGCGCCCCCCCGACCAGCGCGACAGACGTGGCCTTCACCTTGGCCGACCTCATCCTCGGCTGTTGGGACGGCGACTGAGCGTTTCGGCCCGACCTTTGGCGTCGAGCGCCACTGGCATGGTGCGTGAGCCCGGTCCGACCACCGGGCGCACAGCGACCTGCGATGGTGGCGGCGACGTTCATCCCAGGCCCAGGGCCGTTCAGTGGCGCTTGCGAAACGCGGATCAGACTGAGGGGGAGAACGCGTGTGACAGCGCAACGGACTCGGGCACGCTGTCGGGCGGGGTCGTGAAGATGAGCCCGAGGCACATCTCGTCTGTCGAGCCGTCTCCCCAAGTCACGAAGTGAGGCGGCACCTTGCGGAGGATGGGAAGCTCCTCTTGAAGCTGCGGGTTGTACGTGCAGGTGATCCCGATCTTGTCGCCCGCCGTGATGGGGATCGGCTTTGGCAACACATAGCCGCGCTGGTAGTGGAAGTCGTAGTCGGTGACGTTGAGCAGCGTCTGCTGTGCGGGCGTCCCGGGGTTCAAGACGAACTTCATACCCACCCCGAGCAGGTGCATGTGCGGCGCCAGCTCAACGATGTTGCCCGAGGTGTACAGCGGCCAGGTGCACGTCGTGGTATCCCCGACGGGCGGGTCCGACGAGCTCCTGCCACACAGCGATTCCAGCCCGTCGACCAAGAGTTCCTGGCCCATCCCGAAGCGCTGACCCACGCTGGCGAGCTCCGCTGCCCTGCTGCACATAGGCCCGGTAACGCCCGGGGCGCACGGGATGTCCGGCGGAGCGGCCACGATGTTCAGGCGTAGCGGGCGCAGGGGCGTGTCGGCCGGCACGGTAGTAAGCGTCAGCTTGGAGCGGACAGGGCGGTCCCCAACGAGCATGTTGTAGTGCTCCTGCATGATCACGAGCGTCCCAGCGGGCATGGGCGCCCCGGTTCCGGCTGGTTCCTTCGAGAGGTTGTGCCCCGGCCCCCAGGCCGTGAGCCAAGGGGTGCCGCCGTTCAGCGACCGCGCTGCCCCGCCTGTGTCGAGCCCGGACTCCCCGAAGCACGTCCATCCCCTCCCGCCGTCGTTCTGGGCCTCAGCCGCCGCTGCCAGATCCGGAGGCACCGCGTAGGTGATCTCGTGGTGCACCTCAGGGCTGTTGGGTTGGAAGTCGATGGCGGTGATGAACGCGTCGTGCGTGAGGTGCGGGTTGAGCAGGGTGCAGTGGTAGTCGTCTGTGCCTCCGCCGGGGGGCGCCTTCGGCGTGTAGGCGGTCGGTGACTGCAGGACGATGGTGGTCGTGTTCGGCCCGGAATGCGCATCGGTTGCGCCAACAACCGAACCCACGCCGACAAGGGTGATGGCGACGAGTGCCACAATCGCAAGCGCCCTCAATACGGCGGCATATTCGAGAGCGCACGATCGGCCTCTGCCCACAGACTGAGGCTACCGCCCAGTATCCGCCCGAACAGATCGCGCAAGCCACGCGAGTGGGCGCGGGCCTGCCTTTGAGTACGAGCAGGACGATCACAGCGGCCAGCCCGGAGTCACGAGCCAGTGCATCTCCGGCAGGAGATGCCCCTGCGCCACGCGTTCGGAGACCGAGTGAGAAGGCCTCCGAAGGTCACCTTGGTCAAGGGGATCCGCCCGTGATCGGCCGCGCTCACCAGACCCGCAGCGGCCCGCTGGGCGTCGCGCTCGGTTCCTCGCACCGTCGCCGCTGATACCGCAGCGATGCGGCTCCGGACCCGGTCCCGAAGGACACCCGCACCGGCCAGACCCCTGGCCAGCGTTCACGTAGGCTTCCTGGACGGAGCCAGTCGGCGACTATGGCCGGATTATGGACAACGGTCCTGGTCGAAAGGCGAAACTCCTACTGGAGAGGTGCGAGAGCGGCCGAATCGGACTCACTGCTAATGAGTTGACCTGGGTAACCGGGTCCGAGGGTTCAAATCCCTCCCTCTCCGCTCGGAGGTCGGGCACCTGGTGCCGGGCGATCCGGATGTCGGTCCGCCACGGCGGGCCTGCCGTGCACCGTCACCCCGGCGGGAACCGGCCTGGTGCGAGGAGTGTGTGCGAAGGATCGTGGGTCGGTACTGGCTCCAGACCCTGGGGTGCCCGAAGAACCAGGTGGACTCCGACAAGCTCGAGGGACACCTCGAGGCACAGGGGTACGACCGCGCCCCGGACCCCGCCGCGGCCGATCTCGTCGTCGTCAACACGTGCGCCTTCATTGAGGCGGCCCGTCAGGAGTCGATCGACACGGTCCTGAGCCTGGCCGAGCGGCGAACCGCCGGGGCACGCCTCGTCGTCACCGGCTGTATGGCGGAGCGGTACGGCGACGAGCTGCGCGATGCCCTCCCCGAGGTCGACCTGGTGGCCGGGTTCGGACGGGAGCTCGTCGATTCACCGGCGGGCGTGCCCGCCAACGCGGTGCCCGTCCTGCTCGGCGCGGCCCGGACCGCGCCGCGCCCGTCGGCGGACGCCGCCGCCCACGCCTTCGATCTCCTGGAGCTGCCCCGCCCCGCCGCCCGTGCCCCCTGGGCCTACGTCAAGGTCGCCGAGGGGTGTGACCGCATCTGCGGCTTCTGCGCCATCCCTTCGTTCCGCGGCAAGCAGCGATCCCGCTCGCCCGAGGAGGTCCTCGCCGAGGTCGACGCGCTGCTGGCGACGGCGGACGACGCACCCCCGCTGCGCGAGGTCGTCCTCGTCGCGCAGGACCTCGCCTCCTATGGCCGGGACCGTTCTGGCCCCGGCCGCCGCACCCGCATCGCCAACGGCACCGCACCGATCGCCGCGCTCACGCGCGCCGTGTCGGCCCGGGTCGAGCGCACCCGGCTCCTCTACCTGTACCCGTCGGGCCTGACCGACGAGCTGATCGACGCGGTGCTGGCGACGGGCGTGCCGTACTTCGACCTGTCCCTCCAGCACGTGTCACGGCCGCTGCTCGCCGGTATGCGGCGTTGGGGCGACGGTGAGCGCTTCCTGCGCCGTATCGCCGACATCAGGGCAGCGGAGGGCGAGGCCACGTTCCGGTCGTCCTTCATCCTCGGCTATCCCGGCGAGACCGAGCGCGACCACGACCTGCTCCTGGAGTTCCTCGAGGAGGCGCAGCTCGACTGGGCCGGCTTCTTCCCCTTCTCCAACGAGGACGGCACCCACGCCGCCGGGCTCAGTGACCAGGTCCCGGCCGAGCTGGCCCTCGAGCGACTGCGGGAATGCGCCGAGCTCCAGGACGCCATCACCGCGGCAAGACGTGACCGCCTCATCGGCGAGGTACGGCAGGTCCTGGTCGACGCGCCGGGGCGGGGCCGCACGGTCCACGAGGCACCCGAGATCGACGGCATCGTGCACCTCCCGGCCGACCTGGGGGTGGGCAGCCTCGTCGACGTGGTGATCACCGCAGCGGAGGGTCCGGACTTGCACGGCAGCCCCGCCGACGACCGCGAAGCGGTGCCGGCGGGCGCAGGAGCGCCTCCGCGGTGAGCGACGCCGCGCACGAGCACCCCGGTCACCCCGGGTTCACCTTCGGGCCGAGCGCCCTCGTCACCCCGGCCAACGCGGTCACGGTTGCCCGGCTCCTCGCGGCGCCCGTCTACGTGGTCATGCTCGTCGCCTGGGGGGCGTCGTGGATCAACGTCGTGGTCGGCATCGTGCTCGCCGGCAGCGACGGGCTCGATGGCTACATGGCCCGCCGCCACGGCACCACCCGCTCGGGCGCCTTCCTCGACCCGCTGGCCGACAAGGCCTGCGTTCTCGGTGCCATGTTCACCCTGGCTGCCCAGGGCCACCTGCCCTGGCTGCCGGTCATCCTCATCGCCTTCCGCGAGGTGGGCATGCAGCTCTACCGCTCGTGGGTTGGGCGACGCGGCGTGTCGATCCCGGCCCGCAAGTCGGCCAAGATCAAGACGCTGATCCAGGACATCGCAATCGGCACGTGCATCATCCCCCCGCTGGCGCACCAGCACGGGCTGCAGGTCGCCGTGATCTGGTTCGCCTGCGCGCTCACCCTCTACACCGGTGCCGAGTACCTGCTCGACGGCCGCCGGGCGCTGCACCGGCCGGCCGCCTCATAAGGTCACGCCCATGAGGATCGAGATCGTCGCGGTGGGCACCGAGCTGCTTCTGGGCCAGATCGCCGACACCAACTCGGCATGGCTGGGTGACCGGCTGGCCGCAAATGGCGTGGCCTCCCAATTCCACCAGGCTGTCGGCGACAACCACACCCGCATCACGCTGGCGCTGCGCACCGCGCTGGCGCGCAGCGACGGCGTCATCATGTGCGGCGGCCTCGGGCCGACCCAGGACGACATCACCCGAGAAGCGATCGCCGAGGTCATGGGCGTCGAGCTGGTCCGCGACCAGGCCATCGTGGACGAGATCGCGGTCTTCTTCGAGGCCCGCGGCCGCGCCATGTCGGCCAACAACTCGCGTCAGGCCGACGTCCCGAGGGGCGCCACGGTGATCCCGCAGAACGGCGGCACGGCGCCCGGTCTCATCTGCGCGGTGGGCAACAAGGTGGTCTACGCCGTCCCCGGCGTGCCCTACGAGATGGCCGAGATGTTCGACCGCGCCATCCTGCCGGACCTGCGCGCCCGGATGGCCGAGGCCGGCGACGAGGGCGTGATCGCCAGCCGCGTGCTGCGGACATGGGGAGCCAGCGAGTCCGCTCTCGCCGAGGCGCTCCAGGACCGCATCGACGTGCTCGATGCCGGTGGCGACGTCACGCTCGCCTTCCTGGCCTCGGGCATCGAGGGGATCAAGGTGCGCATCACGGCCCGGGCACGCACGCTCGACGATGTCACCGCGTTGCTCGACAAGGAGGAGGCCGAGGTGCGGCGCGCCATCGACGAGCGCCTGGGTGACATCGTCTTCGGCGTCGACGACGAGTCCATGGAGGACGCCATCGCGGCACGGCTGAAGGCGCGCGGGCTGACCTTCGGCGTGGCGGAGTCGCTCACCGGCGGCCTGATCGCCTCCCGGCTGGTCAACGTGCCGGGAGCCTCGGCCTGGTTCCGCGGCGGCGTGGTGGCGTACCACTCGCAGGTCAAGTTCGACGTCCTGGGAGTGCCCACCGGGCCTGTGGTGACCGAGCCGGCTGCGGCGGCCATGGCCGAGGGTGCCGCCCGGGTCACCGCCGCCGACGTGGGTCTGGGCATCACCGGGGTCGCCGGGCCCGACGAGCAGGAGGGCGTGGCGCCCGGCACGGTCTTCGTGGGCCTGTCGCTCCCGGGCCAGCCCACCCAGACCCGCCGGTTGCGGGTCCCGGGGGACCGCGAGCGCGTGCGCCAGTACGGGGCAATTTCGGCGCTTGACCTGCTACGACGCGCGCTCGACCTCCACAACGCCTGAGCGCCTGCGTTCACAGGGGGCCCACAGGGGGGTCACACTGGACGGGGAGTCGGTGGCGCGACCCTTTGACGGCAGGGAGGTATGACCAGTGAAGATCGAAAACGGACCGCGCGTCCTGGTGGTGGACGACGAGCCCTCGATCGTCGACGCGGTGGCGACGTCGCTGCGCTACGAGGGGTTCACCGTCGACGAGGCGATGACCGGCCGCAAGGCCCTGGCCCAGGCCCAGGAGGACCCACCTGATCTCGTCATCCTCGACGTGATGCTGCCCGACCTCGACGGTCTCGAGGTGACCCGGCGCCTGCGCGCCGACGGGCTGCGCGTGCCCGTCCTCTTCCTCACGGCCCGGGACACGCTGCAGGACAAGTTGGCGGGGCTCACCGTGGGCGGCGACGACTATGTGACCAAGCCCTTCGCCCTGGCCGAGGTCATCGCCCGGGTGCACGCCATCCTGCGCCGCACCGGCTACGAGCCCGAGGACGACGGCATCCTCCGCTTCTCCGACGTCGAGCTCGACGAGAGCGCGCACGAGGTGCGCCGTGCGGGGAACCCGATCAACCTCACCGCGACGGAGTTCAACCTGCTCCGCTACTTCATGCTGAATCCGCGGCACGTGCTCTCGAAGGCGCAGATCCTCGACCACGTCTGGCACTACGACTTCGGCGGTGACGGCAACGTGGTGGAGACCTATGTCAGCTACCTGCGCAAGAAGCTCGAGAAGTTCGGTCCTCCGCTCATCCACACCATCCGCCTGGTCGGTTACACGTTGAGGGAGCCCGAGGCCGCCACCGGAGCAGCCTGAGTGTCCCTGCGGCTCCGACTTCTGTTCGCCGTCGGGGCCATCGCGGTCGTCGCGCTGGTCGTGGCCGACTTCGCGACGTACTCCGCGCTGCGTACCTCGCTGTACAGCCAGGTCGATCAGGAGCTGCAACGCCCTGTCCACCTCAACGTCGATCCGGTCACCGGTGACGTCGTGTGCCTCTCGCCGCAGAGCAACGGCGGCGGCGGTGGCCCGGTGGGCGAAGGAGGCGGCGGCCCCGGGGGCAGCGGTGCCGGCAACGGCGGCGATTTCGGCAACGTTTTCGGCATCAGCTACATCTCCGTCGTCAAGCAGAACGGTGGCGTCGTCGACGGCCTCGAATGTCCCGCCTACGTGGGCAACCACCCGTACCGGCCGCAATTGCCCGCTCAGATCACGGGGTTCTCGACGCAGCCGGACGGCACCGAGGTGGCGTATTTCACGACGGGATCGATCGCGGCGGACGGGCCGTCCTTCCGGGTGCGGGCCGAGAAGGTCCAAGGCGGCACCTTCAACGGGGACGTGCTCGTGCAGGCGCAGACGCTGGTCGATCAGACCAGCACACTGCACACCCTCTTCCTGATCGAGCTCGCCGTGACGGCTGGCGCACTGGTGTTCGCTCTGGCCGCGGGGTGGTGGCTGGTCCGGCTCGGGCTGCGGCCGCTCGAGGACGTGGAACGCACCGCGGACTCCATCGCCGCCGGCAATCTCGACCAGCGGGTGCCTGGCGCAGACCAGCCCACCGAGGTGGGCCGCCTGGCCAAGGCGCTCAACGTCATGCTCGAGCGCATTCAGGCGGCCTTCTCCGCCCGGCTGGCCTCCGAAGCTCGCTTGAAGGAGTCGGAGCAGCATCTGCGCCAATTCGTCGCTGACGCCTCGCACGAGCTGCGGACGCCGATCGCCGCCGTATCGGCCTACGCCGAGCTCTTCGAGCGGGGGGCCTCCCAGCACCCCGACGACCTGCCGCGCGTGGTGTCGGGAATCCGCACGGAGACCGCGCGCATGGACCGGCTCGTCACCGACCTGCTGACGCTCGCCCGCCTGGACGAGGGCGTGCCCATGGAGAAAGCGCCCGTCGAACTCGTTTCCTTGGCGTCCGAGGCCGTGCGCACCGCCACCGCGGTCGGGCCCGAATGGCCGGTGCGCTTCTGGGCGGCACGACCGGTCGAGGTGATCGGGGACAAGGATCGCCTGCGCCAGGTGATCGACAACCTGCTCGCCAACGTCCGGGCCCACACCCCGCCCGGGACCGCGGCGACCGTCCGGGTGGACCAGGTGGGGGACGAGGCCGAGGTGGAGGTGCGCGACACCGGACCGGGCATGCCGGACGAGGAGGCCCGTCATGTCTTCGAGCGCTTCTACCGGGTGGACCCGGCGCGGGCGCGGACGAGCGGCGGCAGCGGTCTCGGCCTCTCCATCGTGGCGGCCATCGTGGCCGCGCACAGCGGAACGGTCTCGGCCACGTCCTCACCGGGACACGGGATGACGGTGACGGTGCGGATCCCCATGAGCACGCTGGAGCTCGACGAGGAGCAGACCGCGGCGAGCGGGACACCCGAGTCGGCCGCCTGAGGCTGCCACGGTGCGCCGCCCGCGATTCACACCGGGCCCACAGCCCACCTTCACGGAGCCCGGAGGCGCCTCCACCACCATGCGTGACATGACCGCACTGGCTCCCTTCGAGGCCGATGTGGATCCCCGCCGGGTCCCGGTGGACGTCGAGATCGTCGTGCCCGTCTACAACGAGGCGGCGCAGCTGGCGGAGAGGATCACGGCGCTCCGCACCTTCCTCGACGGGTCCTTCCCGTTCCGGGCGCTCGTCACGATCGTGGACAATGCGAGCACCGACGACACCTACCGAGTTGCGTGCCGGCTCGCATCCGACCTCAAGGGTGTGGCGGCGATGCACCTACCGCGCAAGGGGCGGGGCTACGCGTTGCGCTCGGCGTGGTCGACCAGCGATGCCCCCGTCGTCGCCTACATGGACGTCGACCTCTCGACGTCGCTGCAGGCGCTGCTCCCGCTGGTGGCGCCGCTGCTCTCGGGCCACCGGGACGTCGCGATCGGCTCGCGGCTCGCCAACGGCGCGCACGTCGTGCGCGGGCCCAAGCGCGAGCTGATCTCGAGGGCGTACAACATTCTCCTCAAGCTCACGCTGCGGGGTCGATTCAGTGACGCCCAGTGCGGCTTCAAAGCCCTGCGCCGCGATGCGGCGGAAACCCTGCTGCCGCTCGTCCAGGACAACGAGTGGTTCTTCGACACCGAGTTGCTGGTCACCGCCGAGCGTCTGGGCCTGCGGATCGGCGAGGTCCCGGTGGACTGGGTCGACGACCCCGACTCGCGGGTGCGCATCGTGTCGACCGCTGCCGATGACCTGCGCGGCGTATGGCGCATGCTCATCCGGCGACCCAAGGGCCTGCGCCGGATCCGCTCCAACGAGGTGACGTCCGATCAGCTCCTGCGTTTCGCCGGAGTGGGCGTCGTGTCCACGCTCGGGTACCTCTTCCTCTTCGTCGCCTGGCGGCCTCTGATCGGCCCCTTCGGCGCCAACGCCGTCGCCATGGCGATCGCCACCCTCTTCAACACGGCCGTGCACCGCGAGCTGTCCAGCACGACGGACGGACAGACCCGGCGCGGCCGCCTGCTGGCCGTCGCCTGCGGGGCGTACGCCGTGAGCCTCGGCTTCACCACCCTCGGACTGCTCGTCGCCCAATGGGTGGCTCCGGGGGCTCTCGTCGCCGAGCTCGTTGCGATCACCGTGGCGAACCTGGTTGCCGCCGTCTTCCGGTTCGCCGTGCTGCGGGCCTGGATCTTCCGCCCGAGCGCCCGCCCGGGCGCCGACCCGATGGAGATGTCACGATGACGGACCTCACGCCCGCCCCCGACGGCCCCGTCGGGCTGCTCGAGCCGCCGCTGAGCCTCGACGCCGTCCCGGCGGAGGACCTCGGGGCCGGCTCGCCCGGCGGATCCTCGTGGCCTCCCGGCCCTCGGCGCGGCCACCTGGCCCGCTTCGTGCGGGGCAAGGAGAGCGATGCGCCCTGGGTGCGGCCCGCGCTGCTCGCGCTACTGGTGGCGACGGCCGTCCTCTACCTGTGGGACCTCGGGGCGAGCGGGTGGGCGAACTCCTTCTACTCAGCTGCGGTGCAGGCCGGCACCAAGAGCTGGAAAGCCTTCTTCTTCGGTTCCTCGGACTCGTCGAATTTCATCACCGTCGACAAGCCGCCCGCGTTCCTGTGGCCGATGGAGATCTCGGCCCGCATCTTCGGGCTCAACTCGTGGAGCGTGCTCGCACCGCAGGCGCTCGAGGGCGTCGCCACTGTCGGCCTGGTGTACCTGTCGGTCCGGCGCTGGTTCAGCGCGCAGGCTGCGCTGCTGGGCGCGGCCGTCGTCGCGCTGACGCCCGTGGCGGCCATGATGTTCCGCTACAACAACCCGGACGCGCTCCTCGCGCTGCTGTTGACCGGTGCTCTGTACGCCACCATGCGTGCGCTCGAGCGGGCCCAGACCAAGTGGATCGTCCTGGCCGGTGCGCTCGTGGGTTTCGGCTTCATCACCAAGATGATGCAGGCGTTCCTCATCATCCCCGTCATGGCCGTCGTGTACCTGCTGGCCGCGCCGACGGGATGGTGGCGGCGGGTGTGGCAGGTCGTCGTCATGGGCGTGGCCACGCTCGTCGCAGCGGGCTGGTGGGTGGCCGCCGTCGCCCTCACACCTGCAGCCGACCGGCCCTACGTCGGGGGCTCACAGAACAACAGCATCCTCAACCTCATCTTCGGCTACAACGGCTTCGGACGTCTCACCGGCAACGAGTCCGGGAGCGTGGGGGGTGGTCGGGTCGCCGGGAGCATGTGGGGTCCCACCGGATTGATGCGGCTCTTCAACAGCGAATTCGGGAACATGATGTCGTGGCTGCTGCCCGGCGCGCTGCTCATGGGCGCCGTGCTCCTCGCCATCACCATCCGGGCTCGTCGCACCGACCGCGAGCGTGCCGCGCTCCTGCTGTGGGGCGGATCGCTCGTGTGCACCGGCCTCGTCATCAGCCTGGCGCAGGGCATCATCCACCCTTACTACACGGTCGCCCTGGCGGCACCGCTCGGTGGCCTCGTCGGGATCGCCACTATGGGTCTGTGGCAGCGCCGCGGGAGCTGGGTGGGGAGGGCCGGCCTCGCCGCCGCCCTCGCCGCCACGGTGGTCTGGAGCTACGTGCTCCTCGGGCGCACGACGGACTGGTTTCCCGCCCTGCGCCCCGTCGTCGCCGTGGTGGGATCGCTCGGTGTCGTCGCCATCCTCGCCCTCCCGCTGCTCCGATCGGTGCCGAAGCTGGCGATCGGCCTCGTCGCCACGCTCGGCCTCGGTGCCGCCCTCGCCGCGCCGCTCTTCTCGACGGTCGCCACGGCGGCCACTCCGCACAGCGGGGCCATCCCGTCCGTTACGCCGACCCCGGCCGGCGGCCAGGGTGGACCTGGCGGAGGATTCCCCGGAGGCGGTCCCGGCGGTGGATTCCGGCGTGCCTTCGGCGGTGGCTTCCCCGGCGGCGGCTTCCCCGGCCCGGGCACCGGGACCGGGACCTTCCCCGGCGGCGGCTTCCCCGGCGGCGCAGCCCCCTCGTTCGGTGGCACCGGCGGCGCGCGCCGTGCCTTCGGGGGAGGCGGAGGTGCCGGCGGCGGCTTCCTGAGCTCGAGCCAGTCCAACCCCGCGCTCAACAAGCTGCTCCAGGCGGACGCCGGCCGCTACACCTGGGCCGCCGCCACGGTGAACTCGAACAACGCCGCCGGCTACCAGCTCGGGAGCGGCGAGCCGGTGATGGCCATCGGCGGGTTCAACGGGACGGACCCCGCGCCGACGCTGACCCAGTTCGAGCAGTACGTGTCGGAGGGCAAGATCCACTACTTCATCTCCGGCTCGGGCGGCTTCGGCGGCGCCGGTCCCGGCGGCGCCGGTCCCGGCGGCGCTGGGGGCACCAGCGACGACGCCTCGCAGATCACCTCGTGGGTCGAGTCGCACTACACCGCAGAGACCGTGGGCGGGGTGACCGTCTACGACCTCTCGTCCTGAGCGGCGGCCCGCGCGGGTCGCATCTCAGAGCAGTTCGCGGTAGCGCTCCAGCGTCGCGGTGTCGAAGGCGACGAACCGGATCAAGGTGACGTCGGTGTCCGCCGCGCGGACGGTTGTCACGGCGACCTCGGCGGCCTGTCCCGGGGGGTACCCGAACACTCCGGTCGAGATGGCGGGGAAGGCGACCGAGCGCGCGCCCACCTCGTCGGCGACGGCCAGGGCGCTGCGGTAGCACGAGGCGAGCGTCACCGGCTCGCCCGCGGCGCCACCCTCCCAGACGGGGCCGACGGTGTGGATGATGAAGCGTGCCGGCAGGCCGAACCCGTCGGTGACCACAGCCCGGCCGGGCGGGCAGCCGCCGATGGCCCGGCAGGCGGCCTGCAGCATCTCGGCTCCCGCGGCGCGATGGATGGCGCCGTCGACCCCGCCCCCGCCGCGCAAGTGCCGGTTGGCGGCGTTGACGACCGCGTCGACCCGTTCGGTGGTGATATCGCCCAGGGCGGCCTCGAGCCGCGGGGGCACGCGGCCTACCCCGCCGTGGTGGTCGTGGTCGCGCCCGAGGTCGACGCGGGAACCAGCTTGAGCAGCGACACCGATTTCCCCGGTGCCGTCCTGCTCGTCTTCTCGCCCCAGTTGGTGAAGACGACGGTGCCGTGAATGGCCGTCGAGCCGCCGGTCCGACCCGGGTTGGTCACCTCTTCGACGGGCACGGGTGTGCCGCTGGCCGGGATATAGAGGACCACGGGCACCTTGCTGCCGCTCTGCGTGCTCACGGAGCCGCGCACGGCCACGACGTGCTGGCCGTGGACCGTGCTCGCGGTGCCGTAGCTGTAGGGGCCGCTCATCTGCAGCTCTGTCGTCACCTGCGAGTTGAGGAGCCCGCTGACGAGCTCGGCGAGGGCGCTGTTCGAGGTCGGGAAGGAGAGCCAGTTGCCGGCGTACTTCTTGGACTGTGCGCTCGAGAGGCCGATCACGTTCTGGAGTGCGGTGGCGTTGCCCTTCACGTATCCAGTGGGCCCGACCACCATGGCGGTCACGTGCTCGGCGAGCGAGCCTTTCGTCACCGTCAGCGTCTGCGCTCCCGAGGTGGCACCGGTATCGCCGTCGACCTCGATGGAGACCCCGCTCTGTGTGGCCGAAGAGGCGAAGTGCACGCCCTGGGTGCCGACCGCCTTGATGACGGCCTGGTACTCGGCCTGGGCGGTCGGCGTGGTCGCGGCTCCGGCGGTGGGCGGGAGTGCGGCCAGGGCCGCCAGGGCGGCGATGCACCCGGCGGCGACCGCGGCGCTGCGGAGGTGGATGGGGCGCGTGGGACGCATGGAGTGCATGACCTTCATTCTCTGGGGTCGCGGGGCCGGGGGCGTGGGCGCCGCTGGGGTCGGTGGAGAGGACATTTTCGCACGACCCGGGCCCGGCCCGCGGTCGGGGCGGGCGGGCCCGTCAGGCGGTGCTGATCCGACCGATGGAGATGGTGGCCTGCGGAGCCTCCGGTCGCACGATCTCACCCCACTTGGAGTAGGTGATGTGCTCGGCCGAGGTGGGCTTCCCCTTGGCGTCGACCGAGTCCTCCTCGACCGGGACGTGGGCCCCCTGGGCGCGGACGTAGAGGACCACGTGGAGCGGCGTCTTGGTGCCGAAGGCCTGCGTGCCCTCGATGGCGTCGACCGGGGCGCCGTCGAGGGTACGGGGCCGCCCGAGTGAGAACGGCCCCTTGAGCGCCAGCTCCTTGGCGAGGTCCTGCGACCGGACACCTCCGACGACCTGGGAGAACGCCGCGTCGTCGGTCGAGAACTCGATCCACTGGCCCGCGGCGGCGTTCGCCTCGGTCGCGCTCAGGCCGGCCAGGTTCTCGAGCCCACCCACGTTGCCCTTGACGTAGGTGATGCCGCCGATCACGTCGATCGTGGCGCTGTCGTCCAAGGACCCCTTCCCCGTCAGGACGGTCTGGGTCCCCGAGGCCGGGCCGGCGTCGCCGGTCTCGCGGAGCGTGACCTTCGACTGGGTCGACGACGACGTGTAGTGGACCGACCACGAGCGAGTGGTGGCGATCGCCTCCCGGTACAACGTCGACGCGCTGGGCGTGGACGTGGACGCCGCCGCGTCCGCACTCTGGAGCGCTGCGGCCAGGGATCCGGCCAGCCCGCAGCCGACCAGCACGATGCCGGCCAGCGCAGCGCCGGTCACCTGCCTTTTCTGGAGCACCGCAGCTCTCTCTTTCTGCCCGAATCCCGCCGGCGACCGTCAGCTTCGCACGCGGCCGGTGCAGCGGTCCGTCAGGCCCGGACCTGTGCGCGTCCGGGAGATCCCGACGGGGGAGCGACCGTTCTCCGGCGGTACGCGGCCTCCGTCCGGAGGGTCCGCGGCCTACGAACACTTGTTCGTTATGATGCGGAACCGGCAGCGCCGGCGGGTCCGTCACACCCCCACCGTAGGGTCACCGCACAGCACCGGCCGAGGCCGGCACAGGGTCGCAGACAGCACACACGAAGGAGAGACAGATGGCCGAACCGGAACGGGAGAAGGCGCTGGACGCCGCGCTGGGCCAGATCGAGAAGCAATTCGGCAAGGGCTCGGTCATGCGCATGGGCGACAACCTCTCCATGAACATCGAGTCAATCCCCACCGGCGCGCTCTCCCTCGACCTCGCGCTGGGTATCGGCGGGCTCCCCCGGGGTCGCATCGTCGAGATCTACGGGCCCGAGTCGTCGGGCAAGTCGACCCTGGCCATGCACGCCGTGGCCGAGGCACAGCGCAACGGCGGCATCTGCGCCTACATCGACGCCGAGCACGCCATGGACCCGGTCTACGCGCGGGCCATCGGGGTCAACATCGACGACCTCCTCATCTCGCAGCCCGACACCGGCGAGCAGGCACTCGAGATCGCCGACATGCTCATCCGCTCCGGAGCGCTCGACGTCCTGGTCGTCGACTCGGTGGCGGCCCTGACGCCACGGGCCGAGATCGAGGGCGAAATGGGGGACACCCACGTCGGCCTCCAGGCGCGCCTCATGTCGCAGGCCCTGCGCAAGCTGACGGGCACGCTGTCCAAGTCCAGCACCATCGCCATCTTCATCAACCAGCTGCGGGAGAAGATCGGCGTGATGTACGGGTCGCCCGAGGTCACCCCCGGTGGCCGCGCGTTGAAGTTCTACTCCTCCATCCGTCTGGACATCCGCCGGATCGAGGCGATCAAGGACGGGGCCGACGTGGTCGGCAACCGGACCAGGGTGAAGGTCGTCAAGAACAAGTGCTCGTCGCCGTTCAAGCAGGCCGAGTTCGACATCATGTACGGCAGGGGGATCAGCCGCGAGGGGTCGATCCTCGACGTCGCGGTCGAGCTCGGGTTCGTCAAGAAGTCGGGTGCCTGGTTCACCTACGAAGGGGAGCAGCTCGGACAGGGCCGGGAGAACGTGAAGACGTTCCTTTCGGAGAACCCGCAGCTGATGGCGGAGATCAATGACCGGGTGCGCGAGTGCCTGGCCCCCAAGGACCCCGAGGACGCCATCCCCGACGAGTTCGCCGTCGACCCCGACGACCTGCCGATCACACTCGACTCCTAGCTGCACCGCCCCTCACGGCACCGAAGCCTCCGGGCCGTCCCCGCCACTCCCACGGGTGACCGGTCCGGAGCGCTTCGCGTCCGGGGTCGGGAGGGTGTGAGAGCAGCGGCCACAATGGTGTGATGCCGGCCAGAGAATGGAAACAGCGGGCCTATCGCGCCTTCGACCGCTTCGTCCCCACGATCCCCTTCCGCTACCTGCCACCCAAGCAGTCCGTGCGCATGGCGTTCAACGTGGTCCTCGACCGCGAGCCCGACCCCGAGGGCGGTCCCGACTACACACGCAAGCTGGCCGCGGGCGAGCTGACCCGGCGCGGCGTGGCCGAAGCACTCGCGCACTCAGAGGAGTTCCGTCGCCGCGTGCCCATCCGCGACGTGCTGCTGTCCATGCACGTCAGCCGGAGCGAGTTCGTGGCGGGGCTGCCGCCTGCCGCCCGCATCCTGGACCTGGGGGGGACCCATCAGGGGCTGCCCGACGGTGCCCTGGTCCACCTGGGCTATCCGTACCCCTTCGAGCGCCTGGTGGTCGTCGACCTCCCGGTCGAGGATCGCCACCAGATCTACCAGGGCGGCTCGACCGGTGCTCCCGTGCTCTCCGAGCTCGGGCCGGTCGAGTTCGCGTTCCACTCCATGGTGGACCTCGGCCCCTACGGGGACGGTTCCTTCGACCTGGTCTACAGCGGGCAGTCCATTGAGCACGTCACGGAGGCCGACGGCGACGCCGTGGCGCGCGAGGCGTTCCGCGTCCTGGCCCCGGGCGGATGGTTCTGCCTGGACACGCCGAACGGGCCCGTGTGGCGCCTGCGCTCCGAGGCGCTGATGAACGAGGACCACGAGATCGAGTACGCGGCCGGCGAGCTGGTGGCCAAGCTGGAGCGGGCGGGCTTCGAGGTCACGGAGTGCAAGGGCCTCAACCTGATGCGCCGGGGCGTCGAAGCCGGCGTGTTCGACGAGGCCGAGGCCAGCGCCCACCCGGGTGTGTTCGCCGCCGCGGAGGACTGCCTGCTGCTCGCCGTCGTGGCGCGCAAGCCTGCGGACGGGGTGCGGGCCGGCTCGGCCTAGGGGGTCGTCGACGCGATGATGGTGTTGGGCACCAGCTCCACCCATGTCTGGCCCGGCGCCATGGGGATGGGGTTGCCCGCGGCGTCCAGGTACTGGGTGGGTGACCCGAGCGTCGTGCGGTGCCACGTGGCGGGGATGGCGACGCCGTTGCGGAAGACCGTGGCGGTCCCGCTGGCGTCCGGGTAGAGGTCGGCCTGGACCTCGAGGCCGCCCTCGGGGTTCTCCGCCCAGGGCCCATAGCTGATCTGGACGTACTGCACCACGACGTTGGCGGCGGCGTTCTGGACGCCGTCGGCCAGCATGTCGGGCGTCAGGTAGTTGTAGTAGCGCTGGAAGGTGTTGGTCTTCGGGTTCCACTTCCACGTCACGTTCGAGGTGCCCGAGAAGTCGATGTGCACGAGCGAAACCGGCGTGCCCCCCGCCGGGGGCGCCGCCGTGTAGGTGAACAGCGGCTGGGGTGGCGTCGTCATGGTCGGGTGCGTGCCGTAGACGATGGCGGTCGAGGTGTAGTCCGAGTCGGGGGGCACGCGGCCGGCAGGGTGGATCATCAGCGACTGGCTGTCGCCGATGTCGACGTTGACGAGCGGGGAGGCGTCGATGTTGGCGATGACGGGGTCGATGCCGCCCACGTGGGCGATGAGCGGGTTGCCCAGCTGGCCGAGGATCCCGATGTCGATGTTGCGGGCCGAGCGGACCGGGCCGATCAGCGCCACGTTCTGGCACTGGAACACGGCGGCGAAGCGGGTGATGCCGCCCTCGACGGGCTCCTCGAAGATGATGTCGGCCTTGTCCAACCCCGACTGGGGGCGCCCGGCGGGGTAGTTGTCGATCTTGACCGCCATGGCGGGCCGCTGGGGGACCGAGCCACCCGGAGCGGGCAACCCGGTGAGCGGACAGGCCGGCGCCGGCGCGGTCGAGGTCGTCGTGGTGGGCTTGGGCTTGGGTGCTGCGTCCTTATGCGCGGGGGCCGAGCTGCAGGCGCTCAGCACCAGGCCGGCGAGACCGGCGGCCAGCACACTCCAGGCGAGCGGACGGCGCGCCCGGGTGCGGTGTTCGTCGGAGTTCGCCATTTCTGCGTGTCGATCGTAGGGGGGTGGCACCCGCGAGTGGTGGCATACCGCAACGCCGCCGCCGGCGCCCGGGCCCTGCGTCGCTCAGGCCGACGCGGTGCCGGCGGCGGAGCCCGCCGCGGCGGCAGCCCCCGTGTAGACCTCGGTCCAGTTGCCGCCCGAGCTGCCGTAGGACGTGGCAGGTCCCAGCCCGAAGCGGCCGTAGACGTTCTCCATCGCCCGGCGGACCACGTCCGTGATACCCGGGAAGGGCCCCGGGATGACGAGGGAGGGGATGCCACCGGTCGTCGAGAGCATGGAGACGAAGCTCGCCGAGCCGCTGGCCAGCACGCCGCCTCCGTTGCCCGGGGCGGTGTAGTAGGTGATGTCGGACCAGTTGGACTGCCCCGGGACCGGTGAGTGGGCCAACACGTCGACGTTGCGCGGGCCCGGCATGGCCGGGACGTAGCGGTCGTACTCCCCGAGGATCATGTTGGGGAACTTCTGCCCGTCGGTGAGGTTGCAGCCGTCGTAGAACCACGACGACCCATCGGTGACCACCATGTCGGCGTTGGCGTGCACCGACTGGTACATGGAGCCGATGAGCGTCGACTCGGGCTGGTTGACCGGCGCCTGGTCCCAGTTGACCGTCGTCAGCTCGGGCTGCTGGAGCGCGAGCGGGTCCTCGGACGCGTCCTTGTAGCAGACCTCGAGGCGGTTGGGCCCGACGGAGCTCGGTTCCATGCGGATCTGCCGGTAGCACGCGTTCGCGCCGAGGAAGGCCAGGTTGACGCCGTTCGCGTTGGCCTCGGCGGCGGCCACGCGCATGGGCTGGGACCAGTACTCGTCGTGACCCAGGCTGAAGAGGCAGCGGTGGTTGGCCAGCAACTGTGGCCGCGCATGCAGGTCCACGTCGGTCCAGTAGGTCAGGTCGAGCCCGAGGCTCTCGAGATGGAACAGCAGGGGCAGCTCGTTGCCGACGAAGTCCGCCGCGCCCGACGCCCAGGTCTGGGGGTAGGGGCGGTCGAACGAGACGATACGGGCCCGGTCGGCGAAGTCCTGGCCCCCGGAGGCCGTCTTCCCGTAGTACAGGCTGTAGTCGCCCCACAGGTTGTAGGCCTGCCAGGTGGTGACGCTGTTCTGCAGCACGTAGGCCGCGGTCGAGGCGTCGTCGCGGATCGTGAGCGGCACGAACTGCTCCTCGCCCCCGCTGCCGACGAGCTTGAGGAGGTAACAGCCCGGGAGCCACTCCTTCGTGATGCTGATCGTCGTGGTGGGCGACCACGGGCAGGTGACGGTGGCGGTGCCGGGCGTGACCACCGGGGCGGGTTGGGCCCCGGCGGCGACGAAGTCGCTCTGCCAGAGGAGCCGGCCGCCCAGTCCCTGGTAGTAGCCCATGCGGTACGCCTGCACCTGCACGGCGCGTGCTCTGGTGTTGACGAAGAGGGCGACGTCGTCACCCGGCACCGCGCTCACCTGGCTGGCGAACCCCTCGAGTGCGTGGTCGGGCTGGACGAAGTTGCAGATCCAGTCGAGCGTGCCGGGCTTGGCGTTCTCGGCGACCAGCCACGGCGCGGTCGGCACCACGACTCCGCTCGGCAGCTCGGTGTCGACCACCGCAGGGCCGGCCTCGTGCGCGTGATGGCGGGCCCGGGCCGGCACGCGGTCCTTCGCCCTGGTGTCGGCGAGGCGTGTTCCGGCCAGCCCGACGGCGCCCAACGCGGAGAACTGCAGGAAGCGCCGCCGGTCCAAGCGGCGGGGCCCGGAAGGGTCAGGCGACGACGCGGAGTCGGAGCCGCCGTCCATGGGAGGGGGCTGCACGAGTACGAGTGTACCGAACAGCCCTGTTGCATCCCTATCGGGGCCCGTCACCGGGTACCCGCGGCACCACCTACCATTCCGGGGTGAGTTGGGCCCGCTCCCTCCCCGGACCGCTGCGCCGGCCGCTGTCCCGGCTCGTGCACGCGGCCTGGGACGGCGCCGCCGAGCTCGGGGCGATCGGGCCGGACGATCCCTGGGGCCGACGCTTCGGCCGGATGGGCCGGGGGGCGTGCCTGCTCTTCCCCCAGGGCGCCATCTTCAACGAGCACCTGATCCAGATCGGCGCCGAGACGATCGTCGGCCCCGGCGCGTCCATTTCGGCGGGGATGGCTCCGGGCCAGGAGATGCCGACGAATCCGGTGGTGTCGATCGGCAGCCGCTGCCTCATCGGCCGCGGATCGCACATCGTCGGCCACTGGGAGATCGTCATCGGCGACGACATCCAGACAGGCCCCTACGTCTACATCACCGATCAGAACCACAGCTACGAGGACCCCGTCGAGCCGATCGGGCGGCAGTGGCCGACCGAGGCAGCGGTGCGCATCGGGTCGGGCAGCTGGCTCGGCGCCAACGCCGTGATCCTCCCGGGCGCACAGATCGGCGAGCACGTCGTCGTGGCGGCGGGCGCGGTCGTGCGCGGGACGGTCCCGGACCGCTGCGTGGTGGCCGGCGTGCCGGCACGCATCGTGCGCCGTTGGGTCGAAGGGTCCGGATGGGTGGCCGAGAAGGACGTGGCGCTCCCATGAGCACGCCGCCGGGCGCGCCGACGCCGCACCTGGTGTCCGTGAGCGGCCAGGACGGGCCGGGCATCGCGGAGCGGGTGTTCGCCGCACTGGCCGAGCGGGGCGTGGACGTGGAGGACGTGGAGCAGGTGCGCGTGCACGGGAGGCTGCTGCTGTGCATGGAGGTGGCGATGCTGCCGGGCGAGGTGGACGGAACACTCGCCGCGTTGACGCGCCGCCTGGACGCCTCCGGCGTCGAGGTCACCGTCGATCCGCTCGTCGAAGCGGAGGTGGGCCGTGCGACCGAGCGGCACCTCGTGACGGTGCTCGCACCCGACATCGACGCTGCCACGCTCGAGGGCGTGGCGGGCCGCATCGCGCGGTGCGGGGGCAACATCGATCGGATCGTCCGCCTCTCCGTGTACCCGGTGCACAGCTACGAGCTGTCCGTGGCCGGCGCCGACCTCGACGGCCTGCGGCGTGCCCTGGCCCAGGAGGCCGCACGCCGCCAGGTCGACATCGCGGTCCAGGTTGCCGGGCTGCACCGCCGAGCCAAACACCTGATCGTGATGGACGCCGACTCCACGCTGCTGCAGGACGAGGTCGTGGACCTGCTCGCCGAACGGCGCGGCTGCGGCCCGCAGGTGGCGGCGGTGACGGAGGCCGCCATGGCGGGCGAGGTGGACTTCGAGGAGGCACTGCGGCGCCGGGTGCGGCTGCTGGCCGGGCTGACGGAGGCCGACCTCCGGGCCGTGCGCGACGGCATCCTCCTCGCGCCGGGGGCGCGCACGCTCGTGCGGACCCTCAAACGCCTCGGCTACGAGCTCGCCGTGGTGAGCGGCGGCTTCACACAGGTGATTCAGCCGCTGGCCGACGAGCTGGGCATCGACCACCTGGCGGCCAACGTCCTGGTCCTCGACCGCGGTGTCCTCACGGGCGAGCTCGACGGGGCGATCGTGGACCGGGCGGGCAAGGCGGCCGCGCTGGTCCGCTTCGCCGACGCCGCGGGCGTCCCGCTGGCCCGGACCATCGCGGTGGGCGACGGGGCCAACGACATCGACATGCTGGCCACGGCGGGGCTCGGCATCGCCTTCAACGCCAAGCCGGTGGTGCGCCGGGCGGCCGACACGGCGCTCAGCGTCCCCTATCTCGACGCGATCCTCTTCCTCCTCGGCATCTCGCGCCGCGAGGTGGAACTGGCCGACCGCCTCGAGCCGGAGGTGGCGCCATGACCGTGCAGGCCCAGGGCGAGCAGGGGAGGCTGGCGCACAACCGCGGCGACCGCCCGCTGCTGCGCGGCTGGCTGCACGTCGCGGCCTTCGGCGCGTGGCTGATCGGCGGGCCCTTCCTCATCGTCGCCGGGCCGGACGCCTGGGCCAAAGCGGCACTGTCGATCTACGTGGCGGGCATGCTCGTGATGTTCGGGACCAGCGCCGCCTTCCACCGGTTGCGGTGGTCGGCACCGGCGTGGCGCCGCATGCGCCGGGCCGACCACAGCGCCATCTTCGTGGGCATCGCCGGGACGTCGACCGCAGTGGCGGGGCTCGCGCTCACCGGATGGGCCCGGGTGCTCGTGCTCACCATGGTCTGGGCGGGGGCGGCGGTCGGGGTCGCGCTGCGCCAGGTGTGGCTCGACGCGCCGCAGTGGGTCGTCGCGATTCCGTACGTCGTCGTGGGTTGGTGCCCGGTCATCGTGGCGCCCCAGCTGGTGCGCGGCCTCGGCTGGGCGGGCTTCTGGCTCATGCTCGCCGGGGGGTTGGCCTACACGGTGGGGGCGCTCGTGTACGCCCGCAAGCGGCCGGACCCGTGGCCGGGCGTCTTCGGCTTCCACGAGGTGTTCCACACCTGCACGCTCGTCGGCGCGGGGCTCTTCGCCTACCTGGTCGCCTTCGTGGCCCTGCCGCGCTACTAGTCGGCGCGCCTCAGGCGATCACGCCGTCGGCACGGAGCCCCGCCAGCTCTCCGGGCCCGAGCCCGAGCTCCGCCGCCAGCACGGCGTCGGTGTGCTCACCCAACCACGGCACCCGGGCCTCCGGTCCCTCCGCGACCTCGGCGAACTTCACCGGGAGCCCGGGGATCAGCACGGGTGCCTCCACGCCGTCGGTGCGCGGGTGCTCGACGAGCATGTGGCGGCCGGCCAGGTGCGGATCGGCCACCACCTCGGCGTCGGTGGCCACCGGTCCTGCCACCAGACCGGCGGCGTTCAGGGCGTCACAGGCCGCGCGCTTGGTCCTGGCCGCGGCCCAGGACTCCACGGCGGGGCGGATGTCGCTGTCCAGGTGGTCCAGCCAGCCCTGCGGCGTGGCGAAGCGGGGATCGTCGGCCCACTCGGGGCGACCGATGGCGCGGGCCAGGTCGGGCCACTGGTGCGCCCGCAGCACCTGCAACATGAACCAGCCGTCGGCGGCCCGGAAGCCGTGCAAGATACCGGGCCACGGCGTGCCCATGGGCATGCCCATGGACCAGAAGTTGGGCACCACGTCGAGCACGGCCACCATCGCGTCGAGCATGGCGAGGTCGACG
>Ga0181538_10000948_pt1 | contig 33945 bp, 30 predicted proteins | sample PEATcosm2014_Bin_40_FD_119773 | JGI IMG/M metagenome (GOLD analysis project Ga0181538, IMG submission 119773) | Peatland microbial communities from MTU Mesocosm Facility, Houghton, MI, USA - PEATcosm2014_Bin23_30_metaG | ecosystem: Environmental > Terrestrial > Soil > Wetlands > Peat | place... | reverse complement strand
CCGCATCCATTACTTCGTCGGAGGCAAGGGTGAACCGCTGGTATTGGTCCATGGGCTGGGCAGCAGCGCCCTTGATTTTGTGTTCCTGATTCCGAGCCTCGCCAAGGGGCATCGGATCTTTGCCCTTGATCTGCTAGGCTATGGCGCTTCGGACCGGCCGGACGTGGATTACTCGGTCACGCTGCAAACCGGCCTCCTGCGCAAGTTTCTCGATGGTCAAGGCCTCGCCCGTGTGGACCTCGCTGGATTGTCGATGGGCGGCTGGATCGCGCTCCACTTCGCCTCGCAGTCCCCGGATCGCGTCCGCCGCCTGGTTCTGCTCGACAGCGCGGGCATGAAGTTCACGCCATCATTCGATCTCCGCCTGCTCTCGCCGCACACCATGGCCGATATGCAAGCGATGGAAAAACTGCTGACTCCGCATCCCGAGCGCGCCCCGGAATTCATCATGCGCGACTTTCTGCGCCAGCTCCGCGCGGAAGACTGGGTGATCCAGCGCACCGTCGCCAACATGGTCACAGGGCGCGAACTCATGGACGGCAAGCTGGCGAACGTCACCATGCCGGTGCTCATCGTCTGGGGCAAGCAGGACGTTCTGACGCCGCCCTCAGTCGGCGAAGCTATGCGCCGCGAGATGCCGCAGTCTGTACTGGTTGTGCTCGATGGTTGCGGGCACATCGCACCCATCGAATGCCACGACCGCGTGCTCCAGGAGATGCAGCACTTCCTCGCTGCTGCCCCGCCGCAGCCAGCCGGTGTGCAACAACAATAGTGTGGGCTGTCATCCTGAGCGACCGAGGTTGAGGCGTTTGGCGGGCGTCTGAGCCCGCCGCCGAAATCCCGAGCGAAGCGAGGGAGCTATCCCCCTCTCAAGCGCGGGAAACGGTCGCGAAGGACCTCGGTTTTTCAACCTCAGATCACCCGATGACCCGATTCTTGGTGATCCTCTCCACCCCGCCCAGATACGGCCTTAGCACCTCCGGCACGATCACGCTGCCATCCGACTGCTGATAGTTCTCGACAATCGCCACCCACGTGCGCCCGATGGCCAGCCCCGATCCGTTTAGCGTGTGGACAAACTCGGTCTTGGCCTTGCCTTCGGGCTTGTAACGGATGTTGGCGCGCCGCGCCTGGTAGGCCTCGAAGTTCGAGCACGACGAGATCTCGCGGAACAACTGCTGCCCCGGCAGCCAGACTTCGATGTCATACGTCTTCGCCGACGAGAATCCCATGTCGCCGGTGCACAGGGCCATCACCCTGTAGTGCAGCCCAAGCTTTTGCAGCACGGTCTCGGCGTTGTTGGTCAGCTTCTCCAGTTCGTCATACGACTGCTCCGGCCGCGCGAACTTCACCAGTTCGACCTTCTGGAACTGGTGCTGGCGGATGATGCCGCGCACGTCCTTGCCGTATGAGCCGGCCTCGCTGCGGAAGCACGGCGTGTAGGCAGTAAGCGAGATGGGCAGGCGCGCCGCCTCCAGCACCTCGTCGCGATAGAGATTGGTGACCGGCACTTCGGCAGTGGGGATCAGGTAGAGGTTCTTGTCGCCGTGCGGCACCTTGAACAGGTCGGCTTCGAACTTCGGCAACTGCCCGGTGCCGTACATCGAGTCGGCGTTCACCATGTACGGCGGCAAGACCTCGGTGTAGCCGTGCTCGCGCGTGTGCAGGTCGAGCATGAAGTTGGCCAGCGCCCGCTCCAGCTTTGCGCCCAGGTCCCAGTACACGGCGAAGCGCGCGCCCGTCAGCTTGGCGGCGCGTTCCAGGTCGAGGATGCCTAGGGCCTCTCCGAGTTCCCAGTGCGGCTTGGGCGCGAAGTCGAATTCCGGAGGCTCGCCCCAGCGTCGGACTTCCTTGTTGTCCTCGGCGGTGCTGCCCACAGGCACACTCGCGTGCGGCAAGTTCGGGATGCCGACTAGCAATCCGCGCAGCTCCGCGTCGAGCTGCTCCGCTGCTTTTTCATGCTCCTGGATCTGCTCGCGCAGGGTCTTCGTTTCCTCGATCAGCGCAGCCGCATCCTGCTTGTCCTTCTTGAGCTGCGCGATCTGCTCCGAAGCACGATTGCGCTTGGCCTTCAGGTTTTCGGCTTCGGTGATGGCCTTGCGGCGGCGCGCGTCCAGCTCGCCAAAGCGGCCGACGATCTCAGTGGGATCGAGTCCCCGCTGCCGCATCTCCTGTTCGATCAGAGGCAGGTTGTCGCGAACGAAGGCTAGGTCGAGCATAGAAGCAGCTAATCTACCGGAAAGCGAGGCGGAATAAAAATCAGCGGGCGATGCGTTCAGGAGAAGTTCGGCCCATTGCTCTTGTCACTCGAATCCTTAACATTTGTCATCCCGACCGAGGGCTTTAGCCTGAGCGGAGGGACCTTGTGTTTCACCAGCGCTTGTACTACGTCTACATGATGATGAGCAGTTCCCGGCGACCACTTTACACCGGGATTACCAGTCGCCCTCGCCAGCGAGTTTGGGAGCACAAGACTGGAGCGGTTGAGGGATTCTCAAAGCAGTATCACACGACACGGTTGGTGTATTTCGAGGCTTACCGCTACGTAGCCCGTGTGATCGCCCGCGATAAGCAAATCAAGCGTTGGAGACGTGAGAAGAAGCTTGCGTTGATCGAATTAATGAATTCTCAGTACCGCGATCTGGCAGCGGACTGGTATGAGACGCAAGGTCCCTCCACTCGGGCTGACAATCATTAGTGGTGGCACAACCGCTGTCGTACACTAACTCCGCCCATGAAAGAGGCTTTCCCGTGAGCCCGCCACCCAACGTGCCCGATCTGCGGGTGAACATCTCCGGCATCGAGCTGAAGAACCCGGTCATCGCCGCCAGCGGCACGCTGGGATACGGCGTGGAGTTTGAGGAGATCGTCAGCCTCGACAAGCTGGGCGCGCTGGTGGTCAAAGGGCTCTCGCGTGAACCTATGCCCGGCAATCCTCCGCCGCGCGTCTTCGAGACTGCCGCTGGCATGCTGAACGCCATCGGGCTGCAGAACATCGGCGCGCGCGAGTTCGTCGCCGAAAGGCTTCCCCGCCTGCGCCGCCACAAGGACGTCGTGGTCTTCGCCAACGTCTTCGGCTCCACCATCGCGGATTACATCGAAGTCATCAACATCCTGAATGACGGCGAGGGCATCGCCGCCTACGAACTCAACGTTTCCTGTCCCAACACCGATTCCGGCGGGATGGCTTTTGGCAGCGACCCCGGAGTCCTGCAGGAACTGGTGTTCGCGGCCACGCGCAGAGCGGAGCGGCCGGTGATCGTGAAGCTCTCGCCCAACGTCACCAGCATCCCGCAGGTGGCGCTGGCGGCGGAACACGCCGGCGCCGACGCCATCTCGCTGGTCAACACCTTCGTGGCCATGGCCATCGACGCCGAGACCCGCAAGCCGCGCATCGCCAACGTCACCGCCGGACTCTCCGGGCCGGCCATCAAACCCATCGCGCTGCGGATGGTGTACGAGGCGGCGCGCGCGGTGACCATCCCCGTTATCGGCATCGGGGGCATCACAACCGCCGCCGACGTCGTCGAATACATGCTCGCGGGCGCCACCGCCGTCCAGATCGGCACGGCCAGCTTCTGGGACCCGGTGGCGACGGAGAACGTCGTGCAAGCGCTCACCAACTGGTGCATCGAGCATCGGGTGGAGAAGATTACGGACTTGATCGGAGGCCTGCAGGTCTAGCTTTCCTGCCTCCTGTTTCCTGCTCCCTCTACTTCAGCTTGAGCTCATCCGGCAGCCGGTCCCTGATCTCCGGCGGCAGGCGGTCGGAGAGCTGGCGGGCGCGCGACTTGGCCGCGTCCAGCACCACCATGGGCACGGGCGTCACGATGGCGACGATCATCCACACCAGCGCGGAGAAGGCGAACCCCGCCAGCGCGACAATCTCCAGCAGCAGCGCGTGCTGCGGCGAGTAGCGGCGGATCACGATGAAGGCCAGCAGAAACAGGACGGCGGAGATGGTGGCGAGGATGATGAGTGAGATGTCGATCGAGCGATGAAGACGCTGGCGGGCGCGGCAACGGGCGCAGGCGGCGAAGTGGGCTTCGTAGTCGCTGCGCATCTCCGGCGCCAGGCCGGAGATGTCGTAACGCCAGCCAGCCAGGATGTCGCCGACCACGGAATCCACGCACTTTTCGTTCATGCTAAAGCCGGATGGCTTCCAGCGCCTGCCACTGCGACGCGAGCATCAACCGGTTGTGCAGCAGACTGGGGCGGGGAGCCAGCGCCCTTTCCGCGGTGTCGCGCGCAATCTCCGGGTGGTTGTTCTGTTCGGAAAGGTGCGCCAGAACCACGAAAGCCGCAGCTCCATCATAGTCGCTGGAAAAGAATTCCGCGAGGGCGGCGTTGGAGAGGTGCCCCACCCGGCTCATCACCCGCTGCTTCACCGACCAGGGATACGGCCCCACGCGCAGCATCTCCAGGTCATGGTTGGATTCCACCATCAGCACGTCGGAGTCGCGGATGTGATCGCGCACGTTTGCCGATATGTAGCCGAAGTCGGTGACGATGGCCAGCTTCACGCCGTCCACGCGGAAGGTGAAAGCCACGGGATCGGCGGCGTCGTGCGGGATGGTGAAGGGCGTCACCAGGATGTCGCCGATGTGGAAGCTGTGGCCGGAGCTGAACAGTTCGAGGCGCTCGAGATGCGTCTGCTTTTCCCCGCACTGCCGGCCCCAGGTGTCGTTGGTCGCGCCTGTCATGTACACGGGGATCTTCAGCTTGCGCGCCAGCACTGGCAGGCCGGAGGTGTGGTCGGAATGCTCGTGGGAAATGAGGATCGCGGTGAGCCCCTGCGGGTCCTCGTCCGCCGCGGCCATGCGCTTCAGGGTCTCACGGCAGGAGAGGCCGGCGTCCACCAGGAGGCGGGTGCGGGCACTGGCAACGATGGCACAGTTTCCCTTGCTCCCACTCGCCAGCACCGTCATCCGCGCGCACATTGCTGCGAGGATAGCATGGAATCGCCGGAATCACGGCGATCCTCTCAGCTCGCGCACCATCTTCTCGAGAAACGCTCCCAGGTAGGCGCCCACGAAGGACGGCAGGAATGCCAGCAGCCCCGCCAACTCTCCGCTGCGGTGCATCACCAGGTGGCCGAGCGGAAGGAACGCTCCAAACAGCAAGCCCCATCGCCAGGCCCGCCGCGGCCCAAGATACCCGACAATCATCGAAACCATGAGAATCGCGATGAGCGAGGTGGAAGTGTCGCCGAGCGTCAGATCGAGCGCGGCCGTGCCCGCCGCCAAAACCACCGCGACCAGCCAAGTTCGAGATGCTCTTGCGACCTCCGTGTCTCCGTGCCTCCGTGGTGATCAATAGCGATAAAAACCGCGGCCCGTCTTTCTGCCCAGCCAGCCGGCATCGACCATCCTGATGAGCAGCGGGCAGGGACGATACTTGGGATCGCCGAGGCCGTCCTGCAGCACGCGCATGACGTCCAGGCAAACGTCCAGCCCGATGAAGTCGGCGAGAGCCAGCGGGCCCATGGGATGGGCCATCCCCAGCTTGAAGACTTCGTCCACCGCCTCGGCCGTGGCCACGCCTTCCATCACCGCGTACATGGCCTCGTTCAAGAGCGGCATGAGCACGCGGTTGGAGACGAAGCCCGGCGAGTCGTTCACTTCCACCGGCGTCTTGTCCAGCTTCTTGGCCAGTTCGAACACGGTCTGGAAGGTTTCTGGCGAAGTCGCCAGCCCGCGGATCACTTCCACCAGCTTCATCATGGGCACGGGATTGAAGAAGTGCATGCCGATAACCTGCTGCGGGCGCTTGGTGACCGCGGCCAGCTTGGTGATCGAGATGGACGACGTGTTCGACGCCAGGATCACCTCAGCGTGGCAGAGCCGGTCGAGATCCTGAAACAGCTCGGTCTTAATCTTGAACTGTTCGGTGGCGGCCTCGACTACGAAGTCGCAGGTGGCCAGCGGAGCGCGGCCCACGACCGGCGTGATGCGCTTCAGCGCCGCCTCGCGCTCGCCGGCGGTGAGCTTGCCCTTTGCGACCTCGCGTTCCAGGTTTTTGTTGATGGTGCTCATGCCGCGGTCTAGGAAGGTCTGCTCGATGTCCACCAGCACCACGTTGTACCCGCTCTTGGCGAAGACATGCACGATGCCGTTGCCCATCGTGCCCGCGCCCACTACGCCCACGGTCTTGATGTCCATGATTGCCTCCGAACTCCGACAAGATGATGTTGGAAGATGAAGAAAACGCGCCAGTGTAGCAGATGGACAGAGTGCGCAGCAGGGAGCGGGCCTTCAATGACTCAATGACTCAATGGCTCAATTGATTCGCACCAGCAGACAAGTGATGTTGTCGTCGCCGCCAGCGGCGCGGGCGGCCGCGACCAGCGCATCGCAGGCCTTCTCCAGGCTGGAGGCCGAACTGGTGATCTCGCGCAGCCGCGGCTCCTTCACCAGCTTGGTCAAGCCGTCGGTGGCGAGGAGAAAGGTATCCCCGGGAGAGACGGCGACGTCCTGCACGTCCGGCTCGGCGGCCTCCTCCGAGCCCAGCGCGCGAGTGATGATGTTCTGCATGGAGGAGCGCTCCGCCTCTTCCATGGTCATCAGGCCGCGTCGCACCTGCTCCATGACCAGGGAGTGATCGGAGGTGAGCAGCCGGATCTGGCCCTCGCGCAGCAGGTATACGCGGCTGTCGCCGACGTGTGCGATCGACGCCTTGCCGTCGCGCACCAGCAGCGCCACGATGGTTGATCCCATGCCCAGCCGTCCCGGGTGCTCCTGCGCCTCGCTGTAGATGCGGATGCCGGCCGCCTGCACGGCACTGGCCAGCGCGTTGGCGTCCAGCGAGATGTCGTCGAACTTCTCGCCGACCTGGGGGAAGCTGCCTGCCTCGGAGTAGAGGCGGAAGTACTCCAGCACGGTCTCGACCGCCAACTGGCTGGCCACTTCGCCGGCGGCCTGCCCGCCCATGCCGTCGCATACTACGTAGACGCCACGCGCAGCGTCGTAGCCGAAATTGTCTTCGTTGTTGGTGCGGACGCAGCCGACGTCGCTTCGGCCCGCCACCTGGACTGCAGCATTCAGCATTCAGCATTCAGCATTCAGCCCGGTTTGGCTGAGTGCTGAGTGCTGACGGCTGAGTGCTGCTTACGGATGCTTCTTCCCCGCCACATCCAACCGCACCTCGGCACGCTTCAGGGCGTACAAGGCGCGCTCGTAGTCTGTATCAGGATCCTGGCTCTTCAGCCGCTCCTCGGCGCGCTCCTTGGCCTCCTGCGCCCGCGGCACGTCGATCTCCTCCGGGCGTTCTGCTGCCTCGGCGAGGATCGTAACCTTCGTGGGCAGGACCTCGGCAAACCCCCACGCCACCGCAAGGTACTGGGGCTGCCCGCCTTTGCGATAAACGATCTCGCCGACCGCAAGTTCGGTGATCAGCGGAGCGTGTCCCGGCAGGATGCCCAAATACCCTTTCTTGCCGGGAATCTGCACCTCTTCCGCCGTGTCGCTCACCACCTGCTTCTCCGGGGTGACGATCTCGAGTTGGAAAACATCAGCCATCGAGTTCGAAAGAGCTATGGAATCGAGGCACTCTTGACAGCAGACGGAGCGATCTCCCACACACCCCGCTGGCACAACGACTTGTGCTTAAATACTTTTGCGTCGCGTAAGGCCTGCGCCCCCCATCGCATGTCATACTGCCACGTGTAAAACAAGTCGCCCGACTCTTCTAGTTCCGACTTGTGATTGTTCCAGATGTACTTCGCCACTTGAACAATCGTCGCCTTGCCGCCGTTTGCTCGAACAGCATCGTGAACCCAGTCCCGCAAATCGTACTTAGTGGCCATGCACTCCTTCCATTTGGCCGACGACCGACGACGGTTCTACGCCGCCGCTGTGGCCTTCATCTTCTCCGCGCGCTCCAGCACCTCATCGATGGTACCGACCATGTAAAACGCCTGCTCGGGGATGCCGTCGTGCTTGCCCTCGATGACCTCGCGGAAGCCCTTCACCGTGTCCGCAATCTTCACGAACCGTCCCGGCGTGCCGGTGAACTGCTCGGCTACGTGGAAGGGTTGGGAGAGGAAGCGCTGGATCTTGCGCGCGCGGGCGACGGTGAGCTTGTCGTCTTCGCTCAGTTCATCGATGCCCAGAATGGCGATAATGTCCTGCAGGTCTTTGTAGCGTTGCAGGATCCTCTTCACGCCCTGAGCCACGTCGTAGTGGTCGTTGCCGACGATGCGCGGATCCAGAATGCGCGAGGTCGAAGCCAGCGGATCGACAGCGGGATAGATCCCAATCTCGGTCAGCGCACGCGAGAGCACCGTGGTCGCGTCCAGGTGTGCGAACGTGGTCGCCGGCGCGGGGTCGGTGAGATCGTCGGCCGGCACATAGATGGCCTGCACCGACGTCACTGAACCTTTCTTTGTGGAGGTGATGCGCTCCTGCAATTCTCCCATCTCCGTGGCCAGGTTCGGCTGGTAGCCCACGGCGGACGGCATGCGCCCGAGCAGCGCCGAGACCTCCGAACCCGCCTGCGTGAAGCGGAAGATGTTGTCGATGAACAACAGCGTGTCCGTGCCTTCGACGTCGCGGAAGTATTCGGCGACGGTCAGCGCGGTCAGCGCCACCCGCAAACGCGCACCCGGAGGCTCGGTCATCTGGCCGTAGATCAGCGCAGCCTTCGACTCGTCCGGCTTGCCGGGCACGATCACGCCCGACTCGGTCATCTCCAGCCACAGGTCGTTGCCCTCGCGGGTGCGCTCGCCCACGCCGGCGAACACGGAGAAGCCGCCGTGTTGCTTGGCAACGTTGTTGATCAGTTCCATGATCACGACCGTCTTGCCCACGCCGGCGCCGCCGAACAGCCCGATCTTACCGCCCTTCAGGAAGGGCTGGATGAGGTCGATGACCTTGACGCCGGTCTCGAACATCTCCGCTGTGGTGGCCTGCTCGTCGAAGGCCGGCGCCAGGCGGTGGATGGGATGCCTGCCGGCGCAGCCCTGCATCGGCCCCAGTTCGTCCACCGGCTCGCCGATGACGTTCATCACGCGCCCCAGGGTGCAACGCCCGACGGGCACGGTGATGGGCCCATCCTGGTCGATGGCCTTCATGCCGCGCACCATGCCCTCGGTCGGCTGCATGGCCACGCAGCGCACGCGGCCTTCGCCCAAGTGCTGCTGCACCTCGAGGATCACGTCCACCGGCTGGGGCACGTCGAAGCCTTCGCTCACCACGCGAAGAGCTTCGTAAATGGGAGGCATCTCCGTCTCGGAGAACTGCACGTCCACGGCGGGACCGGCGATCTGGATTACTCTTCCAACATTTTTAGCCATAGAAATTCCGTTTCAAGTTTCAAGTTTCGAGTTTCAAGTTCCCAGCCCAGTCGCGACGCAACTCGAAACTTGAAGCTGGAACTCGAAACTGCTCTACTGCGCCGCCGCCGCTCCGCTCACCACCTCGATGATCTCCTTGGTGATCTTCGCTTGGCGCACGCGGTTCATCGCCAGGGTCAGCGAGTCGATCATGTCGCTGGCATTGTTCGTCGCAGAATCCATGGCGGTCATGCGCGCGGCATGCTCGGCCGCGATGGATTCCAAAAGCGCGCGAAAAATCTGTATGCCCACGTACTTCGGCAGCAGGCTGTTGAACAGTTCGCTCGCCGGCTGCTCGTAGATGTAATCCACCTGCGCGGTGGCGAACTGCGCTGCTCGCTGGTCGATCTCGTGCGTCTCCGCTTCCGCGGTGCTGACGCCCGCGGTGCGCGCGGCTTCCCCGGCGCGCTTGCGCTGCTCTTCCGTCATCGCCTCGGCTTGCAGGATCTCCTCCCGCCCGATCTCCTTGATCGGCAGGATCTGCTCTACCACTAGCCGCTGCGCGATGACCGATTTGAACTCGTTGAACGCGACGTACACCGCGTCGATCTCGCCCTTGGTGTAGCGCTCGATCGCGCGCTCGGCGATCTCCTGCGCGTCCTCGTGGCTGAGCTTGCCGAAGATGCCGATCTTCTCGCCCACGATCTCCACCGGCCCCACGCGCTCGTCGCCGGTGGGCTTTTCCGTCAGGTAGGGGAACCGCCGCCGCAAAAAGTCGCGGCCTTTGCGCCCGATGGTCTCCAGGTCCACGTTCTTCCCTGACTTGCCTTCCAGGAAACTCATCGTGGTCTTGAGGATGTTGGTGTTGAAGGCGCCGGCCAAACCGCGGTCGCCGGTGACCACCAGCATCAGGATGTTGTTCTCCTCGCGGCGCGCCAGCAGCGGATGCCGCGGCTCGCCGGTCTCCGGATCGTAGATCTCGGCGCGCGTCACCAGCGATTGCAGGACGTTGGTCAGCATGCGCGCGTAAGGGCGCGCCGCCAGCGCCCGCTCCTGCGCCCGCCGCAGGCGCGCCGCCGAGACCATCTTCATGGCCTTGGTGATCTGCCGCGTGTTGCGCACGCTGCGGATCCTGCGCCGGATGTCGAGGATGTTAGCCATTAGCTCTTAGCTGTTAGCTCTTAGCTCCAAAACCTGTGCCCGCTTTGAAGGGGCGCGGCTTCAGCCGCGCCGCATCATTCCTTCAACTGTCATCCCGAGCAAGCGCGAACCGAGCCTGGCGAGGCGAGCACGCCGCGAGGGATCTGCAGTTCGTAAGCACCGCACAAAATGCAGAACCCTCACGTCGCGCTCCCTCCGTTCCGTCGCTCGCGCTAGCTCGGGATGACAATCCATACAATCACCGCTCCGGCACGGCTGAAGCCGTGCCCTCCCAATACCTGACTACCGACTACTGACAACTTCTTTCTTCTCCGCCGCGAAGCGCTCTTTGAACTCCGCGATCAGCTTCTTCATGCCGGCCTTGAGCTGGTCGTCGAGCATCTTCTTCTTCATGATCTCGTCCAGCAGGCCGGGATTCATGGTGTCAGCATATTCATAGAGGCCTTTCTCGAAGCTACGGATCTCCTCCACCGCCAGGTCATCGACGAACCCGTTGGTTCCGGCAAAGATCATCAGGATCTGCTTGGAGAACGACAGCGGCGAGTATTGGTTCTGCTTGAGCAGTTCGGTTAGGCGCTGGCCGCGGGCGAGCTGCGCCTGCGTGGCCTTGTCGAGGTCGCTGCCGAACTGGGCGAAGGCCGCCAGTTCGCGGTACTGCGCCAGTTCCAGCTTGAGCGTGCCTGCCACCTGCCGCATGGCCTTGATCTGCGCGTTGCCGCCCACGCGGCTCACCGACAACCCCACGTTCACCGCCGGGCGGATGCCGCTGTTGAACAGGTCGGTCTCGAGATAAATCTGCCCGTCGGTGATGGAGATTACGTTGGTCGGAATGTATGCCGAAACGTCGCCCGCCTGGGTCTCAATGATGGGCAGCGCGGTAAGCGAGCCCCCGCCCTTGGGATCGCTCATCTTCGAGGCGCGCTCCAGCAGGCGCGAGTGCAGATAGAAGACGTCGCCTGGATACGCCTCGCGTCCCGGAGGCCGCCGCAGCAGCAGCGAGATTTCGCGATACGACGCCGCGTGCTTGGAGAGATCGTCGTAGACACAGAGCGCGTGCCCGCCGTTGTCGCGGAAGAACTCACCGATCGCGCAGGCCGAGTAGGGCGCGATGTACTGCATGGGCGCCGGCTCCGACGCCGACGCCGCCACCACAATGGTGTAGTCCATGGCGCCGTGGTCGGTGAGGATCTTCACCACCTGCGCGATCGACGACCGCTTCTGTCCGATGGCGTTGTAAATACAAATCAGGTTGTTGCCCTTGTTGTTGATGATGGCGTCGATGGCGACGGCGGTTTTCCCCGTCTGGCGGTCGCCGATGATCAGCTCGCGCTGCCCGCGGCCGATGGGGATCATGCTGTCGATGGCCTTCAGGCCGGTGGCCATGGGCTCGCGCACCGGCTGGCGGTCAATGACGCCCGGCGCGATGCGCTCGATGTTGTAGAACTTCTCGGTCGCGATGGGGCCCTTGTCGTCGATGGGCTGCCCCAGAGCGTTCACCACGCGCCCCACCATGGCTTCGCCCACGGGTACGCTCATGATGCGGCCGGTGCGACGCACTTCGTCGCCTTCCTTGATTTCGGTGTACTCGCCCAGCAGCACCGCGCCGACCTGGTCTTCTTCCAGGTTCATGGCGATGCCCGCCACGTCGTGCGGAAACTCGATCAGCTCGCCCGACATGACCTTGTCCAGGCCGTAGATGCGGGCGATGCCATCGCCCAGGCTGATGACCGTGCCGACCTCGTCGACCGCGATCTTGGATTCGTAGTTCTCGATCTGCTCGCGAATGATTTTTGTGATTTCGTCTGCTTTGATTCCGGCCATAAGTTCCTTCAATTAGCAGTCAGCATTCAGCACTCAGCATTCAGCGACTGATTGCTGAATGCTCACTGCTGAGTGCTTCCTTCAACTTCTCCAACTGCCCGCGGATCGATCCGTCGTAGATCGTGCTGCCGACCTTCACTACGGCTCCGCCCAGCAGCCTGGCGTCAGTCCTATACCGCGCGCGGACCGTCTTCCCGGTGACTTGGCTGACGCGGGCTTCCAAGGCCCGCTTCTCAGCATCGCTCAACTCGCGCGCGCTGGTGACCTCGGCGTCGGCCAGTCCCATGCGCTCGTTCAGGTCGAGCTCGAACTGGCGCGCGATCTCCGGCAGCGCCGCCACCCGCCGGTGGTCGATCAGCACCGCGACGAAGTTCCGCAGCATGCGCGAGCCGCCTATGCGATTGATGATCTGGTCCAGCACCGCCCGCTTCTGCCGCGCCTCGACCGAAGGGTTTTCCCACACGGTGCGCAGGTCGGGCACCGATTCCACTATCCTGACGAACGACCACAGCTCGTCCTCCACCTTGCGCGGATCGAGCTTCTTCTCGATCACTACGTCGGCGAAGGCGCGCGCGTATCGGCTGAAGACGGACATGCTCTATTTGCCGTTCTTTCCCAGTTGATCGACGAAGGCCCGCACCAGATCCTGGTCGGTCGAGGCGCTCACCTGGATGCGTTTCTCCGCCAGCGTCACCGCAAGCTCGCTCACGTAGGCGCGCAATTCGGTGCGCGCCAGGCGCGTGGCGGCAACGATCTCCTGCTCGGCTGCTGTCACGATCTTGCGCTTATCTTCCTCGACGGAAGCCTGGATGCGCGCCTCTTCTTTCTGCGCCTCGGTCTCCGCCGCCGCGGCCATGGCAGCGATCTCGCTGTCGAGCTTCGCCAGCCGGCTCTCGATGTCGCTCAGGCGGCGCTGGGCTTCTTCACTGGCTTTGCGGGCTTCCGCGATCCCTTGCTGGATACTCGCCGTGCGCGTGCGGAAGGCGGCCGGCACCTTCGACTTCATGATCAGCACCAGCAGCGCCGCAATGATGACGAAGTTGAGGACGACAAAAACCCAGTAGGCCGAGAATGGCGTCAGACTTGTGATTCGGGCCAGCCAGCGCACCGTCGCCGAGTGTTTGAACTCCGCGGTCTCATCTTCACCGGCCGCTTCACGCGATTCCTCGGCCAGTTCAGCCGCCGGCCCCTCTGCCTGGCTGGCAGTGGCGCCCTCATCAGAATGCGCCGGCTTCTTCGGTTCCGATTTCTGCTGCTGCTCCGCCTGAGCGGGAGGTGACGAGTGCTGCTGGCTCCACGCCGCTCCCGCAAAAAGAGCGGCCAGGACCACTGCCAGAAACAATCGCGGGAAAGAACGCCGAGTCATGATTGCCGGCCGCCTGCCATGGGACTCCCGGCCGCGAGCGCCGGTTTGAGGACTGTTTGGATAATCTGGCTGGCCAGCGTTTCGCTTTCGCTCTTGAGCGTCACCTTGGCCTGCTCCACGTCCCGCTCAAGGGAAGTCCGCGCCGCCTTGACGCGCGTCTCCGCCGCCGCCCGGGCTTCGGCCACCGCCGCCGCGCGAGCCTGCAACCACTGCTGCCGGCGCGCTTCCAGCTTCTTGAAGATGGAGAGCCGGGCGTCGCGCAGGCGCTGCTCGTATTCGGCAGTGCGCGCCTCGGCAGCGGCGATGTCCGCATTGGCTTTCTCCACTGCGCCTTGCGTCCGCGCCCGCCGCTCGTCCAGCACCGCCACCAGCGGCTTGTGCACGATCAGCTTGTATGCAAAGAACAGGATGAGGAACACCACCACGGTGGGGATGGCCGCAAGCAGGAGTTCGCCTAGTTGCCGAAGAATCTCATCCATGGAATCGTTAGACCAGCCTGGAAAACGGAAAATTTACGATGGCGTCAAACTGATCAAGCTACCATCCTGTATTAGTTGTGTCAACGCAGAGAAGTGCAGGATTGGCGCGAGTTTTCATGCAGTTAGCCGGGACGGAGAGAGGTCATCGTACTGCTCTGGCCAGTCAGGCGATGCACCCCCGGCCGACTTGACTTTTCCGGCAACAGGTTTAGCATATAAATATCACCTCCGATCCGAGTCAGGATCGAATGGGCTGGAGGCCAAGGAAAAGTCACCGCTTCTTGGCAGCCGGCCCATTTACTTTGCCCCAGTACTCAGTACCCAGTTTTCACGAACGCCTTCACCTTCCGCAACACCGATGCCGGTACCTGTGCCTCGAGTTCCACGTACCCGTCGCGATATTCTCGCGAGAACACACGCGCGCTGCCTTCGAGCAGTGACAACGCCTTCCCCTCGCGCTGCGGCACGCGCAACTTCACGCGGCTGAGTGGGTCTTCCTGCAAAGCCTCGTCGATCCGATCGAGCAAGGTAGAGATTCCCGTCCCCTTGACCGCTGACACGTGCACCGTCCTGGCATCGTCCTCCACGGCATCCCGGCGCGCGGCCGGCAGCAGATCGATCTTGTTCAGCACCCGCAGCCGCGGCTTGTCCTGCACTTCCAGCTCGCGCAGCACCTTCTCCACCTGCGCATCCTGCTCGGCCACGACCGGGCTGGTCACGTCCGAAACCTCCAGCAGCAGCGACGCGCGCTGCACTTCCTCGAGCGTCGCCCGGAACGAGGTCACCAGCGTGTGCGGCAGGTTGCGGATGAATCCCACCGTGTCCGACAGCAGCGTCTTGCGCCGCGACGGCAACTGCACGGCGCGGATGGTGGGATCGAGCGTCGCGAACAGGCGCGGCGATTCCAGCACGCTCGCCCGCGTCAGCGCGTTGAACAGCGTCGATTTTCCCGCATTGGTGTAGCCCACCAGGGCGACGGTCGCGACCGGGACCGACTCCCGCCGTTGTCGCTGCTGCGCGCGGGTGCGCCGCACGTTCTCCACCTGCTGCTGGATACGGCGGATGCGCCGGGCGATTTTGCGGCGATCGGTCTCGAGCTGGGTCTCACCGGGACCGCGGGTGCCGATCGGTCCGCGACCGCCGGCCGCGGTGCCAGCGATCTGCGACATCTCGATGCCCCGTCCGGTCAGCCGCGGCAGCAGGTATTCAAGTTGCGCCAGCTCCACCTGCAACTGACCTTCGCGGGTGCGGGCGTGACGCGCGAAGATATCGAGGATGAGCTGGGTGCGGTCGATCACCCGCACCCTGACCGCGTCTTCGACGTTGCGTTGCTGGGAAGGCGAGAGGTCGTGGTCGAAGATGACCAGGTCGGCGCCCGCCGAGGCCGCCGCCCCGGCGATCTCCTCCAGCTTGCCGCGCCCAATCAGCGTCGCCGGGTCCGGCTTCTCCCGCGACTGGATGAATTCTCCCACTACGTCGGCGCCGGCGCTCGCGGCCAGCTCACGCAGTTCTGTCATCGATTCCTCGGCGCTGAAGTCCGAAGGCGGATCTGCGCCTGCGCGTGCCACGCTGCTGTCGCGCGCCATGCGCGGGACACTCGCGGGTTTAACCTGTTTCCAGGGTTTGCGCCGTGGCCGATAGTCGAGGCCGACGAGGAAGACGCGCTCATTGCGGTCGCGCGAGGTAGGCATTCCCCTGCCGCCGGGAGCGGACCGGTTTGCGCGGGAACCGCGGATCGTTTATCCCTCCGTGCCGGAAGGCGTAGCCGTAGCTCCGGACACCACCTGCGGCGCGGAGGCAGCCGGTTTAGCTTCGATATGCCCGGTACGCTCGATCGGGTGCGCCGGCCGGGGCGTAACCACGGTGGAGATGGCGTGCTTGAAGATCAGTTGCTCCTGGTTGTTGGTCTCCAGCACCACCGAATACTTGTCGAACGAGCGGATGCGCCCGGTCAGCTTCACCCCGCTCAGCAGATAGATAGTGATGGTCGCTTTTTCCTTGCGGGCGTTGTTGAGGAAGGAGTCTTGAATATTCTGTGCCGGCTTGTCCATCGCCGATCTCCCCGAACCACGAAGATATGGATGCCGCCCAAAAAGACGCAGAGGATTGCCGGCGGCCCATTGGTACGATACGGCTGGGCCCCGGGTTTTGCAACCCGCATTGACAGCCGTCTGCCTGCGTGCAACCATGCCCTCCGTCCAAGGAGAGAAGATGCTTGTCACGCCAGCCTTGCTCAACATCCCCTTCCACCCGCCCACGGACTTCGGCAGCAACTATGAGATCATCCTGCGCTGGATCCACTTCGCGGCCGCCATCACCTGGATCGGACTGCTTTATTTCTTCAATCTCGTGAACATGCCGTTGCAGAAGCAGATGGACGCCCCGACCAAAGCCAAGGTGAATCCCACGCTGCTGTCGCTGGCGCTATGGTGGTTTCGCTGGGGGGCGGTGGTGACGGTGTTGGCCGGGATCGTCTTCTGGTCGCGGATCACCGTCCTCGATGCCCGCAATCACGGCTACAACGCCGGCAGCGTCTTCGGCAGCTTCTTCCTGGTGTGGACGCTCGCCTTCGTCATCGAGCAGGGAGTGCTGATGGCCGGCAAGGGCGCGCTCAATAATGGAGCAGTGCTGACGGTCATCTTTGCCGTGATTCTCTTCGCCGCCGCCGTGGTCTTTCTGAGCTGGAATTCGCAAGTGGAGAACAACCGCGTGCTCGCGATCGGCGTGGGCGGCGGGCTGGGATGGTTCATGATGTTGAATGTGTGGGGCATCGTGTGGCGGGCCAACAAGCGCCTCATCGCCTGGACCCGGGAGACCTCCGCTGCCGGTCCCATGCCCGACCAACTGGCCCGCATGATGCGCCAGGCCTTCATCGCCTCGCGGGCTAACTTCTTCGTTTCTTTTCCCATGCTGTTCTTCATGGGCGCGGCGAGCCACTATCCACTGTTCGGACGCTAGTAGCGCCGCCATGGCAGAATGATTGTGGTGGACTCCGCCAAATTCCAGCACGGCATCGAACTCTTCAACGCCGGCAGCTTCTTCGATGCCCACGAAGTGCTGGAAGACGTGTGGCGCGAAGCCCACGGCGAGGAGAAGAAGTTCCTGCAAGCGGTAATCCAGGCCGCCGTCGGCCTGCACCATCACTCGACCGGGAACATCGCGGGAGCGCGGTCGCTGCTGGCGCGTGCCAGCCGAAAACTGGCGGACTACCCCGGCGCGTACTGTGGGATCGCGCTGGAGGGCTTGCGCGTTTCGCTCGAGGAATGGAAGGCGTCGCTCGCAAACGGCGCGCCGCCACCGGCCCCGCCGCGCCTGGAGGCCAGTGCTACAATCTCGACTCCCGTGAAGCAATCCGCCGTCAAAGCTCCCGCGGTTCGTGAAGTGCCGATGCTGGACCTGGGGCGGCAGTACGCCGAGATCCGCCACGAGATCGGCCAGGCGCTCGAGCGCGTGGCGCAGTCGCAGCAGTTCATCCTGAGCGACGAGGTAGCAGCCTTCGAACGCGAAGCTGCCAGCTATCTGGGCGCGGCTTTCGTGGTGGGCTGCGCTTCCGGCACCGACGCCTTGTGGCTGGCGCTGGTGGCCTCAGGCGTCGGGCCCGGCGACGAGGTCATCACCACCGCGTTCAGCTTCTTCTCTTCCGCCGCCGCCATTGTGCGCGCGGGCGCGCGCCCCCTGCTGATGGACATCGACCCGCGCACGCTGAACCTCGATCCGGCGCTGGTTGAGCAGCGGCTCACCGGCTCGCGTCCTGCCAGGTTGCGGGCGCTGCTTCCCGTGCACCTCTACGGGCATTGCGCTGGCATGGACACATTCGCACGCATCGCCGCCGAACACAAGCTGGCCGTGGTCGAAGACGCCGCCCAAGCCTTCGGCGCGTTGTGGCGCGGACGGCGCGCGGGGACGCTGGGCACGGCGGCAGCGTTCAGCTTCTATCCCACCAAGAACCTCGGAGCTTTCGGCGATGGCGGCTGCGTAACCACCGCCGACTCCCAGATAGCCGCGCGCATACGCAGCCTGCGCAACCTCGGCATTCGCGAGCGCTACGTTCATGACGAGATTGGCGCCAACAGCCGCCTCGACGCTCTGCAAGCGGCGGTACTGCGGGTGAAACTCCCACACCTGGAGCGCTGGAACGCCCGCCGCCGCGAACGTGCCGCCGAGTACGAGCGTCTGTTCGCCAGGGCTGGATTAGTGACAGGACGCTCGAGTTCGCTCGCTCCCGTGCGCCTGCTTGAAACCGCGCCCCAGGCCCACCACATCTTCCACCAATACGTCATCCGCGCCAGGCGCCGCGACGAACTGCGAGCCTTCCTCGCGTCGTGCTGCGTCGGCACCCAGGTGTACTATCCCCTGCCGCTGCACCTGCAGAAATGCTTCTCGTATCTGGGATACAAAGAGGGTGACCTGCCGGAATCGGAGCTCGCTTCGCGCGAAGTGCTGGCGCTGCCTATGTTCCCCGAGCTGACCGCCGACGAGCAGCGCTACGTGGTGGAGAGCATCGCCGAGTTCTATTCTTAGTACCGAGTACCAAGTACCCAGCAATGAGTGGCCCGAGCAAGTGATTTTGCTTTGTACTTGGAACTTGGTACTCGATACTCACCGCCGCCGCTTGCGCGCAGGCGCCGCCTTTGCGGCCGGCTTCTCCTCGCCGGGCGGGAGCACGCGGCGCACAATCACACCATTCAGCTTGTAGGTGCGGACCTCGACATTGCCGGCGTCGTCCTTCACCCGCAGGACGAAGATCGGCAGCTTGCCTTCCTTGTCGAACTCCTGCTGGCCGACGCGGATGGGGAGCACGCCCTGCAGCTTGCGCTCGCGGTAGGCGGTCTCATACCGGTGCTTCTTCACATTCCAGGAGAACACGCGGATCTGGTTGAAGTCGAACGGCATGCCATCGCGCGGCTCGTTCACCGCGACCACGTATTGCGAGACCTGTTTGTTAAGATCCTCCACCTGGTTGAGGACGAAGAACGCGATGATGCGCTGCCCTTCCGCGTACTGCCCGATCTCAATCGGCACGTCGAGGTCCACCATCCTCGCCAGCACCCATCCCACGCGCGCCGGGGCGGAAGTGCCGGGCGGTGGCGGCACTCGGGCCAGCCACCAGTCCTCCATCGGCTTGGACGAGCCTTCTTCCTTCTCCTTCTTCTCTTTGCCTTTCTTGGCAGCCACCGGCTTGGGCTGAGCGCCGCCCTGGGGCACAGGCTTCTCCGAGGCCGTGCGCGCCAGCAGCTCCATCTTCGCCCCCTCCTTGAGCAGGTAGAGGTGCTCGCCTTCGCGCTCGGGCGTGACGTGCAGATTGGTGGAGAAGCGCGTGGTGCCGGGCGCCTGCACCGGGTCGGCGGCGTGATCGGCGGCCAGCTTCTGGCATTGCTCGTAGACCTCGGCGGTGGTCAGGTAGCGCAGCTCGATCCAGCCGACCTCGTTGGCCTCGCTGCGCACGCGGACAAACCGCCGGTATTTTTCCAGCACCTCGACGCGCTCGCCGTTCTGGACCTTGCCCACTTTCTTATAAACGGTCGCGACCTGGTCGCGCAGGAAGGCCTCCTGTCCCGAGACGTAGGCGTACTCCTTGGCCTTGCCGATCTTCCGGCCGCAGCCCGCAGCCAGCAAGCACAGCAAGACGCCTGCCGTCACCCAGATCTTATGTTGTGATTGGAAGTGGATCACCGGGGTACAAAACACTATAACCCAGCGAGCGGGGAAGTGTGATCCCCGGTACGCCACCTGCGTCTCTTCAGGAGGAAGCGAGCCTGCAAGAAAAACGCCCCCGCCGCGGACGACGGGGGCGCGCACTGGGGGAGAGCAAGTTCTTACAGAATCCCGATGTTCCTAGCGCTCTCCTGGATTACCAACTGCTTCCCTCCGAACACAGGCGATTGGCGAGCTCCTGGTCGGCGGTCGTCGGCGTGATATCCGTCAGCACATTGCCCGCCTGCGCTTGGGAAATGAGTGTCGTCGCCGCTGTCGCCCGCAGGAAACGCTCGCTGACAGCCTTGTTCGCCGCCTTGGTCACGACGCAGACATAGCCCGCGTGGGTGCCATACCGCTCCTCGAGCGACGGACGCGGATCGGTCGAGGCCATCCGTTCCGCCGTCGTCTCCAAGAGCGGCCAGGATGACGCGGTGAGGCCGCACTGCTGGCCCGCGTAGATTCCCGCCGCATAGGTGTTCCAGCCGGTATAGGTTGCAAGCGGCGCCTGCAGCAGAACCGACCTGACCCCGGCGCGCTCGTTGCCGTCGGAATCGACTTTCACTGCATAGGTCGGCAGCACCCTTTTGACGATTGGCGGCTGGATCGTGACGATGCCAGTCTCGTCGTGGTAGTTGAGTCTGTGGCCGAAATCAAACAGCTCGGCCTTGTTGATCTGGTTGCCCTGGAAAGGATAGCCAGGAATGTTGGGAAAGCCTTCCGCTTCCTGGGTCGCTCGCACCAGTTGGCGATCCCTGAGGGTTGGATATTTACTCGGAGGCATCGGGGTGCCATTCATGACGAAGTCGACGAAGGCATCCTGCAGGGCATTGTTGGTGTCGGATTCCGGGTTGGGATTGGCCGGGTAGACGCAGCCGCTCGACGGCGCCGGACTTGCGTTATACGTGAAGCCGCCTCCGCCGCCGCCATGGGTTGTTCCCGGATAGTAGTATCTGTGGACATTGCGGGGCAGTGGGATGTCCTCCTCGGCGGTGTAGCCGATCAGATCGGGGGACATCTTCTCGTCATAGAACTCCAGCGAGCCAAACGATTCCAGGATCTCGGGGCAGGTCCTGGTTTCCGAGCAGCGGCGCAGCAGGCCATTGGGAGGGTAGTGGCGAGCCAGGTCGGGATAATCGGCCCACCAGACCGGCGCTTCGTCGGACATCATATAGAGGTTGGTGATAACGTCGGGCAGGGCGAAGCGGACATTCATATAGAGCTGGCGTCCGTCGATCTGCGGCCAGGCGCCGTCAACCACCTGGCGGTTTTCCTCATCCTGGTTGAATCCCAGATGGATCCCGGAGCGGATGAACGAACCGGACTGCGACACTCCCACACTGATGACCTTGCTGACCAGGCCGGCAACCGGATTGGCTGTGCCCTGACTGTCGGTCCTCGCATGGTGGAGGAACGAGATGAAGTCACGGGTTGCCGCGTAGCCGACGCCGAGAACGAGAGGATCCTTCGCTGTGAAGACCATCTCGTAAAGCAGGTTCGAGTTGAACCCACCGTTCAGGCAGATGCGCGTGGGGTCGGGAGTGCCGGGGAACGGGACGGTTCTGCAGTCCGCCCAGGCCCAGTCTGAGCTTGGGATAAAGGTTTTCGGGCCGTCGACGCCGGTGATGGTCTGCGACGCCAGGCTCCAAAAGGCTGTCTTTGTTGTATCCATGCTAAGTGGCTGATACGGCACCGGAGTGGTGAAGATGATCATCTGCGCCGTACTGCCTGTGGCGTTCGCAATGTGGCCATAGACCGGGCCGGTGATGGTCGAGCCATCACGATGCGTGGCGACCGGCACCTGGATGACCTGGTTCGTGGCGGTATAGGGCGTGGTCAGCGAGGTGCAGGGATAGGCGGTGGTACAGTGCGCCAGCAAGTCGCCCTGCCAGCCGCTCACGACATAGATGGCGCCGGGAACCACCGAAGCCGCGGTCGACGGGATCGGGTTGCTGCCGCGATTGGACACTTCATAGAACATCAGGCCGCTGGCCAGGCTCCCAGTGGCGGGCATGTTGATCTGGAAGGTGGCGATGTACTCCACCTTGCCGTTCGCGTTTCTGGGCGCGAGGTCGATGTCCTGAATGATCTCATTGTGCCGGTCGTGTCGATCGAGTTCGCCGAAGACTCGGCCCTTCAACGTTACATAGGGGCCGGCAGCGCCGATCGCGGCGCCGCCATAGGCCGGCGTGGTCGAGTCAATGACGATCGAGGTTACGTGCGCCTTCGCGAGCGTCGTCCAGCCGAGCATCACGCCGGCGATGGCGACGATGAACAAGACAGTTCTGAGTAGCCGAAGTTTTTCCTTGGCCGACATTGATTCCTCCTCGGAGCGATGAATCGGGGAATACGGCACGCGTTCATGACGCCGAAATCCTTCGTCAAGAAGACTGTCCAAAACAGGTTGGCGTCACGGAGAAGTGACCACGAAAGCGGATTCGTGCCCCGTGAGCAAGGAAGGTCCCGCCTTGCTGGCCCCCACAAAAGCCGCGCGGAGTCTACGTTCCCGCCCGATGAGCTGTCAAGAGGGGTTCCTGGCTGGTTAGGTAAAGTTTTGTCAATGCCCCGCTGGGCGCGGGTTTCGGACCGGCACAATGGTAATCACAAGAAAAAAGCCCCCGTCGTCCGCGACGGGGGCAAGCTCAACATGGGAGCGGCGCTATGGGATCCCGATGTTCCTGGCGTTCTCCTGGCTGAGGATAGTGACGGCGTCGGCGGGCAGCAGCAGACCCTCGTCGAGCTGGTCCTGGATTGCTTGCGTGACCGCTGCGAGGTATCCCGCCTTCGAGCCGTAGCGTTCCTCCACCGACAAGCGCGGATCGCCCGAGGCCAAACGGTCGGCCTTGTGGATCGCGAACGGGATGTACTGCCCGGTCAGGTCGCACAAGTCAGGATGGCCGAAGCCCGTGGCCCGTGTGTTCCACCCGGAGTAAGTCCCGAGCGGCGCACGGAGCTGGGTCGAACGGACTCCGTCCACCTCGTTGCCATCTTCGTTCACCTTGGGCAGCAGCTCACGGTAGGTGAACCGCACCACCGGAGGCTCATCCATCACGCCCGAATCGTCCTTGGCACTGAACTTCGGTCCGCGATCGAGCACCTGGCGGCTGTTGAAGTTGCCCACGAAGGTGACGCCGGGGATGGTAGGAAAGTTCACGTGCGACGCGGGCACCAGCTCGCCATTCCTGAGGCTGGCGTAGCGGCTGTGCGGCGGCTCTCTATCGCTTACTACCCAGGCACGCAGCCTCCCCAGCAGCGCGCGGAAGTTGTAGGTGTAAGAGTTGAGGTTGCTGAACTGCTCGCAGATAGAGCTCTTGGTGGGCGCGACCGCGGGCTGTGATCCGCCGTGCTGCGCGCTCGACCAGTGGTAGATGCGGACGTTGTCGGGGATGTCGAGGTCACGGTCGCCGTCGGCATCCACCGTATTGGCCCACATTCCAGCCTCCCAGTATTCCGTGCTGCTCTCCGTCCCGAAGATCTTCGGGCAGGTGTGGCTCTTCCGGCAGCGGTCGAGTTGTCCTCCGGAGACATGGGCAAACCGATCGTTCTCGTCCTCCCACGTATCGGGGCTTTCCGGACCGGGGTACTGCTTCTCGGTGTGCTGCGTTCCGGACAGGCGAGTGGGCTGGGCGAAGCGGATGTTCAGGGATATCCGGTTACTAGCCCTTTCCGGATTGAGCCCGTCAAACACGCGCCGCCCGCGCTCGTCCTCATTGAAGCCCAATCCGAGGAATTCGCGCAGGTAGCGGCCGCTCTGGGATTCCCCGTGTCCGACCGTCCAGTGCACTCCGCCGTCCAGCGGATTAGGCACGTCGTCCGCATCATTGTCGCCGTCGTTCCTGGCATGATGGTGATGCAGGAAGGAGACAAAATCGCGCGTCGACGCGAGCCCCAGCCCGAACACCAGGGGATCAATCCCGGTATAGACCAGCTCAAAGATGTGATTGGTGTCGAACCCACCCTGCACGCAGGCATGCGTCGTGCTCGGGACGCCCGGGAAGGGCGTGGTCGAACAGTCTGCGAATGCCCACTGGCTCCTCGGGATGACCACCTTGGGGTCGTCCTGGAGCACCCGCATGGTGAGCGTTGCGGTGGAATTGTCGAGGGTGGCGGTGGCAATCGATGCCGTAGCCGTCCCGCCGCTGCCGGCCAGGAATACGGAAGGCGCTGCCGCGGACTGCGTGTACTCCTGCCGAACCGGTCCCGTGATCGAACTGCCGTCATGGTGATGCGCCACCGGCGCGGTGAAGGTCAGACGCCCGCCGCCGGCTAGCACGTCGGCTTGCCAGCCGCTCATCACCACCAGGTAGCCTTCTTTGTAGAGCCACCCATCGCCCGCCGGATTGGCGGTGGTTACACCCACGTTCAGGTTCACCGTGAGCTCCCGGTTTCCCCGATTGACCACGTCATAGATGATGGTGTGGTTGCTCTTGCTCAGGTCGATGGGCCTGAGGATGTTGAAATCCATGTGGTACTCGACTTTGCCGCGCGCGTTGCGTGGCGCCAGCTTGATGTCCTGGATGACCTCGTTGCGCGGATCGTCCGGGTCCACCTCGCCATAGGCGATGCCATCGACTTCTTCGTACTGTCCCACGCTCCCGAACGAAGCGCCGTTGAATGCCGGTGATGTGACATTGGTGATCACAATGTTGGTGATTTCCGCGCTGGCGGTGGCCGCCAGTGCGAGCAGGACTAGACTTCCAGCGATCAAAAACCGGCCGGCCCACCGGCATGCGTCGGCGGGACAGCGGTTGGGCTGCCTCTTCATAAAAATTACCTCCGGGAGTTTCCAGTGTTGCGCTGGAGTGGTTCTACAGACGGGTGAAAGTGGCGCCGGGAGGAGTAGCCACGTAAGCAGCGCCTCCGCCGACAAGAACGGTCTCTTGCTGGCCCCCACAAGAAGCGCGCGGAGTCTAAGTCCCGCGCGAGGGGCTGTCAAGAGTTGCTGGTTGGTTAAGTACAGTCTTGTAACGCCCGCAGGGCGCGGGTTTCCGGGATGTGGTCTCACTCCGCGAGAAACGCCAGCAGCGCCTGGTCAAACGCCTCCGGCCTCTCGATGTGGGGAATGTGGCCGGCGCCCTGGATCTCGACCAGCTTCGATCCTCGGATCATCTCCTGCGTTTTCTTGCCCAGCTTGGGATAGTCACCGGCAATCGCCTTCATCTCCGGGGAAAGCCGCGCCTTGCCTGGAACGGTGCGGTCTTCGCGGCCGATGATGAGCAACGTCGGCCTCTCGATCCGCGAGAACTCATAGCATACCGGCTGCTGGTAGACCATCTCGGAGGTCAACGCCGACGCCAGCGCGGCGCGCGCATACTCGCCCGTCCCCAGCACCCATGCCTGGTCCCGCACATACTGCTCGTACTCGGGCTTCCAGTTGGTGTAGTACCCCTTCTGATAATTGAGCAAGCTTTCGTAGGTGGCGTTCAGCTCGCCCTTGTAAAGTTCCTCGACGGACGCATACGGAACGAAGGTGCGGTAGTCCTCCAAGCCGATGGGATCCTCGAGCACCAACTTGTCCACCATTCCTGGATACAGGAGCGTGAAGCGCACGGCCAGCATTCCGCCCATGGAGTGGCCGACGACCACCACGCGCGCGGTCCCTAGGCGATCGAGCAGCGCCTTGGTATTGGCAGCCATCCGGTGGAAGCTGTAATGGATGTCGGGTCGCGACGAGGCGCCAAAGCCTATCTGGTCCGGCGCCACCACGCGGAAGCCGCGTTCCGCCAGCAGGCGAATGACGCGCTCCCAGTAAAACCCGGAGAAGTTCTTGCCGTGCAACAGGAGAACCGTGCTGCCGTTCGCCGGCACGGTGGGCTGGACGTCGCGATAAGCCATCCGCAGGTCCTGCCGCTCGATCTGCACGGGGAAAAACTCGACGGCATACGCCGCTCGCGGCGGCTCCTGCACGCCCAGCACCGCAGCCACGCACACCACCCAGACCAGTAAGACATTGCGGCCCATAGCCGCGGCATCATACACCCGCGCCCTGGAGAGACGCAGCCGGCTGCGTCTCCGCCAAGCTCAGTCGCTAGAAGTGAAAACCCAGTTGCGCGGTAATGGCGCGCGGCGTGACATAGTGCGTCCCGCTGAAGGTGGAGAGGAAGTTGTAGAGCGCGGTCTTGTTCGTCAAGTTGATGACGGTCACCTGAGCGCTCCACTTGTACCGGTCGCCGTGGAAGATGTTGTCATGCCCTAGGGCGAGGTCGAAGAGGCTGCGTGGCGCGATGCGCGGCGGGTTGTGATCGTCGTTTTCCGTGCCGGGAGCAGGTATCTGGACGAGGGAGGACCCGTACTGCGACGCCGGACATGTGGCCGGCAAGGCTACCGTCGGGGTGGCATGGATGCTGCCGCAAAAGAGACCCGCCTGGAACTCCTGATCGGCGGTCAGTCCGCTCAGGTCCACTGACGTCGGATCGGCTGCGGTCGCAAATGGCACCGCGCCCGCAACCAGGCCACTGTCGTATCTCCAGTTGAAACCCACCCAGGGACCACGCTGCCAGGGCTGGTATTGCAGGTGGGTTGTCTGGTTGAATTTCTCGTCGTGGTCGATGCGGAACGGAAAGCCACTCTGTCCCACGGTCACGCCCAGGCCGCCATCCTGCGGAGGGAAAAACCGTGCCGCGACGCTGGAAAAGACCATGAGCGCCGAAAAACCGTGAAAATTCGGCACGCTCACCCGGCCGGCAATTCCAGTGATCTTGGAGTTATGCCAGTCAATCGGGAAGGTGATGGGCGTATTCCCCAGAATGCTGAAATCGTAGCCGTTGTGCGTGTACTTCCAGATGTACTCGCCGGAGAACACGGCGTATTTCCCAAAAGCTTGCTGCAGGCCAGTATGGAATTCATTGCGAAAACCCGGGCTGAATGCGGCGGGAACGCAGGGAACCAGGTCGGCGATGACTGTTACCAAGCATCCCGTGCTCGAAAGCACCAGATTCTCGTTGAACGGTGTTTCCAGCGCCCGCGCGTAGGAAGCGCGAAGGACCGTGTTGGTCCTCTTGATGTTGTACGCAACGCCGAGGCGAGGCTCGGCTTCCTGGTGTGTGGCCAGGCCGTTATAGAGGTCGCCGCGCAGGCCCAGATTGAAAGACCAAGGTCCCTTGCTGATCGTGTCCTGGATGTAGAGGGCGAGTTCCTTGATGTCGGTGCGCCCGCGGAACCGGAATAGACCTCCTCCTGGGCGCGTCAAGTCGAAGGGCGCCAGGTCGGTGCACGGCGGACCGGTGGGATTGCCGCTCGCATCCAGGCAGCCGAATGACGCCAGCAGCCCCGGATCGACGATGCCCAGGCTGTCGTTCTCCCTAAGGAACGTTTGTTGGTACGTGGCTCCCACCTTCAGGTTGTGCATGCCTTTCACGTAGGAAACGTCCGAGCGAAGGCCGGTGTTGGCAAGCGTCCGGTATTGGCCGATGGTCTCTTGCTGAATGGGACCGAGGTCGGCGAAAGGATTGCCGCTCGGGTAGTAGTTGTACTCATCGCGCCGAATGAAAGCACCGAGGGTGAACACGGCGGATGAACTGAGCAACCGCGTCCAGGACGGTGCGATGTTGAAAGTCTTGATCTGGGACCGCTGGTCCGTCGGGCCAACCAGGCCGCTGAGCCCCAACCCGTTGCCGGTTGGAGCGGTGACCCCGAAGTTGAGGTTGTCAAACGAATTCGGGTTCTGGAACCAGGAGCGCGTGAATCCCAGATTCAGATGAAGGGAATCCGCATCGGAGAACTTATAGTCGACACGGTCGAACGCGTTCTCTTCGTTCCCCTTGTCGTGCATCACCGTAAACTCCGGTGGATCGAGGAATCGTCCGCTGTTCAGCCCGCTCACGGAGACGAAATTTCCCCAATTCTGGCCTCCGTAACCGAGATTGAAACCAGCATTGGAGGTGCCAAAGCCTCCGTAGGAAGCGGTGACGCTTCCCTTGGGCGTGGTCAGGCCCTGACCCGAGCGGGTGGTGACGTTGATCACCACGCTGGTCTTGTCGCCGAACTCGGCCGGGGGTGCGCCGGCGATGACCTCCATCGACTCGATCGAATCGAGCGGGATCTGGTTGGAAAAAACTTTGCTCTGCTGATCGGTGATGGGTTGGCCATCGACCGAAAACGAGTTCTCCGCGTGATCGCCGAGGCCGTGGAACAGGCCATTGGAATCGGCGGCGATTCCCGGCGTCGCCAGCGTGACCAACGAACTGACTGACGACGACGCGCTCTCGAGAGGAAGCTTGTCGAACAAGCCGCGATCCACGTCGGTGTGGAAGGTGGAAGTGTTTTCCAGCAGGTCTTCCCCAGCACCCTCGACCGTCACCGTTGTGGACGTGCCCTTTACCGCCAGGCTGATGCTGAGACTTACCGGAACAGTAGATCGGACATCAATGTCCTGAACGTAAGGAGCAAACCCCGGATCGGTCACGGTCAAGTGGTAGGGGTTGAACGGGACGTTTGAAATACTGAACTTGCCGGAACTATCTGTCGTCGTCGAACGGTAAAAACCGCTGACCGGATTGCGTATCTCTACGGTTGCCTTCGGGACCACAGCATTCGAGGAATCTGCCACCGTGCCGCTGATCGAGCCCGAAGTTCCAGTGGATTGCGCGCCAACCGATGCCGGAGACAGAGCGAGCGCCAACACCACACCAATAAACAAGGACTGCCACTTGTAAGAATGCATGTCGAGCTTCCTCCTGCCGAGAAGAGAGAATCAGGGTTAGGACGAAAGAACGGACTCGGTTGTCGGACCCTGATCGGCAGGAGGCGCTCGCCCGCTGCGAGCGAACACGGGGAGGCGGTATTGGGCGGGGCTCGACTGCACCCGCACCGTGGAGAGTTGAACAAAGACCGGTTTCAGCGCGCTGGTAGGGACGATTGCCGCGACGGCTCGTGCGGCCACGCAGACTGGACACGTCACCGACTCCGCGCTGTTCGCATGGTGGTGCGCCACCACCGCCACTGCCGACCACAAGGTCAGCAGCAGACACAGCAGCGCCGCTATTTTCACGACCGAGCGCATACCCCACATTCGGATTCCGTAATATACCCCGCTTGGCGATGTGAGGCAAACATGTCCCACACCATTTTCATCCACGTGTCCTCGGAGATGACCTTCATCCTGAACTCTAGCGTCTGCTTCCGACCAGCTTCACCCGCACCGATTTGAGATTTCCCCATTTGTAGTGTGCCCATTTTTGTTGCGCGAGACATTGCATCCGGATTGTAAATTTCTCTTGCATTGTGGATGAAACCTGTGCGATTGTCTGCGCAATCCACAAGGCAGCTCCCACCGCAAGCCGGGAAGTGAGCCTGTGCGATTGTTCGCGCAATCCACAAGGCACGTCCCACAGCAACTCGGGAAAATGGGTTTGCACCAGAGGGAGGGCCGGAGTGTGCCCAAAAACGATGTGATCCTGGGCGCCTATTATCAGGGCCAGGATTCAGCCGACGATCCTGACGAATACATCACCCTGGCGGTGGCCAAGGAGTTGGAGCGTTCCGGGCAGGGACGGTTCATCAACCGCGGACGCGCCTTCCGCTTGTTCACGCGCTGCACACCGCGTGATCCCAGCCAGTACGGCAGCAGCAAGGGCCGCGGCGAGTCGCTGAACATCGGCCCGGAAATGATCCATCGCTATGTCGCCCGCGAGCCTTGCGCTGTGGCTGCGGTTGAAGCATGGAGTTCACCGTTTTCTCAGAATCGGCCGTAACGATGTGCGGCCGAGCGCCACTCAATGTGATGTCCTCTTGGCCGATGTCTAGTCCATTGCCCCTTTGACCAACGTCCCGTGGACCGTACTCAGCCCGTGTCCTCTGCGCGCCACCCCTGGACTTCGGGAATCTGCACGGAATTCCGATTCGGCCTCACTCTGGCTCCATACCACGAGGCGATCCAGATCTCGCGCCGACGAGAACCTTGCCACTTCGTTTTCGGCTGCCGGTAAGCGCCGCTTTGTCCTAACTCAAGTGATGTGGGGGCTTCAGCCCCAACCAAGGAGTGAAGGAAAATGCGACTCAAGAACCTACTTGCAGCAACCCTGTGCCTCAGTCTGCTCGCGGTCCTGACCGGAACCGTTCGTGCCCAGCACGATCCCGGGCCGCGTGGCGGTGCGGCGGCAGCGGGTGGTGCATATCCGACCCTAAAAGCCTACGAGCAGACTTTCTTCAGCCAAGCGTTGCTGCGCTTCCAGGAAGTGGACTCCGTCGCGGGGACCATTCCTGGGGAAAACGGCACCGGCTTGGGACCCACCTTCAATGGCAATAGCTGTGCGCAGTGTCACGCGCAGCCGTTCATTGGCGGCAGCAGCCCCGGCTTAACCAGTCCCCAGAATCCGGTTCCCAATCCGCAAGTGGCGTTGGCCACCTTGGACCAGGCCAAGAACATCATTCCCTCATTCATTACCGCCGACGGGCCGGTGCGCGAGGCGCGCTTTGTGCGTAACCACAATGGCTCGCCGGATGGCGGCGTGCATGGTTTGTTCACCATTTCTGGCCGGACCGATGCCGTCGGGTGCAGTATGGCGCAGCCCAACTTCGCCCAGGCGCTTGCCGCCAACAATGTGATCTTTCGCATTCCGACTCCGACCTTTGGCCTCGGCCTGGTGGAGATGACGCCGGACAACACCTTGCGGGCCAACTTAGTGTCTACCATCAGCCAAAAGACTCAGCTCGGCATCGGCGGCGCTTTCAACACCAGCGGCAACGACGGCACTATCACCCGCTTCGGCTGGAAAGCTCAGAACAAGTCGCTCATCATCTTTGCCGGCGAAGCCTACAACGTGGAGCAGGGCGTATCCAACGAGCTCTTCCCCAACGAGCGGTCCGCCATCTCCGGCTGCGTGTACAACGGATCTCCCGAGGACTACACCAATATCCTCAATCCCAACAACGGCACAAGCACCACCGGGAACGCCTCCGACATGTCCTCGGACGTGGTGAATTTTGCCAACTTCATGATGCTGTCGGCGCCGCCCACGCCGGCTTCTCCTACTCCTTCAACCACCAACGGCTCCAACTTGTTCAACAGCATTGGCTGTGCCTTGTGCCACTCAACCACTCTTACCACGGGTCCATCGCACTTCACCGGCATGTCCAACGTGACCTACCATCCTTACTCTGACTTTGCCCTCCACCACATGGGCTCAGGTCTGGCGGATGGCATCAGCCAGGGGGCGGCGGGGCCGGATCAATTCCGCACGGCGCCGCTGTGGGGCGTCGGGCAGCGGCTGTTTTTCCTGCATGATGGACGCACCAGCGACCTGCTGCAGGCGATTCAGGCGCATGCTGACTGCTCGGGCAGTGGACGCAACAATGGCCGTGGCTCTGGCAGATCCGGCTGCGGCTCGGAAGCTACCCAGGTGATCAATAACTTCAACGGCCTTAGTCCATCGGACCAGCAGGACATCTTGAACTTCCTGCGCTCGTTGTAGCTTTGGTTCGAGACCGGATCGCGGAGGCCAACTGCCCTCCGCGATCCTCTTTTCGCCATTACAGGACGGGAATGCTCCTTCGGTTAATGCTATTCGCTCTTCTCAGTTCCGCGACCGCCTGGGCGGGGCAGCCGGGCCTATGTGAGCCGGCTGCAGAGATCCGCGCTAAACTGGAGAAGGCCGCCACTGTTCCCGTTGCCGATCCCACCGCGTTTGAGCACAACGTCGCTCCCTTCCAGGCGTTGCGCGAGCGTTACCCGGGCGACCGCTTCGTCCATGAGCGCTATCAGGATGCCGTCCAGCAGTTCGGCATCGAGGGCCACCTGAGGCAATTGACCCAGGACTACCAGAATCTCGCCCTCGAGCATTCCGGCGACCTGATGTACCGCTACCTGTTCGCTCGCAGCGTGATCGGGCGAGACACTGTCTCCGCTCTCCAGTACCTGAACGGCATCCTGGCCGAACGCCCGGATTTCGCGCCCGCCCACCGCGCGCTGGCGGAAATCTACGGCTCGGAAGCTTTTCACGATGCCGAAAAAGAAAAGCTCGAACGGGAAAAACTCTTCTCCCTTTGCCCCGCAGCGGTGGTGGCGCGGCGTCCGGCGCCGCTGCCCGAACCCAGCCCGCTCATCGAGCACGCCGAGAAACTCTTCCTTCAAAATGGCGAACCCAGCCGCGTGGCGGCGACGGCCCTGGAGGGCCTGCGGGCCGACGAGTGGCGGCTGCAGCGCATCCGCCCCGTGGACTGGTACAGCGCAGAATATAAACGGCAAAGCCAGCGCGAACTGCACGCTGAATACTGGAGAGTGTGGAGCCTACAGGTCCGTTGCTACCGCAGAGCCCACCAACTGAAGGAGGCCGCAGACCTGCTCCTCGTCATGGAACAACGCGCGGCGCTGCTGCGCAGCCGGTCCGACCCCGGTTACTCGGATGCCCCGGCCACACTGGCGCGTTTGCACGCGGAAGAAGGGCAGAGTGCTCAGGCGACGCACGGGCCCCATTGACCTGCCGAAATCCCTGGCCGTCGCGCCATCCAAGCGTGGCGCCTCAGCCCGCTAGTCTCCGAAGCACATCCCCATGGCGCGTGCCGTGCGCACCAGTTCGCCATTGGGATCCACGCACTTGATCGCGCCCACCGCCTCGGCGATGTCCACCGCCTCCACCCGCCCGCCGCGCAGGCACACCATGCGGCCAAAGCCGCCCTGCGCGATCAGGTCCACTGCCGCCACCCCAAAGCGGGTGCTGAGAATGCGGTCGAAGGGCGAGGGTGACCCGCCGCGCTGGAGGTGTCCCAGCACCGTGACGCGGGTCTCGCGCTTGGTGCAGTTCCCGATCGCATCCGCGATCAGTCCTGCCACCGAGCCCGCGCGCGGCGAGATGCGCCGTTCCTGCGCGCACTTCTCCGCCAGCTCCGGCGGCAGCTTCACTCCTTCGGCCACCACCACGATAGTGAAGCGCTTGCCCTGCTGCTCGCGCTGGCGAACGAATTCGCAGATCCGGTCGATGCGAAAAGGAATCTCGGGAATAAGCACCACGTGGGCGCCGCCGGCGAGCGCGCTTTCCAGGGCGATCCATCCCACGTCGCGCCCCATCACCTCGACCAGCATGATGCGGTGATGCGACTCGGCCGTGGTATGGATCTTGTCGATGGCGTCGGTGGTGGCGTGCAGCGCGGTGTCGAAGCCGAAGGTGACTTCGGTCGCCGAGAGATCGTTGTCGATGGTCTTGGGCACACCCACCACCGCCAGCCCGCGGCGGCACAGCTCCAGGCCGATCTTCTGGGTGCCGTCGCCGCCCACCACGATCAGGGCATCGAGGCCGAGCGCGCGCGCGTTGTCCAGCGCACGCTGCGAAAGGTCGCGCACCACTTCCTTCCCGTCCTCGGTCAGCTTGTACTGGAAAGGATTGCCGCGATTGGTGGTGCCCAGGATGGTCCCGCCGCGCGGCAGGATGCCGCTGACGCTTTGCAGGTCCAGCGGCACCGACTTCTCCGGCCAGATCAGCCCGTCAAAGCCGTCGCGGATGCCGATCACCTGCCAGCCGTACTTCTGCACCGCGCACTTCACCGCCGCTCGAATCACCGCGTTTAGCCCGGGACAATCGCCGCCCCCGGTGCAGATGCCAATGGTGCGTACTTCGCTCATACGCACTCCTCGCAGAAAAAATCGATTCTAGCAGCGGGAAGATGAACCAAGGAGCAAACAAGCGGGCATCCGCAGGAGTTTGAGGGCAGGAGTTTCCCTATTTGGTAATGGCTGCCGCCACAATCTTCAATCGCGTCCGAGGAATCGGAAACTATTACGTTAGTGACACAGTGAAGGTGGTCTGAGCGATAACCGAACATGAAGTCGCCTGTATGGTGGTAGTCCCTGTCGCCACAAGGTTCGCTAAGCCGGGTGTGCCCGAGGTGAAGGCAGCCACCCCGGTGTTCGTCGAGACCCACGTCACCGCGGTAGTGATGTCGTTGCCAGCTTGGTCCTTAGCTGTAAACTGCTGGGTCAGCTGCGACAATAAATCGTTCTGGTTGAGCGGACTGATTGTGATGGCTGTTATGTTGCCGCAAACAGTGAGGCCCGCAGTGCCGGTAATCCCGCTGCTAGCGGCCGTGATGGTTGCCGTTCCCGGCGTGACTCCTGTAACCACGCCCGTGCCGGCGTTAACCGATGCTATACCGCTCGCTGATGACGACCAAGTCGCGGTAACCGCGCCCGTGCTGCCATCGTTGAAGGTACCAGTCGCTAT
>Ga0181538_10000947_pt1 | contig 33963 bp, 23 predicted proteins | sample PEATcosm2014_Bin_40_FD_119773 | JGI IMG/M metagenome (GOLD analysis project Ga0181538, IMG submission 119773) | Peatland microbial communities from MTU Mesocosm Facility, Houghton, MI, USA - PEATcosm2014_Bin23_30_metaG | ecosystem: Environmental > Terrestrial > Soil > Wetlands > Peat | place... | reverse complement strand
TGGCCCGGACGCGATCGGTTTTGGGCCGATCGTCGTGTTCGCATGACTCCTCGCTGCGCTCGTCGTCACGCGAACACGACGAGGCATAGTAGAACGTCTCTTGGTATTCTTGAACATACAAGGAGCGAAGAAGCGAAGTTGCGCGAAGGAATCAAATCAAATTAGTTTTTCTTCGCGCAACTTCGCGTCTTCGCTCCTTCGCGGTAATCTTCATCAGGCCGGTCTCGTTCTCAGTTGACGTACTGAGTTAAAGTCTTGACGAACGTTCGGCCGCCGGCGGTGGCGGTCAACTCGAACTGCCAAAACCCCGAGTATTTCGCGGGCAGAGTGAGCGCGAATTGACCGGGAGCAACCGCATTGGGCGTAAGAGTTTCGGCTTCGTCGCCGTGGGACAGGTGAAAACATCGGACGGTGGCGTCGGCGTCCGCGACGGGCTTGTCCCCGGCGGTCGTGAGCTTCAGGAGCATTTGACGGCGGCCCAGAACGTCCGTCTGCCCGGTGGGCTGAAGATCGACGTTCCAACCGAGCCGGTCCGCTTCGAGTAGCTGCTGTTTGTGGGAGTCCCAGGCTTGCTCCTTGGCGTAGTAGTCGGGAATCACGGCGGACTCGCCCGGACGCCGCGAGATAATGGAAACGGCCACCAGCATTCCGACGACGTGAGCCGCCAACAGGGCGACGATGATCGCCGGCCATCGCCAGGCGAGACGCTTGGTTGCATCCGCCGGCGGGATAACCGAATCATTGTGAGACATTGTCCGCTCCTTGGGTTGATGGAATGTTAGCGGCGGGTCCGAGCAATCGGCACGTCTGCTCGACGACCGCGCCGCCGTCGCCGCGCACGCGGAGCTGCACGTCGATCGCCCCGTTCAGGGCGGCGAATGCGTTGGCGGGAGCGCGAATCTCCACCGGCTCGGTCCACATCTGGCCGGGCTGGACGCGGATCTGGTCATCGACCGCGCGGATCGAAAATCCGGCTCGATCGGGAACGGAAAGGGTGTAGGTCATGATCTGATCGCTGCGGTTGGTGAGCTTCACGCGGAATTCGTTGGCGACGCGGCCATCGTCGGCGATGAAAAAGGGCCGTCCGAAGTTTCGCATCACGGCCACGTCGAAAGCGCTCTTGGTGAGGAAAAGAAAAACCAGCAGTGAAAGCAGCCCGGCAATGATCGCCAGGTAAGCCAGCAAGCGAGGGCGGAAGAGGCGGCGCTTTTCTCCGTTCAGCGCGGCCTGGCTGGCGTAGCGGATGAGATTTGGAGGGCGATTGATCCTGGCCATGACGGCATTGCAGGCGTCGATGCACTGGGCGCAGCCGACGCATTCAAATTGGAGGCCGTCGCGGATATCGATGCCGGTCGGGCAGACCTGCACGCACAGGGTGCAGTCGATGCAATCGCCGGCGCGGGCTTGGCCTTCGGCCCGCGCTGGGGTGCGGCTATTGCCAAGCGGGCCGCGCGGCTCGCCGCGGGCGGGGTCGTATGAAATCAGCAGCGAATCGCGATCGATCAGGGCGGATTGAAACCGGCCGTAGGGGCAGGCGATGATGCACGTTTGCTCGCGAAAATAGCAGAAGTCGAAGAGCATGAGCGCGGTGGTGACGGCCATGGCCAGAAATGCCAGCGGATGGTCGAAGGGCGAGCCGGTGATCCAAACGCGGAGCTGCTCCACGCCGACGAAGTACGCCAGAAAGGTGTGCGCCAGAAACAGACACGCCAGCGCGTACAGCAGATAGCGCAGCACGGTGCGCCATGCGGCGACACGTGCGGGTGGCGATCCGCCCTGGCCCCAGCGGCCGGAGCATAGCCGCTCGATCGGACGGAACAGGAATTCCATGTAAACGGTTTGCGGGCAGGCCCATCCGCACCAGACCCGGCCGAACAGGGCGGTGACGAAAAAAATCCCCAGGATGAGGCTGACCATCAGCAGCGCAAGCAGGAACGTATCGGTGGGCAAAAAGGTGAACCCGAACAGGGTAAATCGGCGGTGGATGACGTCGAGCAGGATCGCCGGTTTAGCCCGGACGTATATGTGTGGAATGGCCGTGAAGATGGCGATCAGGACGTACGCCGTCCACCGCCGCCAGTGCCAGAACAGACCCTTGGACAGCCGGGGGTACATCCAGCGCCGGGAACCGTCGCCCTCCAACGTCGAGAGGACGCGTCCCTCCGGGCGCAGCAGCGTCTGATCGACAGGCGGGGGTGGGATCGTCGCACTCATGGCGGCTCAATGGTCTGTCCAAGGCGGTGGAATTATGGTGCCCTCGGGCTTCTTCCTGCCACCGGGAAAATTGGTGTTGCGCAGCGACGACACGTATGACGCCACCACGATGATCTCGTTGGGTTGAAGGCGGTTGCCCCAGGCGGGCATGGCGCCGTTGTTGCGGCCCTTGGTGATCACGTCCACGAAATCCTCGATCTTCTTCACGTGGATGTAATTGTTGGCGGTGAGATTCGGGCAGGCCATGCCTTCGGCATGCCGGCCGTGGCAGGAGACGCAGTTGGTCTGGAAGATGCTCTCCCCCATTTTCTGGAACAGGGGGTCCTTGGATAGCTTGAGCAGCGTGGCCGCGTCTGGCTTGAGGACCATGGAACCAAATCTTACTTTTGCGTCTTCCACCACCGACTGCTCGTAAGAAGCAACCGGACTCATTTGGCCGCTGGTCGTGATGTCGATGGTGAAGTACAGGCCGGCGAAGACGATCGTGCCGACGAAGAGGGCTTTCCACCATCCGGGCATGGGATTGTCATATTCGTGGATGCCGTCGTAGGCGTGATCGGTGAGCGGGCCGGAGATATCCGCCGGCGGACGGCCGCGGTCCACCGCGTCCGCGCCGTCGCCGGGGTTGGAAAGATTTTTAGGGGGTTCGTTCATAAATGATTCTCTTGATCCCGCTGGTTTTCATCCGCGTCCGGGTCCAGGGGCAAATTGCTCCATTGGCGTATCTGGCTGCGGGACCGGCTGAACGCCCAGGTGGTGAAAATCACGAAGATCGCGAAAAACATGAGCAGACCGATTTCGCCCAGGCGGGAAACGTCGAACTCGGCAAGTATTTTGAGCATGACTCAACTCCAAGAGATTCCGAGACGCATCAGGGGTCTTCATATTTCAAGCCGGTGATCGTCGGCCGGGTGGCCGGCTGCCGGGGCGGAGCGACGTTGACGAACAAATCCGTGCCCAGGCGCTGGACGTAGGCGATCAGCGCGACGATCTGGCTCTCCTCCAGCCCTTTCGGACCACCTTGTTTAACGATCTTGTCCGCGACGGCCGCCGCCTGCGCCCGGGCCATATCTTCGCTGCCGGCGATATCCTGATCGGTATACGGCACGCCGATTTTTTGCATGGCGTGGACGCGCACCGGGATGGAATCGAAGTCGATCTTCTCCCTCGCAAGCCAGTCGAACCGGGGCATGATCGATCCAGGCGTCACCTGCGCGGGGTTCTCGAAGTGCAGCACGTGCCAGAACTCGTTTTGCTTCCCGCCCTCGCGCTGCAGATCGGGGCCGATCCGCCGGCTGCCCCACTGGAACGGGTGGTCGTACACGAATTCACCGGCCTTGGAATACTCGCCATAGCGCCGCGTCTCGGAGAGAATCGGGCGAATCATCTGGCTATGGCACAGATAACAGCCTTCGCTGAGATAGATGTCGCGCCCGGCCAACTCCAGCGGCGTATACGGCTTGATGGACACGATCGTCGGAACGTTCGAGCGGATCAGAAACGTCGGGATCATTTCAAACAGCGACGCGGCCGCCACGGCCAGGATCACGAGAAGCGTGAACTTCAGGGGCAATCGCTCCCACCTGCGGTGAAACCAAAGGGACTGGAAGACATCGAGCTTCTTGGCGGTGTCGGCGACGGCGGTGAGTTGCGAAACGGGCTTGGGCGCATCGCCGGCATAAACGCGGCTCAGCGCCGGGGCGTGGTGCGGCGTTTCAACGTAAACCGCCGGCCGGCTTCGCCAGGTCTTGTAGAAGTTCCAACCACCCAGCAAGACGCTGGACAGATATACCGATCCGCCAACCGCTCGCACCGCCCACATCGGGATGGTGGCCCGAACGGTTTCGATGAAGTCCGGATAGACAAGTTGTCCCTGATCGTTCATGGCCCGCCACATCAGGCCTTCCGTGAGGCCGGCAACGTAGATCGGGATGACGTACAACAGGATGCCGATGGTGCCGAGCCAGAAATGCGCGCTGGCGAGCTTCTGGCTGTAAAGATTGGTCTGAAAGAGCCGGGGCAGCAGCCAGTACATCATGCCGAAGCACATGAATCCGACCCAACCCAGGGTTCCGCCATGGACGTGCGCGATCGTCCAGTCGGTGTAGTGGGAAAGGGCGTTGACGGATTTGATCGAGAGCAGCGGGCCCTCGAACGTCGACATTCCGTAGAAGGTGATGCCGACGACGAAGAATTTGAGGACCGGATCGGTGGAGACCTTGTTCCAGGCGCCGCGCAGGGTGAGCAGGCCGTTGATCATGCCGCCCCAGCTTGGCATCCACAGCATGATGGAAAAGATCATTCCCAGGGTGCTGGCCCAGTCGGGAAGCGAGGTGTAATGAAGGTGATGAGGCCCCGCCCAGATGTAGATGAAGACCAGGGACCAGAAGTGGACGATACTCAGGCGATAGCTGAAGACGGGCCGCTCGGCCGCTTTCGGCAGGAAGTAATACATCAGGCCGAGGAATGGCGTGGTGAGGAAAAACGCCACCGCGTTGTGCCCATACCACCACTCCATGAAAGCATCCTGGACGCCGGCATAGATAGAATAGCTCTTGAACAATCCCGCCGGGACGACGAGGTTATTGAAGACGTGGAGGATGGCGACGGTGCAGATCGTGGCGATGTAGAACCAGAGGGCGACGTACATGTGCCGTTCACGGCGGCGGGCCAACGTCATGAAGAAATTCACCGCGAAGAAGCCCACCCACACGATGGCGATCGCCACGTCGATGGGCCATTCGAGTTCGGCGTATTCCTTGGCCTTGGTGTAACCGAATGGAAGCGTCAGCGCGGCCGAGAGGATGATGGCCTGCCAGCCCCAGAAATGGAGGTTGCTGAGCTTGTCGCTCCACATGCGGGCCTTGCACAAACGCTGGGTGGAATAGTAGACGGCGGCGAAGATTGCGTTGCCGGCGAAGGCAAAGATCGCCGCGTTGGTGTGCAAGGGTCGGAGCCGCCCGAAGGCGAGGAATGGCTGGCCGAAGTTGAGCGCCGGGTAAACCATGTCCAGCGCCACGTACAACCCGACCAGCATCGCCACCGCGCCCCAGATGAACATCGCGACGAGGAATTTCCGGACGATGGCGTCGTCGAAATAGTACGTTTCAAGTATCGAATCCGAGGCGCCAACGGCGGGCGGTTGGAGTTCAGAAAGGCTCTGCGTCATGAACTTCGCCTCTTCGGTTGGGGTCAATGCCGCGCCGTCGGATGCGATCAGCGCCGGGAAACGCCAATGCGGGAACTATCGGCGAGGACCGCGTTCGCTTAAATCGGGGTTCCTTCGGCTTGTGGGGTAGGGGAAACCACTACAGATCGCACCCGGGCATCGGAGATATGCGGGTTACTGCGGCGCGCCAGCGGCGCTTCGCAGGATCGAACCGGTATAGGCGCCGATGAGCCCGGGAATCAATAAAACCGCCAACATCGCCCACCTGCCGGGGGACGCCAGACGAGCGGGCAGAGCCGGCAACGGTCCGAAAAAGGGAACCCCCAGCCCGATGATGATCGCCCACCGCCAGGCGTGCCTGGGCCGAAGCACCCCAAGGACAAACGAGCCAATCAGCACAACCATCAGGGTGGGGTAAACTTCGTCGACGTTGTGACGATCGACGTGCGTGGCGTACAACGCAAAACCCAAAGCGACTGCCAGGCAAAGCATTCCGCCCAGGCTCTGCAAAGTGAACCTTTCTCGTGGAATGCTTGTGCACAGATCCCAAGCAATGCGCGTGCAAAACGTCAAGAGACCGCCGATGCCTTGTTTCGATAGCGTATCCCCTAATTGGTCGCGAAATACCTGATTCATTTCGATGCCATAGCGAAGGCGGAACTCCGGCGGATACGCATGGAGCAATCCGCGATACAGGGCGCAGGCCAACCGCAGGAGCGTATTCTTCCAGATCGCGGGCATCAGAGCCTCCCTCCGGCAAGACCGCGCTTCAGGGCGGGCAGAAGTTTTTTCGCGCGCGCCGCGGACACCGCCGCTTCCAGTCGCTGGGCCTCGGAACGGGTTACCCGGTTGCCCAGATCGGTGATGCGGTAATATCTGCGCCGTTCATCATCCAAATCGGGGTCGGGCCGTTCTTCCGATTCCTCCACCAAGCCGGCGGCCAGCATTCGCTTGAGGCAGCCATACAACGTACCCGGTCCCAGGCGCAAGCGGGCGCCGGTCTGAGTCTCGACTTCGCGCATGATCGCGTAGCCGTGCCGTTCCCGGTCGGAAAGTGCCAGCAGAATCTGAAAAACCGAGGGCGTCAGGGGAAGCAACGATTGAGGGTCGGTTAGCTTCGTCATGGATATATCCGTTGCGGATATAATAGCGAGGGGTCTTCGGTGGTCAAGAGAATTCCGAAAAAACGTTCGCGGCGGTCATTCAAAGACCACCATGGCGTGCCCGCGCACCTCCGGAACGAGCAGGGATGCCCGACCCTTCTTGTAAGTAAACGGCGTCTTTGCACTTCCGGGCGCCAGATACACGCGGCTCGGCCTTCGGTCCAGCTTCAGCGAAATTGGCACCTTGAAAATGGGCACGATGTCCTCGACCAAATCGAGGTTCGCCGCCCGCCCTTCGGGACAATACTGAAGAAGATGAACAATGGTTCGCCGTTTCGGCGTCTGTTGGCGCATGATGGTTGCCTCCATGCCGGTCGGACCCTCGACCGTGAGCAGGGGCTGGGGCATCAGGAGCGCAATGAGATTGCGCACCAGCAGCCGGTAGGTGTAGTTCCCGTGCCGGGCGAATGCGCCGAACACGGGGAAGTTGACGTAGGCGACGGCGCCGTTCCGCGTTGCGGCCGCATATTTGGAGACCTTGTCCGGCGGCGTCTGAGCATGCGACGAGAAGTGATCCCAAGCGCGCTCGAAATACGGTTCAACAACCCGGGCGAGGACTTGGGTCCCGGGCCTTGCCGTGACGCGAACGCCGGGATCGTAAACAACGTGCTCGGTGTTCGGGACGTCTCGGTCGATCTGGGCACCAAACCGAACGTACGTCGTCGTGAAGGGAGACATGCCGTGAGGGCTGATGCCAAGTATCGGCAACAGCGATCGCGTTCCCGCCGGGTTCAATCCGCTGGTTCCGCTGGCGAGAACGGCGCCCCCGGCGCGCACGTACGCGCCCAACTTTCTCGCCAGCGCCGCGTTGACGGGCACGGCGTCCGGCAGGATCAGCAGCCGGTATCCGGACAGATCGCTCGCCGCATCGACAACGTCGAACTGCAATTTAAGTTGCATAAGCAGCCGCGTGGCGCCTTCGTCGGCGCCGGAGATGCGAGTGATATCGCCGCGGGGATCGACCGGCGCCTGGAACAGGCCGATCTCGCTGACCTGCGTTGCGCCGAGCAGCCAGGGTTCGCGCTCGGCCACGCGCTTGTAAACCTTGCCGATTAATTCGTATGCGGCCGGATCGGGCACGCCGCGGGGATGAAGCTGGTCGCCGATGCTGCATCGCGCGCCCAGCGCCATCATCTGGCTTGTTTCGTATTCCAGCGCCGGATACGGCTTGAGTCCCCCGAAATCCGCCCAACTCTTGTGGAAGCGAGCGGTCATGCCGAGATAGGGTTTGTTGAAATTGCGGGCGAACCGCACGTTCTTGGCGAAGTAAATGTATCCCCATCCGCCCGTCGGCAACGCCTCTATTTCCACCTGCTCCTGATAGCGGATCTCCTCGGCGAGATTCCCGAGCGGCCGGCTGTTGAAGTAAACCGTGGCGTCCGGGCTGGATTGGCGCACCATCCCGTGGAAACGATTCACGTAAGCCAGCGCCAACTCGTGAGAATATTTTTGCCGGTCTTGCTCGCTGCGGGGATCGGCGCCTCCGGCGCGCATCTGTTCCAGAAAGCACTTCGTCGTGCTCGGCTGGTCCCAGCACATGTCGAAAAAAATCCCGTCAACGGGATGGAACAGCTTCAACACCTCGCGCGCCTGCTCGGCCAGGTATTCCTGGTACGGCGTGCTCATGTCCAATATCTGCCAGCCGGGATCAAAAACCCCCCCGCCCTTCACCTGGCCGCCATCCGGCTTGCGAGCCACCCATTCCGGATGCGTGTTGGCGGCATATTCATCGCACTGAACGCTCAGATAGATGGGCGCGCGAATGCCCTGACGATGCAGGGCCTCGACTTGTTCGCCCAGGAGATTCAAACCGGCCTTGAGGCCGGGATGGCGCTCGGGGCGTTTGGTGTCATAGTAAAGATGCCCGTGATGGCATTTGGCAAAAACGGTGACGCTGTTGGCGCAAGCATCCTTCATCGCGCGGGCAAATTGCCGCGCGTCAAAGTCGCACCCCACGTCCGGCACGGCCGGACCTGTATGGAAATCGAGATGCACTTGCCGAAATGGAAACGCAAATGGCGGTTTCACGGCTGTTCCTTTTTATCCAGAATAGACCGGTGCGTTGCGTGGCCCGGCAGACTCGACCATAAGATAACGGATGATGGCGAAGGTGTAACGCGACGCGGAGACTGGAAGAAATCACGCTTGGGGCCATTGAGCCCAATGGCGCAAGTCCGTCGCGTCGGTGGGAATCGGCTGATAGGCATCGCTGGTGAAGGGCTGAAAATTGCTGGGCCAGCACGCGTCAAGCCGACAGAGCAGCCGTTGCTGTGTGGGCGCTGGATATGGATTAACACGTTCGACGAATATGCGACCGTTGACGCCGGCGTTTAGGGAGCCCATTACCTCATTTGCCAAGTACCGAGGGGCATAGCCGACCTTGGCGTGGTCGGCAGTCAAAAGTTGAATCGCATGGGGATCAACGGGGTTGTCTGGTTCCGGTGATGCGAAAAGCTCCTCGCCAGGTTGGAGCGAGAGGATGCGATAATGCTGACCTTGATCCAAGTAGCGGAAACCATGCATCCAGAAAAATGTGCGAAATGCACCGTTCTCCTCGGTGCGAGCGGGGAACGAAAACAGTTCAATAGAGTCGGTGGCGCGCCCACCGCCGCTGCGCGCCAAGATGAGCATTGGGTCTGCATTCGAATCAAGTCCAAGGGATTGCAGATAGCTCGGATAATCCGGGCGGCTGCTGGACATCAGGCGATTGGCGAAAAACGGAAACAAATCCCCGCTTCGATAAACTTCTGACAAAGTGGGAAAGGCGGGAAAAGGCTCAAAGTTCGCCTTCTGGGCTTGTTCGGCACCCCTGACGTAAACAAATTCATACAGACCCGGGAGGTCGCCAACGCCCGCAACCAAGCGCGCGACGGGATAAAATCGCCGCGTCTCGGGCTGTTGCCATGCCACGTACAGGGCTTGAAGTTGCTGTTGCGCCGTCTGCATTAATGCTCCAGACGTACGATTCTATCCCGATTCACCCTCAAAAGGGCAAACGCGAAATCACGGGCTGGTTTAGACATAAGCTCGGTCGGAACACGGTCAACTATAGCCCAAAAGTCCTTATCGACTATGCGTCGCAGGCGATCAATCCACGTCCGCCGGGCCGTTGGCCGGTCTTTCGTCGCTTCTGCGAACGCCGCCAACGGGGTGAGGGGTTTGTCGGCGCCGGTGAGATACAGCTTTGACGTCGCCTTGTCGGCGAAAGTTTCGACAGAGCGATTCCGATCCGGCGTCATTCGGTCGATCCGTTCGGGGTCCGACAGGTTGAATCCTAGGCAAGAAGCATGATCGAACGTCGGCGCGAGGCAGTATTGTCGTCCGACTTGGATGATCGCCCAATTCTCATGGTGACGGTCGGTATTTCCAATCAGGGCGTCAAGCATCAAATAACCGGCAAACAGGTCGCTGGCGCTGACGATTCCTGCAATGTCGGCATATTCCTTCGCCAACGCGGCCGACGCATCATCGAGAACGCGGGGCGTAATCCACGCGCCATCGAGAATATGCCGGACGCTTTGGACGGTATGCTCGGTAACTTTGCGTTTTTGACCCTTTGGGTAACGCGGATTGATAATGTTGGCCAATAGCTCGTTGCCATGAATCAGTGGGAATCTTCCGCGCTCCGTGAAGTTGCGAGAGACAACACCGCGATTACCCTCGAACGTCGCCAGTTCAACGTAGGCATGGGGCAAACCAAGTATCCCGGCGATTTCACAGGCGATCTTTTCAGACCAGTCATCGCCGTGACCGGGCCGGTTGTATTTGAACAACCACAAGTTGCCATCGGCATGGTTGAACCAAAACTTATCCTTCGTGCCCATTGGCTCGACTTGCTCGACGCGACTGCTGGCATCGGGTGGAAGGATGATGATGGGGTATGGTTGGTTCATGCGGACGGCCATCCGTTGTATTCGGATCGTCGCTGAAGGCGGGCGCGCGTCAAGTGCATGCGAGCATCCCCACTCGACCATGCGCTCATCCGGGCTCGTCGGCGGCCCGGATCAATTCCGGCCCGTCGGTTTTTGGATTGTTGACGGCCGGCGTGACCGCGTATGCGTCCATTTCTTCGGCGGGATAAGGCGTCAGCGCGTCGGCGACTTCATCTCCGGGAATGCGGGAATCGAGCCAACGGCTGTAATTCCGCCGCGCGACGATCACGGGCATTCGATTGTGAATTGGGCCCATCAACTCGTTCGGTTGCGTCGTGATGATCGTGCAAGTGTCGATGGGTTCGGCATCTTTCGCGGGCTTCCATCGCTCCCACAAACCGGCGAAGGCAAAGACGCCATCGTCTTTGAGGTGGATGAAATACGGCTGCCTGGGACGCTTGGCGCCTTGCCATTCATAGAAGCCATCGGCGGGAATCAGGCACCTGCGGCTATTGAACGCCTGGCGGAACATTCCGCTGGTGGCAACGGTTTCGGCCCTGGCGTTGATCGGGCGCGTTTTAGGCAATTCCTTCGCCCAGGCGGGGACGAATCCCCATTGCGCCCGGGCGATGACTCGCTCGCCATCGCCCTCCATTCGCACGACCGGCACGTGCTGGGATGGGGCGATGTTCCACCAGTGGACGTCGAGTTCGGAGAATTCCTCAAACGCCATTTGCCGCACGGCCTGGAAGACGGCTCTGGCCAGTTCGTACCGTCGCAGCGTGTATCGCCCGCACATGATGCAATACGCTACCGGCTTTGGCGGAAAGGGCAAAACCCCCCGCAAAACCCCCGCAAAGCAGGGGGCTAATGGATGGGAAATCAACGTTAATTCCGGTCCGTTAGCCCCCCGCTTTGCGGGGGTTTTGCGCGGAGGTTATTCGGATTACGATTACTCCATGCAACCCCGCCTCCTAGCCACCATGGTCACTACCACCAGCTACGGCGCCTGGCTGCCGGGAGATGTTCGCGGATATGTCGAGAATGGAATCATCCTGCCCGGTGATCCATCCCGGCTGGAAATGGCGCGGCGGCGAATGGGCGAGCGCGGGCCGATCTTGTTCACCCCCGCGCAACAGACTCGATTGTTCCAGTCCTTGCGCGACGCGGCGGACGAATTCCAATATCAATTGACCGATGCCAGCGTCGAATCTTGGCACCTGCATTGGATGGTGCAACACGGTTTTGATTCCGTGGCGACGATGGTCGGCCGGCTGAAGAACCGAATGCGGCAGGCGCTGGCGATCGGACGGATTTGGACCGAGGGATATTACGATTCGCGACTGTTCGATTTGGCGGAAATCGAAAATCGGCGGCAGTACATTCGCCGACACGCGGGATGCCGGATGAGTGCCGGAATTATCATGCGGTGAACCCCCGCGCAAAACCCCCGCAAAGCGGGGGGCTAATGGATCGGAATTAACGTTGATCCCCCTCCATTAGCCCCCTGCTTTGCGGGGGTTGCTAATGAAAATCGCGCGACGGGTGCACGAATCCGCTCAGAACGCCGCTCAAATCCTGTAGCCGGACCGTCATCACGTGCTGGACGCGGCCTTGACGCTCGATGTATCCGTCGGCCTGAAGCAAAGCGGCATGTCTTGCCGCGGCGCGATAGCGCTCATAGACATGGGGGCGGATGATGAGATTCACTACGCCGGTCTCATCTTCCAGCGTGACAAAAACGATTCCCGATGCGGTGCCGGGCCGCTGGCGAATCAGGACCACGCCCGCGACGCTCACCCAGCGGCCGGGCGGGCGATTCCAAACCTCGGCGGCGGGGACGATCTTTCGCCTGGCAAGCTCCGCGCGAACAATGCCGACGGGATGGCCTTTGAGAGACAGGCCCACGGCGCCGTAATCGGCCAAAATTTCCTCGCCCGCCGTCATGGGGGGAAGTTCCGCTTGCGAATCATCCTGCCTGGCCGTTGGCAACGGCGGCCGATCATCCGGCAGCGCCAAGGCATCCCACAACGCAGGCCGGCGGCTTTTTGAAAGAGAGGCGAACGCATCGGCCTCGGCCAGTATTGTCACGGCGCTGATGGGCAAACCGGCGGTTTCGTGAAAATGGTCGATGGATCGGAAGGGCCCGCATCGTTGCCGGCATTCGACAATTCTTTTCGCGTGAGCGGCGTGCAATCCCTTAACCATGCGAAAACCCAGACGAAGGGCCGGGCCGCCGCAGCCCCAGGTGCGCTTGTCTCTTCTTCCCCTCCCCTGGTACTCCGGGGGAGGGTCAGGGTGGGGGTTTCGTGGGCCAATCGATGTTCGACCCCCACCCCAACCCTCCCCCTGAGTACAAGGGGAGGGGGAAATTCTTTGCGGCCAGTGACACGCACCCTCCAGCGTGCAATCGCATTCACTATAATTGACATCCACAGATCGCACTTCCACGCCATGTTCGCGCGCATCGCGCACGAGTTGGGCCGGGGCATAAAACCCCATCGGCTGGCTGTTGAGGATGGCGGCGCAGAACGCCGCCGGATGATAACGCTTCAACCATGCGCTGGCGTAAACCAGCAGTGCAAACGACGCGGCATGGCTTTCGGGGAAGCCATATTCGCCGAACCCTTTGATTTGCTCGAAACATTGCCGGGCGAAAGATTCGTCGTATCCGTTGCGGATCATGCCCTCGACGACGTCGCGGTGAAATTGCTCGATGTGGCCCGTGTATCGCCAGGCGGCCATGGCGCGGCGGAGGCGATCGGCTTCGGCGGCGCTGAATCCCGCCGCCACCATCACCAGTTTCATCGCCTGTTCCTGAAACAGCGGCACGCCCAGCGTCTTGCCAAGCACCGCTTCCAATTCCGGTTTGGGAAACGAAACTTTTTCGGTTCCCTCGCGGCGGCGCAGGTAAGGATGCACCATGTTCCCCTGAATCGGTCCCGGCCGGACGATGGCCACTTCGATGACAAAATCGTAAAAGCACCTGGGCCGCAGGCGCGGCAACATCGACATCTGCGCCCGGCTCTCGATCTGGAAAACGCCCACCGTGTCGGCGTCGCAGGCCATCGCGTAAACGGCGGGGTCTTCCGGCGGAATGGCGTGAAGCTCGATCGGCGGCTCCGATGACCTGGTTTCATTGACCATCTTCATCCCCTTGGCCAACGCGGTGAGCATCCCCAGCCCCAGCACGTCCACCTTGAACATGCCCACGGCATCCAGATCGTCCTTGTCCCATTCAATGACCGTCCGGTCGTTCATCGCGGCGTTTTCAATGGGAACGCTTTGGCACAATGGCCGGCGGCTCATCACCATTCCACCGACGTGCTGACTCAGATGCCGTGGAAAGCCCAGCAGTTCCCCCGCCAGATGGAGGGTCATTCGCACGGTGCGGTCGTCGGGGTCCAATCCCATTTCGCGGATTTTGTCAGCATTTAATACGCCGCGGTCCCACCAGTCCTGACGTTTTGCCATCTGGTCCACCGTGTCCAGAGCCAGGCCCATCGCCTTGCCGACGTCGCGCACCGCCGATCGGGCACGGTAGGTAATGACTTCCGCCGTCATGGCGGCGCGTTCCCGGCCGTATTTTTCGTAGACGTACTGAATCACTTCTTCCCGCCGCTCGTGCTCAAAGTCGATGTCGATATCGGGCGGCTCGTTGCGCGCAGCGGAAATGAAACGCTCGAACAGCATGTCCACCCGATCCGGGTCCACGCTGGTTACGCCGATGCAGTAACAGACGGCCGAATTTGCCGCCGATCCGCGGCCCTGGCAGAGAATTCCGCGCGATCGGGCGAAACGCACCAAATCGTAAACGGTCAGGAAATACGCCGCGACGTTCAATTCCTCGATGAGCCCAAGCTCATGCTCGATCTGGCTGCGCACCTTCGGCGGCACGCCGGCGGGATAGCGGCCCCGCGCGCCGATCCACGTCAATTCGGCAAGATATTGAGGCGGTGTTTTTCCCGGCGGCACGATTTCGTCGGGATATTCGTATCGCAATTCATCCAGTGAAAAGGCGCAGCGCCCGGCTATCTCGATTGTTCTTTGCATTGCCGCCGGCAGGTCGTCAAACAAATGGCGCATTTCCCGCGGCGGCTTGAGGAATCGCTCGCCGTTTGAAAAAAGCCGAAACCCCGCTTGTTGAATCGCGCAGCCGTGGCGCACGCACGTCAGCACGTCCTGCAACATCCGTCGCCGGGGATCGTGATAGTGCGCCTGATTGGTTGCCAGCATTGGAATGCCGCAAGCGCGGCTGACGGATTGCACTTGATGAAAGATGGGCCGATCGAGGCCGTCATGCAGGCGCGAAACCACCAGCGACAGCCGATCCCCCATCGCCTCCTTGATGGCCCGCGCGGCGGTTTGTAATTCTTCACGATCGGTCGCCGGCATCTGTGAATCGATGCTCCGGGCGGTCAACGCGGCCAGCAGCCCATCCGATGCCAACAACAGGTCCTCCAACCGAAGAATGCACGAACCCTTCTCCGCCCGGCGTTTGCCCTGCGTCAGCATCCGGCAAAGATTGGCGTAGCCGGCACGGTTCTCGGCCCACACCAATACCTCCGGCGCATCGGTCAATCGCAATCGCGCTCCGACGCACAATTTGATTCCCGCCTGCTTGGCGGCTTGATGGGCACGAACGATGCCCGCCAGGCTGTTGACATCGGTCATTCCCACGGCGGCATATCCAAGTTCAGCGGCCCGGTTGACCAGTTCATCCGGATGCGACGCCCCGCGAAGAAACGAGAAATTGCTCGTCACGTCCAATTCCGCATACACTCCACGAAAAGATGAACCGCGAAGGAGCGAAGGAGCGAAGTTGCGCGAAAAAATCAAATTGATATTCCCTTCTTCTTCGCGCAACTTCGCGTCCTTCGCGCCTTCGCGGTAATTTTTTAACAGGTCATTCGAATATTCCATGGAGATACCACTGGTTGGTTTCCATCACGCGGAACAGCCAAAAGCGGCTGCCGGCCGTGTCGGCCACGTCGAAATAATCCCGCGTCTTGCCCGATCCATTCCACCATTGGCCGGCGATGCGCTCGGGCCCGCGAACGTGGACCAGCCGATGGACCTGCGTGGAGGCGAAGCCTTCCACGTCGTCGTGCATGAACGCGACGGGCTGGCCATCGCGGCTCTCTGAAGGCATCACGATCACAGGGATTTTGCAGGGTATTGGCAATAGACATAACGGACGCGTAGGGTGGGCGTACCCGCCCACCGATTGCTTACCACTGTGGGCGGGTACGCCCACCCTACCATAGGAAAACGCCAGCTCCGGCACGTGCGCTTCGACAAGCTCGGCCCACTCGGCGACATCGCCGAATTTCGCCCGAAGCCGTTCGATTAAATGATCCAGTTCCGCCGCGTTGCGCCCGGCATCGTCGCCGATCAGCGCCGTCTGTTCATCGCCCAACCTCTCGGCGGAAATGACGGACAGGCCTACCGCGTGGAAGCCGTCGTCCGTTTCCACGCTCTCCAACGCGTGACGCAGCAGAATGAACAAACTTGCGGCGTTGCGCGAGCTGCGAAGCAATCCAATTGTTTTTTCAATCGGCGGCGCGTATGGCCGGCGCAACGTCATCCGAAGTTGCTTCGCTCCCAGCCCGCGGCCGGTCAGCGACTCAACCACCCGATCCAAAACTTGCCGCAGCGCCAGGTGAATGGTTTGGAGCGATTCAACGATGCCGTCGAATTCCATCTCGGCTTGAATCGGCGTGCGATGGGGCAGCCAATTCAGCGGCTCATGAATTGCCCCCGTCGCCTGGCCGATGCGCTGAAGGATCGCCGGGCCGAACCGGGAAACAAGCTGATCGCGGGGAATTCGCAGCAGGATTCCAATGTCGCCGATGCCCAGCGCGTGCAACGACTGGGCCGTCGCCGACGTGGAGGCGAAGCCTTCCACTTCCAATCGCAGCGCCTCCGGCGGCAACCGTGAAAGAGCGACGACGAGATTTTCGTCGCTGACGATCAACGGCGACTTTCCGCCGAAAACCGCCATCGCCCAGGCCGCACCGGGCGTCGGGGCGATCGCCACGTTGGCGTTCAGGCCCAACCGCTTCATCGCCGCGTCCACCCGGCCGGCCAGCGCGTGCAAATTGCCGAAGAGCATCTCCAGGCCCGTGGCATCGAGGCAAACCGCGTTAGGCAAAGCCTCCGCGGATGAAGGCGGCCAAATCGCCACGTTGGGGCTGAATCGCATCAGCCAGTAGCCAAGGGCTTCCAGGGATCGCCGATCTTTTTCCGGCTCGGCCGGGGCGACCGCCAGGTCGGCACAATGCGCCCGGGCCTGCGCCAGCGTCATTCCCGGTCGCACGGCCGGTGGAACTTCGGGGCTGACTGCCGTAACGATTTGCCGATGGGCAGTCGTTTCAACCAATACAAACGCTTTACGCCGTAGCTCTGCTCTGCGGCGCCGCAGCCGGTCGATCGGCCAATTGGGCAGATGCACGCACATCACCTGTTTCACGATCCACCTCCAGGAGAACGCTTGATCCCAATCGTCCTCCATGACCGTGCAGCAACTCGACGATCCAGCTTTGCGAATCGTCCGCTTCCAGCGCGGAGGCAAAGCCTTCCGCCGCGGGTCGAACGAGCCAACGAGTAGCGGCGGCGTAGTTGCTTGCCGATCCCTTCAACCTGGGCCGAAGGAAAATTCCCACGCCGCCTCCATTCTCCGCGGCAAGCTGCAATCGCCGGGCTTCGATGTCGGACAACCGATCGAGATGGGTAACCGTCGCGCTCACGCCTTTGCACCGCAGACATTCCGTCAGCGCCGAAATCTCCTGCGCGGCATTTCGCGGGCGCAGCAGGATCATCCGCCGAAGATCGATCCCAGCAGCCGAAACGGCCGTGGGATGCAACTGGCGCCTGGGATCGCTCCAAACAATCACCCCACCCGTCGCCGCTTGTGCGGCCCGAGCCAGGATCAGCGCCAATGATTGAGGCGGAGAAACGGAGGCTTTGCCTCCGCAGTCGAACAGCAACTCGTGAATTGCTCCACACCGCAGCGCTCCGTGAGGCGCAAGCTCATCCATCGCGTCCAAACCCGTGCGAAAAAGATCGCGTCCCGCGGTAGCGCGTCGTTCCGCCGGAAGTTGCCGAGCCAGAAGAGTGCGCAGCAGGATCCTGTTTGCCGCCATATTCCGCATGGCCGCTCCATTCGTGTTCGTATTCTGTTAGGTATCAAGAAGTGACCGTTCAGTCAAGCTTATTACACGCAATACCGTTCAATGGCGGTAGTTGCCTCTTTCCATCAGCCCCCGGCTCTGCCGGGGTTTGCGCGAGAAAACCCCGGCAAAGCCGGGGGCTAACGGAAAAAAGCTATTTCTGCGGAGTTATAAACTCCATCGACTGGCACATTTCCGCGGTCAATATCAGCAGGGCCGCGTACACCGCCAATCTTGCTCCAGGCCGCCAATTCGCCAGTTCCAATCCGACGGGCAACATCAGCATGGGAAGCATGAACATCCAGATGCGGGCGGTTTCGACCTGGAGCGCGCCCGTCAAGGCAATCAGCACGAATTGCAGCACGCTGAGAATTGCCACGCGGGATTGTGGAGTTAGCCCTTGTCTGAAGGCGGACTTGAAATAGAACCCGGCGAGGACAAAGCTCATCCACCCCGAGGCCAGCGCGAAATCATAAAGGTCGGTGGGAATCGTTCCCGGCAGGGAGTGGTGCGGATAATGATAAACGTTAATCAGAACGTCCCAGAGGACGTAGACTTGTCTGGTGCACTCGCGAATGGTTGCAATCGGGTTGAAGCGCGTGGCAGCCCACAGGGCCGCGTAACACGCCGTAAAGGCGGCCAGCGACGTTAGAAAATGGGTGAGGATTCGCCGCAGCCGGCATTGCGGGTCGGTGAACCAGCGGAGCAAGGCGAAGCCGATGAGGAAGATGGCGATCACGCCGGGAAGATAGGTGATAAATCCGGCAACGGCGTACGCGACGCCCAGCGCGATGGAATATCGAAATTGATTTCGCAGCAGCGCCAAGCCCCAGAGGACGGCCACGGTCACGGTCAGGATCGCGTAACACTGCTCGAACATCGGAAAAAACAGGATCAGCGATGGGCATAGGGCGAGGTAGCTGGCGCCGAAAAATGCACTGTCCCGGCTGCCCGTGAAAAAGGCGATGAACACGTACGTCGCCAGGATTGAACAGCTCGCGGCCACGCCGATCAATAATCCGGAAACGGTCGCCCCCAGTTGTCCCGGCCCGAACAGGCGGATGATTCCCATTTCGAGCAGCACGAGTCCCGGCGGTTTCTGGCGGGGATGCAGATAGAAGTGGTTGAGCATGGCGGGATAGCCAGCCAGCAATTGGCGGACGCTGATCCCCTTGTGCAGCAGCATTGCCGCTGAAGCGAAATACCCGGTGCTCCACCGGCTTTGCACCACGTCCGGAATGCGGGAAAAGCCGGGCGGATTCTGTTGCACGCACGCGCCGCCGATCATCAGCGCCAGCGCCGAGACCATGAGCAGCCCCACCCACGCCGCCGATGGCCGCCACGCATACAACGCCTGCGCCAGGAAAAACGGAACGCCCAGCGAAAGCATGACCGGATAGACCGTTCGGGATGGGATCCATTGCCAAGTCCAGGCGTAGTAATAATGGCTGTTGACATGGAAAAGATGCTGGTGAACGGCGACCGCGAAGAACGCCGCCATTGCCAGGACGAACGCCGCGCGTGGCGGATTCGATTGCCGGGCCGAACTTTTCCCGCCGTCATCGGACATCAAATCGCCTTGAGTTGTTCCGCCATTTTCAACGCTTCCTCTTTCGACTGGGACCCATGAATGTATCGCCAGTTCAGCGACGTGTCATTTGGGAAATCGGCGGCAGGAAGATCGGCCGGAGGACCGGCCGATTTCGGAATCTATAGCGTCCGGCGAAAGAGCAATGTGGCTAGGCCCAGGGTCAGCACGGTGAAACCGGCAAGGTAAGCAAGGTCGAAGTTGATGGCAACCAGACCCGTATTCTTCAAAACGAGTTCCTTGAACCCATGCACGGCATAAGTGAATGGGTCAACCACCGCGATGGCTTTCATCCAGGCTGGAAACGATTCGGTGGGATAGACCGCGCCGCTGGGGAAATACAACACGGTGTTCAACATTCCGAAGATGGCGCGCGGCACCAGCGGGTCGCTCACGCGCACCATGATTAGAAACATCATGCTGATCAATGCCATCGAGGTCGCCACCACCATCAGCAACATCCTGGCCATCCGCAGGGGATTCAACGGATCGGGAATACCAGCGATCAGCGATCCGACGGTAATGAGAACAACTCCGGCGATGATGGCTTTAGCCGCGCCCGCCAGGGTGAAACCCAAAATCAATTCAAATTTACGGATAGGGGTGACGAGATAGCCTTCGTGCAGGCCGCGCGCTTTGTCGTCTATGAAAATGATGCCTCCGCCAATCATGGCCGAAACGAAAATCGACAGCGTGATGGTGCCGGGCAGCAAGAACTGGATGTAGGGCACGTAAGGATAGATCTCGACAACGGACAGGTTCACGTCGGCGGTGACGCGCGGCTGAATGGATGGCCCGTTGTAAGTCACGAGCATGGCGCCGACGCTGCCTTGCAGCGCCGAGGCGGAGAATTGATCGGTATTGTCCTCGACCAGGGCAATGCGAGGATTCGCTCCCGCCAGAACTTTGCGCGAGAATTGCGGCGGAACGTTCAGTACGCCGTTGATCTTGCCGTTGCGCAAATCGCGCAGCGCGGCCGCCTTGTCGCTGTAGGAAACGGTGTCAAAGGTGGCGGCGTTGGCGGCGACGGCCTGGCACATCTCCCTCAATTTGATTGCCGGAACGCCGTGGTCTTCGTCCACCACCCCCACGTGAAGATGTTGGAGTTTTCCGCCAAATGCGTAGCCGAGCACGACCAGTTGCACCAGCGGCATGATCATCGAAACGATCATCAAAACCGGGCTGCGCCGAAACCGCCGCAAATCGCGTTCAACGATGGCCCAAACTCGGTGCATATCGCCTCTTCTATTGGGGTCGCGCGATCAGGAACGGGCTGTTTGACGCCGTCGGGGCTTGCAACGTGTCGCGCAATTGATGGCCGGTGTAATGCACGAATACGTCGTCGAGGGTCGTGCTCTGCACGGAAAGCGAATTCACGGTCGCGTTGGCGTCCCGGGCGGCTTCCAATACCGCAACCGTGGTGCGCGGACCGTTGTGCGAGGAAATGCGGTAAATATTCTCATCGGCCATGACCTCGGCCACGTCGGGCAGGGATTCCAACGTCGCCATCCAATTTTGCGGAGCGCCCGTAAAACTGACTTCCAGGACGTTTTTGCCCGGAATGGAGGCCTTCAATTTCAGGGGCGAGTCGAGCGCGACGAGTTTTCCGTGATCGATGATGGCGATGCGGTCGCAGAGCTTGTCGGCCTCGTCCATGTAGTGGGTGGTGACCAGGATCGTCAGGTCGCGTTCACTCTTCAAGCGCGTGAGCATTTCCCATACGGCGACGCGCGAAACGGGGTCCAGCCCGGTCGTGGGCTCGTCGAGGAAAAAAAGCTTCGGTTCGTGGACCAACCCCCGGGCGATTTCCAACCGGCGGCGCATTCCGCCGGAAAACATTTTCACCGGCTTATCCGCCCATTTCTCCAGGTCGACCTCCTTGAGCAGTTGTTTGATCGTCCGCAGCCGTTTTTCGCGCGGGATGCCGTAGAGCTTGGCGAAAATGCTCATGTTTTCTTGCGCGCTCAAATCGAGGTCGGAAGTCATCGCCTGGGGAATGACGCCGATGGACTGGCGCACGGCGTTCGCTTCGTGGACGATGTCGAAGCCGTTGACGCGCGCCGTGCCGGAAGTCGGCGGCACCAAGGTCGTCAACATGCGAATGAGCGTGGATTTCCCCGCTCCATTCGGGCCCAAGAGGCCAAACACTTCGCCGTGCTCGACGGAAAAGTTCAGCGCGTCCACGGCCGTAAAATCGCCGAAACGCTTGGTCAAATTCTCGACTTCGATGTCCAACATGATTCACGGCTTTTCCAGCGGCAAGGTGACGTAGGCCGTCATTCCGACCGCGAGCCGGCGGTCTCGATTGTCGCAGCGCAAGCGAATTTCAAACGTCCTGATGTCTCGTTTGGTGCGGCTGACATCGCGTTGCGTGGCGTAATCCGCGTCCACGCCGCGATAAAACACCGTGCCTTGGCGCACCGCGCCGGAGGGCAACTTCACCTCCAACGTGTCTCCCAGACGGATCCGGTCGATGTAAGTCTCCTCGACGTCGGCGCGCACCCAAAGGTCATCCTGGTCGATGAGCGTGACAACGGGCTGGCCGGGATTCACCACTTCACCCTGAAGCGCGGCGCGAGTGTCGACGACGCCGTCGAGCGGCGCGAAAATCTTCGTGTAATCCAGTTGAACCTTAGCCTTGTCCTTTTGCGCTCCCGCGGCTTCAGCCTGTTTTTTCGCCGATTCCAGGCGCGCAACGGCGTTTTCGTAGGCGGCTCGCGCCTGGTCGTAATCCTGCTCCGATACGGCCTTCTCCTTGTAGAGCGGCCCGTCGCGTTCGAACGTCAGGCGGGCGTTTTCCAAATCGGCCTGGGCTTCCGCGATTTGAGCGGTGTATTGCCCTTCGCTGCTTTCGTAAAAGGCAACGTCGGCCCGTTGCACCTCCGGCTCGATCAGGCCAAGTAGTTCTCCCTTGGTAACCGTGTCGCCTTCCTTGACGAGCAGTTGCTGCAAGCGGCCTTGAATTTGCGGGCTGACGATCACCTCATTCGTCGTCACAATGCCGGTCAAAACAATTTCGCGCGATTGGCGCACGCTGGCGTAGTAACTGCCGCCGGCAACGGCGGCGAGAATCAAAATCAAGATGGGAATCCTAAGCATCTTCATGGCGGAGTTTCTTCATGGCGGACAAACTTTCGAATCCGTGAACAGACCGTGGCGGATGAAATCAAGCACTTCCTCTTTACGCCGCTTCAAATTCGCTTTGCTGTAAGCATTAGGGCGCCCCATCAATTGCAACACCCGGGCGGCGGAAAAATAAAACACGATCAGGGACACAATCGACATGGTGGCGTGAAACCGATCCACGGGGCGAAATTCCCCGCTGCGCACCCCCCGCTCGATCAATTTACCCAGGGCCTGGCCCCGCGCCGTGAAATACCTGTGAATCAGCCGCTCCAGGAATTTCCCGCCCGTCATCGTCAACTGCTGAAACAGGGGCGCGGATTGATGCCGCGCACTGATGAAATCAATGTGCAGACTCACGTAGCGGAGCAAAACCGCCTGGGCCGGCCCCGGCGCGTTGAGCACTTCCAGCGCCTGGCGATTGAACTCGCAAAAGTGGTCCTCGACCACCGCTTCGTACAATCCTTGCTTGCTTCCAAAGTAATAGTAAAGCATCGCCTTGTTGACCGCGGCGGCGGCGGCAATGGTGTCGGTCCGCGCTCCGGCCAAGCCGGACTTGGCAAAAATGCGTCCGGCGGCGGCTAAAATCGCGGCGCGAGCCTCCTTGCTTCGAAGGCTCGGGCCAGCCGGACTTGGAATGGCCAATTGCTTCATAACTTAACCAACCAGATAGTTAAATTCTACCAGCGGTCCGGTCCCTGTCAAGGCGGAGGCGGTTCCCGACATGCAACTCATCGCCATCTGTTGCCAAAGACCAATCCGTACCGGATATTTCCATCCACGGCATGGCGCAACTCACGATCCAACAAGCTTTCGATTTGGCATCGCAACACCACCGGGCCGGTCGGTTGCAGGAGGCCGAGCAGATTTACCGGCGGATCCTGGTTCAACAGCCGGACCATTCCGATGCGATGCACAATCTGGGAGTGATTGCCCATCAGGTGGGACGGAATGAACTTGCAGTGGATTTGATCCGTCGGGCCGTTGCCCTCAATCCCAACTCGCCGGAAGCCCATAACAATCTCGGCATGGCCTTGCGCGATAACGGGCAATCCGATGCGGCGATTGCCGCATACCGCCAGGCCATTGCCCTGAGGCCCAACTACTCCGAGGCCTATAACAATCTGGGCATGGCCTTGCGCGAAGAGGGACAACTCGACGAGGCGATTACCGCCTGTCGTCAGGCCATTGCGCTGAGGCCCAATTACGCAGAAGCCCATGGCAACCTGGGCAGTGCCCTGGCATGCAAAGGACAACTCGATGAGGCCATCGCGGCCTTTCGACAGGCCATTGGATTCAACCCCAACCTGGCGGAAACACACGGGAATCTCGGTATTGCGTTGCGCGATCAAGGGCGATTCGATGAGGCGATTGCCGCCTGTCGTCAGGCCATTGCCCTGAGGCCCAATTACGCACAAGCCCACGACAATCTTGGCAATGCGCTGAAAGACAAAGGGCGGCTCGATGACGCCATTGCCGCCTATCGCCAGGCGATCGCTCTCAATCCCAATTTCGCCGAGAGGCACTGCAATCTCGGCATTACCTTATGCGAGAACGGGCAATTCGATGAGGCGATTGCCGCCTGTCATCAGGCCATTGCCCTCCGGCCCAGTTATGCCGAAGCGCACAACACTCTCGGCCGTGCCTTGTACGATAGAGGGCGATTCGATGAGGCGATTGCAGCCTATCGCCAGGCGATCGTCCTTAATCCCAATCTCGTCGAGGCGCACAACAATCTTGGCGTCGTCTTGCGCGACAAGGGGCAATTCGATGACGCTATTGCCGCCTGTCATCAGGCCATTGCCCTCAGGTCCGATTACGCCGAGGCCTACAACAATCTCGGCATTGCCCTGAGGGAAAAAGGGCAACTCGACGAGGCGATCGCCGCCTGTCGCCAGGCCATCGCTCTCAACCCCAACTTGCCGGAAGCCCACAGTAATCTCGGCAATGCCCTGTGGGAAAGAGGGCAAATCGACGAAGCCGTCACCGCCTTTCGCCAAGCCATCGCTCTCAGGCCCGACTTCGCCGGAGCCCACACCAATCTTGCTTTCGCGCTGCTGTTGCGCGGGGATTTTCAACAAGGCTGGGATGAATTTGAATGGCGATGGAAAGGCAAGGATTTCCAGTCCACCCCCCGAAACTTTACCAAGCCGCAATGGGACGGCCGCGCATTGGAAGGTCGCACTCTTCTGCTCCATGCCGAGCAGGGTTTGGGGGATGCCATTCAATTCATCCGCTACTTGCCCTTGATGAGCCAGCGGGGCGGGAGAATCATCATTGAATGTTACGCCGAACTCCAGCGGCTCTTCCAAATAATGGCCGGAAGATGCCAAATCGTGGCCTGCGGCCAGCCCCTGCCGGCCTTTGATCTTCACTGTCCCCTATTAAGTCTGCCACGCGTTTTTGGAACGACGTTAAGCAACATTCCCCATGTCGTGCCTTATCTGCACCCCGATGCTGAGGAGGCACGAAAGTGGCATCATCGGCTGTTGTGGCAATCACGACTCGTGAACGTGGGTTTGGCGTGGATGGGAAATCCAGCCCACAAAAACGATCGCAGCCGCTCGATCAAGCTGGCGAGGTTGGCGCCGCTCGGGCAGGTGCCCGGCGTGCGTTTCTTCAGCCTACAGAAAGGGGAGGCGGCCGCGGAAACCAAGACTCCGCCGTCGGGCATGGAGCTTGTCGATTGGACGCAGGAACTGAAAGATTTCGCCGACACGGCGGGATTGATCGCCAATCTGGACCTGGTCATCGCGGTGGACACGGCTGTGGTACACCTGGCCGGTGCCATGGGCAAGCCGGTCTGGACGCTGTTGCCATTTGTTCCGGACTGGCGCTGGCTGCTGGAACGCCGGGACAGCCCGTGGTATCCGACGATGCGATTATTCCGCCAGCCCTCCCGGGGAGATTGGGACAGCGTCATCACACGAGTGGCCGACGCATTATCCCTTTGGATCAAGAATCGCGCCTGACTTTCCAGAATCCTTTGCCGCGGCAGGTCGCTCGTCCCCCGACTTATGCGGCCAGGGGTGCGTGACACATTCTGCAAGCGCCCCCTTTTTTCCCTCCCCTGGTATCCCGGCGCGCCGGGAGGTCAGGGTGGGGGTTTCTTGGGCCAATCGAAATTCGACCCCCACCCAACCCTCCCCCTAAGTACATGGGGAGGGAGAAAGACCTGATCCGCCCGCACCGGATGGCTTCTGTCGTAGCCTTCGCGAAGTTCACGTGGTACAAGATTGCCGGTAATTTGATTTCCCTCGCCCAGTCAAGGAGGACTGGCCATGTCCACCAAAACTTCGTCGGCGGGACGCCGTCGGTTCTGGATCGTTGTCGCCTGTTTTGCCATTTCCAACGCGGCCGTGTGGTTGACGTACGACCGTATCGAGCGATGGCGTCAGCATGGGGAATTGCGTGTGGAGGCGTTCGAGCCGGAAGACGTCTCGGCCGCCGGGCCGCGCCCGACGTTGCGGTGGCATTTCAACGTTGACGTGGTTCCGAGCAGCGTCTATGGGCGATCGCCGGGATCGGTGACGCCGGCCGTGGCGGGGCATTGGAGTTGGGACGATCCGCGAACGCTCTGCTTTACGCCGGAGGCGGACCTTCCCCGTGCGACACGGATCGTTTTCACGATTTCGGATTCATTTCTGCGCAGCCGCGGCGGCGGAACGATGTCGGGCCCGTCCGTCACGAGCATTGATTCGGCTCCGCTGACGGTCGAGCACGTGCAGCAGGTTGCGTGCAAGCCGATGGACCGGTTCGTGATCGAAATGAGGTTCAGCGACGCCGTGACGCCGTCGGACGTGGTGGAGCATTTGCGGGCGTCGACGTCCGACGGGCGGAAAGTGCGCTGCGAGCCATTCGCATTGGCGGCGGATCGAACCGTCCGGATCATCACGGAATCCATTGGCCGCGTGGACAATGACAAGACCACGGAATTGAACGTGAGCCTGGCGGCGGGCCTGACGGGCCAGAGCGGGCCGCTCGGGCTGGCGCGGGATTACAACGATACCGTGGAACTTCAGCGCGCTCTGTCGGCGATGGAGTTGAGCGCCCAGTCGCCGATGCGCGATCGCCCGTACTTGATTTTGCGGTTCAACAACGACGTCGATCCGGCAAGGCTGAAGCAGATATTATCAATTGATCCCTCGGTTGCCTTCACGCTGGAGGGCGGGGACGACGGAATGGTCAATCTGGCCGGGGATTTCAAGCCGGGCGTGCGATACACGGTCACGCTCGCCCCGCCGCCGCGCGCGGCCGAGGCCGACAAATATCCCAGCCCTGGTCATCTTTCGGCATTCGTGCCCGACCGCCAGAGCGGCGTCTGGTTGGAAAACGAACAGGGATATCTTTCCAGCGCGGGCAACCGGACGCTCCTGGGCCACGCGGTGAACGTGGACGCGGTCCGTCTGACGATCACGCGCGTCTATGACAACAACCTTGTGAGCTGGCGGAACGCGGCCTCGCGGTATGAATGGAACGAGACGGAATCCTTCAGCCACCCGCTGGTGCAGCGGACGATCAAAATTTCGGCGGCGAAGAATACGGTAAAGGATTTACGCCTGTCGCTGGACGAGTTGCTGCCCGCGGGGGCGGGCCACGGGGTCTTTCGCGTGACGCTTTCGCCGATCCGGGCCGGGCCGGTGGTGGAGCCCGCCGATGACGACACGGAAGAACGGGATTACGGACCATCGGCGGTGGTGACGCTGTCCGACATTGGTTTGACGGCAAAGCGGACGCGGGACGGGGTGGTGGTGTGGGCGACGTCGCTGCGCACGGCCACGCCGCTGCCGGGAGTGCGGGTGCGAGTGTTTTCCAGCAAGAGCCAGCCGCTGGGCGATGGAATCACCGATGCCGAGGGACTGGCGAAGGTCTCGAACGTTCAACCGGCGAAGGACGAAACGGTGGCGGTAATTCTCGCGGATCAGTTGCCGCCGATAGCCGCGATGGGACCGGACGCCCCCAGCACCCGGCCGGCCGGCGGGCAGAGGCCTGGGTTGACCTGGCTGGACCTGCGAAACGCCAAGTGGGACATGGGCGACAGCGATACCGGCGGCCGGGCCTATCTCCGTCACGGATACGAGGCGTATTGTTACACCGATCGTGGAGTTTACCGGCCGGGAGAAACGGTGCACCTGCGGGCGATCGTTCGCGGCGCCGACAATGCAACTCCGGAAGCGAGCTTTCCCGTTCGTTGGCTGATCCGCCGCCCGGATTTGCACGATTGGCGAGATGCCGCGGTAATGCTGGATGCCGACGGCGCGGCAAAGTTGGACGTGACGATCCCGCCCCAAATGCCCACCGGGGAATGGACGGCGCTGATCGGCCTGCCGGGTGAGACCGGATCGGCCGACCACACTTTTGGGACGGTTACGTTTCAGGTCGAGGAGTTCATTCCCAATCGGCTGAAGGCTTCGCTGAAATTCGACGGGCTGGGGGACGATGGCGCGGCGGGCGATCATTCCTCGCAATCGCCGCGATTCAATGTCACGGACGGCAATCTGGTTGGGGAAATTCAAAGCGATTACCTTTTCGGCCGTCCAGCCGCGGGATTGGCGGTGGAACTTTCAACCCGGTTGGAACCGATCCCGTTTTCGACGCCGGGTTGGAGCGATTGGACTTTCGGAGATTCGGCCGATGTCGCCAAGTCGGCGGAATCGGGGGCGCCATCGCGAAAAGCCAAGCCCATGCGGCATACGGAAGAGCGGGCGCTTGATGAGGCGGGGCATTATAAATGGTCGATCGACGTCGCCGGGGCGCTGGCGCTGGGGAAACAAGGGACGGGAAGATACCAGGGCCCATGGCAACTGACCGCATCGGCCGGAGTCCGCGAGGCGGGCGGGCGGGCCGTCACCGTTGCCCAGCGCATCACGGTGGACGCCCTGCCGGCGTATATCGGTGTGCGCCGGGGCGAAAATCCCTCCGCGGTTCCCAGCACGCCGTGCCTGTTGCAATTGGCGATGGTTCGGCCGGACGGGTCGGTGTCGCAATCGAATGCTACGTTGGATGCGTCGCTGAGCCGGGAAAGCTGGAACACGTCGCTCGTTTTCAGCAATGGACATTATCGCTATGACTCGACGCGGATATTGGAGCCGGTGACGAAGGGAACGGTGCATTTGTCGGAGGGAAGAGGCAATTGGTCGCCGGTGGCGCCGGCGAGCGGAACGTACGTGGCCGAGTTCCGCGACCAAAAGTCTGGGGCGATGGCATCAATGGAATTCGAGGTGACGGACGGCAGTCCATGGGATGACAACGTCAGCCGGGATAATCCGGAACGTCTGACCGTGCGGCTTCTGCCCGCGGGAAGGGACGCAAGCAGCCGGCCGTCGGCGTCGGAAAATACGGGTGAATCCCAATCATTTGAGGTGGGCCAGACGGCCAACGTGCTGGTCGCCAGCCCGTTTGCCGGGCGGCTGCTGCTGGCCGTTGAGACTGACGACGTTGTGCAGACCCAGGTAGTCGAGATGCCCTCGACGCACGTGGTGATACCGGTGCGTCTAAGCGCGGCGTGCCGGCCAAACGCGTTCATCAGCGCGACGGTTATCCGGGCGATCGATCCGAACGCCAAGTGGCAAACGCATCGCGCTTACGGCGTGACGCGGGTTCGAATCGATCCATCCGATCAAAGGCTGAACGTGGCGTTGACGGGTCCGGACCAATCGCGGCCGGAGCGAAGCCTCGACGTGGGAATCGCCATCACGGATGCGTACGGCAATCCGGCGGCGAACACGGCGGTCACGCTGGCGGCGGTCGATGAAGGAATCTGCCAACTCACGGATTTCGTGACGCCCGATCCGCTGAAATACTTCGCGGCCGACCGGGCGCTCGGCGTGGAGTCGTCGGACATTTACGACCTTCTGATGCCGGAGGCGGCGCGCGCGGACAAATCCAGCGCCGTGGGCGGAGATAAAGGGGAACCATCCGGACGGCATATCACTCCGGTCGTCGCCCGCCGGGTGAAGCCGGTGTCTCTGGCGTGGGTGGAGGTGCACACGGATTCCCAGGGTCTGGCGCGGGCGAGCTTTTCCGTGCCGGAATTTGAGGGTCGGCTGCGGGTGATGGCGGTGGCGTATAACGCGGGCGGATTGGGCTCATCGGATAAGCCGGTGACCGTTCGCTCGCCGGTGATGGAGCAATCATCGTGGCCGCGATTCGCGGCGCCGGGGGATCGATTTACCGTGCCGGTCGTGCTGTTCAACAACACGGGGTCGGGCGGAACGGCGACGGTCTCGGCGGAAATGCTGTCCGGTCCGGCGACGCCGCCGGGGTTGCTGGGGTTTGGCGATGATGCGCAGGCTCGGCTGGCGTTGCCCGGCGTGTTTTTGCCGGCGCACGGTCAGAAGCAGATCGACATGCCGGTGGTCGTCGGACGGGCGGCCGGGGTTGGACACGTCCGGCTGCACGTGGCGATGAACGGAGAAGACTTCTACGAGAACCTGGAATTTCCGGTGCGTCCGGCGGCGCCGATGATGCAGTTCGGCGGCTACGCCGTCGCCGGCACGACGCGGCCGGTCGAGGTGGCGGCGCCGGCGGCGGTTTTGCCGGGCACCGGCTCGCTCGCCATTCGTGTCAGCGCCTGGCCCAGCCTGCGCTTGCCGGAGGGACTGGATTATTTGGATCGGTATCCCTACGGCTGTGTCGAGCAGACCACCAGCACGTGTTTTCCGTTGCTGGCGCTGGCGGACATCGGAAGACAGATCGATCCCAGCCGGTTCGATCCCGATCAGATCAAAATCAAAATTGACGGCGGGATCATGGACCTGATCGGAATGCAAACCAGCGACGGCGGGCTGGCGATGTGGCCGGGCGGAGACCAATCATGGCCGTGGGGCAGCGTGTACGCGGCTCATTTTCTGGTGGAAGCAAGGCGAGCCGGTTACGACGTGCCGGGCGATTTCTATAAGCATTTGCTGCAATACGTTCGGCATCAACTGGATGCGGGCACCGACGATCCGGAGCAATTGGAGACGCAGGCGTATGCGGCGTACGTGCTGGTTCTGGCGGGCGAGCCGCCGCGGGCGATTCTTGACCGCCTGGCGGAGTTGGCCACAGCCAAGGCATCACCGGATGAGGACCGGGATCAGTCGGCGATGAAATCGGACGCGCGGCTGCTGCTGGCGTGCGCGTGGATGCTGTCGGGGCGAAGCGATCTGGCGGATCAATTGATGCCGGACTCTCTGCCGTTGCCGCGAATTCATCGGCAGTACAGCGGGAACATCGGCTCGCCGATCCGCGACCGGGCGCTGCTGATTTACGCGCTGGCGACGGTCCAGCCGGGAAGTGCGGCGTTGCCTGACCTCGTGCAGCGGCTGGCTGACGCCGGAGCACGTGACGGATGGGACAGCACGCAGGACACCGCGTTCGCGCTGCTGGCGATCGGAAAGTATTTGCACAATGTTCCGCGTCCCCCGCCGTTTGATTCGGCGCGGCTGTTGTCCGGGACACAAGTGCTCGCGGAGGCGCAAGGCGGGAATCCGCTGGCGCTGAACGTGCCGGACCCGGCGGTGGGAACGCAATACACGGTGCGCGTATCCGGACCGCCGAACGCGGCGGCCTATGTCTCGTGGCTGGAAACGGGCGTTCCGCTGGCCGCGCCGGTGGATTCGCAACATGGCATTACGATCCGGCGGCGATATCTGTCGCTGGACGGTGCGGAATTGACGAATCATTCGGCGCAGAGCGGGCAACTGGTGCGCGTTGAATTGACGATCGACGCCCCGGCGAGTCAGCCAAACCTGGTGATCGAGGATTTAGTGCCGGCCGGGCTTGAGGCGGAAAACTCGCGCCTGGCGACAACGGCGAAGGAGGAGAATACGACGTCGGAAGATGGTGCAAGGATTGCCACGTTCGCCGATGACCGAATGGACGTTCGGGACGATCGGGTGGTAATCATGGGAGATATGCCGGACGCGGGGGAGGCGAGGTGCGAGTATCTGGCGCGGGCCGTGACGCCGGGGGTTTATGTCGTTCCACCGGTTCGGGCCGAGGCGATGTACGACATCGCGACCTGCGCGATCGGCGGCGCCGGGGGAACCTTCACGGTCTGGAAGGACCAGGGCCAGATCGCCGGCATTCGGCAGTGACGTCCGATGGCGAAGGAAGCCAAAACCTCCGCCCCGCCGCCCCGCCGCAGTGTGCGTGACACTTGCTGCGGAGAATTTCTCCCTCCCCATGTACTCAGGGGGAGGGTTGGGGTGGGGGTGGAACGTCGATTGGCCCACGACGAAACCCCCACCCTGGCCCTCCCCCGGAGTACCAGGGGAGGGGAAGAAGATGGCTCGCAGAAAGTGTCACGCACCCTGCGCCGCCGGTTCAGGCGCCGGGTGTTTATCGCCTGCGCGCTGGCGTGTGCCGCGGCGCTGGCGGCGGTCCTGGCATTTCGCGCCGCGGTGGCGTGGATGCCGTATCCATCCGACGCAGTCGCGGCGATCGAGCCGTGCACCTGGATCGAGGATCGCGACGGCAATTGCCTCGGTGCGTTTGCGGCGGCGTCGGGCCAATGGAGTCTTCCGCTTCGTGAAGATCAAATCAGCCCGCATCTGCTGAAGGCGATCGTGGCAATTGAAGACCGGCGATTCTACGGGCATGACGGCGTGGATTGGGAATCGGCGGCGGGCGCGGCTGCGGAGGATTTGCTTTCTCGCAGCCCGCGCCGGGGAGCCAGCACGATCACGATGCAGCTTTATCGGCTGGGGCACCCTTCCCGGCGGTCGGTCTGGGCGAAGGTGATACAGGCGGTGCGGGCCGAGCAAATCGAGCGCCGCTTGAGCAAACGGGCGATCCTGACGAATTATTTGAACGCCGCTCCATTCGGCGCAAATCTGGTGGGAGCGGGAGCGGCAAGCTGGCGATATTTCGGCCGGCCTTGCGGGGATTTAAGCCTCGGCGAAGCGGCGCTGCTCGCGGGATTGCCGCAGAATCCGAACGGATATCGCCCGGATCGGTTTCCCCAGCGCGCCAAGGTCCGCCGCAACCGGGTGCTCGACGACATGCTCGCGTTGGGAATGATCGACCGGAAGCAGCATGACCAGGCCCAGGCCGAACCGGTCGAGGCAAAATGGCATTCCCTGCCGCAGGATGCGTCCAACGACGGCATCGCCGGCACCCAAAACCCGCTGGCGCTCTGGCCATTTTTGACGGAACTAGCGCAACGGAATCCCGGCCGGACGATCCGCACGAGCATCGACCCGAAAATTCAGCGCCAAACGGCGGCCCAGGCGGCCGATGCGCTGGGCCGGCTTGCGCCTTCGCACGTCACCGCGGCGGCGGTGGTGGTGCTGGATACGCAAACGGCCCAGTGTCTGGCATCGGTCAGCTTGTCGCTGGATCGAGGCAGCGAGGCAATCGACCTGGCGAATCGTCCGCGATCTTCCGGTTCGACGCTCAAGCCGTTCATTTACGCGGCTGCGTTTGACGCGGGGATCTGCACGCCGCAGTCGATCGTGAGTGATTCTCCAACGGTCTGGGCGGGATATGCGCCGCAGGATTATGACCGGGATTTTGCCGGCCCGATGCTCGCGGCGGATGCGCTGGCACAGAGCCGCAACGTGCCGGCGATGGCGCTGCTTTCCAAGGTCGGCGTCGAGCGGGCCGTTGGGGTGATGTCGGCCATGGGATTGGCGACGCTGGCGAGAAATCCGATGCAATATGGATTGCCGCTGGCGATTGGAGGAGCGGACGTGACGCCGATGGAATTGGCCGAGGCCTATGCGACGCTGGGCCGGGAAGGCGAGCATCGCCGCGCGACGACCGTGTTGCCGGCCGATTCACATTCCGAGCCGTCGCACATTCGCCTGGCTCTTCGGCCGAAAAGTTGCAGAGCGGTTTTGTATTGCCTGGCCGACCCGGATCGGACCCAGCGAATTTGCCCCTCGGCGGCGGCGCTGTCGCCGGCGTGGAAGACCGGGACGAGCAGCGGGCATCGTGATGCATGGTGCGCGGCGGTCACGCCGCGCCGCACCGTGGTGGTCTGGCTGGGCAACGCGGACGGCGCGGGCTCCGATGCGCTGGTGGGCCAGGACAGCGCTGCGCCGCTGGCGCTGAAAATCCTGACGGCCAACGACCCGGGCGGGGCCGGATTTTCCCCGCCGGCGGGGTTCCACGCCGACGCGCAATCCGCGTCGGTGGAATTCTCCGCGGATGCCGGCGGTGATCCGGCCCTGATCTTTCCCGTGAATGGACAGGAAATCGTGCGTGATCCATCGTTACCGGCAAATCGGCAACGCCTGGCGCTGCGAGCCAGGGTTCCCGATGGCGGGCAATTATGGTGGTTCGTCGACGGCCAGCTCGCCGGCGGATGCGCCAGCGGCCAGCCTGTATGGTGGCAGCCGACTTCGGGCGAACATGAAATTCTAGTGGTCACGGACAACGGCCAAGCCGCACGTGCGGAGATCCGCGTGCGATAAGAAAGGCCCGCAACCCCCCCCTAAAAACCAGATGGCCCACGAAGTGACTCGCGACGTCACCGCATGGGCCTTCATCAGCTTTCGCCGACAATCCTGGTATCGGACCGATTCTCTAGGCAACCTGCTCCCGGGCCTGAGCCCGCCTCGGTCCGCTCAGCATGAAACAACAGTTGCCTGCCATTTCATACAGACGGTTGGATCGCGGCAGTCTCCGCCGCGATCGCCCGCCCAATAGGGCGGCATGGCGGTTTCCCGACTGG